>FKKE01000270.1_pt1 | contig 159859 bp, 148 predicted proteins | sample 1106331 | NCBI WGS metagenome assembly FKKE01 (sample SAMEA3931202, study PRJEB13176) | freshwater metagenome | biome: Drinking water system; feature: drinking water; material: freshwater | place: China | collected 2013-02-06 | reverse complement strand
ACTGCCGCCGCCCCCCCCACCGCCGCCTAACGAAAGTCCTCCTCCGCTCAACGTATCTTCCTTGATCGGCAAGAGAGACGCCTTGGCCTCATATTGCCTGGGAGACAGCTTGCACACGACCCACGTGCTGAACGTCGCCATTATGACCAGCGCCGCCAGCCAGATCCGGACTCGCCAGACGATCCGCCAATAGTCGAGGATCGTGAGATTTTTCGGCCCAGTTGCCTGCGGCACGATGCGTTTCCCCTTACCGTCCGAATCCCGTCAAAGCCCCGTAGAAGCCTACCGCACTGAGGATGACCCCGGTCACCGTGCCGACCATAGCAAAGTAATCCTGCCAGGTTTTAAAGATCTTTTCGAGCACCACGACGCTGTCCCCGCTTTGGATTTCGGTCGCCGTTGCGAACGGGGTTTCAGAGCCGTCGATCCGCTTGACGAACGATCGATCCAAATCGGCGGTGAGCAACGGTCCGCCGGCCTGCATCAGATACTCCTGCGCGGACCGGCCCGGAAGATAGGAATAGGCGGCCGGTATTTTGACCGCTCCCACGACAAAGACCCGCTTCACTTCAGCCGCAATGAAGACCTGATCGCCGCTTTCCAACACCGGGTCCTGACTGTCGTCATTCTCCAGGTAATAACGGCTCAGGCTGACGGGAATGCGCATTTCTCCCTCGGGCATTTTGGATTCCCGTTGGATGAAGACCGATTCCAAATCCCACCACGGGCTGGCGCCTCCGATCTCACTGATGACGCTCGACAGCCGTTCGCCCGGTTTGATCTCGACCACGCGGGGAACCGTCGTGAGTGTCTGCATGCCTCCGGCGGATTCACTCACCTCCTGCACATAGACCGTCACCCGCCGGTTTCCCATTGTCGGGACAAAAATCACGTCTCCGTCTTGCAGAAAGGGATTGGCCGATTCGTCACCGCGACGGTCAAACGCGACCAGATCGGCCATCGCCGCAACCCGGCCGCTTCGGCGGATTTCGATGTTCCGCTCGCTGCCATCGGGATCCACTCCACCGGCTTTCTGAACCAGTTCCGCCACGCGCTTGACCGGCGTGGCGAGATAAATACCGGGTGCGACGACTTGTCCAAGAACCTCGACCTGAAACACGCGAAGCGCCCTCAAGGTCAGCCCGCTGCGGACGTTCCGATAGTATTGCCTGACTTTTTCGCCGATCACCGCTTCGGCTTGTGTCAGCGTCAGCCCCTTGACCAGCAGGTCGCCTATGGTCGGCATACTGACTTTCCCATCGGGCGAGACCGTGAGGTCATAGGTCTCGCTATATTCCCCCCAAATATTCACGGAGAGGCCGTCGCCAGGACCCAACACGTATTCATCCGGCACCACGGCTTTAGAGAGGGCCCGGCCTCCGGGGAGAACCTCTTCAGCCATCTGGGCTGATGCCGCCCCACTCTTTCCTGCGGGGGCTTCGCCCTTCTTCTGCATCTTGCTGCCCTGACCGTCTTTTCCCCCGCCTTTAGGAGAGGTGCCCGCGGGAGCCCCCCCCTTCTTTTGTTGAGCCCATACTACCGAAGCAGGCCCCAGGCTTAACTGGAAGAGAAGCGCCAGTACAATTGACGTGGCAAGCCAGGTCAGTTTCCTTTTTCGAAAAATCATAATTTCTGAAATCTTATGCCAACTTGCGCGTCTTTTGACGGCCCGAGTCGACCGTGAGCTTATACCATCCGGTTCTAACCAAAGTCAAAAACCTGACGAAAATTCAAGGCCGGGGAAAATCCAAAAAGATGCCCGCCAAGAGAGTACACAAACGTGAACCTGATCAACACCCTGGAACACTACTTGGCTCTTTCACACCGAGCGTCCAGCCATCGGCGGCCTTCTTCGAAGATCAGGCATATCATGGGGAGCAGCAAAAACGGCCACATTTGCAGTTTTTGCCGAGCCCCCGCCCCAAAATTGGCTATAACGATGAGGCCGAACAGCAGAGCCCAAGTCACACAGTAGAGGATTGGCCAAAGAACGAATGGATCCCGAAGGTAGCTGGGCCGGAGGCGTATCACGGCAATGAGGCTTAGGACGAGGATCAGGCTGTTCTCGACGGCTGCAAGAGCGGTCATCAGATTGGTGATATCGTAGGGAAGGGGCCGGAACAGTCCGGAGAACACGATGTAGGGGGCCATGGACAGGTCGGCTCCTCCCTGGGCAATCTGCTCAATCTCCGACGCCCCGCTTCCTCCCAAACGCTTGCTTTCTCCCTCAAAGGCCTTGGCCCTTTCTTGCAGCACCTCCATGAGCACTTCATCGAGGGCGTTGCCCGACATCAATTTGATGAACTTATCCGGAGAGATAAACGATTCCAAGAAACTCCCTGCCGCGGCGTAGAGAATCGGGGTGCCGAAACCGACCAACAGAGCAACCTGCCACAATTTGGCCCGCCCCAACAGCATAGCGAGCAAAAACACTCCGCCTTGCATGATCGCAACCCAAGGACGAATCGCATAGGATCCCAGAAGTGCCACGCCCATGAGCGCCACAGGTCCGGCCCCGCCGCGCGCGAGCAACAGGGCGCCGCCATAGGCGTACAAACTGATGAAAAAGAAATGGACCGGGTCCTTCCCGAGAGTCGAACTCCAAAACAACATCGAGGGGGAAAACGCCAGCAGATAAAACAGGGCGGGGCACGGACGCCCAAAGGCCACCACTGCCGCCCGATAGAAACACAGGACACCCATCAAGCCCAAAAAGGCGCAGGCGACTTTCAAGGCATGATAGTAGGGGCCGGTCACCATCGATATCATGTAGAGCATGCGAAGCCAGTTCGAATGGCCCTGGTTGCTGAGAGGATCCCCGCCGAACGAGCCGATCGCCAGGAGCAGGTCTCCGCTGAAATCATGATGCGGGAACCAATCGTGATAGCCCGTTCGGATGAAATGGTAATACCCCGTCGAATCCAATCCGTAGAACCATTCGTAGAAAAGCATGAACAGAAGGGTGACGAACAATTTCCCCACCCATGCATGCATGAGCAGCTTGCGCGTATCGCCGGGAACGGCGAGAATCGCAACGGCCAAGATGACCCACCAGAGCAACCCCATGGCGTAATCCACGCCAAACACCGGGTTGAAGCTGAGGGGCAAATCCTCGAGAATATGGACGCCAAAGTCATAAATATGGAGGCCTATCCACATGCTGACCCACACGATGGGGATTCCAAGGGCTGCCCAGAGGAGCCGACGATTGAATGAGTCGCGCGCTATATCCATTATCATCGTATGGCGTTAGAAGCGTCAGGCCGGACAGGAGGCTCGCTTGTCGATGAACTGCTGGAACCACAACTCGAGCACCAGGAGGCTCCACAGGTTGGAATGCCACGCCGCTGTGCCGTCGATATGCTCGTGTAAGAACATCCGGACGGTGTCTTCGCGAAACAAGCCCCGCCCCCGACACGTGGCGCCGAGCAAGGTATCCTGCGCCAACTCCCGCAACTCACGGCGAAACCAGCGGTCGATCGGCACGCCGAATCCCATCTTGGGACGGTCGATCACGGCGGCCGGCAAGAGATCGCGGACGGCGCCCTTGAGCACGTATTTTTTGACCCCGCCCTTCAGCTTCAATGACGCCGGGATGGACGCCGCGAACTCCATGAACTGGTGATCCACCATGGGCGATCGGGCCTCCAGCGAACAGGCCATGCTCGCAATATCCACCTTCACCAGCAAATCATCCGGCAGGTAGGTGGTCACGTCCACAGCCAAGGTGGCGTCCAAAAAATCGCTCGCGCCGCTCGCCGCATAGGCCTGGAGGACCAAGGCGGCGGAATCGACGCCGCTCATGGCCTCCCGAAACGCCGGCGCATAGATCTCGGCTTTCCACGCATCGGAGAAGATGGAACTCCATTGGACATACCGCCGCCTGGGCTCCTGGGAGGCGGCGGCCAGAAACCGTTTGCCTCGACGATACAGGCTTCGGGCACTGCCGGGCTCCGGCAGCGCGGCGACCGTCCGTTCGAGAGCCCGGCGGATCACGGCGGGGAGACGATCGTAGCGGGCGGCCAGTTGCGCCCCCAAGTAACGCTCATAGCCGGCAAAATTCTCGTCTCCCGCATCGCCATTCAAGACCACCGTCACATGGTCCCTAGTCATCTTCGACAGGTAGTAGGTCGGAATCGCGGAGGAGTCGGCAAACGGTTCGTTATAGTGCCAGACGAGTTTCGGCAGAATGGCGACCGCGTCCGGCTTCACGATGAATTCATGATGATCGGTTCCGTACCGAGCCGCGACTTGGCGGGCATAGGGCAGTTCGTTGTATTCCTCTTCCTCGAACCCGATTGAGAAGGTTTTGACAGGGCCGGCGGCCACCTCGCTCATCAAGGCGACGACCGTACTGGAGTCGATACCCCCGCTGAGAAAAGCGCCCAGCGGCACATCGCTGATCATGCGGAGCCGGACGGCTTCGCGCAGTCGAACCAGGATCTCCTCCCGCAACGCAGCTTCGGTGAGTTGGAGTTTCGGTTCGTAGCGGAGTTGCCAATAGCGTTCGACGCGTACGCGTCCGCGTTCGGCCACCAGATAATGGGCCGGCGGAAGCTTGTGAAATCCCTTGAACGCCGAAAAAGGAGAGGGAACGTAGCCGAACGTCAGATAGTGGTGGATGGCGACGTGATCCGGTTCCGCCGGCACCGTCGGATCCTGCAAGATCGCTTTGGGCTCCGAGGCAAAAACACACTTCTCGCCATCGAGGTAGTAAAAGAGCGGTTTTTTCCCCAGGCGGTCCCGCGCCGCGAACAGCCGCTGGTTCGGCCCATCCCAGATGGCGAAGGCGAACATCCCACGCAGGTGTTTGAGACAGTCGATTCCGTCCCGCTCATACAGGGCTAGGATCACCTCCGTGTCGGTCTTGGAGCGAAACGTCACGCCGGACCGTTCCAGGGACGTCCGGAGTTCCCCGAAGTTGTAGATCTCGCCGTTGTAGGTGATCCACAGGGTCCCGGCGGCGTTGGCCATAGGTTGATGGCCGGCCGGGCTCAGGTCGATGATGCTGAGCCGTCGATGCGCCAATCCGACCGGCCCCTCGTGGTATGTACCCGCGTCATCGGGGCCCCGATGGGACAGCACCTGGTTCATCCGGTCGAGTAACGCCGGATCCACCCGGCGCGACGAGTCGAAGAACAGCTTACCGGCAATACCGCACATCTATGCCTTCGCTCCACACATCCCTGTTACGAACACGATCAACCTCCTCCCCTACACTGCAGGACGAGGACGCCTTCGAAAACCACGGCGCAAACCACACAAAGTCTGCATATGCGTTTCTGAGGGTACCATAGATTCGGTATGGTATAGTGCCGGCGGCGGAAGGGAAACAACGAGCGAGCCGGCCACTGGGAAGGCGGATTTCTGAAAAAGAGGGCATGAATCGCTTGGAGTCACGCGACAAAGGTTGGGCCGCGAACTTCGGCCTGCTCGCCGGCGCCATTCTGGTATCGCTGGTCGTCGCCGAGCTGTTGCTGCGGATCGTCCAGCCGGATTTTCAGTACGCGTATATCCCGCAGAAAATCGTCGTCTCGCATTTCAGCCCCAGCCCCCTGCTTCCGTTTACCCTCAAACCCAACAACCGGTCGCAGTTCAGCATGTTGGAATTCGATACCACCGTCGTCACCAACAGCCAGGGCCTGCGGGACCGCGAACTCGACACCGACAAACCCCGCATCCTCTGCATCGGCGATTCGTTTACGTTCGGCTACGGCGTGGAAAACGAGGAGGCCTTTTGCGCAAAGCTTGAAGGGCTGTTTGGCGGGAAATACGAGTTCATCAACGCGGGCTTTGCCGATGGACTATCCCCGGACACCTACGCGCTCTGGCTGTCGAAACATCTCGACGTCCTGAATCCCGTCGGGATTCTCGTCACCCTCTGCCAAAACGACCAATCTGACGTCGTCAGCAATCGATGGTTCCGCGGCGAGTCGGTCATGTCGCCGTCGGACCACGGCTTGCCGGACCGCATCGACAGGCCCGGTTCGCTGACGACGCCTGACGGCGCGTGGCTCCGCAACAACCTGTCGGCCAAGCTTCCTCCCTGGGTTCGGCGCCTTATCAAGAGCTCGTATGTCATCGCGTTTCTCCGCGAACGCCTGCTGCGCGACGAGAAAAGGCCGGCAAGTCAATTGGCGCAGGATGCGGCGGCCGACCAGAAGTTCTTACGGGCCCTGGATATGCTGTACGACATCGCGGGCAACCGGCTGTTGGGCATCTATCTCATCATGGACAAGGACCAAGCTTCGCCGTCTCACATGGACAAATTGATCCGTGAGTTCGGCAGCCGACGCCACGTGCCGATTCTCCTGAACAAAGAAGACTTCACTCTCGACGACTATTTCCGATACGATCCCCACTGGAACGTCTCCGGACAGGCCAAGGCTGCACAGTATTTGCATCGGGCTCTGACCGATCTGGGCCTGTAGCCGCCCCCCCCCCGGCGATTGCGCGGCGGGGCATCGTCCATCGATGCGCCGACCCGGCAGGCTCCTCTGAAAATCATGGAGTCGGCTTGGTGCACCGATACACATCCTCGCGGAGGTTCAAGCAGAAACGCGACGCCGCAGCCTCACCCAGCCGGCGCGCATAGGGAATCACCTCGGTCCGAAACCCAGCCGCGCGAAGACGATCGGCATAATCCTGCCCGTAAATCCGCACGTGATCGAATTGTCCGAACACCCGCTCCCGTTCCTCCGGCAACGTCACCGAGGCATCCTCGAACGTCTTGGGGAGGGCCAGACCGATCGGGACCTGGAAGATCGCCCACCCGCCGGGCCGCAGGACCCGGAAGAATTCTGCCATGGCCGCCCGGTCGTCCACCACATGCTCCAAGACATGATTCGCGATGATCGCATCGAAGGTCCCCGGCGGAAAAGGCAGCGCCAGGATGCTCAACCGCGCCGATACTGCCGGCGCGCCGAGATCGCCGGTGACGTACCGCAGCCGGGTGTTCCGCCGCAATGCCCTCGCCAGATGGAATTCCGGGGCCACATGAAGCACCGACAGGGCTTCGTCGAAGATTCGGGTCTGCTCCCGCAGAAACAGCAGCAGCAGCCGGTCTCGATCCGAAGAATAGCACCAGGGGCAGCGCACCTGGTCCGCATAGCCGCCCACCGAGATGTCCTTCTCCCGGTACACCGGCAGGGTCAGGCCATCGGGCAGGAAAGCGCCGAAATGCTTGCCACAGAACGGACATTCGAAACGGTTTCCCCGGTAGGCCAGATAACGGGCGAGTGTCCTGGCCCGGGTGGCCAAAATCCTCAGCCTGAAATGGTGCCCAGCCGGGATCGCACGCTTGAGCATCCCTTTGATCCCGGACCTGCTGCCGACGAAGGTATCCAAGGCTACGCCCGATGTGTGATCAGGCGGCGGCCGGCGGCCGACGGCGCGCCACCACGCACATAATGTCGAAAAGATTCATGTATATCATCGCCTTCAGCGGCAGGATACGCGCAAACAGGTCGTACAGCCGGCGCTGCCCTTGTCCCAGAACCAGAATGTTGTAGAGCATCTGGTCCACACTCCTGAAGTACCCCGGATACGACACCTCGATCACCTCGAAACCCCGGCGTTCGAGCAAGCGCCCGATGGTCTCGCGGGAGAAAAAGTGCAGATGACTTCTGACCTTGATCAGGCGCCATTTGGCCTTTCGCCAGCGCGCGTTCATACTGCCGATGTCGCCCGTGGTGAGGAATAAATAGCCCCCTGCCTTCAGCAAGCGCCCCGCTTTCTCGATGTACTGTTCCGGCTGTTCCAGATGTTCGATCACGTCCCACATGGTCACGACATCGAGCGACCCTTCGGCGATCGACTCATCGGCCAGCAGGTCCTTGCACTCGGCGTGCAGGCCGAGCACCTGATTCGCATAGGCCACGGCCGCCTCGACCCGGTCGTAGCCGAGACTGTCGAACCGGTCTCGGACAAGATCGAGAAAGAAGCCATAGGCGCAGCCGACCTCGAGCAGCTTCCCCTTCCCGCAATATCTCAACACGGTCTCGACACGGTCCTTGAAATTCCTCTGCAGGGCCGGACGATCTCTCACGTAATCCGCATATTCGGCTCCATGAAAGTAGTCTTCGCCGTAGAGGGAGGCCACGCGCTCCGCGTCGGCGCCGCCGCGAAGTGTGACAAACCCGCAGACGGCGCACCGCGCCAAATCGGGACGGCCCCCGTCGTAGGCCACGAACGTCTCTCCTGTGCAGACCTGACAACGCGCAAGGGCTGACACCGGCGCTGATTTGGTCATATCCTGCGCACAGACTGTCACGGGCGAGACTCTCCGGCATCGGGCCTGAAGCCTTCGAGCCGCCGCACCGTATAGATCTTTTTCCCGGCGACCCGATTGTAAATCCTGGCCCCGACCTCGGCATTGATGCCGATGGCGATGAAGACGCTGCCGATCATGATGAAGATGATGGAGAGCAAAATCAGAGCCTCATGGTCGATGATCTGAGGAATCCGCCCCACGAACCACAACGCCATGAGACAGGCATCGATGAGCACCCCGCCCAGCATCAGCAGCAGACCGACCGAACCGAAGATCCTGAGCGGCCTGGTCGAATAGGTGACGATGAACTTTACCATCAGCATGTCGAGCATGACCCGATAGATCCGCTTGAGCCCATACTTCGACTGTCCGTGCTGCCTTCCCGCGTCTTCGATCGGAATTTCCGTGATCAACGCGCCGAACTCGCTCGCCAGAGCCGGCACGAACCGATGCATCTCTCCGAACAGCTCCAGCCGGCTGAGGAGATCGCGTCGGTAGGCCCGGAAGGTCGTGCCGAAGTCATGGATCCGCACGCCGGAGATCCACCCAATCAGCCTGTTCGCGATCTTCGAGGTGAACTGGCGCAGAATGACGTGGTCCGAGCGCGTGGTCCGCCACCCGCTCACCATGTCGTAGCCCTCGCGCAGCTTGGCGAGAAATTTCGGAATCTCCTCGGGAACATGCTGCAAATCCCCGTCCATGGAAATCACGACATCCCCCCGCGCATGGTCGAAGCCGGCGGCCAGCGCGGAAGTTTGCCCGTAGTTTCGTGCGAGATGAATGACTTTCGTCCGGACATGTTTTCGCTGGATCTCGTCCAGGACCTTGGCCGATCCGTCCGTGCTGCCGTCGTTGACGAAGAGGATTTCATAGGATTCGCCGAGGTCGTCCAGAACCGTTTGTAGGCGCGCGTGGAGTGCGGCGATATTCTCTTCCTCGTTGAAGAACGGCACCACCACGGACAGGTCGAGCCCGCGGCCGTCGTGTTGTTGATCGTCTAGCATGCCGGGGCCTTCTCGATGAACATCTCGTGCCACAACTGGAAAATCAGAATCCCCCATATCCGGTACGCGTGGTTTCGCCGGCCTTCCATATGCTCGGCCAGCAGACGGCGCACGGCGGGCCACGCAAAGAACCCGGTTGACCGGATCCGCCGTTCGGAAAGAGTCTCGTTCACGATCTCCCGTAGCTCCTGCCTCAGCCAACTATTCAACGGCACGCTGAACCCGGCCTTGGGCCGGTGCAAGATATGTTTCGGCAGGAGCGATTCGGCATACCGCTTCAGGAGAAACTTCCCCGTGAGACCGTTCAACTTGAAGTCAACGGGCAGGTCCGCGACGAACTCGACGAGACGGTAATCCAGGAACGGGCATCGCATTTCCAGCGCATTCCCCATACTCATTCGGTCCACTTTCACAAGAATGTCGTCCGGAAGATAGGTCTTGAAGTCCGTGTACAGGAAACGGGTAATGGGGTCCAGGTCCGGATAGCGGTCGAAATATTCGGCGAAGACATCCCGCGTATCCACCGACCGCAAGGCGGCCGCAAGATCGTCCGAGTAGAGCCCCGCCTTTTCCTCTTCGCTCCAGGCTCCGTTCCACCAATAATGGGACCGCAGGGGATCCATGTCCAGTCCGCCGAGAAACTGCTTGATGCGATATTCCAGACTCACCTTCTTGGAAGACACCGGGAGCAGATCGGCCAGAGGCTTGAGCAGGCCGTTACGGACGATCGCGGGCACTCGCCTCATCATGGGAGCCAGCCGGTCGGCCTGATGCGTCAGGTAGCCCGCGAACAGCTCGTCGGCCCCATCTCCGCTCAGGGCGACCGTAATGTGCCGGCGCGCCGCCCTGGAGATCAGATACGTGGGAATGGAGGAAGAGTCTCCGGACGGCTCGTCGGAAAGCCAGATCACCCGGTGAAGCACGTCCCGTGGATTGCCATCGAGCACTTCCTCATGGTGCACCGTCCCAAACCGCCGGGACACTTCGCGGGCATAGGCCAGCTCGTTGTAACTGGGTTGATTGAACCCGATTGAAAATGTGTGCACCGGCGCGGACGCCATCGAACTCGCCAAGGCGACGACGAGGCTGGAATCCAGTCCTCCGCTGAGAAAGAACCCAAGCGGCACGTCACTGATAAGGCGGGATTTGACGGCGGACCGCAGATGCCCGTCCAGCGTGTCCAAGGCCTCGGCCTCGGTCACGGTTGTATTCGGCACGATCTTGAGGTCCCAGTAGCTGCGCAGCGAGGTGCGCCCTCCTTCATGAATCAGCAGATGGCCCGGCAGGAGCTTGCGGATTCCACGAGCCAACGTGAACTCACCCGGAACGTAATTGAGCGACAGGAAATGATGCAGCCCCTGCTCGTCAACGTGCCGATCGATCCAGGGAAGCGCGAGGATCGCCTTGAGCTCCGAGGCAAAGACCAGGGCCGTCGGCGACTCATGGTAATAGATCGGCTTTTCCCCGCAGCGGTCCCGCGCCAAGATCAGTCTCTGGGCGTTCTCATCCCATAAGGCGATGGCGAACATGCCATTGAGACCGTCCAGGAAGGTTCCGGCATCGTCCTCATACTCATGGACGATAACTTCGCCATCGCCGGCAGTATGGAACCGATGGCCCTGGGAGGCCAATTGCGCCCGCAGCTCCTGAAAGTTGTAGATTTCGCCGTTGAACACGGCCCAGACGCTCTGGTCTTCGTTGTGGTACGGTTGCCCGCCGGTCTGAAGATCGATAATGCTCAGACGGCGATGCCCAAGGCCGATGGCTCCCCGGCAATACATCCCATACTCATCCGGACCACGGTGCTCGAGCGTCGAGGCCATGAGCCGGATATCGGAGGCGCTCACTTCCCGCTGGTTCTTATGAAGAATGCCGACGATCCCGCACATGGATTGACGTCCTCAAACCGTCGTCGGTGATTGAGAACCGACATATCCCGCGGGCTCCCCGCAGCCCTGTCGCGCCTGCGCCCATCTGACGGATTGCGCCAACCCGTGCAGCACGGCGATATCCACCCAGAGAAAGCGGAAATGCATCACATCGGTGTACAAACCGTTGACAAACAGGCCGGCCAGTCCGCCGAGGCACGCACGGGCAAGCCATTCCGATTGCGTCCCTTGGGAGGTCTTAAGAGTTTTCCATCCATCGGTGAAGAGCCACGTCCACAGCACGATCAGAGGCAGCCCCCCCAAGAGGCCGGTTTCCGCCAGTTGTCCCAATAAGGTGTTATGAGGCTCGCAGCCACGACAGCTCCGGCTCAACCGTCCTTCCTGATAGGCCCGTTCGCTCACAGACGGAAAGTTGCCCAATCCCACACCTCTGAAGGGATGTTCGAGAAACGTTTCCCAGGCAAGGACTTTGAGGACATGATAATGAAGATAGCTATAGGTGGCGTCGATCGCCACGTGGGGCCATTCGTCGGTCTGCAGAACATGGCTGTCTACGGGGTCAATCGGATGGGGCACTTTGCGTGATTCAATCGACATCTCGTGAATGTAGAACGTTGACACGAAGAGCATACCCGCAAATAAGAGGACACTCAGGGTGACCAGGCTCCGCCTCAGCCACATCTGCCCGACACTCATCATGCGTGGACGGGAGGCAATCAACGCCGCCACGGCAAAGCCGACCAGGCTGTGAGAGAAGGTAAAGGCCTCTGTCACCACAATCGGCAGGACCGCCAACGTCAGCCACTTGGGATTGAGTCCAGCCGGGGCGGCCATCCGCAATGCCAGAGCAAAGGCCACACCGACCGTCAGATAACACCCGAGTAATTCCGGCGTATAGAAATGGAGGTCCAAGCGCAGGACTTGGCCTAAATAGGGCACGGAGCTTTGGACGCCAAGCCCATGGGCCGGAATCCTGAAGAGCACGTAGGCGAGCAGATACCCGGTGCCGAGGAGCGATAAGAGCACCGCCCCTCCGGCTATTCCCCAAGCCGCTTGTCTGCGCAGGTCGTCGTTGAAACAAAGCGTTCTGATCAAGACATAGGCCAAAGCCAAATACACCAGCTTGGCAATGTGAATCCCGTCGGCGACGTTTTCCTGCGCTCCGATGAGAGACAACAAGGATCCGGCCACATAGGCGGACACGAGATAATCCACCGCGATTATCCGTACCTGCCGGACCCCTCCTGAAACGACAAAACTGCCCAGCAATCCCAGGAAAATGATATCGCTCCATTGCATGCCAAATGGAAGGGGCGACCATGGAAAGGAGAGAGAAAAAACATATATCAGCAGAAAAACCGGCACGGTCTTTCCAAGCTCAGTGCATTCCCATAGCCCGCAGACGACTGATCGTGACAATGAGGGATTCTGCCGGATGCGTTGAAAGGGGACTCGATTAGCGGAAGTGGGTGGATTTGTTAAACCGTCGTGGGGCAAAGAGCACTTAAATCCAACCCCGCCAGCAATACGCCGCGATGGCGGCGTACTCTTGGAGAATGCCTCGAATTTGCTCGGCATTCGCGCCCCACGTGTGGGCGTAAAACTGGCTGGCCGGCACGGGACGGGCGATGACGGCAATCTCGGGCGCCACGTGGCGCATGGTCCAGACCGCCCGACGCATATGATAGGGCGAGCTGACCAGCAACACCGACCGCCACCCGCCTTGCGCCAGAATGTCGTGGGTATATGTCACGTTTTCGAATGTGTTGGCCGCCTTGGTCTCCAGGATGATCGCAGAGGCCGGCACACCGTTGGCAAGAGCCAGCGATTTCATCACTTCGGCTTCTTGAAAGGCGAAGACATAGCCTGACGAAAAGATCATTCGGGACGCCTTGCCGGCACGGTAGAGCTCGATCGCTTCCTTGACGCGCTCTTGATACCCTCCTCCCGCCTTGCCCGACTCCCCCACCCCACCCGCAAAGACCACAATGGCGTCAGCGGGGCCGGAGGGGTCGGCGATCCGCAAGGGTTCCGCCAGAAGCCACATTAAGGGCGTATAGAAAAGCAGCAGATAGGCCGCCACGACCCCGGTGGCCCCCTTCAAAATGCGACGGCGGGCGGTTCGGTACAGACGGCGCAACGTGTCTTCCCATCTCTCGTCGACCGCTCGGCGGGCGATCAGCGCCTTTTCGATCAAGTCCGACATCTGGGCGATCCGGTTCTCCCAGCTATTCTGTCGGGCTGCGGCGATGCGACGTTCCGCCGCCGCCGAGGAATTTTCTCGAACGGCTTCTTGGATGGCTTCCGCAAAGCCGTGGGCGCCGCTCGCCACGGTGATTACGTCGCCGTGCTCCGCGTTATACCCTCGGATCTCCGGCAAGTCGGTGGCCACGACCGGCACACCCATCGCCATATACTCGTTCAGCTTGGCCGGATAAATGTTCGCCGTGTATTCATTCCTCACATAGGGGATGATCGCCACATCGAAGCCCTTGATGTAGGCCGGAATGTCCCGATGCTCCCGCGCACCGAGAAATGTGATATTCGGCTCCGACGCCAGACGCGCAACATCCGTCTGCATCGGTCCGACCATGACGAAGGTCATATGGGGCAGCCGTCTGGCCACGTCGGCGAGCAGGACCTGATCGATCTCTTTTCGGATGCCGCCGATGTACCCGACGAGCGGCCGAGGCAGATTCTGCAAATCGGCAGGGAGGGGGTTCTGTGAGGTCCTGGCCTGCTCGAACTGGCCGAACGTGACCCCGAAAGGAAAGAGCGTCACCTGCGGATTGAGGGCGGATGCCATGTCGAAGAGCTTCCTGGCCGTCACGAACACCAGGTCGGCGTCGGTCAGGACGGTCCGCTCGGACACCGTGATCCGGCGCGCGGCTTTTGAGCTCTCGGACAGGTTGTCGATACAGTAGTACACGACGAGTTGGTGATCGAGTTCCCGGATCAGGTCCTGGACCATGGGCGTGGGAAGGAAGGTCCAGATGATCGGCCGATGAAAGCCGGCCGCCCGCATCCACCGCCGCAAGGCGCGAAGCAACAGCGTTCGGTTGACCCATCGGGCCACGCGTGAATAGGGAAAGGGCAGCACCAACGGCGAATAGACGAAGAGGTTCTTGTCGACCTGCCGAAAGCCTTTGGTACCGACCCACCAGTTGCGCAGACGTTGCCGCAGACGCGGCAGATCCTTGAGCGTGGGCGCGCGCACGCCCGTGTTTTCGACAAAGAGCACGCGGTTACCATGAGCCGCGAACGCGGTCATGATCTCCTGATGCCCCTGCCAGTTGAAATCCCAGTCGATGGACGAGATGCAGAGGATGTCTTTGTCCCGGATCATGAGTCGGGGCGAGACGATTTAAAAGACCGGCATGAACTGCTCGTGATATTTCGATTAAATCGAAACTGCTTCACTGCATAATCTTTAGCGGCTCGCCTAATTAGTTCGCTCGTGCGGCCGCCCGTAAAGCCGAAAGAACCGCGCTGGCATAAGCAGACCAGGTGAACTTCATAGCGTGATCCCTGCCGAGTCGGCGCATCTCTGCAATGAGATCGGCTTCCACAAGCGCCCGTTGCATCTGAACTGCAATGTCGTACGGATCATCAGGAGACGCATAGAGCGCCGCGGATCCACCGGCCTCGGGCATGGATGAGTGGCGGGATGTCACCACAGGACATTCACAAGCCATAGCTTCGACAATCGGAAGTCCAAATCCTTCGTAGCGGGACGCAAAAGCCAGCAATGACGCGGCGGAATACATAAGAGGCATATCGGCATGATTAATGAAATCAACGACCGTGACATCGCCTGAAAGTCCCAGACGCCTCACGGTTCCTTCCACATCCACATTTCTGACATGGCGAGCCGGCCGCCCTGCGGCAATGAACGCATACTTCCTCCTCAGTTCTTGAGGAAGCATGGCGTAGGCTTCTAACTGCTTCACCACGTTCTTTCGCGGAATAAAGACTTCCGAGGCAAGAATGAACGGTCTGTGTACTTTGTACCTCTGCTTCACATAGGCACGAGCCACATCACGGTCTCTGGGGTAGAACAATGTATGATCGACGCCACCGTATGCGACATCGATTTTTTTCGGATCAACGCCCAGTGCATGCGTAAGATCCTGGGCAGTGGCATTCGAAGTTGCGATGATCCGCTGGGATAGCTTCGCCGTCGCTCTGACAAACAGTTCATTGGAGATCTTTAGTGAATAAGAAAGGCCCTCAGAAGCTCTGAGATAGAGCAAATCAAACACGGTCGAGACCAGCGGGACCTTGCGCTCGGTGAGCGGAGGAAGATGACGGGTAAGCCAGAGGACGTCAAGGCGGTCAGCGGCACTGGCCTTTCGAAATCCACACTGCAACCAAAGCGTCGGCTTGATGGCGGTGATCCCCGTCGCGCGATGCATGCGCCACCGTGATCCGTTACAGACCTGAACGGGAAGCATCTTTTCGGTAGTTGATCGAGTAGTGTACAAGACGTACTCGTTGTCCGCATCGAGTCGCGATAGTTCTCGAAGACCGTGATAGAGAAAACTCCAGAGTCCTCCTCCGGTCGGATATCCGAGAGGTGACGCCTCGATCCCAATTCTCAACCTGCGCATGCTAAGACCTGCTCGTGACAAATCTATCCTTATGATCGGCCACCCACTGTACGAGTGCTTTCATGCCATCCTTGACCGCCGTGCGCGGTTTCCATCCAAGTATGTCGGTGATTCGATCGATATCCGAAACGTAGACCCGTTGATCGCCCGGCCGTGCTTCTGCAAAGCTGTATTGCACCTCCAACCCGAACTGCGTTTTCAATGTTTCGATGAATTCCAGCAGCGAAAGACTGCTTTCCGGCCCTCCGCCCACGTTGAATGCACAGCCTTTTAGGCACTCGATGTCAGCGATGCAGCGCTCGTAACAATCCACAAGATCGTCGACAAACAAGATATCGCGGACTTGCTTGCCGTCCCCGAAGATTGTAACAGGCCGGCCGACCATCGCACAGATGATGAACCAGGCAACCCATCCTTGGTCTTCCACGCCGTGCTGGTGCGGACCGTATATACAAGACTGGCGCAATGAAACCGTCCGCAAGCCGTAGACACGCGCGTAATCCAACACATACATCTCCGCGCCACCCTTAGAGCAGCCGTAAGGTGAGTAAAAATCAACGGGAAATTCTTCTGTGACACCGCGGGGGCAATCAACCAGGGCATACCGCTGCCCATGATCATGGGTTGCGAGCTTCCGAAGATCGCCGTACACCTTGTTCGTGGATGCATAGATGAATACCGGATCGGCTCCCTGCCTCCGAATAGCTTCCAGCAGCTTGAGGGTGCCCATGACGTTGATTTCGCAATCGGTGACTGGGTCGGCAACAGAGGTCGTCACGGCAACCTGTGCGGCCAGATGCAGGACAGCGTTTACATCTCGATGTCTTCCTATCACCTGATCCAACATCCGCGGGTCTCGGATGTCACCTTCGATACACTCCACATTGGGGATTGCCCGAATCCATTCAGCATTGTTGGCGGCTCCTGGTCGTGACAAATTATCAAGTACGATGATGCTCCATCCCCGCCGTGCAAAATAGACTGTAGCGTTCGAGCCAATGAACCCGCACCCGCCAGTGATCAACATTTTGGGCATGCACAAGCCTCCAAATCCCACCGCGAAGGAATTAACAATCCGCGAGCCCTTTCCCCGTCACTTTGTCGCACCCTAGAAAAACACCCACATGATTCGCCCATTGGCCTCCTCCGGGAATGAGCAGTGACGCACACACACACCGCTGCGTTATATCCGTTAAGACTACCTGGCCGGATTACCCGCAATCGCGCGATTATCGAACACGTCTCTTGTAGCAACGGCATTCTCCCCGGCCACCGATTCGACGCTGATGGTGACGCTCTTCAGTGTCATTACATGGCTGCCTATCCAGACATGATCGCCGATTCTTAATGGGACGACTACCGACCCCCTGGTTATATGCCGACTCAATCTGGCGTTTCGATACAAGCTCGGCAATGTGCAATACAGAAGTTTAGGAGGAGTGTGGGTAGAGCCACCGGCCTCGCCGGAGTCGGACTGATCGGAGGCCTAAAGCTTGTGCTTTAGGAGGTTGCAGGAAGCACGTTTTGGATCATACTCCCGTGTCATCTGCAGGCGGATTGGCGTAGCAGGCACCAAAATCAGCGTTGACACCGTATTCGTGCAAGAAAGTTGCGTGGCGACTGTGCATTGGCTAAAATCATTCGGCATTGCTGGAGCTTTCACTAAAGGAGGATGCGTGGACCAGTTCAAGCGTGTGCGTTTGTACTCACAGACGCGCATTTCAAAATACAACGACCCGAACGATCTCATCTCCGAAATCAAGGGCGAACGCTACCGGGAATACCGCCGCCGGTTTCATGCCTCAGGAAACGGCCAGCTCCGCCTGGAATATCCGCTCGACCTGTCCATTGAGGCCGTGGACTGGTGCAACTTTGAATGCCCCTATTGCCCCCGGGCGACCCACCGCGGCAGCCGCACCAGGATCGATCGGGACGCCTTCGAACGACTGATCGACGACTATGCCAAACGGACCGAAGGGTTGGCTGCTGTGGGTTTCGACCGCGGCGAGCCGATGCTCGATACGCATCTGGAAGACAAGGTCCGGTACATCCATGAACGGGGGATCGTTGACATTATCCTCACGACGAATGCCGTCTTCTTGTCGCCAGAGCGCTCCCGCAAATTGATCGAGGCTGGTTTGACGAAGTTGCATGTCTCGATCGATGCCGCTACCCAGGACACGTTTGCGAAATGTCGAGGCGGAAACCTCGCCGAAGTGGAACACAATGTCATGGAATTCCTTCGAATCCGGAGCGAGATGAATCGACGAATTCCTATTCTTCGCACTAGTTTTGTCGTCAGCTCGTTGAACTCTCACGAGATGGAAATGTTCGGGCGGAGGTGGGCTGACATTGCTGATTACGTTGAATTCCAAGATTGCGTCGACCACTCGAGAATCGACAATCTGGTTGACTTCGAAACAGAACCGTTCCACTGTCAGTACCCCTTTCAATCCACCTCGATCACAGCCGGTGGGGACATTCTGGCTTGCTGCTCGTTCTACGCTAAACATTTCGTGCTGGGGAACATTCTGAAAGGCGATGCCATCGCTGATGCGTTTAATGGGCGCCAGATGGAAGAATTGCGGCGTTCGTTCCGGGAGAAAAACGGATTCCATATCGTCTGCAAAAACTGTCGCAAGCGCCCCCCGGACTCTTTGAGGTCGGAAGAGATTCTCGTCACGCCGAAGAATGTTCATGCCTAATGCCAAAGCCAAGGGTTCTGCTATCCCCTTCACGCCCCTCCGAATTATTTTGAGGGGCAGGGCGCTGAGATTCTTCTAACCGCGAAAGGATGATCTTCCCAAGCTTGTCCAGGTTATTCTCATCCATTACAGCTTCTGTCACAGCGGGAAGGAAGCGCGGTTCGCTAATGATCCCTTCCGGTGCATTCTCGACAACCGCCGCTATAAACGCATTCAGCGCCTTGTCCGGTATGGTTCTCTGCCGGAGACTTTGCAGGATACTCGGTAGCGACTCGACTCCATTGACAATGATCACTCCCTCATCGAATTCCTCGTAAAACGCGTGACCGAACAGAACGACCGGCTTGCCAAACATCAGGCCTTCCCAGCCTGCCGTACCGGTCACTGTTATCACGGCTTCTGCTTTCGGAATGATTTCCATGCTGGTTACTCGCTGGTTTACTAGACGCACCTGGGGCAAATTTAGAATCTCCCGGTAAAAAGAAAACGGACGTATGCCGCTTAACATTGAAGGATGCTCCTTCACATAGAGCCATCGATCAACAGGGAGTGAATTTGCAATGAGCTTGATCAGCTCAACCTGGTCAGTCCATCCCCTGCCCTGAGTACTCAGGGAACTTTCCGGCTCGAATTGCAGAGGGAAAAAGAAATATCTTTCACCTTTCACGGGACTCGAAATGGTTTTTTTCGAGAGCAGTATATTGCGAAGCGCTGTTCTCCTGGCTTTTATCGCTCTTCCGATTGTCACCCATAAAGGTTGATCAAATTGCCCCGCGTCGGTGCAACAGGCCTCATAAATGAGCCGGGCTGCGTTGAGTGGATTCGGCATCAATCTCCTTGTCTTGGCACGCATGGCTACATGGTCTAACGGTTTCACACTCCCTGCCAGATACTCATTCTTAAGCTCCTCCGCAAAGCATTTCTGCGCAGCAGTTAACCCATTGGCAAGGATATCCTTGTACCTGCGGGAGATGTTTAACAACTCGTACGGGTTCTCCAGCGGAAAGGAACGAAGCCCGAACCGACATGGGCTCAGACCAAGGCACCGCACGCCATTCCCTCGAAACACGGCCATCGCAACCCAAGACATCAACCCATCAGCCGCACCGCTAATGAAGAGAGCGGGGCGGGTCCTGCTTAAAAGTTTCTCGAAGTAATCTATGTGCGAAAAGAGAAGAGTCCACTTCACGGCCTCTGGACGTCCAATGAGCGCCCGCTCGCCAGCTATGTATACCCGGAGGGTCGGATCTCCATACCGACGCTCCCACTTTTCAATAGTTTCGTGTTGCCAGGTGGCATCCCGTCGAAACGGTTGCATCGCCTCGCATTGGGCCTCGATGGTCACGCGATCCAATGGCAGTAATGAGCGTGCTAACGCTAGATCACGGCGATCGTCAACAACCAAGTGAAAATGGCAATCGGCCGTCCGATCGGGGTATTGGCTTAATAGCCGCTTGAGAACATGAACGAAGACATAGGTGGTAGTGTACCGTCGTCCATAGATAAGAATCGTGCGTAGCATTAGGCTGCCCTCGTCAGACGGAACTCGAGTTCGGCGAGCAGGCCTTTGGCAAGCGCCGCGTGGTTCGATGGCTCATCGACACCTGCCGCAGGCAATTCATTGATGCCAGGGTAGCTTCGCCGCAGAATCGCCGCAATAAACCTGTCGAATTGAGCTGGCTCGAATTGTATCCCGTCACACATCCGCCTGAGCGCCAAGGCGATTTCCTCATAGCTGCCGGCCCGGAAAACCCCCTCGTGAAAATCCTCGTAAAATGAGCGCCCAAACATCAAAACCGGTTTTCCATAGAAAAGTGCCTCGAAGCCGGCCGTTCCTGCAATGGTAATAACACCTTGGCAGCAGGCAATAAGTTCGTGCCCATCAATTGATGGAGAAATCAACCGGACGTTTCCAAGCTTGACCAAATCCCGGTAAAACCCAAGCCGGCGGAGCCCTGAAAACATGTTGGGGTGTTCTTTGATATAGATGCTATATCCCAGAGGAAGGGCCGACGAGACACGCTTGATGATATGCCACTGGTCTCGATAGATTGTGCCTTGAACGTCAATAGTGGCCTCTGGTTCATAATGGAGGGGGTAAAAAAAGAATTTTGACTCCGGGATGCCCTTCTCCTCCAACCGTTTCTGATCTATTTGTTGAAATGGCCATCGGAGACGGATCACCGCAGAGCGGCACATGTCATCAAGCGGTCTCTGATCAAAAAACCAATCTTGGAACTGAAATCTGCGAAGAACATTACTGAAGAGACGTCTCGGTGATGGGAAAGGCTTCACGCGGTGCCCTAAATCGAACGCAGCCAGCCGCATTCTCCGCTCAACGAATCCCTTTCGCATCTCCTTGATAGTCAACACTTCCTCTATAGAAAGAGAGGATTCGTCCATGGCTTCGAAAGTCGCTCGAAGATTCGGTATCAATTCAAGGTGATTGTCGATTACAAGAAAGCGCGTGGGTATTCTCCCTGGAATCATCACCAGCGGAATTGCTCCGTTTTGTTTAAATACTGCATTGGCCGCCAGAAACATCAAGGAATCTTGGCCGCCGGTCACAAAAACATCTGGCCTGGTTTGTTCCCAGAGTGATTCGTAGTAGTCGAGGTATGTTTGGAGATATGCCAGTCTCTTTTGATCCTCCATAAAATCGATTAGCCTGTGGGACAAGATGTATTGCCGGAGATGAGGAAGGCCATATTTTCCCTCGTACTCGGCAAGCCTTTGGCTATCGACCTTCGTTGGATGACGAAATGGGTCCATAATCTCATGCTGATAGGCGAGACGAATTTTCGGGCTAAGCTTTTGTGCGCAAGCCAGTTTATAGTTGTAAAGATCACCGATCACGAGATGGAACACCTCCACCTTCGGCCCGAGCTGCGCCACCATCTGCTCGACGACCTTGATAAAGAGCGGGGTGCTTCGACCAGCCATATACCCCAGGAAACGGCTCGGTTGGCGTACGGACGCAGCTGTCATTGCGGTTGTCCTACGAAGAGGGCAACTACCCGTCGGCGCCCTCCACTAAGGAAATCGCCAAGGGCGCGAATCTCTTCAGACGAGAAAACTCGGAGAAGATACGCTGCGTACAGATAAATTCCAGCCGATATGCCCACGCTGACCACGAACAATGGAAGGCGGCTAAGGAATGGAGCGAGTCCGACCGACACGGCCCACGTCGAAGCAAAGCAAGGCACTGCCGCCAAAGCAATCCGTCCCATCGCAGGATTTATCACCATAGACGTGCTGCGCGCACTGTACCTGAGCAAACAAACCAAAATTGCTAGACCGGCATCCGTGGCCAGTGCCCCGCCTACATATGGATTTGTAGGCACCAGGATCACGAACAGGATAAGTTGGCTACAGGCCGCATAGACATAGCTTCGCCCTATGGCAGCGATTTTGCGCTCGAGAAAAAGCACCCTTTCAAATGTGCTGCCCAAGATGCCCAGCAAGGGAATCGGTGACAACAGCATGAGAAGACCTGCCTGCGCATAGTCCGACTTTGCCATTAACCCGATGATCTTTTCATCCCACACGATAATTACAGCCACAATCGGGATGATCAGCATGACCCGGTATCGCAGCGCCATCGTCAGAAGCTGTCCGCTTCGACCGATCTGACCCGTATTGTGAGCTTCGGTAATATATGGCTCGAGCGGGCTACTCAGGAGCGGCGCGGAGATGGCGGCGATCATGAAGATAATGTTGAGATGATAGGTAAACGCGCCCATAACCTCGCTCGAATGCGCACCGGCTAGGATGAATCGCCCGATCCAGTTCACAAGGACGATCGAGTAGGACAGCATCAATGGCGCGCCAAAAAGAATAGCGGTGTAATAAAGGGCTGGCTTGAAAGGTGCGTTCCTTAGCGTTTTCGGCCCTGCGTGTATGACGCCGTAGGAGACGGCCATCACAAGGCTGCCCATCCAGGTGATCAGGAGCAACGTCAGATTTATGCTCGCCGGTCTACTGAGGAAGATGCCGAACATTACAACCGCCCAGAAGCCGGTTTGCAAGAATATTACGATGTTCCCTTTTTCAATCTCTTTCCGAGCATATAAAAACCTGCTCAACTCAGCGGCCAAGGTATCCAGGACGAGTAAACCTCCCATTGCCAGAACTAGCCCGCCCCCTTCAGGAAGACCAAACGAGCGCCAGAACGATGGCAAGACGATGGGCGTGGCGCAAATCAGGGCAGCCACACCACAGGTAAGAAGCATCTGAACACCGACGACGCTTTTGAAGATAGTCGCACTTTCTCCTTCGCCACGCCCAGGAACTTCACGAACGTAGTATTGGTATGTGCTGAATGAGATTACCGTGGCTGCCATCGCAATCGCTGTGGCAACCAGGGTATATGATCCGTACTCATGCAGGGACAGGCTCTTACCAAGAGCCACTGCTAGTAGCAGGCGCGAAACAGCCTGCAACACGAAAAAGACGCCACTATGAATGGACTGCTTTAGGACGCGGACCACGTTCATAACTGGCTTGAGCCCTTGTTATCTGACCTGCATTTTCATGTTGTTCTCGATTTATTCTGCAAGTACTGGGAGAGCGTCGGCGTTGTTCGCCGTCGTTTCACAAAGGCGGCCATCACATAATTTGTCATTAGATCTACCATGCCGACATCCGGCCGAAACCGTCTTATATCTTCGAGCACAGCGCTCAGGCGCGTGTCCTCAAATTGATTCAGCACCCGCGGAGGTACGGCGGCTCGATTGTGTTTAGAGTACGGTGGATAGAGCATCCGAGAACCGATTAACTCGAGATCATATCGGTCAGCTATCTCAATATACCCATTTAACGTCGGTCGCTGCTTCCCTTCATGAAAATAACGATAGCGGGCCATCCAATCTTCAACACAATCGGGATGAAATTCCTCGACATACCTGCGGAAGTCACTCTCCGTAAGCCGCTGGGCTACGTATGGGAATCGGCCGACCAGCACGGCGGAATTTACTGGAAACCACCAGTTATCACAAATAAAAAAGAGGGTCCCTCCTTCATCGAGTAATGCGCTGGATTTGGAAAAGAATCGTTCGGCATCGAAACACGGTAGCGCAAGAAACGAGGTGATTAGATCGAACTTTTCCTCCACCTTGTAGAAATCTCCCACGATGTACTGACTAATAGATGGGATCGCTCGCAGCCTGAGGTTCCAGAATGTCGAACTTCGAGGAGGCTGATAACCAAAGTTCGGGTAGAGCCAAGTAAGCCGCTTTCCTCGCCACATACCATCTCCCAACAAAAAACGCCTGAGTTTCGGCGAGAATCGAGCTGCAGTGGTCGCCAAGCGAAAGCGCGCCCAGTGACGGAGGCAGGTGGCGGTCGACAAACATTTGCCGAGATCGGTGAGATCAAGGGTCGCCGTCCATTGAGCCCGCCCTTCACCACGTAGCAGCCTCGACATGGTCCCTTCAGCGCCACCCACATCCAGGGCTCTTTCCCAGGCACAGCGAAACCCGAGGCTCTCAAGAAAATCGATCATTATCGAGTATTCATAAACATCCTTGATGAAGCCATCGATTCCAAAGTATGTGCGGTCTTCATATGGTGGCGAAACATCGGTGAGATCAAAGTGAGGATGGGCTTCGAGGTATCCCGTGACCTCATGGATTGTTGTTCCGAAGGATGTCTTGAACGATGTCATTTTTAATGCCTTTCGTGAATGATTCTGCCAGTAACGAATGTACCCCAAATACCTCTGGATCAGTCACTTTGAGCAGCCAGCCGGGTAAATGTCTCCCTCTTGTAATGCACCGTTTCCTAATTACGCGAAGATTGGCGGGCCAGCGTTACAGGATGATGAATGCCCCAGGATCATTCCCGGCACCGCATCGAGAAAACGGAGTAGCCGCAGGAAGAGGCGGCAGCCGGTCGTTGTAATATAGGTGCCGGTTATGCGGGGCGAACGTGCGGTCTTCGACGAGCGGCACGCGGGCGGCTTCGAGGCCCGGAGCGTTGGCATGGTTGACGACCGAATCCTGCGCCTGCCAGCGTCCATCGGCGCCCCGTTTCCAGATTGAGGAATCGCGCATGCGTTCCACGGCGCCCTCGAATTCCCCTTCCGTCATGCCGAGAAACTTGAGATAGACATCGAGGCTCCTCGGCCGAACGTGATCGTACTGCCGGACCATCTCGATGCCTTCCTCGCGCGTCATGCGCCCATAGCGGATCTCCGTGCTGGCGTCGTCCGTCGCCCGTCCGTATCCGAACTTCAAATACTTCATGTAATCGTGCACGTCGTTGGCATGATCGTCGGTCTTGGAGGCCAGCGCGAAGGTGCGGTCGCGGCGGGCGGTCAACGGCTGAAAGCCGTATTTCTCGATCACCAATTCGGCCTGAGCTTTGGCATCCCAATAGATGTAATTGGTCAGGAAGATGCCCCGCACGCCGACTTCCTCGATCTCCTTGTCGGTGGGATAGGTGTAGGGAAACAGATCGCGCTTGGTAATGCCGCTGGCCGGATCGTTTACGATGTCTTCAGGCTCGATCCCCCGCATGTCGTGTTCTTGCCGGACCCATTTGGTGAACTCCACCATATCGTCGAGCGTGAACACGCCCGTCAGCTCTCCGTAGTGTTCGGGCCAGATGATGAGAGGAATCTTGTATCGCACGGACACTTGAAAGGGCACGGTCATGATTCCCGCGTGATAATGCCAGGTAATATCGCCGACCTTGAGGACCATGTAGCGGGCGATTTTTCGCACGGACTCGGGATTGGCCGTCACCCGGATGAGATCCACGCCGAGCTTCTCGACGAGGTTGCTCAGATTCCTGATCCCCAAGGCGGTATTGAAGCAATGATTGAAGGTGACGCAGAGGGGATTGAGCCCGTAGACGTGCTTGACGAGGTGAACTTGGAAATGGCTGTCCTTGCCGCCGCTCACCGGCACGATGCAGTCGTACACGTTTCCCTCGGCGCGCGATCGGTCGCGGTACTCGGTCAGGAGGCGACGGAGCGTCGCCTCGCGCGCGTCCCAGTCGATGCGATGGCGCGCCTCGTGATGCCGACACCCGCTACAGATGCCCTGCTCGTCGAAGATGATCGTCGGCTTGGCGTTCTCGGGATAAAGACAGCGAAGACAATAGCGCATGGCGTTCCCCTAGCGCACGTCGAGTCCCGACGTACGCATAAATTCCTTGGCTTTTTTCGTACTGTGTTCCGTGAAGTGAAACACGTTGGCCGCGGCGGCGGCTTCGGCCCCCCCCGCCGTGATGCCGTCCACCAGGTGCTGCCAGGTGAAGGCCCCGCCGAACGCCACCACGGGAATGCCGACCGCGGCCGCCACCGCGTGCACGAGGTCGAGATCGTAGCCGGTCGCGGTTCCTTCGCGATCCACCGAGGTCAACAATAGCTCGCCGGCGCCCGATTCTTCCGCCCGGCGCGCCCAGGCGACCGGATCGAGCCCCGTCCGTTCGGCGCCCCGGTCGATCACGACGTCCCACGAACCGGCGGCGCCCACGACGTCGATGGACACCACGATGCACTGGCTGCCGAAGGCCTTCGCACACTCGGTGACGAACGCGGGACGCCGCACGGCCGCCGTATTGAGCGTCACCTTGTCGGCCCCCAGCCGAAGCAACGTGCGGACTTCTTCGGTCGAGGTCACCCAGCCGCCGACGGTCAGCGGCACGAAGCACTTGCGGGAGAGGTCCGCCACCACGTCGTAAAATTTCTGCCGGTTCGTCCGGTCCCGGCTGACGTCCAACAGCACGATTTCGTCCACCGCCCATTTGTTGAAGAAATCCACGGCGGTGGACGGCTTCCAATGGATGACGTTCGTGTGCTTGAAGTTGACGCTCCGGACGACCGTGCCGTCGCGGAGGATCAGGACCGGAATCAGCCGCTTCTTGAGCATCAGATGCCCGCCGCGCTCAAAAAATTCTCCAGCACTTTCAGGCCCGCCCGCTGGCTTTTTTCCGGATGAAATTGGACGCCGAACACATGGCCACGCTCTATGACCGCGGGCACCTTGGCTCCGTGCCAGGCCGTGGCAGTGACGGTGTCCACGCTGTCCGGCGCCGGATCGAAATAGTAACTGTGGACGAAATAGAAGACCGGCGCTTCCGGCAGTCCTTCGAGCAGCCGGCTCGGCCGTTCGCTCTGCACGTCGTTCCACCCCATGTGGGGGACCTTGAACCGCTTCTCCGCCGGCTCGATCCGCCGCACGGTCCCCGGAATCCATCCCAACCCGAGATGGCGCCCGTTCTCCAACCCTTCGGTCGCCAACACCTGCATCCCCAGACAAATGCCGAGGAAGGGCTTGCCCTTGCCGACGACTTCCTCGGTCAGCACGTCCACGAGATCCCGCTTGCGCAGTCCTTCCATGCCGTCGCCGAAGGCGCCGACACCCGGCAGGATGATGGCGGAGGCGCCGCGCAACCCGCGCGCATCCTCGACGACCTGCGCCTGCCGCCCCAGAGCCTCGATGGCATTGGCGACCGAACGGAGATTCCCCGCGCCGTAATCCACGATCGTAATCACGTCAGCGCACCGGCAGGCCGGCCCGCTTCAGGCCGGCCTTCACCTTGATCGGGCTCAGATCGCGGAAATGGAAGAGACTGGCCGCCGCCACAGCCGACGCCTGCCCTTCTTTGACGGCGGCCACGAGATCGCGCATCTTGCCTGCCCCGCCGGACGCAATCACGGGGACCGCGACGGCGCGGGCCACGTGTTGGATCAATTCGAGATCGTATCCGGCGAAGGTTCCGTCGCGATCGATCGCCGTCAGGAACACTTCGCCGGCGCCGGCGTCCACGCCTCGGCGCGCCCATTCGACGGGATCCAAGCCCGTCGCCCGCCGGCCGCCCTGCGTATACACCTCGTAGCGGCCATGTTCGGTTCGACGGACGTCGATGGATAGCACGATGCACTGCCGGCCGAAGGTCTGCGCCGCCTCACGCAGCAGCTCGGGCTGCTCGACCGCCGCCGTATTGATCGCCACCTTGTCCGCGCCGGCCCGGAGCAGCCGCCGGATATCGGCCACGGTACGAATCCCGCCGCCGGCCGTCAACGGCATGAAACATTCCCCCGCCACGCGGGACACAGCCTCGACGAGCCGATCCACGCCGCGCCCCTCGACCGTCGCCGTGATGTCCAGATAGATCAACTCGTCGGCCAACTGCGCGTCGTAGACCATCGGCGCCTTGACCGGATCGCCCACGTCCCGCCGCGCCCCGAACCGGACGGTTTTGACCAGCCGCTGTCCCTCCAGCAACAAGGTCGGGATGATACGTATTTTGGCCGACGCTTCCGACAAGGGCAACCACTCCTCGCTGCCGGCCGGCTCGGGCTGGCCGGGCTGCCAGCGGAGAAAATTCTTGAGCACCGCCAGCCCGGCCTCCTGGCTTTTCTCCGGATGGAATTGCACCCCGAAGATGTTCCCCTGATGAATCGCGGCCACGAACCGCCCGCCGTACCAGGATTCGGCCGCCACGGCCGCCGGCTCGTCGCTCACCAGCCGATAGCCGTGTACGAAATAGAAGCTGGGCGTGCCCCGCAGCCCCTCGAAGAGCGGGCTTCCCCGGCGAGGCGCCACGTCGTTCCAGCCGATGTGCAAATGTCGCAGCCCGGTCCCTTCGACGGCCAGCGGGTGCACGCCGGCCTTCAGCCACCCGAGGCCCCGATGCAGGCCGTCTTCCGTCCCCTCGCGAGCCAGCAACTGCATGCCGAGACAAATGCCCAGGAACGGTTTGCCCTTGACCAGGACCTCGTCCTCCAACGCCTTCACCAGGCGGCGGTCGCCGAGATTCCGCATTCCCTGCCCGAAGGCCCCCACGCCGGGGAGCACGATCCGGTCGGCCGAAGCGAGCCCCCGGGCATCCTCGACGATCACGACGTCCGCGCGGAGCGATTCGAACGCCTTGGCGACGGAGGACAGATTCCCCATTCCATAATCGACGATGGCGACGCGGCTCATTCGAGAATCCACCGATCTTGGTCGGGCAGCGCGGGCCCGCGTTGCGCGCGCGCAGGATCGTACCGGTGGGGATCCACGCAGTGCTGCACGGCGATCTCGTGGAACTCCGCTTCCGTCATGCCCATGAACTTCAGGAACACATCGAGGCTGGCGGGACGCTTGCCGTCATACTCCTCCATCATGCGCAGGCCCTGTTGTCTGGTGAGCCGCCCGTCTCGAATGTCGATGCTGGCCAAATGGTTCGTCCGGCCCATTCCCCGCTTGATGAAGCGGAGATAGTCCCGAACCCCTTGCATGGCGCACTCGATCTTTTCGTAGCTGTACGCGTCCGGCACGCCCTCGACTACGTCTCCCCGCCACCCCAATTCCGTTTCGATGATGCGCGTCTGTTCCTTCACGTCCCAGGGGATGTAGGTGCCCAAACAAATGGACTTATAGCCGAGCGCCCGCAAGGCTTCTTTGGGCGGATACCGAAACGGTTCCAGGTCCCGCAGCTCGATGCCCTCGCCGACCATGCCGACCATGTCTTCGGCCGTGATGCCCAGATTGACGTAGCGGTTGAACCGTTTCTCGTCGACCAGCTCCGGCTCGTCCATTCGAAAATAGGCGTTGTACTCCGTGTTGGGCTGTCCCCATATCACGAGGGGCACCTGAAATTTGATCGCCATCTGCATCGGGAACGAGAAGATGCCCGTGTGGCAATGCCAGCAGAAATCGCCCTTGCGGCGGAGGCTTTCCAGCATCACCCGTTTGACCACGGTCCAGTTGGCGCGAAATTTGAGGAAATCGACGCCCAGACGGCGCACGGCCCGTTCCGTATCTTCCAGCACGACGGGCCGCATGAACCCGTGGTCGAAGCAGACCACCAACGGCTTCAGCTTGTAGGTCTTCACCACCGCATAGAGCGTAAAGGTGCTGTCCTTTCCGCCGGAGAAGGGCACGAGGCAGTCGTAGGCGTACTGGCCGCGATAGTCCCGGAGGAGCGCCTCGAGTTCGCGCCCGCGGGCCTCCCAGTCGATCTGCTGCTGTTTATGTTCGATGTTGCGGCACACGTTGCAGACCCCCGTCTCGTCGAAGACGAGGGTGTCGTGCGTTTCCAACAGCAAGCACTTCGCGCAGCGGCGGGGGGCGGACGGCTCGGTACCGGTCGAAATGTTCATGGGCTCCTCACGCTCCGACGATCAGGTCCCAGTTCAGAGGGGTTCCCCGCCGGATATCCCGGGCGGCGCGACGCCCGAGCACCCGGGGCAGGTCCTTCGGCGGCAACCCGTAGGCCGGACGGATCGAGCGGACGTTCCGCTCGGTGAACGGCTCGCCTGCACGGACGTCAGCCACCGCATACAGCGAGCGTCGAAACAGACGGTTCTTCGCTTCGCCGGCGGTCAACGACGGCTCGCCCGTGCCGCGCGCCCGTTCGACGACGCGGATCGCCCGGACCATGTCGCGGAACTCGCCGGGCTCCAGCGAGAATGCCGCGTCGGGCCCGCCTTCGGCGCGGGACAGGATGAAGTGCTTTTCGACGATAGCCGCACCCAGCGCGACGGCCGCGATCGGGACGGCGGGATCGAGGGAATGGTCGGAAAGCCCGACCGGCACGCCGAACCGGCCGGCCAGGCTCGGAATCGCGGCCAGATTCATCTCCTCCGGCGGCGCCGGATACGCGCTCGTACATTTCAACAGCGCCACCTGCGTCGCTCCCGCGGCCCGCGCCGCGGTCACGGCTGCGCCGATTTCGTCGAGGCTGCCCATGCCCGTCGAGAGGATGATCGGCTTGCCGGTTCGGGCGATCCGCTCGATCAAAGGCACGTCCACGAGTTCGAACGAGGCCACCTTGTAGGCCGGTACGTTCAGGCGCTCCAAAAATTCCACGGCCGAGGGATCGAAGGGGGAGGAAAAGAAATCCAGCCCCAGTTCGAGGGCCGCCCGCTGCAGGCGCGGCTGCCATTCCCAGGGCGTCGAGGCTTCGCGATAGAGCTCGTGGAGCGTGCGTCCGCCCCAGGTGTTGTCGCCGGGAATCCGGAAGTCGTCTCCCTCGGCATCGAGCGTGATCGTGTCGGCCGTGTAGGTCTGAATTTTCACGGCGTCGGCGCCGGCGTCCTTGGCGGCCTTCACCAATTCGACGGCCCGGTCAAAGCTCTGGTGGTGATTTCCGGAGAGCTCGGCCACGACGTAGGTCGGGGATCCGGCGCCGATCCGCCGGCCGTTGATCTCGATCGCGCAGTCGGGCATGACAGATGCCGCCATCAATTGTATTTCCGAAACACGGGCTTGCCCGGACGTCCGTTCAAGAACCCCGTCGTCGTCCCTTGCTCGATCGCCCGGGCGTACACCGAGCAGGCGCTATCCACAGCCTCGAGCGTCCTGTCGAGCTCCGGCTCACCGTGACGGAAGCTCGGGCAGATCCAGGGCATGAACACGCCATGCCGCAGCATTTCTTGAATGAAGAGGGTCCGGTACTCGGCGGACGGAACCTTCTCCGGTCCGCAACACTTGAGCACGGGCCGGCAGGCAAAATCGCTCGCCGCCGACACATAGTCCTGCACGCCGTGCCGCTTGGCGCAGGATTCGATCCCCGCGATGAGGCGCCGGCCCACCGACGCCAGCCGTTCGACGACGTTCGCCCGCCGGTGCAGGCGGATGGCCGCCAAGCCCGCGGCCAGAGCGGACCGCTCCGCTCCATGGGTCGTGGAGAGCAGGAAACAGCGGGGGTGGGCATGGTGGAGGCCCCCCCGTTCCATGTACTCCCGGCGGCCCAGCAAGGCCGACAGCGCATAGCCGTTGGCCATGCCCTTGCCGACGGTCATCAGATCGGGCCGCACGCCGAGGAACGATGCCGCGCCGTGCAGACTGTAGCGAAACCCCGTCACCATTTCGTCGAAGATCAGTACCGTCCCGTGCCGGTCGCAGAGCGCGCGGACGCCCTCCAGAAAACCCGGCTGCGGGCGAACGTCGCGGCAGGGCTCCAAAATGACCGCCGCCACCGTCGGACCGTGTTCTGCAAACAGTGCCTCCACGGAGGGGAGATCGTTGAAGCGAAACCCCACGGCGAGCCCCGCCACCGCCTCGGGCACCCCGGCGTTCATGACCGTATTGCCGATGAACCAATCGTGGATGCTCAGGAACGGGGCTTCCCGATCGTAGGCGATCAGCGGCCGGCCCGTCACCGCGCGCGCCAGCCGGATGGCCGCATCGTTCGCGTCCGAGCCGTTCTTGGCGAATTTCACCATCTCCATCCCGTCGAAGAGCTCGACGACGGTTTCGGCCAACTCGACCTCCAGGGGACTCGGCCGCGAAAAGTTCTGCCCGTCCCGGAGCGCCGCCACGGCCGCGTCGTCGATCTCGTCCTCGGCATGGCCGATCAGCACGCTGTTGATCCCCATCCCCCAGTCCACCAGCTCCCGGCCGTCCAGCGTCCAGACGCGCGCCCCCTTGCCCCGCACGAAGGCCTGGGGCGCATCGACGGGCAACACGTCGTCGCCCTTGGAATAGGTATGGGCGCCGCCGGGGATGACGCGGTGCGCCCTGGCGCTGAAATCAGCCGCCCCCATGCCGTACACTCCCGCGCGCCGCCGGATAGTCGCTGCAGAGCAGCCCCATCAGCACGTTGTCACGATATTGCCCGTCGCGAAACCAATGCTGCCGCTGAACGCCTTCGACCTTGAATCCCAACTGCCGGTAGAGCCGAACGGCCGACCGATGCCCCGCGTCCACACCGAGCGTCACTTTTCGGAGATTCAGCCGGTTGAAGGCGTAGCCGAGCGCGAGCGACAAGGCTTCTTTGCCGTAGCCGCGCCCCCATCGCGTCTTGTCCCCGATCATCACGCCCAGGTCGGCGCGGCGATGGATTCGATGAATGGGGCCCAGCTTGACGTTGCCCACGTGGCGATCGGTGCCCCGTTCCACAATGGCGAGCATCACCGTGTCGGGTGCCTGGACCGCCCGCTTGACGTAGGCGCGCACCGCCGTTTTCGTCGTCGGCGTCACGCCTGTTTGCAAGAATCGCGTCACGCCGGGATCGTTCAGCCAGTCGACGTACGCGTCGGTGACGTCGGCCGGCTCCACGGGACGGAGATAAATCCGCGCACCGACCAGGAAGGGATGGCGCATCGGCTTGCCGACCGGCCCCGTTCGACGTGCGGCCCGCTGTGGGGTCACACCCCGCCCTTCCGCCCGGCCTGCGGCGCCGACACGTCCCGCCAGCCCGCGCCGGCGTCGGCCGCATCGCGAGCCGTCAGGGCCAGGGCGAGCACGCGCCGGGCCCCCGCCAGGTCCAAGGCCGGTTTGGCGACCCCCTCGAGGCATTTCCGAAAATGCGTCAGCTCCTCCAGGTACATGAGGTTCGAATCGTACGCTTCGCAGCGGTACAGCTCTTCCCGCTTTCCACCCGGGCCGGCGTCCAGGCACACGCGCACGACCTCCGGATTCTTGCCTTCGCTGGTCCAGCGCAACACCCCCTCCTCGCCGACGACCTCGCACCCGCGGAGCTTCAGGGAGCTGAGATAATCCAGATGAATTTGCCCCACCGCGCCGCTTTCAAACCGGAGCAACACGACCGCCCAGTCCTCCCCGTCGATCTCCAAACCGCTCACGTGGGCCGCATGGCCCGCCACGCCCGTCACTTCGCCGCCGAGCCATCGGAGATAATCGAACTCATGGACTCCCTCGAGCATGATCCCGCCGCCGCTTTCGCGCCTGGCGCTGTAACTGAGCCGATAGTCGGCGCCGGGACGCCAGTTCGGCAGGAAATGGCCGAACCGGGCCTGAAACAGCAGGGGACGCTTGAGGGCCGCCTGATCCAGCGCGGTTCTGAGCCGCGCCACGCCGGGATGGAAGCGCATGTTGCAGCCGACCAGAACGATGCGGCGGCGGGCCTGCGCCGCGGCCGCCAACTCGTCGACCCCCGCCAACGAGGCGGCCAGCGGCTTTTCGATGAACAGATGGGCGTCGGCCTGCAACGCCGCCCGTGCGATCGGCAGATGGTGATGGGTGGGAGTGCAGACAAAGACCGCGTCCGGCCCGGCGGCCAGCGCGTCGTCGAGCGTAGCGTAGCCCTTGATCCCGAACTCGCGCGCGACGGCGTCCCGGGCAGCGGCATCCGGCTCACAGACACTCAGCGAGCCGAACTGGAGGGTGTGCAGATTGCGCAGATGTCGCCGGCCAATGGACCCGGCGCCGACGACGAGGCATTTCATGACGGGGCGGCTTAGACGTGAGGGGCGTTGATCGAGAGCAGCGCCTCGGCGATGGCCAAGTGGACCGGCTCATCGATGTCGATCGAACGATGGCGAGGAATGGGATAGCCCACGAGCCGCTCGCCGTACAGCGTCCGTTCCCGACGCAGGGCCTCGACCCTGGCAAAGTACGCGTAGCCGCTGTCCACGACTACGTGGGGCATCGTCTGGCTCTGCCTGGCGTACTCGCGCCCGAAATAGAGCTTGAGGTAGCCGTTCGACTCCTCGAGGGCTTGAAACGGCGATTCCAGGAAGGTGGTCACGGTCATGACGAAATCGGCTTTTCGGGCGCCGAGCATGTCATAAGCCCCCCGAAGATCCTCCGGTCGAAGCAGCGCGGCGGTGGGTAATACGATCCCCAGGACCGCCGGAGCCCGGTTTTGAGCCCCGAGCCAGTCCGCGAAGGCCGTTCCGACTTGCCAAAGGGTGGCCCGGTCTCCGGCCAATTCTTCCGGGCGGTCGTGGATCAGGGCTCCGCATGCTCTGCCGGCCGCCGCAATCTCCACATCCTCGGTCGACACCCAGACGCTCGAAAAGACGGCCGAGGCACGAGCCGCTTCCACGGCATAGGCCAGCAGCGGCTTTCCTTTCAAACGCGCGATGTTCTTCTTGGGAAATCGCTTCGAGCCCCCGCGGGCCGGAATGAGACACACGGGTTGCTCAGACATCGTCCCAGGAAATGGCTTGATCGCGAGCCACGTCGCGCGTGAGCTCTCGTCCGAGGAAGAATTCCAGGTATTCCGGCGACACGCCGGCTTCCGGCCGCTTGCCGTCGAGCATGTCCTCGGCCAGGCGCGTGCCTTTCTTGAGGTCACGCGTCGCAACAAGATGCCGAAACCATTTGGGGCGCTCGGCCCGGTCCACCGTGCTCGGTACCAGATCGAACGTCCCGAGCGACGCCTGCACGTCGCGCATGAGCCGCACGTAGGCCGCGAATTCCTTCGGCTCCAGGGACAATATATGATGGTGCCCCGGCAAGGCGCGACTCATGGTGAGGCGCTTCTCCAACACCACGGCGCCGAGGGTCACCGCCATGACGTCGGTCTCCGACTCGCGCCCCTTCGCCGAATAGCCCACGAGGCTGTCGAAGGCCGCGTGCATGTAGGGAATGGAGCGCATATTGGTCTCGCCGGGAACCTCGGCGTGCGGACAATGCAGCAGGATGCTTTGGTCGTTGTGCGCGTCTTTCATCAACTGGATGACTTTGGCCACGTCCAAGGCGGTGACCGGCCCGGTGTCGATGATCATCGGTTTGCCCAACGCGGCGATCCGTTTCCAGAGCGGATGGTAGTTGTAGTCCCATGAGCTGAGCTTGTAGGCCTCCAGCCCCAACTTTTCCGCATAGTGGATGCCGCTCGGGGAATTGACGGTGGAAAACAGGATCACGCCCCGGTCGTCCGCATAGCGCTTGATCTCGACCCACTGCTCGAACGTAAACGTCAGCTTGCGCAGCATCTCGTACATGTTTTCCGCACGAGGACCGTCCACCGTATCGTACTGGTACGTGATCGTCCGGTCGCTCATGATTTCGTCGGGGAACCAGAAGATGAACTTGATCGCGTCGCCTCCGGCGTCGCGGACGGCGTCGATCAATTCGGTCGCAAGGCGCGGATCGTAGTTGCAGGTCACCCCGCATTCCGCGATCACGAACACCGGCCGGCCTTCGCCGATGACCTTGTCTCGGATACGAATTTCCCTTCTCATGAACCGACTCCGCTTGCGGTGTGGTCGCGCGCCACGAGATAGTCCCCGATCGCCAGGTACGGCAGCCGGCCGGCCTGGAACGCCCGCACGGCATCGCCCGCCGTGCAGACGATGGGCTCTTCGTGCATGTTGAAGCTGGTGTTGACGACGCTGGCGCGCCCCGTCAGCCGGTGATAGGCCGTCAACAGCCGATGGAACTCCGGATACTCCTCGCGGGACACCACCTGGGGTCTGGCCGTGCCGTCCACGTGGACGGCGGCGGGCGCCTCCGCCCGCATCCGGGGCGTGCAGGGGCAGGTGATGGCCATGTACTTGGCGGGCTCCCGGCCCCCGCCCAAGCCCTCGTAACAGGCCTCGGCATGTTCGGCGAGCGTGGCCGGCGCGAAAGGCATGAACTCGGAGCGCTGCAATTGCTGATTGAGCCAGTGGTTCACGCTCGCATCCGTCGCTTGGTACAGAATGCTGCGGTTGCCCAACGCGCGCGGCCCGAACTCCATCCGTCCGCGCACCCGCGCCACCACGTGCCCCTCGGCGAGCAAAGCCGCCACACGCTCCTCGATGTCGGGCACGCGGCGGTATTGCAGGCCGTCGCGTCGGAGCGCCGCCTCGATCTCCTCATTTCCAGACGCCGGCCCCAGCAGCATGGTGTTCAGCGGCGCCGGGCGCTGCCCGGTTTCCTGGACGTGGGCGAGCCAGGCTGCGCCGACGGACAATCCCCCGTCGCCCATGTTCGGAAACACGTAGATTCGCTCGACGTTCGGCCGTTCGCTGAGCCGTTGCGTGAGCTTGACGTTCGCGAAAACACCCCCCGCCACGGCCAATTGCGTGCCCTCGCCGAGATCGGCAACCAAGGCGCCGACAACCTCTTCCAAACTGCGTTGCGCGCCTGCAGCCACATCTTCGCGGGAATATTCTCCGACCAGCTCCTTCAGGTAGGGGTTTTCAAATCTGGGAATATACAGTCCCCGCTCCATCCGCCCGAGGAACCGCCTCGCCGCGGCATCGTAGTCGATCATGGACCGCAGCGTCGGGTACGAGCGCGAGTTCGTGCAATAGGCCGCCAGCCCCAAGACTTTTCCCTCGTGACGATGCGGCGTAAACCCCAGGGCCTTCGTAATGGACCCGTAAAAGTATCCCAAGGAATCGAAGGTGTAGGTGCGCGCCAGGGGAATGAGCTTGCCGGCAGTACCCTGCCAGAGCGTGGAAGAGCCGTCCTCTCCCCAGCCGTCGATCGTCAGCACATAGCACTCGTCCCACCCGGATCCGTAATAAGCGCTGGCCGCATGCGCTTCATGGTGGCCGTAAATCCGCAGGGGACGCCCCAGTGCCCGAATTTCGTCCAAATAGGCCGGCGTCCGGTTCCCGAGCACCCATCGCTCGTGGGACAGCCGGGACCGGAGCTGTTCGACCTGAGCCTCGCGCCGGTCCGGGGCCAGGGTTGATCGCCGAATCTCTGCTTCTTTGGCTTCGAACGGACGGGCATCCGGTTCCGACGGCGCAGCTCCGTGTGTCGCCACCAGATCGATTTCTTCCAGGCGCAGCCCGGCCAGCTCGAGGACCTTGTCGATGGACGCGCGCGGAATCCCATTCCAGAGTTTGATCCGGTTCAGACGCTCCTCGCTGACCGCCGAGACAACCACGCCGTCGCGCACGACGGCCGCCGAGGCATCGGCAAGGAACGACAGCCCGAGAATGTTCACGAACGCGCTCCTTCCGATTGATGCCCCATGCCGACGGCTCGCCGCTCAGCGAGGTGCTCCTGCGCCAGAAATTCTCCCAGCCCCTCCGCTACGCTCGGTAGTGGACGTTCCAAGACGGCCGTCGCGCGTGTCGTGGCCAGCGTGACATCGCACGGCCGGGCTGCGGCGAGCGAGCCTTTGCCCCAATTGGCCCGGATCACTCGGCCAGCCGGGAACCCGAATGTCGTCGCAACCAGACAGGCAAATTCGTATTTCGAGCAACCGTTGATGCTGCCCAGGTGCAACACGCCCGATACCGGCATCGAGATCAGCCTCTTCAAGAGCCGCGCGACTTGACCGGCATACAGAGGGGAGAACCGTAGATTGTCAAACCCCGGCACGGTCTCGCCGGCCCGGAGACGATCGAGCACCCACTCTCCCAGGCTTCGCTTCGGCAGGGCATTCCACCCATAGAACACCGTGCGCACCACCAGGGCGTCCGCACGCTCCGCCAAGACGGCTTCCTCAGCCTCCAGCTTGGTACGTCCGTAGACATGCAGGGGGGCCGGCTTGTCGTCCTCCGTATAGTGCCCCTTCGTGCCATCAAAGACGGAATCGGTTGAGATGTGAATCAGTCGGCACGGATGTCCCCGCAGCGCATTCAGGAGATTTTTGGTGCCCTGCACGTTGACGGCCTGAGCCAGCGCCGGGGCCGATTCACAGTGATCGACTGACGCTATCGCGCCTGCATGGATCACGACATCGGGACGTACGGTCTCCATCGCTCCAGCCACGGCCGCTTCATTGCGAAGATCGACCGGGATGAGGTTTTCTTCCACCGTCGCGGCGTCCGGACGGCGGGCGAGCCCGAAGACCTCGAAATTCTCGAGACTTTCCCGCACAAACGCGGCACCGAGAAGTCCGGTCACGCCCGTAATCAGGATACGGCGACGCGCGCTCATGACGCGGAGGTCCCTAGCGGCGTGACACAGGATGCGGGCTTGCCGCCCGGGCCGGCGGGAAGCAGTCGTTCCTCCACATAGGCCGCCACACGACGGGCACCCAGCCCATCTACCAGGTGTCGGCCCCGTTCGCCCATTTTCCGACGACGATCCATGCTGGCCGACAGAGCGCCGAGCGCCGCGGTAAGACGCGTCGAAAACCCGGTCTCCTCCGGCGACCCGACATCCGTCAAACAACCGTGCGCGGCCAGTCCTCGCAAATTCAGCGCCTGGTTGGCGACCAGCCTGACGCCAATGGTCGGCACGGCGGCGGCAGCAAGTTCGTACAGCGTTTGGCCGCCTGCGCTGACGGCAAGATCGGCCTCAAGCATGAGGGCACGGAGATCGGCTGGCGTCCGATGCCACCTGACACGGCCGGCATGGTCTTCGCGATATCCAGGACGCTCGCTGAATGGGCCGACGACGACATCTACGATCGCCCGAGGAAGCGTGGCCGCCACGAGCGTCGCCAATTCGTGAGGCCAATCGCCGGTGCGTCCCCCTCCCGTCAACAGCAAGACGCGCTGTACCTCGGCAGGAATCGCTGCCCTGATCGGGTCCTGAGCAAATTCCTTCCGCAGCAGGATGTAGCGCGAGCCCAACAGGTAGGCCGTCTCGGATAGCCCGCGATAACGGAGTTCCTCCGCGCCGGCCGATCCGTTCACCACGAGATCGACGGGCATGGCGCGTTCTCCCGTATCGTCCAAACAGACGACCGGGGCCACGTTCCGAAGGGCCGAGAGCCGATCGGGTGTCATCCCCGGGTCGTCCACCACACATACCGCCGGCACTCGCGCTTGACGGAGAACCGAGAGAGTTTGGTCGATTTGGTGAAGCTGCGCCTCGACGCTGACCGGGAACCCTGATGCCGCCAGCGGCTCGATCCCGTCGGAACTCGCCGTTACCATCTGCACCTGCACACCAGCCTGTACAAGATGCTCGGCCAAGGTCCAACTTCGGCGCAGATGCCCATAGCCGACATCCGGCCCACCGGCAATCCTCATGACGACCACGGCCACCCGTCGCCCCTCAACGCTGGTTAGACCTGCGTGATCAGATCCTGCAATTCTTCGGTCGTCAGCCAATGGGGATTCGTGTCACTCGTGTACCGGAATCCGTCCTTGAGCGCTTGCCCCGGAGGCAAACGGGCTCGTCCCCATGCGGGAGCCGCAGGGCCAATGACGAACATCTCGTCCAACTCCACGCCATAACGGGCTTCATCCTCGGCAATCAGCGCTTCGTGAATCTTCTCGCCAGGCCGGATGCCGACGAATTCCACCTTTGCATTGGGCGCCACCACGCGGGCCAGGTCCGTGATGCGCACGCTGGGGATTTTAGGGACAAACACCTCCCCGCCCTGCATCATGCCGATGCAGCGGATCACGAACTCCACGCCCTGGCGCAACGTCAGCCAGAATCGGGTCATTCGCTCGTCGGTGATCGTCAGCACACCCGTCTTCGCCTGCTCGAGGAAAATCGGCAGGACGCTGCCCCGGCTCCCGATCACGTTGCCGTACCGGCAGCAGGCAAACCGGCACCAGCCTTCGCGCGAATACGAGTTCCCGTCCACGAACAGTTTCTCGGCGCAGAGTTTGGTCGCGCCGTAGAGATTCACCGGATTGACCGCTTTGTCGGTACTCAGCGCGATGACTTTTTTGACCCCCGAGTCAATGGCCGCATCGATGATATTCTGCGCGCCGATAATATTCGTCTTGACCGCCTCGAAGGGGTTGTACTCACAGGACGGGACCTGCTTGAGCGCCGCCGCGTGCACCACGATGTCCACCCCCTTCATGGCGCGATACAACCGGTCCTTGTCCCGTACGTCTCCGATGAAGTAGCGCATCGGCGAGCCGGTGGAATCAGGGAATTCCTTTCTCATTTCATGCTGCTTGAGTTCATCCCGGCTGAAGACGATCAGCTTGTGCGGCCGATACCGCTGGAGCACGATCTCCGTGAACTTCCGGCCGAACGATCCGGTCCCGCCGGTGACCAAGATGGTTGTGTCGTTGAGGTTCATCGCCCTCCCTACCAGTTAAGTGCGCGCGTCGCTTCATAACGCAGCCGCGGCCACGGCATTTGCAGTTCCGCCCGCATGGGCACCGGCATCGGTCCCGTGGCAAGACGCGCAGGGCCCTCCCCGGGCCGCAGGGTTTCGGCCGTCACATCCTCGAGCTGGGCGAGTTCGCCCTGCTCGTTGTAGAACGCCCGCCCTCCGGAAGCGTCAAACACCCGCCATCGGCTTTCAAGCTTGGCGAACGACAGCACGATTTCCGAGCGCGGTAACACCACGACCCGCCAATAGGCAGGGATGCCCGCATACGTTGCCAGCGTCGTGAACACATCGGCCGCCTGGTCGGCACTCCCATAGCCACGGGTCATGATATTCAGCACGTGATCATCCACGAGAGGCCATCCCTCCGGCGTCGGCGGGACGTGTCGATGGGTCCACGCCAGGACAGCCAGCACGCGATCCTTTTCCGAATCGAGCCCTGCGACGATGGCCTCGGCAATCTCCTCGTATCGCTCGTGCCGGGACAGAAAATTCAGGGCCTTGGTGGCAAGCGGAATGTGGTGCACCTCGACCCGGTAATTCACTGCGAGGCGCGTGGTAGTCGGCATCACCAGCACCGCTCCCACGGCCACCAGGCCCGCCAGCACCAAGCCCCCCTTGGCCACCCGGGCGACTCTGCTCCCGCCCCGTTCCACAACGCCTACCGCAATCCCAACAATCCCCTCATGGAGGCGGAATGGCGGGTGATCCATCCCAGGGGCCACGTCACGTGCGTCCGCAGCATGGCCTCGATGAGCACGAGGGCAAGGCGTGGCAACGGGCCGGTGCCGTACGATCGGAGCTGTGCCAATGCCTCCTCGAATTCCTCGTCCGTCAGACGATAATTCGCGATTTCAAAAACGGTTCGATAGCGAGTCTCCTGGGCGTCGGACGGGTCTCGCCGACGGACGTGCAGTCCCACTTCGTAGGCCACGGCCCAGAAGAGATAGTGTTTGATCGCCCTCCGCCAGCGGTCCGCCTGCGCCGACCGCTCCGGCCACCGGGCTGCAAAATCGTCGCAGTAGGCCATGAGCGTACGGTAATATTCGCGAGCCACGGAAGCGATCGTTCGACGGCTCAACGAACCGGCGTGCAGCCGATAGGCAAACAACCGCTTGGGAATGTGCCCGACCGCCGCATGTTCCGCGATCCGGAACCAGACGACGAAATCGCTGAACCCGGTCGTGCCCTGTTCGTCGAAGCGAATGTCGCCCAGCGCGGAGCGCCGGATCACGGCGCCCGAACAGCCGATGTAGGACTGACCGGTACGCATGACGCGTTCGATGAAGGCCAGCCCCGGGAGCACCGGATCGACCATGCATTCTCGAGCTCCAATGATCTTGCCGGTCTCGTTCAGCAACGACCAATCCGAGCAGACCAGGCCGACGGCCGGGTTCGCCTGCAGAAACGCCACGCTTTCGCTGACGATCTGAGGGTCGTAGAGATCGTCGTCGTGAAAAAAGCAGAGAATCTCTCCCTGGGCTTGGTCGAAGCAGAAGTTGTAATTCTGATGCAGACCGATGTTATGGGGCTGGCGAAAATACCGGATACGGGGATCGACGGTTGCCGCTTCCCGACACACGCGCTCCGTCTCGTCGGCCGAGCCGTTGTCGCTTACGACGATCTCGATGCGCTCGTAGTTCTGCCGACAAATCGTGTCCAGGCTTTGTTGCAGCAGCTTGGCCCGATTGTAGGTCGGGAGGCAGACGGACACCAACGGTTTGGACGTCTCCATGACTTACCTGGGCACGGCATCCGACGAAGCCGGGGCGGCCTGCCGGATGAGATACGGCGCCACTCCCACCGCTGTATTGAGAATGAGCAAGGTGTCGATGAGCGGAATGCGCCAACGAATTTCGGTATTGAACAGCATGCCGGCGATCAACGTGATCGCCGCCATGGCCAGGGCGCCGAAAACCGCATCGGGTTGAGCCTGCCTGAGCCGGCAATACAATGTCCACAGACCGACGACGAACAACGGTACGGTCGCCAGCCCCGATGCGATGACCTCTTTCATCCCATACGCCTTGGGATGGACCCACGGCCCCCAAAATATTTTGAATCGTTCCCACATCATCCAGAGACTGAGTCGAGGATGGGCTTCGAACCATTCCCGACCACGCCGGAAGTACCAGGCATCCCGTGAGGCCGGCGCCAGGTTCCCGATCTCGCGCTCGAAGCCTGGTAGGGTCTCCATCCAGAGCCGTTCCTGAACTGCGCGGAACTCCTGCGCGTCTTTGGCTCGAAACAAGCGCACACTGTCGTCCGAGTTCGCAATGTAGAAGTTCAGTCCGGAGCCATCGAGGATCAACGAGAATTCATGCCACCTGATATAGGTATAAATCGAGAGCGGTGAAATGATGAGAAGCGTCACGGCGCCCAACACGATGGTCGACGCGAGCCGCTTGGCCCACGCCCACCTCACCACAAAAAGCAGCGTGAGGCACGCGGCTGGCAGGACGGGTAATACCGTGCCCTTCGTCACGGCGGCAATTCCAAATACAAGCCCCGCAAGCCCCGCATCCCTCAGACGGCCTTCGTCGAAGAGTCGGAACAGCAGCGAATAGCCTAGGACCACCAGAAAAATGAACAGTGTTTCCGGCGAAACCGTGGCGCACTGGTAGATGAAAAAAGGATGGACGGTGAAAATCCCCAGCGCCACCAAGCCGGCTTTGACACCGCCGAGACGGCGGCCGGTCCAAAACAGCAGCCACCCGGTTAGGCTGGCGAGGAGACATTGAGCCAGCCGTACCACGACAAAGTTTTCGTTCCCTGCCATCCGATAGAGACCAGCCAGCACTAGGGGATAGAACGGGGCCCGATAAACGATGTTCGGTCTCATCTCGGGCGGGTAGAACCCCTGGCCATTCGCCAGACCTGTTGCCACGCGCGAATAGTCGACTCCATCGGGGTAAAACGGATCGGCGGCCGGCACCTGCAGGGCAAAGCCCAGCCGGATCGTCAAGGCTGCCACCAGCAGCACGCCTATCAGTAATCGGCTCGTCCCGGTCACGCGCAAGACTCCTTGGTGACGGCCGATCCCGCCATATGGCTGACCGCCGCCATGCCAGGGTGGCCCGACAGTGTCGTCGGCAATTTCCGAAAATAGATTCCTATGGTATCGCCTGCCCTGGCCCATGCGAGGAAGGCGCTCGCCATGAGGACCGGTACGGCCATGAGACACATGCTCACCCCCTGAGCCAGGAGGCACGCCACCTGCGCTGCCGAAGCACGTCGGCTGCCGGTGTTTCCTTGTGTCAGGAATCGGAAGAACATGTGCCGGTCGCGGAACGCGGCCGTGTGCAGGCTCAACAAGAGGGTAACCGGGCTATACTCAAGGGAAAAGAACCGAACCCCTTCGGGGGCAAATCCGCAGGCGCGTGCCATCTGGGAGAGCGTATCGACGTCGTAATGGAACCGGTGTCTGGGAAGGTCCCACGCCAGCCAGTGCGCTTTCAGCCAACGCGCCGGTAGGCTGCCGCCATTCGGAACTTCGACATAGAGGAGCGCTCCTGGCTTCAGAACGCGGTGGAACTCCCGCAATTGCTCAACCGGATCGGGGAAGTGCTCGAAGACGTGATAGAGCGAGATGAAATCAAACCACTCACCCGGGTAGCCGGCATCAAGCAGATCCCCGTGGTGGATGGCCGTCAGACCCAGACTCTCGCGGGCAAACTGCACGGCGGCGGAGGAGAGTTGGGTGCCGTGAACCTCGTACCCCCAGTCCTGTAACCACCGCAGCATATACCCGCGTCCGCAGCCGACGTCCAGGATGCGGGCCGGCGCGTGATTCAGAATCCGGCGTATGCGGCTAGCGCGCCCATACCGGAACAGTTTCATCAGTACTTCAGCCAGGCCAAGCCGAAACCGCTTGGCCTTGGGCCCCTCGTAGTAGCAGTCCTCGTAGAGTCCCGCGATCTGCTCGCGTGTCAGCTCAGGCCAGGTCGAGAGAAGTCCACAGCCCATACAGCGCCGCACCTGATGGGCCTCGATATCGAGGTAGACCTCCGCTGCGCACCCTCGGCACACCGGGCATGCCGCGTCCATATCTACCAGCTGTCCCCTGCCACAACGCCATGCCCCGGAGAACACCGATCCGACTGGCCGTAGAGCTTCCTTCCATCCGGATCGAAGAGCGGCGCGCGCCTGATGCCCCAGCGCGCCAGCAGGAACTTGGCGGTGGTCAGCAGGACCCCCAAACCGTAGGTAACGCTACGACGGAAGTTGATCGAGGAAGCGTCGGGGAAGTAATAGGTGGGACAGGTGATTTCGGCGATCTCGTAGCCGTTGTAGACCAATTGAACGAGCATCTCATTGTCGAAGACAAAATCGTCGGAATTCTCCTCCAGTGGTAAGGTGAGGAGTACCTTGCTGGAAAACGCCCTATAACCGGTGTGATATTCGGACAGTTTTCGTCCCAGGCAGAGATTCTGTACCAGCGTGAGGAATCGGTTGGCCATGTATTTGTACAGCGGCATGCCGCCGGCGAGCGCTCCTTTGCCCAATACCCGAGACCCCAACACCACCTCATACACACCGTACGCGACCATCCCGCTCATCGCATGGATCAACTTGGGCGTGTACTGATAGTCTGGGTGTAGCATCACAACCACTTCAGCGCCCAAGCCCAGAGCCTGCCGATAGCAGGTCTTCTGGTTACCGCCATATCCGCGATTTTCCCGATGCACGAAGGTCTTAATGCCGAGTTCGCGTGCGACTATGGCGGTTTCGTCCTGGCTAGCGTCATCCACCAAAATCACGTCGTCCACTACATCCTTGGGAATCTCCGCGTAGGTCTGCCGCAGGGTTTTCGCTGCGTTGTACGCTGGCATGACCACGACCACCTTCTTGCCATTGATCATCGTCTTGCGCCTTCCCGCTCGAAGTACGACCGGAAAATGTCCAGCATGAAGTCCACCATCTCGTCGGTCAGCCCCGGGTAGACGCCGATGAAGAAGGTGTCCCGCATAATCCGATCAGACTCCTGCAGGGTCCCGTGCACCCGGGCCTTGATGTGCTGGAAACCGGGCTGGCGGAGCAAATTGCCGCCGAAGATTTCCCGCGTTTCGATATTGGCATTCTCCAGCCATTGCACGAGCCGGTGACGCATCCCGGGCCGCTTCACCGTGATGGCAAAACCGAACCACGACGGGGTGGCGCGCGGGTCCCGAGTCGGCAAGATGAGTTCGTCTTGGTACGGCGCCAGCCCTTCGTAGAGTCGCTCGAAGTTGCGCCGCCGCTGCGCCACGAACCGATCCAGCCGTTCCACCTGGGCCACGCCGATCGCCGCCTGCATGTCGGTGGGTTTGAAATTGTAGCCGAGATTCGAATAGGTGTACTTGTGATCGTAGCCCTGCGGCAGCTCGCCCAGGCGCCACCCGAACCGCTTGCCGCATGTATTGGACTCGCCCGGGGCACACCAGCAGTCCCGCCCCCAATCGCGGACCGACCGCGCCGTGCGCATCAACCACGGCCGATTGACGACGAGTCCGCCGCCCTCTCCCATAGTGATCTGGTGCGCGGGGTAAAAACTCAGTGTGGCCAAGTCGCCGAAGGTCCCCAGGCGCCGGTCGCGGAACGTGCCGCCGAGCGCATCACAACAATCTTCGACCAGATAGAGGTCGTATCGTCGCACCAAATCCTCGAGGACCTCCATGTCACAGGGATTGCCCAGGGTATGGGCGACCATGATCGCACGGGTTCGTTCCGAAATGGCGGCTTCGATGAGGTGGGGATTGATGTTGTAGGTCCCGACTTCCGCATCCACAAAGACTGGAATCAACCCGCCGTGCACGATCGGCGCCAGCGTGGTCGGAAAGCCGACGGCGGCCGTGATGACTTCGTCACCGGGGCGGAGGGGACGTTTGAGCTGCGGCGACATTAACGTCATCACCGCCAGGAGGTTGGCGGTCGAGCCGGAATTCACCGCGAGAAAATCTTTGGCCCCGAAGTAGCGCTTCATGTGCTGCTCGAACCGCTCGCCGTAAGGCCCCATCGTCAGCCAGAAATCCAGCGCGCTGTCGACGAGATTGACCATCTCTTCCGCCCCGTAGACCCGCCCTGCATAGGGGACACGGCTTTTGAAGGGAACAAACGACTTGGGCTTGTGCGCGATTTCGTAGTACCGGCGGATGTTGTCGAAGATCTCCTGCTTGAGCCGATCCGCCTCGTCCGACAGCGTTTGGACACCGTGGGTGACGTGGGTATCCGCCCGCCACTGACGCCGAAACCGCTTGAGCGATTCCGACAGCGTGAGCGGTTCGGTTTCCAGCAGTTGCTCCAGGCGACCCGTCTTGAGTCCCCCGCCGACCGGCCATCCATCGGACTGATTCCTCTCGGACGATTGCGTCGGCTCGAGCAGGGCGGAGTCCAATCCCATGGCTTTCGCCAGCGCCGTCGCCAGGTCCGCCGACGTCATCCGATCCTTCCCGGCAACGTGCACGATTCCCCCGACCCCCATCTGCGCCAGGCGGACAGCCACTTCGGCCAGATATTCCATGTATGTGGGATTGCCCCATTCCTCCCTGGAAATCTGAAGCGGGTCGCCACTCTGAAGACGTTCCCATACCCGCATGGCTACGTTGCCGTCTCCACGGCCCCACCCGAAGGGTAGGGAAGTCCGCAGGACAAGCGCCGAATCCGGCAGGGCTGCTTGTACTTTCTGTTCGGCCTCCAAGAGCATTTTTCCGGCTGGACTGGCGGGGGCGGGACGATCGTCTTCGGCATACGGCCCGCCTCGCCCCCCAAAAACCTCGTCGGACGAAAAGAGCACGAGACGGGCCTTGGAGCCGCGGACAGCCTCGACCGCCCGCATCACCTCGTCCGCATCCGTGAAACCCTGGACAAAGACAATCCGTGGCGCGAGACGCCGGATCAGCTCCGTCACAGGGAAGGACGAGGAACCCGATGCCGCGGCGGGGTCATGCACAGACCACGCCTCGCGCTGCAACACTTGCAGCAACGACTGGCTCAGCAGGCCGGACCGGCCCAGAATCAGGGCGTCAACCGTGTCATTTGTCATGAGATGTAAACCACTCGATGGTGGCCCGAATACCGTCTTCCAGCGACCAGGCCGGAGCCCAGCCCAACACCGCCCGAGCCCTGGCGATATCCGCCTGGACCTTCTTGATTTCCCGATCGCGATCGGGCAACGCGCCGAACTCCGCCGTGATCCCGGGGAACTGCCCGACGATCGCATTGGCAAAGTCTTCGAGCCGTAACGGCACGCCCGACGCGACGTTCACGGCCATTGAAACAGGAGAAGCCGCCAGCGCGGCGGCGGCGACGTAGGCCTCCACCACATCACCGACGTACAGATAGTCCCTGATCTGCTTGCACGAGGTGAGGCGCGGATTGATCCCGCCCAGGCAGGCCCGAATGACGGACGGCACAAACTTGTTGCCGCCTTCGCCGGGGCCGTAGACCGAGAAGGGGCGCAGGACGATTACGGGCACCTTCCATTGTGCGGCAAACGCCAACGCGATCAGCGAAGACGCCGCCTTGGTGGCGCCATACACACCCACGGGCTCGAGAGCCTCGGTTTCGACGATGGGGTGATCCTTGTCCCCGTACTCCGCCCACGTGCCGGTAGCCACCAGCAGCCCGCACACGGTGCCCCGGAGCCCTTCCAGCACGTTGGCCGTTCCGGTGACATTCGTCTCCACCGCAGACGGAACATCCTGCTGCTCGGCATGAACGCCGTACGCCGCAAGGTGATAGACGATCTCCGGCTGGATCCGCTGGCATGCCTCCCGCACCTGTTGGCGATTCCGAATGTCGACAACCGAGAGGGCGACCCGATCCTGCACCTCCTCCAACCGCCAGGAATGCTCCGAAGAGCCGGACCAGGCATGGACCGATGCCCCCAATCTCGTCAAGCGCTTGACGAGATGCGAGCCCAGAAATCCGCTCGCTCCTGTCACCAGAACGCGTCGGCCTTGCCAATGCACAGGTGGTCGGTTCACGCTGCAATCGACGGCAGGTCCATTAACGATGTTTGAGGGTCCAGTCGTAAGGAATGCGGGGAGAGAACGGCTCCAGTCGTTCCATCTCGGCCGGGTCATGCGGGATCGTCGCGCAATTCGCGACGATCGCCGACGTCGTGCCGACACCTTTGAACCCGTTCCATACCAGAGGAGGCACTCTGACGAGACAATAGTTGGACTCGCCCATGAAGATTTCCTGGGTCTGCGACTGCGTCGGCGAGCCTGGCCGATCGTCGTGCAGAACCAGTTTGATCATCCCGAAGACGACCGCATAATTCAGGGTCATCTTGATGTGGCGATGCCATCCTTTGACCACGCCGGGATACACCACCGAGAAGTAAATTTCCCCGAATCGCTCGAAGTGGGGATCCGTCGCCTTGAGCATGTGCATGACCTTGCCCCGCTCATCCGGGATCTGCCGAAGCGGCTGGATCAACACGCCATCAATCATCCCCGCCCTCGCTTTGGAGAAACGCGCGATACCAGGCAATCGTGGCGGTAAGTCCCTCGTCCAGACTGAACCGCGGCCGCCATCCCAACCGTTGCTTCGCTTTGGCCGCACTCAAGTACTGGTGGGGGATCTCGTGTGTCGCCCTATTTTGGACCATCGGCTGAAGTTCTTTTTTCCCCATCAACGTGATCATGCGCTGGACCAATTCCTTCACGCTCATGGGACACTCGTTACTGAAATTGAATGCCTCGCCGATCAGCGCACGATCGCGGGCGAGGGATTCCGCAAGCTGGAGATAGGCTGCGGCGCCATCCTCCACGTAGAAGTAATCGCGCGTCAAGGTGCCGTCGCTGCGGATCACCGGAGCCTCTCCTCGAACGAGCGAACGAATGGTTCCGGGAATGATGCGGTTCCAGTTGAGATCGCCGCCTCCGTACAGATTGCCGCATCGCGCGATCGCCACGGGGACCTGATACGTCCACGCGTACGCCTGCGCCAAGAGGTCCGCGCACGACTTGCTCGCATCATAGGGATGCCGCCCGCGCAAGGGAGCGTCTTCCTGGTACGGCAGCGAGGCCTGATCGCCGTAAGCTTTGTCCGACGAAGCCAAGACGATCTGCCGTACGGCAGGCGAGCGTCGACAGGCTTCCAGCATTGCCCATGTGCCGCGGATATTGGTATCGAGGGTCGATACGGGGTTGCGGTTGGCGATGGTGACGATCGTTTGCGCCGCCAAGTGGAAGACCGTGTCGATCTCGTATTCGCCGAGCACCCGTTCCAGCCCTCTTTGGTTCCGGACATCTCCACGGACGACCCGAACCTGGTTGACCAGGCCGGAGCGGCACAACTCAGCCTGAGGGACCTGATCGCGGATGAGGACCACCACATCGGCCTTCGCCCGCTGCAACGCCCGGGTCAGCCAGCTTCCCTGCAGCCCGGTGGCTCCTGTAACCAGAACCGGACGATCGCGCCAGAAGGTGTTTGTGGTCGAGCTTTCCGTCATCGCCATCCCTTCCATGGGGCCTTCCCCGAATGCCACATTTCGTTGAGCAATTTGAATTCCCGATACGTATCCATGGGCTGCCAGAATCCCTCGTGCGGGAAGACCATCAACTCACCGTCTTGCGCCAGTCGCTGCAGCGGTTCCCGCTCCAGAACCAGATCTTGACGGTCGTCCAAATAGCGTTCGACGAACTCCCGCTGAAAGACGAAGAAGCCGCCGTTGATGATCCCTTCTGCCACTTGAGGCTTTTCATTGAACTCTTTCGCGCGCCCGGACGCATCCATCTCCAATTCTCCGAACCGTCCCGGCGGCCGCACGCCCGTGACCGTGGCGATGCGTCCATGTCCGCGATGAAACTTCAACAGCTCGGTCAAATTGATATCACCCAGTCCGTCGCCGTACGTCAGGCAGAAACTGTCCCCCTTAAGATATCGGGCTGCCCGGGCTACACGGCCTCCCGTCTGGGTGGACTGTCCCGTATCCGCCAGCGTCACACGCCAATCATCCTCTTCGGGGTCGCCATGATATTCGACCCGCTCCGACCGGCCCATGTGAATCGTGAAGTCCGATTGAAGCGCCCGATGGTTCAGGAAATACTCTTTGATCACCTGCCCCTTGTAGCCCAGGCACAGGATAAAATCCCTGAATCCATGCATCGAATAGAGCTTCATGATATGCCACAAAATTGGCCGATCACCGATTTCCAACATGGGCTTAGGGCGGAATTCGGTTTCCTCATGCAGCCGACTCCCGAGCCCACCGCAGAGGATCATCACGGAAGGACACTGCTTGCTTGCCGATTCCTGCTTGCCCATTGCAACATGTCTCCTCATGGTCGAGCCGCACTTGCGAAAAATTCCGACTGGACCGAGTCCACAAAGTGCTCGACCATCGCATCTCGCCCAAACCGTCCGGCAGTCCGCACACCCGCCGTGCTCAGATTCGTCCGTAGATGCTCGTCACGGCACAACCGGTCGATCGCGCGCCCCAGCGCGGTGGGATTGCGCACGGGAACCAACAAGCTATTGACCTCGTCTTTTGCATATTCGACGACTCCCCCGCATCGTGTCGCGACCACGGCGCATCCGCATGCCATCGCTTCGAGCGGCGGCAACGGAAATCCTTCCATGCGCGAGGGCAGGACAAACACGTCGCAACGCCGATAGAAGGCTGCCATGGCCGGTTCCGTTGTGGCATGAACCGCTTCGGCCGACACGTTGCTCGGCAGGGGGACTTCGTGAGGTGTGGGGGAAACAACGAGGACATGCACCTTCTGTGGCTCCGAGAGCTCTCTCAGCGCAGCAAGGAAGTCGCCGTAGCCCTTCGTCTCTCCTTGGCGGCCAATGGTCCCGATCACGAGACGCGCCTCGCGCGCCGCTCGCTCTTGCGGAGCGAACACCTCCAAGTTCAAGGCGGGAGGAAAGACCACGGTCGCGTCCGGTCGACCGATCCGATCCTTCACCCAATTGGACACGCACCAAACCGGGACGGGAAACCGGTAGCTCAAGCGCGCGAGGAGATAGCGAATGATTCGCCCGATCGCGCCATCTTCCGCCAGAAGCCCGTGGCTCCCCGCTTCGTACCCCTGGATATACCACAACACTTTTGTCCGCAGCCCGCTCGCCAGCGAAGCTGTGGCGGCGCAGTAGACCGTCAAGTAGTAGTTGGCCAGACAGAGATCCGCGCCGGCTCCGGCCAAACCGAGCAGTTTGGCGTAATACACGATCTGTCGCAGCTTGCGGGGATACCAGGAGGGGCCGGTCGAGACCACGCGGACGGCGACCCGCGTGTCCAAGACGAACGGCGACGCTGACGCATAATCCGGAACCAGGAGGCTCACTCGCCAACCACGGGCCGCCATCCCATTGGCCAACAACACCAGAACTTTAACGCCGCCGGAGACATGCAATGAGCCGAGCGGGAAGGTAACGGACGCACTCCGACCGGGGCCGCTTGATATCCCACCTGGTTTTTCTGTCGGGAACTCGGACAAAGGAACCCGTGCGCCCTCCGGCATGCTCGTCTCGTCCTCACGTTCAGCAAAGGCTGCTCTCATCAGCGCCCTCCGAATTGTCTAAGGACCGCCCACGTAGCCCGCCGAGCAAACCGACTCCCCCACTGGCCCAACAGCATAGCCAGGGTCAACCGCAGAAACTGTGGATTCCACATGATCGAGGGAGCATGGCGCACGGCTTGCCCGAGATAATGCCACCCGGATCCCGTCTCCCCACTCAACGACACGCCATAAGCCACTGACAGATAGGCCTTGGCCAGCGCGTACCCTCTCACAGAAGACAGACTCGGCGGAGCGGCGTTATGCGCATACACACGATCGAGCAACAGCCTCCGCTCCGCCATTCTCCCCTCTGGATCATTGGATGTCTTCGACCCCGGCCAGATGCGGAAACTCGCTAAGGCGGGAGCGGCCAATCGTTGGAAGCTCATTCCCCTCAGAGCGGCCCGAAGCCATAGGTCGTAATCCATACCGTGTTGAAGCGAGGGATCCAAAAACCCTACGGCCTCGAGCACCGATCTTCGAAGAAAAACGGCTGGCTGCGGAATGAAGTTGTCCATGACAAGCGCTTCTAGGGAAAACTCCTGGGGACAATAGAGATATCGTGATCCATCGGGTAACAGCGAGTAGCAACAGCCATACACAATCGACACATCGGGGTGGCGCTGAAAGCAGTTCACGGCAGACGCAATGGCGCCGGGACAATAGAGATCGTCCGCGTTCAGATATGCAAGGATGTCCCCCTTTGCTCTTCGCCATCCACGATTGATGGCCTCCGCCTGGCCGCCATCGGGTTCGCTGACCCAATAGGCCAGACGATGCGCGTACTGTTTGATAATCCCGACGCTCCCATCGGACGACCCGCCATCAAGAACGAGGTATTCGATGTTCTCGTAGCTTTGGTCCAGAATCGACCGCATCGTATCCTCCAGGTATTGAGCCTGGTTATAGGACGGCGTGACAACGGATACCAGTGGACGCTCGGCTTGCATTCCCATCCTTCCCCTATCAGCGAGATGACCGCCGACGCAACAGGTTCTTCATCCTCGGACAACTACGTCCTGATAGAGGCTGAGAAAACGAGCGGTCTGCAAGTCAAGCGGATAGTGCGCCTCGGCGATTTCTCGACTCCGACGCCCCATTCGCTCGCGGAGCGTGCTATCGCGCAGTAACATCTTGAGTCCATTCGCCAATTCTTCCGCATCGGCTAGAGGGGCGAGGTAGCCGGTTTCCAAATGCCGCACCGCATCTGGCACGCCGCCAACATGGAATGACAGGACAGGAGTGCCGCACGCCATACTTTCAAGGATACCGTTGGGAAGGTTTTCGGCCAATGTCGGCAAGACGAACAGGTCTGCAGCGGAGTAGACGATCGCCAGGGCCTCGTCGCTTTCCACGTAGCCAAGCGTCTTGGTCTTGTAGGACGTCGAACCGGGCCACTTCGTGTCCTCCGCCCCCATCACCAGCAGGGTCACATCGCCGAATTCTGTCGAGTTCAAACATGCGAGGGCTTGCTGCAACAACCGTCCGCCTTTGCGTTCAAGGGTGATGGAGGCGGCGCTGAACAGGATCACGCGCCCAGTCGGCCCGAGTCCCAATCGTTCTCTCGCAAGAGGTTTCGGAATGGGACGGAAGACGGTCAGGTCCAACCCGTTCGGGATCAGATGAATGGGGAACCGATTGAGCAAAGGGCTCTGCCGAGCAAGACTCGCCAACCAGTTCGAAGGGGCTACGATCGTCAAGCGGGAGCGTTGATAGACCCAGTCTTTCACGTTCCACAGCAACGCCGATGTGTCGCGCTTGAGTCTCGGATACTCATCCAGATGCGGACAGAGCCCGCACCCAGTCTTCCACCGGTCGCACTCATAGGAGTATGCACAGTGGCCGGTCATTGCCCACATGTCGGACAACCGCCATACCACGGGCTTGGATCGACTGAGTTGGAGAAATGCTAAGTGGCTGAAATATCCGCCGTGCGTATTGAAGACCTGTATCACATCGGCTTGCCGCACCCACCGCATGCTCGACAACAACCACGAAGATGGGTGGAAGCAATACTGTAGATCAACCTGGTCCGCAAGATATCCGCACAGCCGGTCCAGTCTCCCCCAGATGGGCCCTCCAAGGATCTTGACGTCGTTGTCATCCGTTCGTTTTCGAGAAACCAGCATGCGCGAACGGATTCCGTGGTCTCTCAATCCGCTGTGCAGACGGTACGCCGCTCGACCGGACCCTCCGGCATTGTCCCAACAGCTGATGTGGAGGACACTGAGCGTTTCCGAACGTCTCTCGTTCGCCAGATAGGGACCGCTCACGCTCGTATCCATGAACGTGGTGTCTTTGAAAGTCCTGGTTTTCAAGACACCGCCGCTTTGAAGATTGGCGTGGAACACGATACGGGATGGGGCAGCGGACAGACCTGCCGAGCGGCAACGTGCGCTTGTTATGATCTTTGCGTTATCCCGCTCGGGCACGCAAGGCGCTGGGCACCCAAGCCCTGCGAGCATCTTCCCAGCGCCTGAGCGGGACAGCCTGACGAGCAGACTAAACTGCGGCGGGCGTCTCGGCCTTCGCGGACGAAAGACTGCCAGGCATCTCGGCTTTCCGGGAGCGAATAAAGAACCGACTAATGACCAGCCCCCCGGCCAGCTTTTTGTAGATACGCATAACCCCGTTGTACAGCCACGGATAGGGCCGCAAGCCATCGATCACATAAAAATACAGCGCTCTTCGGAGATCAATCTTTTGGTACACTCTGAACCGAAATAGCCGTGCCGCTCGCTCGATTTGGCCTTTCGAGAATTCAGGCATCGACAGGATCGTCCGTCCGAAATATGTGGGGAATCCCTGCGTCCACAACACGTCGCGCTTATACGCCTCATCGCCCAATGCGGTTCCCCGATACGGATAAAACACCGTGATCTGCAATCGATCAGGCTTGACAAGGCGATTCAACGCGACGGTGTTTTGATGCATTTCGGGAGTCTCGCCGGGAACGCCCACCATATTGAACGACATCGACTGAATTCCATGGCGATGGATGATCTCGAAGGCTTCGATAATCTTCTTGTTGGTCATTTGCCGGCCGCGCCCGAGAATTTTATATCGTAGCTGCTCGTCGCCGGATTCGATGCCGAGGAAGATATATTCGCAGTTGGCCTTTTTCATCATCACAATGGCTTCTTCATTGACCGTTTCCGGTCTCGTGTTGCAGGCGAACGGCTTGCCGATCTCCTTGGTATAGATATCCAGGAACTCATGAAGCCATTTTTTCGATTTGAAAAACGTATCGTCATCGAAGCAGAGCCTCGGGGCGTCGTAGACGCTCAGTAAGTCCTTGATCTCGAGAATCGCCCGCTGCGGACTCTTGTACCGAACCGTTTCCCCGGTCTCCCATTCCTGGTACAGCGGCGCACAACAATAGGTGCATTGGAACGGGCACCCGCGAGAAAAAGAAAAGGACGGATAATTTTGAATGGCCAGCATGTCGTGGATTCGGATGTGGGGTAACGGCAGCTCGTCAAGATTCTCCACGCCATTAATCCGGGGGTTCTTGATCACTTCGCCACCCGCCCGAAACCAAAAACCCTTGATATCCCGATAGTCTTTGCCGGCGTCGATGCGATTCAACACTTCGGTGAACGGCACCTCCCCTTCACCCGTGCAGACACCGTCAATCGCTTCACACTCCTCTATGGCTGGCGGATACGCGGACGGAAACGGCCCCCCGAAAAAGATGGGAATATTGCGTCGCTTCTTGATGGCACGCGCAAGGGCTTGCATTTGCTGCCAGTGATTTTCCGTCAACGACACGCCGACCACGTCCGCGTCCCAACGTTCTATTTGCTCGGTGACCCGATCAAGCTGGAAATCGTCGTCGATATGAATCAACGAACACTCGTCGCCACGCTGCTTAATCGACGCCGCGACCGCCGTCACGCCGTGATTCATCGTGTACCCGCTTCCTATATCTGGCAGCACAAGCTGGACTCGCATTGTCAGCCTCCCTAATTACTCACGACCAAACGCGTTTTGAAGACGAAGTCTTCGAAACGTGTCGCACCCTTCTAGCCCCGAGCCGGCGGCCTTGTCAAGCAGACGGCCGACTTCCCTTGAGAACGATTCTCGTCGAGCCGATAGAATCGGAGCGGCCCTTCAACATCCGCTTCGCAAGCATTACCGAGAGACGTTGGCAATCGCAACGAGGCGACGCAAGCCATCCCGCGCCATGCGGCCATCCGTGGGAATCCCTGCAGGAGGGTGCGGGATGGATCGCTGGGTGTCCGATTTATCGAGACCGGCTTCCCTCATGGCACACCTCGTGCGAATCGGCCTCTTCGTTCTTCAGCATGACCTTCGAGATTCCCGACCTCACATTGAGCCATCCGCTGCGCAACTGAGACACTCTCGCCACCAACGCGAGTTTCTGACGAAGGGACAACCCATCCCGCCGGCGAGTGAGGATGTCGAAGAGAAGACCGGCATCTCCCAGTGGCCGTGCGGCCAGCGTGTCGGCAATCTGCGGGGCCTTCTCTTTCATCTGCGCCAAGACGTCCGCGCCGAGCACGGATTCAATAAGCGCGCGATCTTCCAACTCCAACTCGGCCTTCCACACTTCGACGGCTTCCGTGGAAACCCCGGCAAAAGCGTACCCATGCATGGAGTTTCCCTCCCAAGGCAAATTCATCCTTGTTGGACTCACAAGGCGCTCGTCCCAGGAAAGATCGATCTTTTTCGACAGGCTCTCCATAATGCCGCGCGGATTGCTCACCAAATGCTCGTAGAGGACGACCAGGTACTGATTAACGCCGGCCTTGCAAAGGCTGGCTCCGAGCAACATAGACTGCACGCTCTTGATCCATGCAAGCAAAAATTCCTCGACCGACATATCGTATTTCAAATATTTTCTCTTTTTCTTCCGATACGAATGATAGTTCGCCCTGGGATCTCTGAGCGTATAGATAAAATTCGCCTCGGGAAAGAGGTTCAGGATGTCCTGGGCGCAATGTTCATTGCCCGGACTCTTCTCAACCCAATAACGTTTTCGGGTGGAGTCCTGGTCGGTCACGATGGCATAGGCGTTCACCAACGCTTCGAGCAGGCCGGCATGGCTATAGCCGGATGAAGCCCACAGCGATTCTACGGTGTCTTGATAACGAGGGAAATCGATTGCGGAATAATCACGAACCCCAGCGCCGTCGTCAAAAACGCCTTCCTTGAAAAAACGTACGCCTGTTTGACCGAACGCCTGTTCAAGCACCGCCTGACGAGACGCGCCCGCTCGCAGCAGGGGCAACAGGAACCCGAAAAACCGTGTCTCTTCGGGGAAGACCAACACTTCCGGATGGCCATCCAGCAGAGAGAGGAGCAAGGTGGTTCCAGATTTTGGGTAGCCCCCGATGAACAGCGGACGCATTCGCTTGTCACTCCATTCCTTGTTCGTCACGACGGTCTCCTCTCTACCTGACAAGCAATGACTCGGCTGTGATCGCCCATTCGTGTTGAACGACCACATGCCCCGCCGCACGAGATGGGATCACAATAAACTCACCCGTTCCATCATAGGTGACCTGAAAGCTTGCGGCTCTCATGATTGAATCCGCAAGCCCCCATTCGTCCTTTATGGTGAGATTGACCCAGTAGGCTCCTGGAATGAGGGGCAGATTCCGGACTTTGCAGGTGATTGTTCCCGAAGGTGCGGCATCGTGAAAAACCCGCAAGCGGGTCATCCGCGTCGTGCACGTGAACACGGCGACTCCGTCCTGGTCCACCACGACAAATCCCACTTCAAACCTGACGAGATTCTTGTTCTCGGACGAGGTGTATCCGATGACGAACTCCGCATCGCTTCCCGTGCGCGGATGGCCCGGCAGGTCCCCGCAAGCGCGTGCCTCGAATCTATTGACTCTGACTCGCCCGCTGCCAGAACGGTCTGTCCGCTTTTCCAGAACATTGTCGCTTGAATTTTCCGAAGCGCGGAACGAGGCCAGGTAGTCGGAAATCACTTCATCGGGTTTTCCGAGACGACGGAGTTGCCCACCGTCGATAAGGCACGCGCGCGTACAGAGGCTCCGGACTGCGGCAAGGTTATGGCTGACGAAGAGGACGGTCCGCCCTCCGCCGGCGACCTGACTCATCTTGCCCAGACACTTCTCCTGGAACTGCGCGTCCCCTACCGACAAGACTTCGTCCACGATCAGGATATCGGGCTCCAGATGAGAGGCGACGGCAAACGCCAGTCGCATGTACATGCCCGTTGAGTAATGCTTGACCTGCGTGTCCAGAAACTCTTCGACCCCGGCGAAGTCTACGATCTCGTCGAATTTTCGGGCGATCTCACTCTTCCGCATTCCGAGAATTGCGCCGTTGAGGTAAATGTTTTCCCGCCCTGACATTTCGGGATGAAAGCCAGTCCCCACCTCCAACAGCGAGCCCATCCGGCCATGGATCTCGGCCTCTCCCTCGGTCGGTTCCGTGATGCGCGACAAAATCTTTAGCAGCGTGGTCTTCCCTGCCCCGTTCGGACCGATGACACCGATCACTTCACCGTGGTTCACATCGAGCGACACATGGCGCAATGCCCAGATCGAATCCCCGGCAATGCGTCCTGAAGAATGACCCTCCGGCAGACCGGCAGACCGGAAGCCGAAGAGCCTCTCTGCAATGACATCCCGCAGGCTTCCATAGCGCCGACGCATGCCGATGCGATAACGCTTGCTCAACCCGGATGTACGAATCGCAACGTTACTCACGGCAGGGATCGGCGAGGCTCAAAGCAACTCCTGTTTCGCCAGATACTCGACCACTTTTCGGGCATTTTCTTCGGGAGAGTGATTCGTTGTCGTCAAGATGATTTCGGCATCGTCGGGCGGTTCGTACGGATCGTCGATGCCCGTAAAACTCGTGATCTCGCCACGCCGCGCACGCGCATACAGCCCCTTGGGATCCCGCTGTTCGCACACGGCGATGGGGGTATCCACGAAGGCCAGGACGAAGCGGTCAGGACCGATCATGTTCCGACAATCGTTGCGGGCTTCCCGGTACGGGCTGATCGCTGCACAAATAACGACCCCGTTGTGCCGAACAATCTCGGACGCCACAAACCCGATGCGCCGGATATTGGTATCACGATCTTCCCTGCTGAATCCCAAGCCCTTGGAGAGATGCCGCCTGACCACGTCCCCGTCCAAGATGGTTACCTGACGCCCCCGATCGAGTAAAAACTTCGCAAGAGATTGCGCGATGGTCGACTTGCCGGCCGCGCTGAGTCCCGTCAGCCATACACAAAATCCTCGATCTTGACGCGCAGACATCATCTCAGGCGATCTCCATACCCACCGAAATCTTTTGGCTGAACATGAGTTGCCCCATTGCCCTAATAGGCAATCTGTTTTTTGATCAATTGCTCGTTTATTTCGATCTTGCTCAGGACATCAACAATGCGGCGCGCCACTTGCCCATCTCCCCAATAGGGGTTGTCATTTGACCCGTTCAATTTGTTCCGGAATTCTTCTGACATGGCCGTTTTGATGGCGTCCCGAATGGCGGCACGTTCACACGGCACATCAATGACGTTTGCCCCTCGTTGGCGTCCCCGCTGACGATTGCCGACATTGACCGCCGGAAGCTGAAAGCACGGCGCCTCGATCAACGCACTGCTAGAATTGCCGACGATCACGCTGGCGACTTTCATCAGACCCGCATAGACTTGGCGCGGCAAGTTGCGCTCGACATGGATAAATGGACGTCGATATTGCTCCATTAATCGCCTGACTTGCAGGTTACCCGCATCGTTGTTCGGAAAGATGGAAATGGTTTGCACGCCCAGATCGCACACCGCTTCCAACGTTTCTTGGATCTGACCTTTGACACTCTCGTATTCTTCTGTCACGGAATGCTGCACAAATAAAATGAGCGGCTTGCTCAGGTCCACGTTGAAGAGGCGGGCGATCTCTTCTCGCCCGACATGATCGCCGTTCACCAGGTCGTCCAACTGCGGCGCGCCGGGCGTATGGATCCGAAACTCCTGCTCGCCCATGCGACGCAGCCGCTCGGCGGCGTCGGCACTCGACGCAAAGTGAATGTGCGCAAAGCGGGTGATCGCGTGGCGCGTCATGCCGTCGATATTGCCGGACAGCTCTCCGGCCTGGATATGCGCAATGGGAATATTCATATGAGCGGCCGCAAAGGCCGCCATGAGTTGCTCGCCACGATCGCCGGCCAGCAGCACTAGATCAGGACGAATTCGATAAAATGTGTCGCTGATGGTCATGAGAAACACGCCCAACGACTTGCTCATGGAGGCCGTGGTGTACCCATCGAGGGCCATGTAGATGCGATCGGCGATCTTGAACCCATCTTTTTCAATTTCCTGAACGCTTCGGCCGAAATCCGTAAGCAAGTGGAGATTTCCGACGATGAGCGAATACTCCAGGTCGGGGCGGCGCTGAATTTCTCGAAGGATGGGGCGAATATACCCATATTCGCCCCGAGAACCGGTCAGGAGTGCGATCTGCCTCATGTCCCGACCCCCGTCACATCTTCCCACTGAAGCAGCGAATTCGCGGGAAGATCGCGCGCGGCGATGCGCCCGTAAAATTTCTCCAGATGTTTGGCCGGTACGCCCCAGCCAGGACGTTTCACGCCGATCATCTCTGGCCTGATGGTCGCGCCGGCTCGAATGGCCCGGAGCGTCACGACCGAGTGGTGGGCCCACCGCCGTACGTCCGCTTCACCGGCGTGCACGTGTTTATCCGATCCAAGAGCCGCCTCGAGATTGCGAATCACATCGACCATGGCGCGGAACTCTTTCGGCTCGAGCGAGATGAAATGATCCGGCCCTTTGAGTGACCGATCAGCGGTGAAATGCTTTTCGATCACCTTCGCGCCCATCGCCACGGCACCGAGTACGGCCCACGTGTCGGTGGCATGGTCCGAGTACCCGATACAGGTGTTGAACATCCGCTTCATGGCTGGAATGAACCCGAGCTTGATCTCTTCCGGCTTCGGCGGATATGCGGACGTGCAATTCATCAGCATAAACGGAGCGGGCTCCTGTTCGAGGACCGCCACCGTTTCACGGATTTCTTCGATCGTCGCCATACCGGTCGAAACGATCATCGGCTTTTTCTTGCGCGCGATGTGGCGGAGCATGGGGATGTTGGTCATTTCGCCTGAGCCCGTCTTGAAGGCCTCGATCCCATATTCATCAAGGATGTCCGCGGCTTTCGCACAAAACGGCGTACAGAGGTACTGGATGCCGACTTCCTGACAGTGCCGCATAAGGACGGCATGAGCGTCGACAGGAAGATTCACGCGCGACAATACATCGTCCATGCTCCCCGCCCAAAAGCGGATGCTATTGGGGATCATCTCTTCTTCCGGAAGATGCAATTGGAACTTGACGATATCGGCGCCGGCTTCCTTGGCCAAGTCAACGAGCCGTTTGGCTTCGTCGAGATCGCCCCGATGCTCGCACGCAGCTTCGGCAATCACGACGACCGGCGTGGCCTCGCCGATCACGATCTGTCCAAATTGGATGTTGCCCGTCACTGCCTCGCCTCCTGATCAAGGATGACTTGCTTGCACCACTCGGCCTAGGGAATCGACGTCTCGCGCTTCGCAACCTCTTTCGTCGGAACGAGAACCTCATCGCCTTCGAAGCGCCGAACATTATGGAACGTCTGGAAGACCTCCGACATTTCTTTCCACCGTCCATAGGCACGATCGGCGGAACAATAGGGGGTTTCGATCTGAACGTACTCCGGTTTCATATGTGCGTAGGACACGGTGGTCATGACGTCCTTGGCGTCCTTGAATCGGAGCCAATTGAATTTTTCACAGACGTCGTACAGCTCTGTGCCTGGATACGGCGTGGCGATCAAGGGCGTGATGCCTTGAACCCCAAGGCCTCTGAGCGCCCGACAGAACTTCATGGTCGTTTCAAAACTCTGTTCGTCTTCGCCTTTCATGAACACATGGCCATTCTCGCGAACGACGTGCGGCTCGTATTCAGGCCGCACGTACTTCTTGTGGGGAACGATGCCTCCAGGATAGGCCACAATGAAAAATGCGCTGACAAGCAGGCCCGCCTCCACGCAATAGCGGGCGATCTCGAGCGTTTTATCCAAATGCTCGAGGGCGCTCGGTTTGTCCATGGAGACGAGGACGCGTGTATCCCCGCTCTCGACCGGCAGATAGGCAATGTCTGTCCCTGCCGCTGCCATCAGAAAGGCCAGGTCTTTGGACATTTTGTCGATCATGATCCCATTGGGGAACGAGCAGGAAATAGGCACCCCCCTTTTCCTCAAATCCGCAAGATGGCGGAGAATGGGGACTGCTCGTCCCTCCGTCAAGGTAAAGTTATCGTCTTCGAACTCGATGTGATTGACCCCATACCGGTCAATGCACATATCAATTTCCCCGAGAATCCGTTCAGGGGTAAAGGGACGCCAGCGTTGACCTTTTTCGGGAATCGAACAGAATTCACAAGTAAACGGGCACCCGCGAGACGAAATGAGCGACAAGGTCCGCTGGCTGCGGTCACCACGTGGCGACCACATGGCATATTCCTCCATCGGGCGGAAGTGATAGCCCGGCGGGGGGATGGAATCAATGGTCCTCAACTGTTCACTGCGGACGGAAGACTCGAGAATGGCCCCGTCGGCGCCGCGATAGACAAGACCGGGAATCTGGCTCAACGGCTCTCCGTTCGCAATGCGCGCAAACGCGATCTCTCCTTCGCCCTTGACGATGATATCGGCCTTCGATTCGTTCAGCACCTGATGCGGCAAGGTCGTTGCCAAAACACCGCCCACCACCAGCGGGACATCGGGAAACGCTCGCTTGATGGCATCGATCAAGGGATAGGCCGTCAGACGAGAGTCGGTGAACGGTCCGTTCAATCCTATGATATCGACATCCTTCGGAATACGGTTGACAATATCTTCGTCAGAATGACCAAACCGATGGGTCAGGCGATATTTCGTCTGCAGGGGAACTTTGATTCCATAGCCGCCGTTCAACATGGGGTCAACAAAGGCCGCGACGCGATGTCCGAATCGCTCAGCGTAGGCTCCGATATAGCCCAGTCCTAACTGCTGGGAGCGGAACTCGACCTCGTCGTCGAAGACCCAGGGCGATGCCACCAAGGCGATTTTCTTGGGGACGATCCGTTTGAGATCGGCCGTATCGGCCGGATCCAACACGACCAAATTTTCGCGTTCCATAATTATTCCTCTTCTCGCTATCTCTACGGAACCGGGTGAACCTGCCTTCTATCGTCGGTCAGTCCTACACGATCGGGGGCACGGCGTCGACGACTCTGCATTTCCCTATGTCCTATCGAACGTGCATTGCACAGGCATCGGCCGTCTCAGCATAGGCTGGCGCGACAGGAGGGGGGATCGAAAAGAAGTCCAGTTGATCCGGATGAGCCAGCCATTCTACAAACGCTTTGAGATCGAGGGCTTCCAGCCAATCTTCTTTGCTGACCGCATTGATCCGCGTTTGAATAGACGCCAGGGAATCCTTTCGATACTCCAGCGTAAACGACGACAGCGGGAGCGTTCGCATGACAAAGATCGCGTAAGCGAACCGCTCCGCAAGCTCGCGCTGCGCCGGACGAAGAGCGGGAATGGCCTGAAGATTCGCGAGCCGTTCCAGGTACTCACCCCTTGACTCTGAATCGATCGTAAATCCCTTGTGGTCGTAACGGCCGGTACCGGCCGTCAGGACAGGGATCCCCATGCAGGCGGCCTCGATGCCGACGGTTCCTCGCACCGTGAGACAATAGTCCATCACGCTGAACAGGGAAAAGGTATTGATGTCGCTGTCGGCGGGAATCACGACCATGTGGGGTGGCAGCGGCCCGATGTGCTTCCGAATGGCTGTCAACTCGGAGGGTTCTCCTTTGACGCCATCGCGCGCATCTTTCACCATATTCGCGGGATGCACCTTGATCACCCAGTTGATGGCCGTATTGGCGGCTGCGTTCCGAACGGTTTCCACAAACCATTCTTCATAGCTGCGAAACAAGTCGCTCCCCCAGAAGAACGTGCCGTCCCACAAGATGTGGGGGAAGATGACCGCGGTCTTTTTATCCTGATCGAGGCGGAGTCGGATTTTGACCGCCTCAGCTTCCAACGACTTGGCTTTGAACTGCGTCCCGACTTCGCTATACCACTCACCGCTGGCATAGGCCCCTTGCAACTCCTCCCGAAGACGACGTCGATGGGCATCGGTCCACGGCATAGCACAGACGCGGGCCCACGACTCACTCGACAAGGAAACCGGGTGATCATCACGGTTGTGCTGGGCATAGCGCTTCAGCATCAGCAGATTGCCTTTGTGCGCGGCGTTCCACGTGAAGGTATCGATTCCTTCGGACAGGCAGACATCGAACAGCTCTCCCTGAGGCGTATATCCTCTGTCAACGAACATGGCCGTCGTCGGCTGAATCTCCCGGATCAGCTCGCGAGCCGCCAGCGCCTGCCGCATGCCCGCGGCGAAGTACGGGCGCAGGGCGCGTCGGGTGGACGGTGCCTGGAGATCGAGCGAGCCAACACGGAGGTTGCGGAGCGCCGTCGAGGCGACACACCGTCCCGTTCGTGTCCCGGCATATTCGAACGCCAACAAGTCGTCCGATGTCCTGAGCGCATCGAATGCGGCATCGATCGTGGACGCCGCCAGCGGACAGGCAAATTGGTCCCAGAAGACGATCTGGGACACGCCGGCCAGCCGGTAATATTTGACAAGCCACGGATCACGCTTCATGACTGCCACGATGTCAAAGCCGGCCGCCTCTAATGCCTTGATCAACCCCAGTTCAGCTTGAACGCCGCTGGGGAATCCAACACTGACTACCAACGCTTTCTTGTGCGAACGGCCTCCCGGCTGAAGTTTCCACCGCAGTGCCGCGCCATATTGCTCGGCAAACCGACGATACTCTTCGCCGATCGCTCGCTCGCGTCTGATCAGATCCGGATTGCTGATCAGCCTGATCCATCTCCAGACCAGCTGCGCCGTTGGGAACAGGCCCACCCGCTTGAGCCAATACCCCACCCGCTGCCGCATGAGCCTGCTGTCGACCAGCAGCTTATCCACTCCTATGCTCCTGGGAATGGCCGAACGGCTCATAGGCGAGCGCGACATCCACCAACTCATTGTTTTCGTCAATGACGGGCATGAGCGTGACCTGTTCGCGCTGAAGAATCTCCGCCTGCTTCTGGCTGTCTCTCTCCATCGTGGTGCGGCAGTTGAGATTCATGATTTCCTCGACCGGCGCGATCGGCAGAATCCCCTTGAGAGCCGCCCGACGGAGATCTCCGTCGCTGACGGTGCCGACGACTTTTTTGCCGTCCAGGACGACCACGGCGCGATGCTTGTTGACCGTGATCTTGAGCATGGCCGTCTGCATGGTATCGGTGACTTTGACCGTGTACGAATCCAACGATTTTGCCATTGTGGGCCTCGTTAATAGGCGATCTGTTTCTTGAGAAGCTTCTCGTTGATTTCCACCGACTTCAGCACCTTCACGATCCGCTCCGCCACCCGTCCATCGCCAAAATACGGGTTGTCGCAGCTCGTGGCCATTTTATGCCGAAACTCAGGAGAAAGCGCTTTTTCAATGCCCCGCCGGATCTGCCCACGATCATACGGCGCATCGATGACATTGTTGCCTTTGAATCTGCCCCTCTGTCGTTCTCCCACGTTCACGGCCGGCAACTTGAAACACGGGGCCTCGATCAATCCGCTGCTCGAGTTACCGACAAGCACGCTGGCGACATTCATCAACCCGACATACAGATACCGCGGCAAGTGTCGTTCCACACGCAAAAAGGGTTTGCGGTACCGCTCTATCATCCGTCGAATGTCCTCCGTCCCCGCATCGTTGTTCGGAAACAAGAGAACCGTTTGAAGGCCCATCTCTAGCACGGCTTCCAACGTTTCTTGAACTTGGCCGCTGGTCTGGCCAAACTCTTCGGTCACCGAATGCTGGACCACGAGAACGATCGGTTGCTTCAAGTCCAACCGCAAGATGCTCGCGACTTCCTCGGGACTGGCGAATGCCCCGGTCATGAGTTCGTCGAGCTGCGGAGCGCCCGTCAGGTGAATGCGGAACTCCTCCTCTCCCGTCTTGCGCAGGCGATCGGCGGCATCTTGATTGGCGGCGAAATGGATGTGCGCATACCGAGCCATGGCATGGCGCGTCATGCCATCGATGTTGCCGGACAACTCGCCGGCCTGGATATGCGCGACCGGGATATTCATATGGGCGCCAGCAAGCGCAGAGATGAAATGCTCTCCTCGATCGCCGACGACCAGCAGGATATCAGGCTTCAGACGGAGCAAGGCGTCCGTAACACCGAGAAGATAGATTCCGAGCGACTTGCTCATCGTTTCCGGCGTATATCCGTCCAGCGCCATGTAGATCCGGTCCGTGATGTTGAGCCCATCCGCCTCGATTTCTTCGATCGTGGAGCCGAAGGTAGGCAACAGGTGTTGATTGGTAACGATGAGGGAATAGGTCAGGTCCCCGTCTTCCTCCATCTTGCGCATAACCGGGCGGGAATATCCGTAGGTCATGCGACCGCCGGTTATAACGGCAACATGCCTTTTACGCGCTGATCCGTTATTCGACATAGTCCCATTTCACTTGCACATCTTTCGGAATGTCCACTCTGGTCACTCGGCCAATGATTTTCCGAAGATCCTTCGCCGGCACGACGCCCGGACCTGGACCGGGCCGTTTGACCCACACCATATCCTCGGTAATCCGTGACCCTTTTTTGATCTCCCGTTCCGTCACCACGCTCTCACGCGCCCATGCCACGATCTCTTCCTCTTGTTTGAAGACTTTCTTGTCATCCCCGAGCGCCTGAAAGACGGCCTGCGCGCCCTTGACGAGCTCCGACAACTCGCCCGGCTCGATGGAGACGGCATTATCCGGCCCGCCACGCATCTTATCCAACGTGAAATGCTTCTCGATCAAGGACGCGCCCAGCGCAACGGCGCCCAACGCCGTATAAATTCCGCGCGAGTGATCGGAGAGCCCGACGGGAACCTGAAACTGTTCGTGATATTTCTTGATCATGCCCAAATTGACGATCTCGTATGGCGTCGGGTAGGCCGACACGCAATGCGTCAGCATAAACGGCGTCCCTAGAGTCTTGACCAACTCGACCGTTTCCCGCACTTCCTGGACGGTACACATGCCCGTTGAAATGATCATCGGTTTCCCCTTCTTGGCGATGTGCTCTTGAAGGGGGAGGTTGGTCATTTCCCCGGAGCCTGTCTTGAAGGCCACCACGCCCAATTCTTCCAAGATGTCCGCGCCCTTTCGGCTAAAGGGCGTGCACAGATAGAGGATTCCCAGTTTTTCGCACAACTGCTTCAGGCGCGCGTGCTCCTCGACGGTCAAATTGGTCTGGTCCAGCGTCTCGTAGAGCGGCCGGTCGAAATTACTCGACTGGGGCGCATCCCGCAGCATCTCGTTCTCGAGGACATGGATCTGGAACTTGATCGCATCCGCCCCCATGGCATGGGCAATGTAGACCATCCGCTCGGCTACATCATATTGGCCTTCATGGTTGATGCACGCCTCGGCAATGATAAACGGCCTTTGCCCCGTCCCGACCAGCCGATCACCGATAGGTATGGAAGGTATCATGCTAGCGTTCTCCGGATATCGCGCGCCTGTCGGCCGTCTCTGGCTGTGGGGCGCCCCGCATTTTGTTGAGCATGACCGCCTCGGCCAATGCAAAGTCGAGCGGCGTATTGATATCGATGACTTCCTCTTCCGGCGCCACGACGGCATAGACCCGTTCGCCCAGCACCGAGCGACGCTCGAGGAGGACGTGCGTCTTGGTCGCATACACTGCGCTACATTCCTTGTACAACGGTTCCCGATCCTGCCTCCTTCTGGGCTGGCCTGGGAACAGATGGACGAATCTTCCGTCTTCGAGTTTCCCAAAGCAATCACGGTTCTCTGCCACGGTCACCACGGAATCAGCGCCCGTGTCGACGAGCTGGCGAATGCATCGGTCTATCAATTGATAGGACCGTAAGGGCGAGGTGGGCTCTAAGGTTACCACGACATCTGGCTCGTACCCTTCCCGCTGTTGCAGACTCTCAAGGACATGGAGCAGGGCGAGCTCCGTTGAAGCGGTATCGGAGGCCAATTCCACCGGTCTGATGACAACTTCCGCTCCGAGGCTCCGGGCAATTCCGGCTATCTCCTGATCTTCCGTCGAGACCACCAATCGATCGATGTGCTTGGACTTCCTGGCTTCCTCGATCGTATAGGCGATCAATGGCTTTCCGGCCAATGGCCGTATGTTTTTTCGTGGCACGCCCTTCGATCCGCCACGCGCCGGCACAATTCCGAGAACCTTCATGCGCGGACTCGCGCGCTCCACACGATCACAAACAATTCAGGCTCTCGGCGGGTGCCAGGCCCCATTCATGGGGAACGACGATCTTCCCCCATCGTCCCGATGGCAAGACAGCAAGCCCGCTCTCCCCACCATCAACCACTTCAAAGCAGGCGGCGTACGGGATCGAATCCGCAATACCCTCTTCGTCTTTCAGGCTGAGGCTGACGGAGTATCGTCCCGGGATAAGCGGCAAGCTGTGAATTTTGCAGAGCACCGTGCCCGAGCGAGATAAACTCCTAAATTCACGCAGGGGCGTCAATGCGGGCATGCACATGAAGATGCTGTCGCCAATCCCGTCGGACACCGTGACGATGACCTGCAAACTCGAGATAGCTCCCGTATCTCGGGCCTCATACCCAATGAGGAAATTCGTTTCAGCCCCGGTCCGCGGCGCGGTTCCTTGCCCCGTGGCAGCCCGAGCTTCGAAAAACGTCAGCCGGACGCGGCCGCTCCCGGCACGATCAAGCCGCTGCGCGAACGTCATACGGCCAGCCTCGCTGAGACCGCTGCCTTTCGCCAAGTACTCCAACACCACCGTTTCGACCGGCCCATCGGACACCATTCGCCCACCCTCGACCAACATGGCTCTCGAGCAGAGATTTCTGACGGCCGACATATTGTGGCTGACGAACAATACCGTCCGGCCGCTTCCGGCGACCTGCTTCATTTTGCCCAAGCACTTCTGCTGGAACGCGGCGTCGCCGACTGCCAACACCTCGTCCACCAGCAAAATCTCGGGTTCCAGATGAGCCGCGACCGCGAAGGCGAGGCGAACGTACATCCCGCTGGAATACCGCTTCACGGGCGTATCGAGGAATGTCTCAATCCCCGCAAACTCCACCATTTCGTCGAACTTCCGTTCGATTTCGGCACGGCGCATGCCCAAAATAGCCCCGCTCAGATAAATGTTTTCTCGGCCGGTCAGTTCGGGATGGAACCCCGTCCCCACTTCGAGCAAGGACCCCACACGCCCATACACACACGCCTGGCCTTTTGTCGGTTCGGTGATGCGCGAAAGAATCTTGAACAGCGTGGTTTTGCCCGCTCCGTTCGGACCAATGACCCCCACGACTTCACCCAGCTTGATCTCGCATGATACATCATCCAGCGCCCACACAAATCCGGCGGATTCGCGGCCGTGCTGCGCCGCTCCTGAAAATGTCCCTAACGGATATCGCGACCGGGTCCGCCGAAACGGTTCGGTCACTGCCCGCTTGATGGTAGCCCCAACACCAGCCAACCCGTCTCGCAAGGTCCGATAGCGTTCCCGCTGACCGATACGGTAGGCCTTGCTCAGGCCTTCTGCCCGAATGCTGCAATCTCCCATTCAGATACTCATCCCTGATTGCTCAGGACGGCGAAGAAAGCAAACGGCTGTAGATATACCATCGTCTTCGCAGGACGGCCCCCGCCAAGCGAAACTTCGAATGGGCGTTCATGAATTCCCATTGATCCGGCAGGAACCACCTACGTGCCACGGTGAAGCGTCTCGGCAACTCCGCCACCTCGTCCGGTGCAAAGTAGCCGAGGCGTCGAGCCAGAGAGTAGGTCCGGAGGATGATGAAATCTTTTTCCCGTTGGGTCAGCACGTCCTCGTAGCCAAATTCTCGCGACATGTCGGCGACGACGTGAGGCGGCGTCTTGACCCCTTCCTTGCTCGGATTGTCAGGCAACTCCCGCATTCGTCTTCCTCCCAATACCGTCTGCACGGCCGGGACAGCGGGAGGGGCCACCTGAAGCCAGCGGCAAATGTCCCTGACAATATGGGTAGGTTGTGTGCACAGGTTTTCGTAGGTCGTGACAAAATGTCGCTCGCTCCCTTGCTGCCCGGCCTCCGAAATGAATCGGGCGTGGGCCAGCCAGCGCTCCTCGAGCTGGGTGCGCAGCAGGTCTCCTAGGAACCAGAACGGTTTTTGCTTATTGATAATGTTCGTGCGCTTGAGAGAAGCATAATTGGAGAACGGGTGGCGGATGATATGGATGAATCGCATCCGAGGGAACAGCGCACTGTACGTAGCAAGATCGGAGACTTCTATGGACTTAAATACGAGCAGCGGAGCAGGCTGCAAGTCCCTTGCATCGTAGGCAGACCGCATGCCCTCCAAAAATACCGGCAACCGGCTCCGGATCGACCCGCCAGCCTTCTGCGCGATCACATCGAGAGGATTCGCACGCAGCGAGAGCGGTTCCGCCAACTGCTCGACATAAACCTTGTTGAGCTCCTCCACCTGCTCTTTAGCCCATTGCAGGAATTCGGTCTTCTCGTCGCCCCTGCCAAGCAGATTGCGCACGGCGCGCTTGACTTGTGAGAGGCGTCGATTTTCCGCGAAATCCGTGAAGTAGTTCAACTCGATTGGATAGACCCATAGGCCGGGGCTGCCATCAAGCAATCTCATGAGCAGGGTAGACCCATTTCGTCCCGCGCCGAAGATGCCTATCATTAAAGTCTCGCTCATCGAACCCCGTGCAAAAAAGTTTGGCAACAGCCCATTAAGTCTCTGTCCTCGTCTTCTGACCGTAGAGGCCGGCGGCTAAGAAAGTGTTCTTACTGTGCAGCGCGAACGACCCCGCGGGCGGCCAACCGCCTCCATCCCAACCACCGGCGTAGAGACCGGATCGGATGAACAAGCTTTTGAAACACCCGATACGAACGGACCACCGCTTCGAAGAGCTGGGTCCGCATATCGCCTTTGTACGTCTGGAGAAGCGCCAGCAGGTCAGGAGGGGCATTAGGAAGTCTGGTTTTAAGCACAAAGAGGGCTTCATCGAGATAGTTCTTCTCGATCAGTAGCGCAGCCAGCGCGGCGGACCGGGTTTCATCCTTCACCCCACGATTGACGTAGATGGCATCACAAGAAAGCGGCTGGCCGTATCGATCAGGGAACCCGATCGACGGACCGATAGTGAAGGCGTCCTCCCGTTCTTTGTACCCCACTTGCCCTGGAACAATCTCGTATTGCAGCAGGTCAAATCCATGCTTGCGGAGGAGAAGATCCACGTCAGAGAACATCTTCTGCTCTTTCCGAAATGGAATAAAACACACCTCCACTCGAATAAGGGAAATGGCATCCAGCAGTGCCCCTGCGCCTTCAAGCACCTCGTATTCGAATCCCTCAACGTCTACCTTGAGGTAGTCGACATGCCCGATGCCATGCTGCTGCGCTACCCACTCGATTGTCTTTACTTCGACTGGCTCGATCCGCATCACCGTGAAGGTTTCGTCCCCGAAATTCGGCTGGCACCGTCGCTCTTTCCATTTGATTTCGCGCAACCGTTCGAGGTTTGGCTCAAGGATGCCGACCGCGCCGGGTCCACGCGTGACGTGTAACGGACGTTGGCCACAAATGTCGCCGATGGCGTAGGGAAAGTACGTCAACTTTTTGAATGCTGGCGGACGAACTCCTAATTGCGCGACATCCGTATTCCCGGACGTGAGCTTCGCATATTCTTCCGCATTGGGCTCAAAGCCATATGCCAGGATATACGGTGCAAGCGTCCGCAATTCCAACACTCCATTTCTCGCCCCGACGTCCACGAATGTCATGGTCACGCCGTAAAGGTCTAGAAGCCGACGGACATGTGGGATAAAAGGCGCGTACACAACTGCTCCTTGCCGCTACACCAAGGCAGCCTGATTACCCAATTACCCTCGGATCGGGAAGCGGCATGATGAATTTCCCGCGGTAGCCCAGGGTAGGAAGCTTCGCCATGAGATCCTTTCCAATATGCCATGACAGCAACAGCGCGTGTGACGGCTGTTCCTCGAGCATGCGGGATTCTTCCACGATCGGAATGTGCGAGCCGGGCATGAATAGACCGACCTTGAGCGACCCGCGGGGCTCCACGATATAGTCCACGAGGTCGGTGTCCAACCGGCAATAGTTCACGAGCATACTGGCCCGAGCCGGAGCCCCGATCCCCACAATACGTCCCCCTTCGGCGCGGATGCCCAGCAGGAGCGACAGAAGCTTTCGTTTGGATTGAACCACTCGCTCCCGAAATCGTTCGTAGGCTTCCGGTCCGTTCAGCCCCAACTCCTCTTCCCTGCGCAACAACGACATCAGCCGATCGCTCGGCTTGGCGGTTTGATCCTTGACCGCAAACACGCGGATGGAGCCGCCATGCGGGGCGATCTGCTCGACGTCGATCGCCGCAAACCCGAAGTTGCTGAGCAGCTTCAGCAAGGGTTTCAGGTGGTAGAACCGCAAATGCTCGTGATAGATCGTATCGTACTGAACGTCGTCGATCAGGTCCGCCAAGTAATGGGATTCGGAGACAAATACGCCGTTGGGCGCGAGCAGCGCCTTGATGCCCCGCACCATCGAGGTGAGGTCGTACACGTGCGCAAACACGTTGGCCGCGGTGATGACGCGGGCCTTGCCCTGCTCCGCCACAATCTGCCGCGCGACCTCCTCGCTAAAGAACTTGTTCACCGTCGGGATACCGTTCTTCCGGGCAATCATCGCGATGCCCGTCGGTTCGACTCCCAGCACACGCAGTCCCCGTGCCTTGAAGCCTTGTAGCAAGGTTCCGTCGTTCGACCCAATGTCCACGACAAGATCGGTGCTCGCCAAGGCGACACGCTGACTGACGGCTTCCGCCAGTTGTGCGAAGTTGTCGCGCAGCAGCTTCGTCATACCCGATTGGTACGGATACTCCCGCGGGAAGACAATCCGAGGATCGACCGCGTGGTTGATTTGGACCAAGCCGCAGTCTTCACATCGCACGAGATCGTCCGGGTATCCCGTCTCCGGTTCCTGCAACTGTCCGGCAGTCAGGTACGACTGCACGGGGGGCTGATGTCCGAACGAGACGATGAGCCGAAGTTTCGGGCTCTTGCAAATCTGGCACGCGATGATCGGGCCGTACCGGAGCTTGGGCGCGGCGCTCCGAACCCGACGGGCATTTCGAATTGAGGGTACCTTGCTCTTCTTGGCTCGCATGTTCTTGGGCTTCATTGGCTCTCCTTGGCAACTGAGATATGCCCGGCGCTGATTGCGTTCGCATACCAGGCGTACGTCCGAGCGAGTCCTTCTTTCAGCGTGATCTGTGGGGAAAATCCCAGCAACTCCCGTGCGCGCGAAATATCGGGCAAGCGACGCCGTGTCCCCTCGCCGGGAAACGGCAGGTGCCGCGGAACGATCCGTCGGCCCGACACCCCTCCCAGCAAGGCGACCAAATCGTTGATCGTGCACTCGGCGTCGGGATTCCCGATGTTGAATGTCTGGTTGGCACCGGCCGGCGAGAAGAGGGCGTGGATCGAACAGTCGACCGCATCGTCGATATAGCAGAACGCACGAGTCTGGAGACCGTCACCCTGCACCGTGAACTCCTCTCCGCGAACCAGCCGACCGATGAATTGCGGGATCACATGGTCCCACCCCATGGCAGGACCATATACGTTGTGGTACCGAACGATCGTGTAATCGAATTTTGCCTGAGCGGCATAGTGGACCGTCATCGCTTCGCCCACGATCTTACTGATCGAGTAGGAATAGCGGGGATTCAACACGTCGGGCACGATTATGGGGGCGCTCTCCGGCGTGGGGAACACGGTCGGAATGCCGTACACCTCGGACGACGACGAAAAAAACAACCGTTTGGGCCTTGCCTGACGGCATGCATCGAGGACATTCATGACGCCCTTGACGTTCACATCGAGTACCTCGTCCGGTATTCGATAGAAGTTCCCCGTGCCCTGAATGGCCGCCAGATGAACCACGAATTCCGCCTCTGCCACGGCGGCTTTCACCGCGGCGGCATCCCGGATATCCGCCTCGCGAATCTTGACCCGGCCGGCCACGCCGGAAAGATTGTCTCTCGATCCGCGCCAGACATTGTCGAACACCGTCACGGCGTGCCCCGCCTTGACCAATGCCGCCACCATCCCGGCCCCAATAAAGCCACAGCCGCCGGTCACCAAGACCTTCGCGGACGTGCGCTCGCTTACCCCATTGCTCATAATGGAAATCTCCCTTGCGCGATCGCCAAAGCGAGTGCCGCTACATGTTGCGCGTGCTTGAGCCCGCCGCGTCGAAGCATCTCGTGCAACTGGGCGGGCGTATAAAAGACGACTTCCACGCCTGGCTCGGCACGCCATGATGCTCCGGACGGCATCGCGACAGCAACGGCAAAGTAACACCACTGACTGTATTCCAGCCGTCCCGAATCGGCGATGAGTTGGCCCATCAGGTGAATTTCCTGGGTCGTGTGCCCGGTTTCTTCTCGAAGCTCGCGGATAGCCGCATCCTCTGGGCGCTCGCCTGGTTCGATATGGCCACTTGGCAGTTCCAGCACGGTTTGTTCGACGACGGGACGGAATTGGCGTACCAAGGGAATCCGGCCGTCGTGAGTCAACGCCACCACGGAAACGCAGTCCGCCGCCCGCAGCCCCCAGTAAGTTTGTGCGTCGTCAGTTCCCGGAAGCTTGACAACCTTCCCCACCACATCGAACCACGGCAACGAATAGGCAGTGCGTTCCTCGAGAATCGTGGGATCACCCATACCGCACCATCTCCTTATGACCGAGCTGTCGCATAAAACCCCTTGATGGCTTGACAGACAATCCCGACGTCGGTCCTGGTCACCGACAGGGCGGAAGGCAGCCACAACCCGCTAGCCGACACCCGGGTCGCGTGGGGGAACGGCTCTCCATTACGGCGGTAAGGAGGCTGAGTATGGAGCGGGTACCAGAATTTCCGCGTTTCGATCTTTCTGGCAAGCAAATATTCAGTCAGTTCATCGCGGCGTTCGGCCAATACATCAATCCATTGCGGCGATTCCCCGGCCGTGATGTTAAACGGCGGCAAGACCACCCCTCCGATACCTTCGAGCCCTTCCTGGTACCAACCATAGAGATTTCGCAAGTGCGTCTGACGCGACTCCAACTGCTCCAGTTGTGCCACACCGACGGCGGCCAGCAGGTTGGAGAGTTTGAAGTTAAATCCGAGCGTGGGATGATCATCGGCTCCACCAGTCCCGCGCACCGGTCGTCCCTGATCCTTGAGTCCAAGAAGCCGATGGTACACCGCATCGTCGTCGGTCACGACGGCGCCGCCCTGCCCCGTCGTAATGATTTTGGATGGCGCAAAAGAGAAGCACCCGCACGCCCCATAGGTACCGAGCGCTTTGCCTTGCGACTTCGATCCCAGGGCCTCAGCGGCATCCTCGATGATCGCGAGTCCATGCTGAACGGCTACCGTCAAGAGGGGTTCGATCGATGCCTTTCGTCCGTTGACATGGACGGGGATGATCGCTTTCGTTTTTGCTGTGATAGCTTGACGCACACGATCCGGATCTATCCCGAAGGTGGCCGGCTCGATATCGACCAGCACCGGTGTGCCACCTGCGAGTCTGACGGCGTTGGCCGTCGCGATGAACGTCAGGTCGGGGACCAATACCTCGTCATCCCGCCCGATTCCCGCCGCGACCAACGCGACAAACAAGGCGGCCGTTCCGCTTGTCACCCCGACGGCATGCTTGACGCCGCACAACCCGGCCAATCGACGTTCAAACTCTCTCGTATATTCGCCGTCGTTGGGAAAATTTGAGTCGATCACTTCAAGGACGAGCTTCCGTTCGCGATCGCCAAGCACCGGATGCCACCACTGGAGACTCACGCCTGCCCCCCCTGTCGTCGGAAAAATCCCCAGACATCCATGACACGTTTGGCCGACGGGATCACGATGTTCTTATAGGCGTCGTGCGGTACACCGAGAATGACGATTTCGCTGCGCTTCACCAATTCGTCTTTGGGCAGAAAAGAGGGATCCTTGACGAATTCATCCGAGCAGAGAACCGTGGCTCCATGGAACATCAACAACTTCCGGACTTTGTAGGCCAGCGAATCCCGGATGTCGTCGATATTGGCCTTGAACGTCATGCCCAGAATACCCACCGTCTTTCCTGACAGTTCGCCTTCCCGCCGGAGCTGGCTCACGATGAAACCGGGCAGGCCTTCATTGGTCAGGAGTGCCGCATGCCCAAGGAGGAAACTGTTTTTGTTGAAGGCCGAAAGTTGCATCGTATCTTTCAATAAACAGGGACCGGCAGCGAATCCAGGCGGCGGGAAGTCGCGTGCTCGGTCGTACCCATACGTCATGGCATCGGCGACACGATAAAAATCGATGCCGGCTTCCTCGGCCATGACATAAAATTGGTTGGCGATGGCGAACTGGATATAACGCCACGAGTTCAGGAACAGCTTGGCCAGTTCTGCCTCCTCCGGCGACACCACGATCGTCTTGCAGCCGAGCCTGTTGAACAAATCCAAGCCTCCCTGCACGGCAGCCTCTGAGCAACCCGAGATCAACTGCGGCAGGCGCTTAAGCTCAACGATCGCATATCCCTGGGCAATGCGTTCAGGGCAATACGACACGTGCACGGCACTGCCTCGTGAGGCAAAGTACCGATCCAACGCCTTGGTGGCTCCCGGGCACAGGGTGCTCCGCACTACAATGTGCTGACCCGACTTCAATAGGGGAAGCAGCGAATCGGCCACGGCAAAGAGCGGCGAGAACTTTGGCGCGAGGTATTCGTCAACAGGAGTCCCGATGGTCAGCACAATCCACTTTGCCTGCCCAGCCTCGTCAAGACTGTCCACCACATGAAGTCTTTTGTTGATAACTTCCTCGAGGATCGGCTGCGCGCCATGTTCCAAAAATGGCATCTTGCCGGCTCGGACCATGGCTTTCCGTCCCGCATCCAGATCGTGCAGTTTGACGTTCAGGCCGGCTTTGGCTAGCATCATCCCGAATGGAAGACCGACATGGCCACAGCCTCCGATGATCAGAACTTCGTTTTCCCCTTTCACACTTCTCCTCCTTTACCTGCATGAAGAGCATTGCTTTGCCCCGCACCATGCCCTAACAACCGCTCAAGCAGGTGCGGCACCACGACCGCCGGCTTGAAGCTGGCCTCGTAGGTCTGGCGACCGCCCTCTCCGATCCGACGCCGCAAACGTTCATCCCGCAACGCCATGACGATCAACTCCGTGATTTCTTCAGGTGTCTCTCCCAGCAACGCGTTCTCCATGTGCCTGATTTCGGGGATGGCTTGCGCGTTGATCTTGTGCGCCACCACACAGGACCCCAGCGACCAGGCATGAAAAAATCTCGTGTGTGAGCCCTTGTACGTCCCCGTATTGTTCATCATCAGAAACACTTTGCATGAGAGAATTTCGGCGTCAAGGTCCTGGACCCATCCTCGGCGACGCACACTGGGATGCTCGAGCGCACGAGCGACCAATGGGTACGGCTCCCCTTTGCCATACAGATGCACCTCGAATGTATTCCCCAGTCGCCGATCGAGCCTGGGCAAGATCTCCTTGCCCATGTAATAGAGGCCATAGGTGTTGCCGGTCGCGACGGCATCGCCGAGGGTTCCGAGCATCTTGAGCGATGACGTTCGTTCGGCTGCCTCCCGTTCCTCGCGCCACGCGGCATGCGGTGTGTCTGGCCACATGTTCGGGATGTAGTAGGAGTGGGGATGGCCCTGCTCTCGATAGAGTGTCGCGTGAAATGCGCAAATGTTGCCAACTGCGTCACAGTCATTGATGAGATCGAAGTGATAGGCTTTCCGCTGCGCGATGAGCCGACGTGCCGCCCGCAGCCGAATAGTTTCCATGAGGGTCTGATGCGGGATCCCGAACAATTCGGGATCGGCAAACCTGGCTTCACCCGCCATATAATCAGGCATGCCGTAGTAGGCGGCCTTCTTGATTCCTTTTAACCCGTAAGTCGCCGCCAACCCATCTGGATCCCAGAAGACGAGCACGGCGTCCGACCGGGTCTGCTCAACCCTCTCATGCAACCGATCGCGCAACGTCACCGTCGGATAATGATCGGAAACGGTCGGGAAAAGCATACGGCGCGCGCGGGGAAGGACCGACCTCCTTGTTCCGTTTCGGGATTGTGCACCTGCCGCAAAGAGCGGATCGCACACGGAAACTCCGCGCTCGGCTAATTCCCGTACCCTTCTCTTTTCCTGATCACTCAAGGCAGCTCGTGTCGAAAAAACAGGTTGCAGCGCAACGTCATGGCCCATCAAGCGGATGGCTTCCAGAGCTTCGTTCAAGACTACATGGACGGCCTCACCGTCTCGACTCGGAATATTGGGGCTGGTGATGAGAATCCGCATTGGCCGCAAGGACCACATTACGTGATTTGCGTTCGGATATGCAGGCGCTTGATGAGGGTATCCACCTGCCTCAGAACTGCGTCACGATTGCGTTTTTTCACAATCCGAATGGGAACCCCGGCATAAACAGTCCATGCCTGAAACGGGAAGTCGGGGGGAACGAAGCTGAGCGCTCCTATCGCCACTCCCTGTGGAATGGCATTTCTCGGCATGAGGACTGCATTGGCCCCGACGGCTGTATAGTCTTCCAGAACCACGTCGCCTGTGATGAGATGATCTTTGATATCTCCAACGCCGCTTGGGAGAACGGTCACGACATCGTTTACAAAATCGTCACTAGTACACCAGACTTTGACACCCGATGAAAGGCTGCTGTAGCTCCCAAGCCTAAATAGCCGCTCAATACCACCGGCCACGCTGCAACCCGAAGCAACATGAGAAAAAGCACCGATGATGACTTTGGTCGAGAAATAACAGAAGTCGTCGACGATTGATCCCTTTCCAACAGAAAAATGATCCGGATGACGGACTCGAATCATTTTCGAAATAATCGAATCCGTCACGGCTTTGGCATCATCGTTCGACACGTGTCTTACACCACGTCGGCGAAGGACTTTTCCATACGCCTGAAATAATACAAGCCGCCAACGAGGAGGACGAGCACCACTGCACTGGAAACCACGAGGAGCGTGCCGGGGCCTTTGGCGGTCCCCAGAAGCGCCCAGCGGAATCCCTCGACGACTCCGGCCATGGGGTTCAGGCCAAAGAGGGCTCTCCAGGGTTCCGGAACGAGACTGGCCGGATAGGCCACCGGCGTAGCAAAGAGCCAAAACTGCGTCAGAAAGGGGATGGTATAACGAACATCCCTATATTGAACATTGAGAGCAGAGAGCCAAAGCCCGACCCCCAAGGCCGTCGCTAAGGCCAAGAGGAGAAAGAAGGGAAGGGCCACCATCGCGGCTGTCGGCGCAATCCCGTAATAGGCCATCATTCCCAGGAGCACCAGGAACGCAATGCCAAAATCCACAAGACCGGCAAGGAGAGTCGCCAAAGGAATCACCAGGCGCGGGAAGTACACCTTCGTAATGAGTCGCTCATTGGCCACCAGACTATTTCCCGATTCAGTCAGCGCATGGGCAAAGAGTTGCCAGGGAAGCAGCGCGCAGTAGGCAAACACGGGGTAGGGCACCCCATCGGACGGGATCTTGGCCAGCCGACCAAAGACGATACTAAAGACCAGCATGGCGAAAACGGGCTGGAGAATGGCCCAGGCTGCGCCAAGCGCGGTTTGTTTGTACCGAACCTTCACGTCCCGCCAAGCCAAGAAATACAAGAGTTCCCGGTATTCCCACAGTTCCCTCAGCCGCAGGGATACCCATCCCGTTGAGGGCCTGATAATCAATGGAGGAACATCGTGCCCTTTCAGTGTCGATTCATGAGGCATGGCGGTCTCGCTCATCTTTTACCATTCACTCCGATTCATAATTGAACTCAAATAAAGAGTGTTCTGCGGATTACCCGTGCTACGTTTTGAGTCTTTCTGCTTGATACCAAGTCACCGTCCGCTGCAAACCTTCCTTAAACGGTACCTTCACACGAAACCCAAACAACTTCTCGGCCTTGCTAGTATCGAGTGATCGACGGGGTTGGCCGTTGGGTTTACTCGTATCCCAATGTATTTTCCCCTCATAACCGGTCAACTGGGCAATAAGCCGCACAAGGTCCTTCACGCTGATCTCCATACCTGACCCAAGATTGACCGGATCCGACTGATTGTAATGCTCGGTGGCCAGCAGAATAGCTTCGGCGGCATCCTCGACATAAAGAAATTCACGGGTCGGTGAGCCATCCCCCCAGACTACGATGCCATCCGCGCCGCGCTCCTGCGCCTCGCAACATTTTCGAATGAGCGCGGGAATCACATGAGAGGTTTCGAGGTCAAAGTTGTCCCGAGGGCCGTAAAGATTGACCGGTAACAGTATGACCGCGTTGAATCCGTATTGTTGACGATAGCTCTGGGCTTGAACCAGCAGCATTTTTTTTGCCAACCCATAGGAGGCATTGGTTTCCTCCGGATAGCCATCCCAGAGATGTTCTTCCTTGAAGGGCACCGGGGTAAACTTCGGATAAGAGCAGATGGTCCCGACGGCGACAAACTTCTTCAGCCCGACCTGGCGCCCCACCTCCATCAACTGCACCCCCATCATCAAGTTGTCATAAAAAAACTTTCCGGGGTTGGCCCGATTCGCTCCGATCCCGCCCACGCGCGCGGCCAGGTGAATCAGAATGTCAGGTTGTGCGTCTCGGTAGAGACGTTTCACCGCCTCCATCTGGACAAGGTCATATTCACGACTACGCGGAACAATAACGGTTTGGCACCCGCGTGCTATCAGTCGGTCAACGACAAAAGAACCCAGAAATCCTGCCCCTCCAGTTACGACGACCCGTTGATTGTTCCAAAACCCTGTCGTGGGCATGCTAATGACTTGCCGACTCAGAAGAGAACGTTATAGGGGTGACTTGCCTGCTTCTTCGAGGTCGCCCAGCCCTCATACCACCGAATCCCCTTAGAAATCAGGAGACTGTCTTATAGTATTCCCGGTACCATTCAACAAATCTTGGAATGCCGACCTCGATAGGAGTCCTCGGAGAAAACCCCACCGCTCGGGTAAGTTCGTCCACATCGGCATACGTTGCCGGCACATCCCCTGGCTGCATCGGCTTAAAGACTTTCTCGGCTTTTTTCCCAATCGCTTTCTCCAGCACATCGATAAACGTGAACAATTCCACAGGTTGATGGTTTCCGATGTTATACAGCCGGTAGGGAGCTGAACTCGTCCCAGAGTCAGGCACCTCGCTCGACCACGCAGCGTTGGGGGTCGCAGGCTGGTCGAGCACTCGGACGATTCCCTCTACGATGTCATCAATGTACGTGAAATCTCGGCGCATCTTGCCATGATTGAAGACTTCAATGGGCTTTTCCTCCAAGATCGCGCGCGTAAAGATGAACAAGGCCATGTCCGGGCGCCCCCACGGTCCGTAGACAGTGAAAAACCGCAGTCCCGTGCATGGCAAGCGGTACAAGTGCGCATAGGTATGCGCCATCAACTCATTAGCTTTCTTGCTGGCCGCATAGAGCGAAAGTGGGTGATCGACATTGTCGCGCACAGAAAACGGCTGCTTGGTATTTCCGCCGTATACGGAACTCGATGATGCGTAGACGAGATGCTCCACGCGAGACTGGCGACAGCCTTCAAGGACGTTCAAAAACCCGACGAGATTGCTCTCAACGTAGGCATGCGGATTGACCAGCGAATATCGGACGCCAGCCTGAGCGGCCAAATGCACGACACGTCTGACAGGGTGCGTGGCAAACAGTTTTTCAACGCCACGGCGATCCGCTAGATCGAGTTTTTCAAACCGAAACCCTGCATGGCGGACGAGGATGGCTTTCCTCGCCTCCTTCAAAGTCACCTCGTAGTATGCATTGAGATTGTCGATTCCAAGAACCGACACTCCTCGATCCAACAAATATCGGCAGACATGATATCCAATGAAACCGGCCGCACCGGTAACCAAGGTTATGGAAGTGTCACGATCTATGTCGTTCCCTTTTCCCATTACAAACCTGCCGGAGCGACATCGGCCGCATCGATTTCGACCGCCGCGGCCTGCTTAATCAGGTGCACGGAAATGACCAGCCGATAATGCTTTTCCTTCCGCAGCAGCATGCCCGTGACGCCGGCCAAAGGACCACGTATGACCTGCACAGCCATACCTTCCCGCAGATAGGGGTGCGCGTCGTAGGTCAGGGCACTGTCCATCAACTTGGTCAGCGCCGCAATTTCTTCGTCTGAAACCGGTTCAGCCCTATCACGGCTACTTCCGACAATGCTGACGACCCCTGGAACAGTGAGTACCTGAAGCCGGTTCTCCCAGACAAAACGAGCGAAACAGTATCCTGGGAACAGGGGAAACTCGACCAGCTTCTTGCGATCTTTCCATTGGTTGAGGCGAGAAAGTGTCGGGAGGAGTCGTTCAACTCCCTTATTAGCCAGCCGATCGCGGACCAGCTTTTCATGCCGCGAACGGGTTCTGATTGCATACCAATTGTAGGTGTCATTCGCTTCGGACATAGCTCTGCTCTCTCACTTACATAGAAGTGATAGCGGCCATCAATCAACGACTTATGTCTTCAACTCTTCGTGAGCGTAACGCTGCTGTGATAAAAAACTTGGCTTCTCAGGTCAAAAAAATCTTGCTGACGAAGGACTCCCTTACTATGGCATTAGCCATTTTTGTAGGATATCAACTGGATTGTATCTGTAGCGAAAGACAAACCCCCTCCCCGTGGAGAGCTATAAGAATTATGAATTGATACCGAACGGGGGAGGTCCTTGAAGTCAGTTCGTCAATGATGCTTCCCGGTTTGCAATCGAGTAGATTGTTTTATCTTCTCGTATGTTCTAATCGCACGATATTTCGAGCATTTCAAGGCTAAATCTCGGGGCTGTTTTTCTCATTTTTCATGCGGAAAGTCAAGCGATTTTGCGAGTTGTCCCCACTTCTCACTTACATAAAAAATGAGGCGGTAACAGAGAAAAATATCATGAAAAGTGGCAAACTTAAACCGAAGCATCGATCAGGAAAATGGCTGGTCAACTGGCCAGGGTCGCTACCGCATAAAAGGGGGCTTCCCGTATGCCTCCTGGTACAGATTCATTGGCAGGAGCGATTCCCCCCCTTCAATAGCCTCCACCCTTCCATCGAGACCAGCCCGAAAGAGGTCCAAGGCCCGGCTGTAATGATACCCACAATGGGGCGGAAGTTTGCCTTGGAGGTCTGCCGGAGGCTGCCATTGCCCGGTCAGGAGGGCCGTTCGGGCCGGATTCCGCTGGCTGAACATGAAGGAGAGGTGGTCCGGATACCAGTCGGCCCCGCCGGTTGCGTAGGAGACAAAGAGGCGAGCTTGGGCGGCTGTGGCCAATTCAGCCAAATATTCATTGGTTAAAAATCCATTTTCGCCGACGTCCAGCCATTGGCCTGGATGGGACAAGGGGGCATGGGCGGCGTAGGTCCTCAGCTCTTTCAATTGCTGCTGCGAAGCGAACAGCGCGGCGATCGGGCCGTATCGGGCAACGAGCGTAGCCATGACGCCTTCCTGCAAGACGGAACGGCCAGCATTGGTCGGTCCGCTGTCCGCATGGACCAGCGTGTTGTAGCCCCGGTCGGCGATCAGATAACAGTTTCGCGGCATGTTCAGATCACACGGATCTTCTCCATAAAAGGGCACGGACGCGACGCAGCCCCCCTCGAAAGCCCATTCCTCTCCATGCGCCAACTCGATGACTTGCGTAAACCCGAGGGTACGCAACAAGCTGAGATAGTCGAAATAGAGCGCCTTGCGGTTGCGCCGGCTCGGAATCACCACGGGAATGTCCTTCGGCATGTGCAGCAGCGTCCGGGGATCCACATGGTCGTCATGGTCGTGGGTGAGAAAAATGGCCGAAGGGCGGGGGAGCAGCGCCCCCCAAAGCGACGGGACCGGTGCTTCGGCGAACCAGGGCATGAGCCAGGGATCGAAGAGAAAAAACTGCTCCTGCTGGCGGTACATGAGAGCCGCGTGACCGAGATGCACCATGTCCTGGTCCTTTGTCGCCGCCAACCATCGAGCACGAACGGTCGAGCGCGGCGAGAGCAGGAGACAGCCCTGGGCATGGAGCAGGTCCAGAAATTGGGTCAAGAGCCGTTCTAGGTCGCGGCTGGACGCCGTGGCCACCGTGCGGAGGGCCGAGACTGGCTGAGTCCCATCGAGGAAGCCCAGGAGCTTGCCGACTGCTGCGGCGATAGGCCGATCGAACACCAATGGCGCCGCCTGGCGCTTGACCGAGTTGAACACCCGCAGACCGTCATAGGTCATCGTCGCCGATTTCGACGGGTCGAGCGGAAAGCTCCACTGAAAGACCCCATCGGGTCCGCGCCCGCAGCGGATATGCGCCTTCAGATGAGGGCGGGATGCGACCAACTCGGCATAAGCATCTTCCAGCCGGGTCCGGAGCCGCGGATCGTCCAACGCCATGCGCCGGGCAAAGACGTCGCTGATCGCCGTTTCGATGCCGCTGAGAAGCAGCTCGTGGGCCTGATGCAGCGATGCGACGACCTCCGGGTCCACTCCGCCGATGTAGGGGAAAGGACCGGGGTCCTCGCGGCTCTCCAACTGGACCCAGGTCCAGGGCACCAACGCCACATAGTGATCCGGCTTGAGCGACTCCCAAATACCCATTGTCAGTTGGAAGCCCGGCTGATGGTCGGCTCGAACAGGATCTGGACCGTATTCCCGTCCGGATCCGTCACGTAACAGGAGTAGCTGCCGTCTCGATGGTGCTTCGGCCGATGCACGACGGGAATCCCTTCTCGTTCCACGCGCTGAAAAAGGCGATCGACCGTCTCAGGCGAGTCGACCAGCATCCCGACATGGTCTAAAAACTGCCCGCGTCCCTGACGGTACGAGGCGGCGTCAGCGGCAGGCATCTGATGCAACGCCAAATTGTCGCGGCCGGAACTGAGATAGACGCTACCGGGATCGGGCGACCAGACCACCGCCATCCCGAACAAGCTCTCATAAAAGGCTCGCGATCGATTGATGTCCGTCACCTTGAGCGCCACATGCCATAGACCTTTGATACCGGGTGCCGCCATGCCGTTCCCCTCTGCCGTCGCGTGGGCGTCATACTAGGACCTGCCGGTGGCGCGGTCAATCGTCTTTTTCGGACCGTCCAAGACGCTGGACAAGCCGTCTACGATTCCATCCCGCCCCTATGGTAGGATCGGCTGGCCTGGACACAACGCACAAGAGACCGAAGCTGGACGACAAAGGAGCCTGCCATGCCCACGCGGTGGATGATTGCAATCCTGTTGTGTATGTCACTTGGGAGCGACTTACGTGGAGCGGCCTCGCCGGCCTTCGCCGGTCCATCGCCGGGCACAGACGGCGCGCCGATGGTCTTGATTCCCGCCGGGCCTTTTCCCATGGGCGTCCCGCCAGGCGATCGCGACGGCGGGCGCGACGAGTATCCGCGGCACATCGTGTCCCTCGAGGCCTTTTATATCGACACCTATGAAGTGACCAACGGCCGGTACCTGGAATTCGTGCGGACCACGAACCATCGCGCTCCCCAGCACCCGAAAAACCCGGCGCGCAGCCTCTGGCAGGGCAACACCATGCCGGAATCCATCGCGGACCGTCCGGTGATCAACGTGGACTGGTTCGACGCCGATGCCTACTGCCGCTGGGCCGGCAAGCGCCTGCCGACGGAAGCGGAATGGGAAAAGGCCGCGCGGGGCGGTGACGATCGCCGCTTTCCCTGGGGCAACGTCGAGCCGACGTCCAAGCACCTGAATTACAATCAGACCTGGATCGGCGAGAAGACCCTCATGCCGGTCGGGTCCTACGAAGCCGGCAAGAGCCCCTACGGGGTCTACGACATGGCCGGCAACGTCTGGGAATGGGCGGCCGATTGGTACGATCCCCTGTACTACGAAAAGAGTCCGGAGAAGAATCCCAAGGGGCCGGAGACCGGTACGTTTAAAGTGCTGCGGAGTTCCGGTTGGCAAGTGGAAACGCCGATGGTCCGCATCTTCACGCGCGTCAAGAGCGATCCCCTCGACCGCAACGACTCCACCGGCTTCCGCTGCGCGGCCGACGCGAAATAATCCGGCCGCTGCGCCCGCCGACCGAGAAAGGCGCCATGAGCGGTTCGCAAGGTTTCGCCGGACTGCGCGTCGCGTCGTTCGAAAGCCGCATGGCCGAGGCCATGCGGCGCCTCATCGCCTCGCACGGGGGCGTGCCGCTCATCGCGCCAGCCTTGCAGGAAGTTCCGCTCGCCGACAATCCTGACGCGTTGATGTTCGGCGAGAAGCTCCTCGCCGGCACCGTCGATCTCCTCATCCTCACGACCGGCGTCGGCACGACCGCCCTTGTAGACGTTCTCACCACTCGGCATCCCTTGCCGGCCGTCACCGCGGCGCTCGGCCGCCTCGCGCTCGTGGCCCGAGGGCCTAAGCCGGTCGCGGCCTTGAAGGCCCTTGGCCTGACCGCCGCCCTCACCGTCCCCGAACCCAACACCTGGCGCGACGTAATCGCCACGCTGGATGCCCACCGTCCGGTCGCGGGATTGCGGGTGGCCGTGCAGGAATACGGCGTCTCGAATGGCGACTTGCTGGACGCCCTGCGGCAGCGGGGAGCGACGGTGACGCCCGTTCCGATCTACCGCTGGGCTCTGCCCGCGGACCTCTCCGCCCTTCGGAGCCTGTTGACCGACATGCTCGCGGGACAAGTGGATGTGGTGTTGCTCACCAACGCGGCGCAGGCCGATCACGTCATGCGGCTGTTGGAACAGGAGGGGCGCGTCGAGCTTTTCAGGCAGCGGCTCGCACGGATGCTCGTCGGATCCATCGGTCCCACCGCCAGCGAACGGCTCCGTCATCATGGCTGGCCGGTCGATCTCGAACCGAGCCATCCCAAGATGGGCCTCCTCGTCAAGGAGACCGCCGAACGGGCACAAGAATTACTCGAGCGCAAACGTGGTGCGAGGACAAATCCCTAGCAGGAAAGCGTACGTTCACGGATTGCACGAGGAGACGACCCAGGCTTAAAATGTCGCCGTGACGCTCGACAAACACCGCGATAGTTTAGCGAAGTACTGCTACGACCTGAGCAAGGTCGTGCTCGCAATCGCGGTCTTCCATCCGATGGTCGCAAAATCTCTCGACGTGACCGGACTTGCAAGCGGAGTGGCGTTAAGTTCCCTCTTCCTGAGTCTGGCAATTCTGATTGAGGAAGGAGAGCGACCATGAGCCCATTGGCTATAACGTTTCTGATCGTCAGCGTTCCCGTCATTATTGCCATTATCGCCGTCTGGCTCCACGATCATAAAAAGGCGAGAAACCGCCTTTGAACTCCAAGAACGACGTCGCCTCTAAACCCTCACCGTTTGGCTTCCCCCCCGCTTGAAGCTCCCTTCGCTCCGTCTTGCTTGGGTGGGATGAACACAAACTCGCCTTTTTCGGCCGCCAGCGACCACAGCTCCGGGCGTTGCGTGTGGCCTTTCATCTGCGCGGCGGTAAAGACGCGGCTGTCGAGGTACGAATAGAGTTCCGAGGCCGGAATGATGCCGTCGTCGTTGAGATCGGCGAGGCCCTTGAGCCCTTCCAGCAGGTAATAGGTAAAGACGCTGTGGCCCCATTCCGGGCTTTCCATGGCCTGCTGGTCCGGCCCGCCGGCGGAGATGAGCTGCCGGCCCCGCTCGCGGGTGATCTGTTTGAGATAGGCCACGGTCATCGGCGGCAAGGTGCTACGGAACTGCTGGCCGGCAATGCCGCCGTAACAGACATCCACGAGAAAGAGGACTTGCTTCGAAGGCAATGCGTCGGCCAATTCTTTAATCCGCCCCATGCTGATGCCGGTTTCGGATAAAGCATCCTGTTGTCCCTGCACAGGCAAGAGATAGCCCATCGTGCGGCCACCACGCGCGGTCTTCGTTTCCCCATGACCGGCATAGAAGATGACGACGCGGTCATTCTCTCCGACCCGATCCACCAGCTTGTCGCCCAACTCCCGCTCAATGGCCGCCTTGGTCGCTTGCTTATCGTACAGCGTTGCCACCTGAAACCCCTGCTGCTTGAGCACTCTGCCAATAGACTTCGCATCCTCCACAGCATACTTCAGCCGCGGCGCCTTCTCGTAGTCGTCGATGCCGATCACAACGGCCCAGGATTTGCCGAATTGCTCAGAGACATATTGAGAAGGAGCCTTGCCGAGCACTTGAACGCCGCGGGGATCAGCCAAAGGAAGAAGGCCCTCTGATTCGCTCGCAACAGAAGGCTGTGGGGGCACGGTCGCTGGTGTTGCACTTTCTGGTTTTGTAGTTGGACGGACTATGCTCAACTTTCCTTGTTCTACGTCGCGGAGCAAGCGCGCCATTTCGGCATGGCCATTTTTCTCCGCACTCATTACAGCCGTTTCGCCTTTCTTGTTTGCAATGCGTACGTCCGCCCCATATTCCAACAGCACTTTGGCATACTCGACATTTCCTAAGACCGCTGCACACATCAAAGTAGTCTCGCCGGGGGCTAAAGTTGCGTTTACGTTCGCGCCTCTTGAGAGCAGCAAGCGCGCCATATCGGTATGCCCCTGCAAGCAGGACTCAACTAACGGAAAGGACTGAATTGCTCCTGCCTTGGAGTTAACATCTGCTCCGTGATCCAGAAGCAATCGTGCGACATCGAGATGGCCCTTGTTAGCTGCTATCAAAAGTGCTGTTTGTCCCAGTCCATCTCTTGCATCTACCATTGCTCCCTTGTCTAATAACAATCGAACTATATCCGTGTACCCCCGCAAAGATGCCGCAATCAACGGAGGCCCACAGACACGTATCGCTCTGTCCTGGTGGCAATCTATTTCGTTAATGTCGGCTTTCTGATCCAACGCTTGTCGGACCCCGATGATGTTTCCATTGGCAATCGCTTGATGAAGCGGAGAGGTACATCCCGTTGAAAAAAGAAGCAGAAGAAACACCATCGTGTTCGGGCAGAAGAGGTTAAGAACCCACATTCTCACACAAGTTCTCACAGCTTTAGAGTCTCTGGTCATTTCCCAACTGTAGGGAATCGGAACACAAACTCCCCGCCTTCGTCGCCCGCGCCTTGGACCGGCTGGTGACATAGGCTGACCCACGCTGTGGTTCGCCGAGGCTGTAGAGCACACCGCAAAGATGGGATGCCCCATAGGAGCCCTCGCACCTTGCAAGAAGGCCCTTCATCATATCTCCTCTCCCTTTCAGTAAATGAGCGAGTGACAGACGAAGGAGCGGGGAAGGGAAAAACGAAAGGAATGCTATGCCCGCCGAAAGAAAAAAGCAAGCGGAGCAGGCCATTTGCAGAATGGAAGCGCGTGCTGTTGCCTCAGCAAGCTGCGGAGGAGCCTCCGTTCATCCTTCGAGAACCTCAGGACAAACGAAGCGGCAATTGCCCCTTCAGGATTTTCCGTTCGTGCTGAGCGTGTCGAAGCACACGAGGCGAGATCCTCATAGGGCCCGAGAACGACGTTGGGGGCCATTTTCAGCACCCTATCGCGCGCAGCGGAACCCCAGCCAATTCATCTTCGTGTTGGGATCGGTCCCGTTGCGCTGGGCGGCGCGGACGCTCGGCGTACTGTCGATCCAGCCTCCCCCGCGGAAGGCCCGCTGCGTCCCCTTGTCCGGCCCTTTGGGATTCCGGTCCGGCGCCGTCTTGTAATAGTCCTTCTCGAACCAATCGGCCACCCATTCGGCCACGTTCCCCGACATCTGGAACACCCCGTAGGGGCTCACCGCATTTTCGTATTTGTTCACCGAAATGATCGGCGGGTAGAGCAGCAACCGCTCCGGCCGGTCGCGCACGGGGCCCGACAGCCCGCTCCGCCCGTAGTTGGCGCGGGTCAACCCGGCCATCTGGTTGCCCCAGGGATAGAGACGGCCGTCCGTGCCGCGAGCCGCCTTCTCCCATTCCGCTTCCGTCGGCAGGCGCTTGCCGGCCCAACGGCAGTAGGCGTCGGCGTCGAACCAACTCACGTGCATGACCGGATGGCTCGCCATGCTCTCTTGGAAATTGCCGCCGTCGTAGCGCCAGTCGAGCAAGGGCTTGCGGTCCTGCGCCAGGACGAAACGCAGAAATTGCACGGTCGTCACCTCGTACGTGTCGATTTCGTAGGCATCGAGATGGACCGTGCGCTGGGGCAGTTCCGCCGGATAGGCGTTGCGATCCGTTTTCTTGTCGCTGCCCATGAGAAAGGGGCCGGCCGGAATCAGGACCATCTCGTCGAAGGCCGGCAGCTTCGCACGCTCGGCGGCGAGCCGCTTCCCCTCCGCCGTCCACTCGACGACGATATCCGCGACATCCTCGCCCCGGACGGTCACCATGCTCGCGGCACCGACCCACGCCATCCCAACCACGGCCGTCACGATGAATCGCTGGTACCTCATGGCAATGTGTCCTATTCCTTTCTCGACGAACCCGGCTGGTCTCGGACTGGCCACGCCCTGCCTGCGCCGGAATGCAGGAAGGGGCTACCGCCATCGCGGTGCTCACATGCCCGGCTTGGTCCCGCCGGCGTCCGATGGATCGCCGAACCGTTCCAAGGGCTGAAAATTTACCGGCAATTGGAACAGGTAGTCCGACACGGGCCGGAGTTTGACGTTTTTATATTCGACGGTCCAACTGCCGTCTTTCCGGGCCAGCTTGAGCGGAAACCGGATGTCCGTCGCCAGCCATTGATAATAGGCGATCCGCGCCGGCCCTCGTTGCACCGTCACCTCGTAGAGACTCGTCGGATGCCCGTCCAACCGTTCCTGGCCGATTTCCTCCCGCGAGATTTCTCCCTCCAGACGCTCCGTCACTTTCGGTTCCTGTTCGGGGTCGTAGGGCACCGTCTTGAAATGTTTCATGCGCGACAGGAGCAGCCACATGACCTGCTTGTCCTTCCGCACGATCGTGACGTTGACCGGCCCCAATTCATGGTGCTCAAGCCGCCACCGGTCGTCCCGATAATACATGTTGGCTTTGCGGGTATGTCCGTCGATCCGCGTGTATTGGTCGGCCGTGAACTCCAGGGCGAAGCCCACGGGCGGAAGGGCCAGGGCTCCGCAGAGCAGTCCTGCACACCACCATCGTCGCATACGCCGCCTAACGGGAAGACTCCGTCGCCTGATTCTGGGACCGGCCGATGCCCGGAGATCGGAAGCGAGTCGAACGTCTTACTGAGGTTTCGCCTTGATGCACTCGATGTCCAGCTTGATCGCCACCTCGTCGCCGACGACCAAGCCGCCGCTGTCCAACGTCTTGTTCCAATTCATCCCGAAATCTTTGCGATGGATCGTGCCTTCCGCCGTGAATCCCGCCCTGACGTTCCCCCAGGGATCCTTGGCCACACCGTTGAATTGGCCGACCAGCGTGATCGGCCTGGTCACGCCCAACAGCGTCAGCTCGCCCACGGCCGTATAGCCCGCGCCGGTCTTCTGATAACTGGTCAGCTTGTAGGTCATGGTCGGGAACTTTTCGACGTGGAAGAAGTCCGCGCCCTTGAGATGCGCGTCCCGCTTCTGATGGTTCGTGTCGACCGACGCCGTGTTGATCGTCGCCTCGATCGTCTTGACCGTGAGCGCCTCCGCGTCCATTTCGATGAAGCCCGTATAGTCCGTGAAGCGCCCGCTCGTCTTGGAGACCACCATGTGGGCGACGCGGAACTCCACCGTGCTGTGGCCCGGGTCCACATCGTAGCGCGCCATTTCGGCCCAGCCCGAAAGGGGCGACCCGACCAGCCACGCGCCGATCGACAAAGCTGTGCCCCACAACCGAAGAGGCCGACGAGTCATCGCATCACTCCTTTGTCCTGCGGTTTTCGAGGATCGATCGGGAGGTTATAACGAGTCGGCAGCGAAGCGGTCAATAGGAGACGGATAGCGCCTCCCGCCTCACTGTGCGATAATTCCCGCGAGGAACACGTTGATGAAAGCCTTGGTCAAGACCGCCCCGGCGCCCGGCCTGACGCTGACGGACGTGCCGGACCCCCGACCCGGCCCGAACGAGGTGATCGTCCGCGTCCGGGCCACGTCGTTATGCGGGACCGATGCGCATGTCTATCGCTGGGACGAGTGGGCGCGCAGCCGCGTGCAGCTCCCCCGCATCCTCGGCCACGAACTCTGCGGTGAGGTGGTGGAATGCGGAGCCGGCGTGTCCGCCGTCGCGCTCGGCGACTATGTCGCGGCGGAGTCGCACCTCACCTGCGGGCACTGCTATCAATGCCGAACCGGGCAGGCGCACGTCTGCCGGCACTATCGGATTTTGGGGCTCGACCGCGACGGATCCTACGCCGACTATGTCGCGCTGCCGGAACGGGTCTTGTGGAAAACGTCGCGCGACATTCCGCCGGAACTGGCCTGCGTGCAAGAACCCTTGGGGAACGCCGTCTATGCCGCGCTCGTCGAGGACCTGTCGGGCCATACGGTCCTGATCACCGGCTGCGGCCCGACGGGACTCTTCGCCGCGGCCGTCGCCCGGGTGGCCGGCGCCGCCACGATCATCGCCACCGACGTCAGCGACTATCGGCTCGCCCTGGCCAAACAGGTCGGCGCCGACCATCTCCTCAACCCCTCAACCGATCGGCCGGATCGAATGGCCGCAGCCATTCAGGACCTCACGAGCGGCGAAGGGGTCGATTGCGTCCTGGAGATGTCCGGCGATCCCGGCGCGCTGCATCAGGCATTTCGATCGGTCAAGAACGGCGGGCGCGTCACGCTCTTCGGCCTGCCGACGGGACCCATCTGCTTCGATCTGCCCAACGAGATCATCTTCAAAGGCGTCCGCGTGTACGGCGTGACGGGCCGGTTGCTGTTCGACACCTGGTATCGCCTCGCCGGCCTCTTCAAGGCCGGGCTGGACATCAGGCCGGTGATCACCCACCGGTTCCCGCTCGGCGACTTCGCCAAGGGGTTCGACTTGGTCGGGGCGGGCCAATGCGGCAAGGTCGTCTTGTTTCCTGCGTGAGGTCCATGCGCCGGCTTCACGCGACGGCCGACGCCGATGGCGACGGCGCACGGCCCCAAACTCCCGCGGCGCGCGGCCAATAGATCCGAAACGTCGTCCCTTGGCCCACCTCGCTGATCACCTCGATGGCACCTCGACTCTGCTGCACAATGTGCGACACGGTGGTCAGCCCCAGACCCGTCCCCTTGCCCGGCGCCTTCGTCGTAAAGAAGGGCTCGAAGATGTGCGCCTTCGTCCGTTCGTCCATCCCTTGCCCCGTGTCGGTCACGGACAGCGCCACATAGTCGCCGGGCGGGACGGCACGGGGCGCGCTCACGTCCTGCGCTGCCACATGGACGGCGGCAGTCTGCACGACCAGATCTCCTCCCTCGGGCATCGCATCGCGGGCGTTGATCGCGAGATTCATCAGGAGCTGCTCAACCTGCGCGCGATCTGCTTCGATGGGGCCGGCATCGAGACCGAGCCGCAGGGCCAGCTTCACGGATTCCCCGACTAACAACGAGCGGAGAAGTCCCTCTATCTCCCTCACCGCTTCATTGAGGTCCATGATCCGCAGTACCGGCGTCTGAGGCCGGCCGAACGACAGCAGACGTTGCACTAACTCGGACGCCCGTTCGCAGGCCAGGCCGATTTCCGTGAGGTCTCGGGCGAGCCGGTCGTCGCCAACGGCTCGCCCCATGATCTGCTCGCTGTACCCTCGAATCACGGTGAGCAGATTGTTGACGTCGTGCGCGACGCTGCCGGCCACCCGACCGACGACTTCCGTCTTCTGGGCTTGGAGAAATTGCCCTTCAAGATGTTGGTGCTGGAGAAACAGGCCGACATGCCGGCCGATGGAGGCCATGGCGGCCAACAGATCGCCATCCGGCCGGCGGGCGTCTCGGCCCATGAACTCCAGCACGCCCACGACGTCCGTACCGACGGTAATCGGAACGCCGATGGCCATGCGACAGTCCGGACCGGCTTGCGGGACATCGCCCTCCAGTTCCGCGTCACGGAGCCAGAGCGGCTTGCCATTTGCCCAGACCCGGCCGGCCAGGCCGACGCCGGACGGCAGCGCGATTGTTCTGATCGCGGCACCGAGCGCGTCGGCCCTGCCGCCCGGTCCAATCCAGCTATGCGCGCATCGGAGCATGCCGAACTCGCCGTCCACGCGCCAGAAAAGGCCAACGGGCCAGCCGAAGGCCTGACAGATCAGGTTCAGCAGCGTTGGCCCGACGAGATCCGCCGAACATCTGCCGGCCAGTTCCCGCGCGATCGCGCCGTGCAACGCGAGCAATCGTTCGGTCCGTTTCCGCTCCGTCAGATCCCGCAAGACGAGGAGGGCTCCGACGGACCGGCCTGCACCGCGCCGGAGCGGCACGGCACGGCCGGCAACCGGCCGCTCGATTCCATCGCGGGCGATCAGTACCATGGGCTCCAACCATTCGACTAGGGTCCCGTCACGAAAGACCGGTTGAATCGGATCGGAAACGGCGGGCCGCGTTTCGGCCTGGCGGACGACCGCGACCGAACCGAGGTTGCGTCCCCGCGCCTCAGCTTGGGACCAGCCGGTCAGGTGTTCGGCGGCGCCGTTCATCGCGGTCACCCGCCCTTCGGAGTCCGCCGTCAGCACCGCTTCTTCGAGGCCCGATATCAGCGCAGCCATCAGATGTTCCTGCGCGTGCGCCGCGCCCCGCATGCGCAGAAACCGGTACGCCGTCCAGAGCAGCAGACCGGCCAGCAGGAGCCAGACAAAAAGAGCGCCCATTGGACCCCTCTCTCACCGCATCAAGGCCATGCTCACGATTCCCGCACCGCCCCGGCGGCCTCGAGCGGCAAGACGAGGACGACTTGCGTGCCTCGACGGGGCAGCGGCCGAACGGAGACACGGCCGCCCAATTGCGTGGCGCGCGCCGCGAGGGTGGATAAGCCCATGCCCATCCGGCGCGCCGCGCGCCGCCCGATGCCGATGCCGTCGTCGCGGACATCGACTCGCAGGCGCCCATCGAGGCGGCGCAGTGTCACGAGGACATTGTCGGCATCGGCATGGCGCAGGCTGTTGCCGATCGCTTCTCGCGCCATCGCCACCACGTAACGCCTCTCCTCGGACGTCAGCAGACGGGGCGCGGCCGGGTCGATCACGAGCCGGAAGCGAGGGCGGCAGAATTCGCGGTACTCGTTCATGACCGTCCGCAGTTCGTCCTCCAGATCGAAGCCCCGGGCGTCTTCTGCTTCGAGTCCGCGAATGACCTGCCGGATCTCACGCATCAATTGCTTGATCCGGCTTCCGGCCTGCTCGGCATAACCGCAGAGCTGGGACGAATCGTCGGGCGTGCCGCAACGGAGCCGATCGAGCGAGACGCCGAGGGCATGCAGCGGCTCGACCACGCAGGCCTGCAATTCCCGGCCGAGGCGTTCCCGCTCTTCCATCAGACGGCTGAGCCGCTGCTCCGCGACACCAAGCGCTTCCGTCAAGGCGGGTAGAGCCGGCTGGGCTTTTGAGGAGCCCGTGGCTGCCCCCCCTCGATCCGCCCTGGAACGATCGGGGGGAAAGATTTCGACGGGACGTGAGGCAGCCGGGCCGGTGAAGGCCGTGTGCCCGGGGTCCTGCTCGCCGTGATCCACAAGGCGGAGGGCCGGATTGTTTCCCTTCAAGCCTCTCAAACCTCCCTTGGCTCGGCCTTGAGCAATCTTCGCTCGCTTCATCCTTCCTCCTTTTCTCTCCGCACAGCACAATGCCTCGACCTTCACTTTCCAGGCTTTCTACGCCTCCCGTATCACCAACGATTCATAGAGTACCTTCACTCCCGCCATGAGGTACCTGGCCGTTCCGCCAGGTGACTCGGTCAGCCTGTCAATCGACCATAGCCTTCAATCCGTGCCCTTTCCGATACCCAGAGGAGGCCACCATGGTTGGACAGGACTTTCTCGTTGCGGAATCGATCAGCTTGACAGCAAAATCCTCCGGTCTCCCAGCACACCACCAGCCTCTTCACTTTCATGAACAGGGTTGCTGCATCAGGACTATTCGAGAAGAAGCAGAGCGCTTGCAGGCGTACCGGCTCCGATACAGAATTTTTTGCAAAGGACTCGGATGGGTCGGGGATAACCCGCAGGAACTCGACAGAGATGAGTACGATGACCGTGCCGTCTTGCTGGGAATTTTTCAAGAAAACTGCAGTACTCAGTTGGTCGCGACGTTGAGGCTGCTCCTCGCCGATGGGCCATTCATGGTAGAGCGAGAATTTTCTGCTCTCCTGAGCCCTGAGACCTGTCTCAGAAAAGAGCGAGACACGACAGAAATCACGCGATTTGCAATCGATCCGCAGGTCGGAACGGAGCGAGCGCAGAGGCTTTGTGCTCTGCTCTATAAGGCCTGGTATCAGTGGTCGCTACAGAATGACGTCCGGTATGTGTATTTGGAAGTGGAAACCCGCTACTGGCGGAAACTGCGCATGATCGGCTTCCCTTGCGAACCGCTCGGGCCAAGCCGCAGACTGCCTCCGGGAGAAGCCGATTCAGTGGCGCTCATCCTCGATTGGGAGACGTTCAGGGAAGTTAATCGGGCCAAGCGACCGGACTGGCTGGCGTGGATGTCTACAGCCCGATCACGCCCTGCTGCATGGCCACGGCGACCGCTTGGCCGCGCGTCGAGGCTTGCAGCTTATAGAGGATGTTCGACACGTGAAACCGCACCGTCCGTTCGCTGAGGCGAAGAATCTGGGAGATTTCCCAGTTGGTCTTGCCTTCTTTGATCCAGAGCAAGACTTCGCGTTCCCGGCTCGAGAGCATCGGATCGGCCGCAGGAGGAAGCAACGCCACCCGCAGTAACGCCTGATGCAAATGCGGGACAAGACTTTCCAGCAGGGTGAGATGGCGGGCATGCTCCCCCATGCGCGGGCCGGAAAACGAAAAGAGACTCCCGACCGGCTGCGCCCCGCACTTCACGCCCAGCGTGACGCCCTGGACCAGCCCGAACGTGGCCGCCTCGCCCATGAACTCTTTCTCGCGCCGCGTCGTCGACCACTTCCCATAGGTCTCGGACCAAACCTGCGCGCGGTAGGTCGAAAAATTCGCCAAGAGAATGGGATCGATACGCGCGTAGCCCCGCTCCACGTATCGCGTGAGCCACTCGTGGGGATAACTGGTGTTGACGAGATGGAGGGAGCCGAGAAACTGTCCCTCTTCGTCCGTTCGGGCCAGTGCGGAGATGATGTGCGTGCTCGGCACGAACTTGGGCATCTCGAGGAGCAGCCTGCCCAACTCTTCTTCCGTGCCGATGGCGATCGTCCGCTCCACGAACCCCAAGACGTGCGCCAATTCGCGCTTCGTCAGATGGGCATAGAGCCTGCTGCTCGACGACCCGCCTGCTTGCCCCATAACGCCCCTCGCGATCGAGCCCGTTTACGAACGGGACGGTCACGGCTGCCACAGCGCGGTGAGCATACCACGTTCCCGCATCCTGTCAATTCCCCAACGCCGCCCGCCGCCACATGGCCTATCATTCGGCCTCTCTCGGCCTTTCGCGGGAGTGCGAGGACACCGGCATCCTGAAAACGCCTCGCCTTTGTATTACAATCGGTTCTGTCCAGGCTCGACATGGCATACCGATCGTTCCAACAGGCCGTGAGCACCGCCCTGGCGGGCATCCGGGCCGCCGGCCTGTCCAAGGCCGAGCGCCATCTCTTGGGTCCGCAAGGTGCGACAATTCGTGTCACCCGGCCGAAGGGCCATGTCCCCGCGGAAGTCCTCAACCTCTGTGCCAACAACTATCTGGGATTGGCGGCGCATCCGGACGTGCTCCGGGCCGCCGAGGAAGGCCTGGCCCACTATGGCTTCGGCATGGCCTCGGTCCGGTTCATCTGCGGGACACAGGACCTGCACAAACGTCTGGAGCACGCCTTGTCGAGCTTCCTCGGCACCGGCGACACGATCCTCTACGGCTCCTGTTTCGACGCGAACGGCGGCCTCTTCGAGACACTGCTCGACGAGCACGACGCCGTCATCAGCGACGCCCTGAACCATGCCAGCCTGATCGACGGCATCCGCCTCTCGAAAGCCCAGCGGTTCCGCTACGCCCACTCGAACATGGACGAGCTGGAAGCCGTGCTCGCGCAGACCGCCGGTCACCGACTCCGATTGATCGCGACGGACGGCGTGTTCTCCATGGACGGCGATCTGGCCGATTTGCCGACGATCACGCAGTTGGCCGAACGGTACGACGCCCTCGTCGTCGTGGACGACAGCCATGCAACGGGAGTCCTGGGCGCCGCCGGCCGCGGCACGCCGGACCATTTCGGCGTGGTCAACAAGGTGGACGTGATCACGAGCACCCTAGGGAAGGCCTTGGGTGGGGCGTCCGGCGGTTTTGCGTCGGGGCCGGCCGAGCTCGTCGAACTCCTCCGTCAACGCTCGCGGCCGTACCTCTTTTCGAACGCGCTTCCGCCGGTCGTTACGGCGGCGGCCCTCCAGGCGTTGAAACTCGTCGCGCAAGGCGACGGACTCCGCGCGACGCTGCGCGAACATGCGGCCTTCATGCGCGCGCAACTCACCGCGCTGGGCTTCACGCTCAAACCGGGCGACCACCCGATCATTCCCATCATGTTGGGCGAGGCCGATCTGGCCACGAAGATGGCGGAGCGGCTGCTGGACGAAGGGGTCTATGTCGTCGGCTTTTCCTACCCGGTCGTGCCGAAAGGACAGGCCCGCATCCGCATCCAGTTGTCCGCTGCCCATACTCACGCCCAATTACAGGCAGCCGTGCGCGCCTTCGCCGCCGTGGGGCGAGAGTTAGACATCATCCCGAAGTAAGGGGGCGAACCACCTGTCCCGCCCGGCCGGCGATCCTGCTAGAATCCCGCGCATGATGCGCAGCACCAGACGGCGCCTCCTCGTCAGCGGCGGATTGGCCCTGGCCGTGGGAGCGCTCTGCGCCGCCGCCTACCTCGCCGGCCTATTCGCGACTGCACAGATCAAGAGCACGGATTTTTTGTTCGACGCCGAGGCCGGCCATGCCGCCGTCGCGACCGTGATCGTCGGCGTGGACCAACGGTCGTACCGCGAGTTGTTGCCGACCTACGGGCCCCTTGTCGGCTGGCCCCGCACGCTTTATGCCCAGGCCGTGGCGAAGCTGACGGCGGCAGGCGCCCGTGTCGTCGCCTTCGACCTGTTCTTCGACGCGCCGAGGCCGGAAGACACCGAGGTGGCCGCCACGTTCAAGGCCGGCGGCCGCGTGATCACGCCGATCGAAGCGCAGGGGCCACGCCGCCTCCTGCCGGCGCCCGGCATCGCGCAGGAATTCGACGTGCTCGTGCGACCAACCCCGATCCTGCGAGCCGCAGCCTCCGGCGAGGGCTTCGTCAACGTCACCACCGACCACGACACGGTCGTCCGCAGCCTCCCGCTGATCCTGCGGGCCGGCGGCGAAGACGTGCCCGCGCTCGCCCTGACCGTGGCCGCCCGCTTCGTGCGGCGGCCGGCCGTGCTCGACGGCCCGCCGGACGGCCGAGCCGTCTACGCCGCGGGACGGGCCATCCCGCTCGTCGACACCGGCAGCATGCGGATCAACTTCCTCGGCGGCCCCTCCAGCCCGGAACACGGCGGGTCGGTCGCCATGCTCTCCTTCATCGACGTCCTGAACGGTTCGTTCGACGCGGCCCTGGTCAAGGACAAGATCGTGCTCATCGGCCTGACGATCCGCGGCATCGACGAATTCGTCACGCCGACGACCGCCGAAACGCGCATGTGGGGCGTGGAGGTGCTCGCCTCCGCCGTGGAGACGATCGTGCAGGAACGGTACCTCGAGACCGCATCCCCTCGCGTCACGCTGACGCTGATCGTCCTACTGGCCCTCGTCGCAGCCTTGTGCGTGGCCACGATGGGGCCGCGACCCGCCACCGCTGCCACGCTCGCCGCCATGTTCGCGTATCTTCTGGCAGCCGCAAGCTGTTTCGACGCCGGTCTGGTCTTGAACCTCGTCTTTCCCGAGAGCGCCCTCGTCTTGGGCTTCGCCGCCGCGATGGTGTACCGCGTCGCCTTCGAACAGGCCGAGCAGCGGATGATCCGCGGCGTCATGGCCCGCTACTTGTCCCCCTCCGTCAGCCAGTGGGCGCTCAAGGAGCCGGAGCGGCTCAAGCTCGGCGGCGAGACCCGCACTATGACCGTGCTCTTCTCCGACCTGCGCGGCTTTACCACCCTGTCGCACAAGCTGGAGCCGCAGGCGCTCGTGGCCCTGCTCAACGAATACATGACGGCCATGACGGAGACCGTCTTCCGCCGCGACGGCGTGCTCGACAAATACATCGGCGACGCGATCATGGCCTTTTGGAACGCGCCGATGGATCAACCCGACCATGCCCGCCTCGCCTGCGAGACGGCGCTGGACATGATCGCGCGTCTGCGCACGCTCAACGACGACTGGCGCGCGCGGGGCCTCGCCCCGCTCGACCTGGGCATCGGCCTCAACACCGGCCCGATGGTCGTCGGCAACATGGGCTCGCGCGACCGGCTGGCCTACACCGTCATGGGCGACACGGTGAACGTCGCCTCGCGCCTGGAAGGACTCAGCAAGCAATACGGCACCAGGCTGGTGATCGGCGACGCGACGCGTGAGGCGGCTGGGCCGGCCTTCGTCTATCGCCAATTGGACGTCGTAGCGGTCAAGGGACGGAGTGAACCGCTGGCGGTGCATGAAGTCATCTGCCGGACTGGGGACCTTGACGACACGACAAGGACGTGGCTGGAAATTTATCAGGAAGGGATCGCCTGTTATCGAGCCCGCCGATGGGCCGAGGCGATCACGCGGTTCGAGCGGGTGTTGGCACTGCTGCCGGACGACGGGCCGAGCGCGCTCTACCTTCGCCGCTGCCGTGCTTGCCTGGCCGACCCGCCACCGCCCGACTGGGACGGCGTCTTTGTAGCCAAGACGAAATAACCCGACGTTTAGTGCGGCGGACGGTTCCGGGAAGGGTTCGGATCGGAAGGATTGCGCGAGCGGGCGGCCTGCTCCGCCTGACGGAGCAATTCCCGCACGGGAATCGGCTGCTGGTACTGGAACGGCGCCATACCGACGTCGAGGTCGAACTCGTATCGGCTCCCCGTCCGCGCCGCCTGCAAGGCCTCTTGCAGGCGGCCGAAGATCGCCGCCACGTTCTCCGCCGGGGACCCGATCGCCAACGCGGCGAACTCGTCCCCCCCGACGCGCGCCAGAATGTCCGCGTCGCGGAAGGTCCGTCGGAACACCTGCGCCACCTGCGCCAAAAGGCGATCCCCTTCCGGGTAGCCATATTTGACGTTGAGCGCTTTCATACCGACCACGTCCCCGAAAATCACGACGAAGGGCTTGCTCTCGCGCCGGGCCACCTTGCTCTCCTGCTCGCCCAGCATTTCGAAGCCGCGGCGGTTGTACAAGGCGGTCAATTCATCCATGAGGAACTGGTGGGGAAAGGCTGTCTGCAGCTTATGCCGCTCGATCGCGTAGCGGAGCGCGCGCACCAACGGCGTGCCTTGATACTCGCCCTTCACGATGTAGTCTTGCGCCCCCTCGCGAATCGCCCGGAGAGCCACTGCATCGTCCTGCAAGCCGGTCAGCACGACGATCGGCATCTGCGGCGCCTGCCGCCGCGCGCGGAAATAGGTCTCCAGCCCCTGCCCGTCCGGCAACGACAGGTCCAGCAACAGCACGTCGAAGGAGTCTTGCTCAATCTGAGCCAGCCCTTCGCTCAAGCGGCTTGCGTGGGCGAGGCCTACCTCCAAATCAGCCGGCTTGGCCACGGCCAAGGCCTCGCGCAGCAGGAGGACATCCCGCTCGTTGTCCTCGATAAGCAAGACCCGGATAGGCTTGTTCTCCATCAGCGATTTCAGCGGACGGTCCGGCGTCATGGCAGGGGTTCTACGATCACGGCGCGCTGGTCACGGCCTCCGGGCGGCATCGGTTTCTTGCGCCGAGAGGACGAATCGGCCCGGCAAGGGGTCGCGGGTCGATTCGAGGTGCGACGCGCTGCCGCCGACGACACGCGCCGTCTTCGGCTCCTTGGCCGTCGCCGCATCCATCTCCTGCGTCAGGCGGCTGACCAGCCGCTCGCCTTGCGCGATCTCGCCGGAGAGGTCCACGCGATAGATCCGCTCGCCGGCGAACAGGCCGGTGACCGTGACGAGAAAGGGGCCGCTCGCGTGCCCATTCAAGATAACGGTAAAGGGGCCGGCGGTACCGGCCGGGACCTCGATGGTCCGGCCCCCGTCCGAGCCAAGGCCGGTATAGGACCCGAAGACTTGGTTGATCTCGATTCCCGGCGCCACGAAGCCGGCCAGCCGCGCCTGGTCGTCCATGAGCACCAGCGGCAGCACGTTCGGCGTCGCCGTAATGTTCATCGCGCTCTGGTGCACGGCGAAGGCCTGCGGCGCCGGAGCCTGACCGCCCTTGATCGTGGTTTTTTCGCCCGGGAGCAACACGGTCGTCTGGCCCTGCCGATCCGTCACGGTCAGCCCGCCGGCCTTCGTCCAGCACCCGAAAGAACCGTCGGGATCCTGTTGGGCGCCGATCAAGCCGTCGTGCACCGTGGCCGTCGCCGTGTTGGACTCCAACGAGAAACTCGACTTGGCGTCCACCAGCTTCACGACGCGGGCCCAGACCTTGCCGACGTTGATCTGGATGCCGACGTTCGACCGCTTCGCTCCGAACGTCGCCTGCTTCACCGCCACGTCGGCGTTAGGCATGATCGTGAGCGTGCTGCCGTCGAGGAACGTCAGCAGGGCTTCCGCACCGGCGCCGGTGAGGATCCGGTCGCCCACGGCAACGGCCTGGCCGTCCGACGCGGCCTGCGTCGTGCCGCCGGCCGCGGGCACCCGCTGTACCGTGCCTTTCAAAATGCTCAACGTCGCCGTGCCGGAGGCGATGGTCCGCGGATTCGATGCCTGCGCGAGCGCGTCGGGAGCCGATCCCAGCACAGCCCATGCGAGCGCGAACGCGGCCAGAGGGAAACGCTGCGAAGACGCGGGGCACGAGGCGAGATGGTGCGGCATGGGGCCCTCCTTGGCTGAGTCGATCGCGCTCAGCATCCAGGCCGGCTGACGTTCTGTCAAGCCCTGCGTCGAAATGCCGCCATCTATTCCTTAATGGCTTTGATGCGCTTTTGCAGATAGGCGTTGCGCACCGCTCCGTAGAGGTCCACGGTGGCTTCTTCCACGCCCTCGAAGGTCGTGTCGATGTTGAGCGCCCGCTCGTTCACGAAATAGCCGGCGCGAATGCCGACCTGGGACCAGAGGATCGTGCCCTCTTTGGTCACCAAGCGCGGCGCGCCGTCGAGCTTGACGATGGGGAAGACCAGCCAGTTGAACGGATCCAGCCAGAGATCGGTGATATAGCCGACGCCGTCCCGCAGCGTGAAGGAGCCAAAAATGGGAATCACCAGATAGGGGCCGGGCTTGACGCCCCAGACGGCGAGCGTCTGGCCGGTATCTTCGTCCGGCGTCACGATCTCGTGCACGTCTCGCGCGTAGTCGAAGGCGCCGCCCAAACCAAACGTGCTGTTCAGGAGGAAGCGGGTCGCTTCCAACCCCGCGCCCTTGAACTTGCCTTGCGCGAGATTGTTGACGAGCCGCGGGAAGAATCGAATGTTGTGAAAGGCGTTGCTGATGCCGCGTTGCAGCGGTACCGGCGCGACGAAGTCCCAAACCTTGGCCGCCGGCCGCATGAGGTATTTGTCGAGATTCCTGTTGAATGTAAACATCTTCTGATTGAAGGGCTCCCAGGGATCGTACTCGTCGATCTGGCCGGCCGTGCCCTCGGCTTGGGCGAAGGGATCGTAAAACTCGTCCTGCGGCTTGGCCGGAGGCTGGGTCTGTACCTGCGCGTCGCCGTCAACCGACGGTTGAACGGGAGGCGGGTCCTGCGGCTGAACCGGCGGGTGAGCCGACTGATCTGTCGGCTGCGACGAGACCGGCGCCTGCACATCGGGCTGAGGTCCAAGGTGGGAGAACGGGTCGGCTTGCGCCGTCACCACGGGCGACGCGATCGGTTCTGACAATTCCGTTCTCGGCGAATCCACCGCTTGGTCGGATGGCATATCGACCGGCGGCGCGTCGGCGCGCACCGGCGCGGCCCACAGGAAAGCGAGCACGGCAAGGCTCGCGAACCATCGTTGAAACCTTATCTGCTTTCGTCGAGCCTTCACGCCGGCCTCCCTTGCTCTTGTCGGCCCCAGAGGAGAAAAAATCGGCGCACTTTACCAAATGCGCCGTGCCTCCGCCAAGCCTTCTTCGCTTTGTATGACCCTTAACGAACCACCGAGGCGATAAAGGCCTTGAGCGCGAGAAAGTACGGGCGGCCGCCGACAAAGGGCACATCGTTGTGATCGGCACCGGTCACCAGATAGAACTGTTTCGGCTCGCGGGCCGCCTCGAAGACCTGCCGGCCCAGGGCCAGCGGCACGATTTCGTCGCGGTCGCCATGCACGATCAGCTTGGGCAGAGTCAGATAGGGCAGTCGGTCGAGCACGCGATAGTCCGCGCCGAGCAGCCAATGGACCGGCAGCCCGCCGTAATGGGCTTTCGCCACGGCCTCGATGGAGGGGAAAGCCGATTCCAGGATGAGTCCCGCCGCCGGTTGCCGCGCCGCCACCTCGCCGGCGACGGCCGCGCCCAGCGAACGGCCGAAGAGCACCAGCCGCTTCGGCGCAACGCCCTTGGCCGTTACGAGGAACCGGTAGGCCGCGAGCGCGTCCCGATACAGGCCCTCTTCGGACGGACGGCCCTGGCTCCGGCCATAGCCGCGATAGTCGAAGAGGAACACCGAGAGTCCGACGACGCGCATCAATTCCACCAGGTTTTGCAGCCGGTGGATGATGTTGCCCGCATTGCCGTGGCACCAGAGCATGACGGCTGGAGTCTGGCGCGACTCGACGTACCATCCGAAGAGGCGCGCCCCGTCCGCCGCCTCGAACCAGACGTCCTCCAGCGGCAGGCCGCTGGCCTTCGCCCAATCCCGCTCCACCCAGGGTTCCGGGTGGTAGACGAACAGGTGATCGAGCGGATTCATGTCGCGTCCCTCGAGTTGGTCCCTAAAAAAACACCTGCCAATACATGACGGCTTGGCTGTCGTCGTAGCGCCGGTTCCACTCGAATCGCAGGGCCATGTTTGGCGAGAGGGTGTAGCGCGTCCCCACGAAGAAACGCAGGTCCGCCGACCGTTCCCCCAGCGGGTAATAGAGATAGCTGGTCGAGGCCAAGAATTTCCAGCGGTCCGTGAGGGTTGTCAGGACCCCCAGCGTGCCGCCGCCGCCGATCCGGTGATTGTCCCGGTAGGCATGGCTCCAATTCGCATCCACGTCGGCAAAGGCGAACAGGACTTCCCGGTTCCACAGGTGCGATTCCAGCGACCCGCCGGCCCCGCCGCTCAGGTTGGCGTTGCCGCAATAGCCGCAGCCGGGCCGATTGACCGTTTCCCATCCCCCGTTGACTTTCCATGACACGGCCGTGAACTCGCGATCCATCGGCGCCAGCGACAGCACGTTCACCAACGTGAGCCGTTCCAGCCGATATTGGTTGTGGACGTGATAGTGGCGAAAGGCGGCCGACGCGATTTCGATCTGCGAGTCGGGATTGTAGCCCTTGTCCGGATCGAGCAGATCGTGATAGGCCGCGCGCACGGCGGCTTCTTCGAAGAGCTGCCCCCTCCGCCAGCCGACGCCGACGCCGGCCCGCGAGGTCTTGTGGCCCTGCTCCGGCGAGACGACGTAGGGCTCGACGCGAAAGTCCGCCGACTGGACCTTGAGTTCGCTCCGCGCCAACAGCACCTGACGATTGGCGTCCTTGTAGTCGGCTTCGTGCGCCCGATCCGTGACGCTGCGGTAGCGCAGATAGTCCGACACGAGGTCCAATACAAAGGCCTGCCGTTCCACCGGCAACGCGGCGAAGGCCTCGGCTCGCAGCGCCGGCACGTCGCGCACGATCCGTCGAAACCAGGCCAGTTCGTCCGCGCTGACTGTCTCCCGCTTGCGCCTGATTTGGGTGCTGCGCGACGGCCGGTAGGCGACGTCGACGACGAGGCCCGGTTGATCGAGCAGGGCCCGGATCGTATCGACCGGAATCGTACCGAGGAGAAACCGCTCGGTGAGATGCCAGTCGGGGTTCGCCACTTCCAGCAAGGAGAGGATGTGATAGGCACAGTTCTCCTTCAAAAAGAAGTAATCGAACGAGGCGTTGCCCAGCTCCCAGGCATGCCGCATGAGACGGCGAATCTGCTCGTCGGTCAGGTTGAGCCGGTATTCCCAGATATCGCGGTTTTCGATGTCCCGATATTCCTGCACTTTGAGGTAGTAAGGAATCGTCGAGAAGAAGCCCTTGTATCCGCCGAACAGGCCGTCGATCACGTAAGACAGTCCTGGGTCGGGCGGCGCATCCGCCGCGTAGTTGATCGTGTAGGCCAAAATCCTCGTCTGCTCCGTCTGGCCTTTTTGATCCACACGCAGAAACGTATGGCCGAACATGGAGGCGGGATTGTTCATAAAAGACGAAGGAAAAACCATCGTGATGGACTGCGGCGCCATCTCCGCGTACCAAGCCTCGAAGCGCTCGCAACGCTGCGGCGGCAGACGTGTCTCGTCGAAGTGCAGCCGCTCCTTCAGCCAGTGGTAGCGGGCGATGAACGCGCACTGGGCCACCTGCTTGGAGCGGCCGACCAGGTCGGAAGAAAAGAACTGCGCGAGCGTGGCGTCCAGTTCGGCCTGGGGATCGGTCTTGCCGTCGGGCGAGAGGAAAAATCCCGGATCGTCCTGTTCGCTGGTGACGCCGCCGAGGAGATTGGGTTTGTAATGGAGCAGTACGTGCCACTCGCGTTGCTCGGCGAGCTGCAATCGTGTCGCTTGAGCGATCAGTTCCGACAGATAGGCCGGAGACGAATCGGTCGAGGCAAACGCCGATCCAGCCAACGTCAGCCACAACGCACCGATGGAGACTGTGTCTCGGAATCGCGACATGGATAACCGGGAAACGATCGGAGTGGACGGGGCAGAAAAGGAACGGGCTCCCGGTCTTGCGCCGGGAGCCCGTGGAGACACTAGCGGGCAGAGACCGCGTGGGCCAGCACCGGGTGTTGCACCATCGCGTCGTTCAAGGCCTTGATCATCGCGACCGTGGAGCCTTCGCCGGCCTTCGTCAGCTCGGCGTACCGCTCCTGCGCCAGGGTGAAGAACTGCGGCTGCTGCTCGGCCGGCACGCCCATCAGGGTCGCCAAGGCGGCAAGATGTTCCCCTCCCCCACGTGCCATATCTTCGGAAAGGTTCTCAAAATCGGCCCGCGCGAACACGCTGGCCTTATGCTCAGTCCAAACCTTGCGATTGTTGTGACAGCCCCAGGTCCCAGTCGTAATCGCACCAGCCTGCAGAGGCAAGAACGGATTATTCGTTGTGGAAATCAAGAGATGGTGCCCAACGGTATCGGTATCCTTGGTATCCTTCCATATCTCTTTTCCTAACCCGCACCCCGGCCCCGTATCAGGCGTTCCGGCCAAAGCGACGGTGGCTTGCACACACACAAACATCACGACCGGAACGATTGCGGATTTTTTAACCATACTGGCCTCCCCTTTTGTTTGATGGTCAATGCCCCCGTTACAGGGGCATCTTGTCACTCTCTACGCACTTCGTACTCTGCGGTAGCCTCAGCCCAATCGGCTGGATCGAACGTGGCCAAGACACGCATGAGGTCGAGCAGCAACGCCGTCTGGGAGGGATCATATTCCTTGAACACCGCCTCCGCGACGTGCCCCTTCAGCAGAGCCATAGGGTTTCGTGTTGCGATGACTTTGATCTTCTCGTTGGACTTCTTGACGCCGGGCAGCAGCCAAGTGCGCAACTTCACCTTCTGTCGGAGCAGCGTCTCGGAAGGAAAGAGGTATTCGCTGCCGGCCCGCAGGCGTGTTTCCGGTTCAAGCCGATTCGGAGCCAGAACCGTAATGTGCTCGTCCTGCGTGACGTTAAACAGGTAGAGATAGGCATCTTGTGTGGCCATGATTCGGATCGTGGCCTCTTCGCCGTCATTAAAAACCGGGCGATTCAGCTTCACCGTGACGGCGAAGTTTCCTCGCCGCTCGGCCGGAATGCCTTTCACTTTAGCCTTGAGACGAGTCCTGTAGACAGCGCCCTCATTGCCCGCACTGTCGAAAAGACCTCGGTTGAGGATCTTCTCTTCGACGATCACGCCGCGCACGATTGAGTGTATGAGGTCGTCTGCCAACTGAAAATTTTTGACCACGGTAGAACTTGTGACGAATGTGCCGACGGCTTGCTCGATGGCCGCGCGCCTCGCGGCATCGAGCGAGCCTCGCTGGGCCGCCTCGAGCGTCGTCTCTTGGCCGAAGGCCACAACCCCCTCCGCCTCCACCCACACGTGCTGCTGAGTCGAATCGGCGGCGACAGCGGATTGGGGCCCCATAACAAGAAAGACGACCAACAAAACCCACTGGCACCGCTTCGAACCTCTTGTTGCAGGCTGCATCACGCCATCCTTGTTGCAGATGGGGCATACGTTCTTGCGGTCATTTTCAAGGGAGATGTCATCACGCGGCCACTGGCCCCATACAGCGTCTCGGCTCGTGCAAATTACCAACTGCTCCGAGCAAAAGCAAAGGCTATTTTCGAGCTTGACACGGTTTCCTGATGAGCCTAGAGTCGGTTGCGTACTTTGATGGGGTTGCTGCTTATGCGTTCTCTCCGCCTGTGTTCACCGTTCGCGGTTCCCGGCCTAATCGGTTTCGACCGCCTAGGCAAGTTTCTGGTCATGCCGGGACTTCTGATTGCGAGTGTCACGGCTGGCTGTGCCGAAGGATTTTCGCCTGTGTCGTTAGTGCACGGCGACCCCTCGGTCCTCGTCAGTGTCAGGACCGAACCTCACGGCGCTCAAGTGTCCGTTGACGGCAAGGAGATCGGCACAACTCCCTCGACTTTCAAAGATCCTTCCGGTCCACAAAAAAGCTTTACCATCGAAATCAAGAAGGACGGGTACGAACCGATTTCTCGCGTGATCAGTCGTACCTGGGATTCGTCACGGCTGGTCTATCGACTGGACCCGGTGTATTTTTACACGCTCACGCCTCTTCCGGGAACGCAGGACCCTTCCCAGGCTTCTGCTTCTGCCAAAGGCGGAGGGCGAAAGGGGGCTCCGCTTCCCCCTTCGAAAGTGAGCGAGGTGGATGCTGTCCCCAAACCGAGGGCCGGGAGCAAGGGACGGGATGCCGTGGCTCTCATTATGGGCATCTCGACCTATCGTGATGAATCAATCCCTCAGGTCCGCTACGCGAGGCGCGATGCGGAGATCATGGCCTCCTATCTCGAATCGGTTGCCGGCGTGTCTCGGTCAAGAATGAAAATTCTCCTCGACGACGGCGCAACATCAAGCGACATGGCTGCCTACATTGAAGAGTGGCTTCCCAGACATGTCACTCCAGACACAACGGTGTTCATCTATTATGCTGGGCACGGTATGCCCAATCTATCCAGCGGCAAGGCTTTTCTCGTGCCCTATGACGGGCACCCCGACTTCGCCAGTAAACTCTATCCGCTCGACCGACTCTATGAGAAGTTGGACCAACTCCCGTCCAAACAGATCGTGGCGATGTTGGACTCCTGTTTCTCTGGCGCGACCGGGCGGTCTGTGCTTCCTTCGGGGGCTAGACCGATGGGGTTGGCAATGGAAAGCACCTTCAGCGTGAAGAAGACCGTGGTGCTGTCGGCAGCTTCCGGGACGCAGATCAGTTCGGACTACGACGAGGAAGGCCACGGACTCTTTACCTATTTTCTGCTCAAAGGGCTGCGTGGGGAAGCCGACAAGGATGGAAACGGCTCTGTGGAGGTTGATGAACTGTACGACTTTGTCAAAGAGCAAGTCACCAAAGTCGCATCGGAAAAGCTCAATCGAGACCAAACACCATTGATCATACCTGCACAAGACTCGCTGGGCGCCAAAGGCAAGATACAGATTGCCCGGCCAGCACGACAATAATCGCCTGTCTAGCAGGCCGTGATGAATGATCTCGGCTAACTTAATCGGCTAACCTAAAAGGAGGGGAACTCCATGGGCAACAGTCCGAAGAGAACGCAATGGCAGGTAGCAGTACTCCTGTGCCTGGGGATTTCATTCAGTGGCTGCTCCATGCGAATCGGAGACTTCACGGTGGCCAGCTCCAAGAATGTGGGACACATGTCTCAAAAGGGCGACACCATCTCGGGAGAAGACTGCTCAAATAACATCCTTGGGATCATCCCAGCCGGAGGCCCCAGGTTCCCGAACTTCAAAACAGCCGTGGACCGGGCACTAGAGCGTGCCAAAGGAGATGTCATTGCAGACGCTGTCTTGTGGGAAAGCGAAATCGTCACCATCCTTTTCAACCAACATTGCTTCAGAGTCGAAGGGAAGGTGGCCCGAGGAGAGTTTGGAAAAGATAAAATGTAACGATGGTGGTGCCAGTGCATACCTCGATATTTTCGAAGGCAAAGAACATAAGGGGGGCTCAATGAAACTCTCAGATGATCGGATGCTCCTGGGTTTCGTGCTCTTCGCAAGCATGTTTCTCATGCAGGCTTGCACCACTCGGCTTGCTGATTTCACCGTGTTGAGCACAAAGAATGTGGATGTATCTGGACTCAAGCCCGGCGACCGGATGGAGGGGGATGATTGCGTCAACATGCTTTTCGGGATGTTCCCCCTGGGGCAGATCAACTGGAAAACGGCCATGGATGAGGCTTTGGAAAAAGGTAAAGGCGACGTTATGGTGGACGTCGTTTTGACTCAAACGGGCTGGGCGATTCCCTATATTTGGGGCCAACAGTGCACGGTCATCGAGGGCACCATTTCCCGGACTTCGTCCTACAAACGATAGGCAGCACCGCTTTCACGCCTCTTCTTTGATGAGCGACGAGAGGCCTCGACTCCGAGGCCTCTCGTACTCATCAAGCTAACAGCCACCCTCCAACACTCGAAACCGTGAGTGTCGTAGTGTCGAGTCTAGCCTCATCAAACTACCCGTAGACTCACCGAGTCACAGGAGCGGTCGCCAGCTTCGCCGCCGTGCCCTCGATGGCGATGTCGGTTCGGTAGTAGAGCGACAGGTACGAAGTGAGCGTGGTCGTGATTGTGGCATCGAGGCGTAGATCGCCGTTCTTCTGCTCGAGCGCGTTCTACTTGGCTGTGCGCTTAAGCCCTCTCCTCTTTCTCAACATTGACGACCCCCAGTCCTTCCGCAGCAGCGGCGTGAAGCAGTCGGCCATCGGCCGCCACAACCGTCACGCCCTCGTCCAGCTTCCGCGCAAGACTCAGCGCCGATGCCAGGTGAATGGCATCGAAACTTCTTAAGGGATGACGTTGGATCAAGTCCCGGGTTGCGATCAGCAATTCCCGCGTGAGTTCTATGGCGAGATAGTCCGGCCAATCTTGCTCGAATTCGTGACAGGCAATCGCGTACGACTTCCGGGGAACATACCCTTCCCGTAATCGCCGCATCAGTCCGGAATGAACTTCGGCATACGTGATGGTCGCCGTGGCGGCAGAATCTTCCTTCCGCAACAGGTCTCGAACAGGGTCCGAACCCTTTTCAACGATGTACCGTTTGATCAACGCACTGGTGTCGAAGTAGATCACCGGCGGTCTTCAAGAATCGCTTGAGAGATCGGCGGGCCGGCTATCTTCACGCGCCGGACCTTTTTCCGCAGTGTCCCTTTCGGAAGCGTAACGAGCCCTTCCGCCGCCATCTTCGCAAGCCGCGCCTCACGACTGACCGGCTGCGGTGCATGCTGAATCGGCTGAAGCAGAGCGATGGGCTTCCCCCGCTCGGTCACAACCACTTCTTCTCCTCGCTTGGTCCGGCGAAGATAGTGAGTCAGGCGATTTTTCAATTCCTTCACGCCGACTCCGCTCATAACGCCCTCCCAATGTGGCCATTGTAGCTACCAGGGTGGAATTGTCAAGCCGGCCGGACGCTCACCGGGACGTGGAAGGAGGCGCGTTCAGCTTCGCCGCCGTGCCCTCGATGGCGATGTCGGTCTTATAGTAGATCGCCAGGTAGGAGGTCAGGGTGGTGGTGATCTTCGCGTCGAGGAGGAGGTCGCCGTTTTTTTTCTTGAGCGCATCGTGTCTGGCGGCTTCGTAGAGCGCCTTGTCGGCCCACGCGGCCCAGAGCCAATGGCCCCCCGAGGCAGACCCGGAAACGGGCCCCAGCTTCTGAACCACGGCGTTGGCCGGCACCAACTTGTCCTGGGCGACGTTCGTGCCCATCACGGTCGTACACCCCGTGAGGGCCGCGAGACACGCCATTCCAAGTACTACCCGCTTCATCGTTTCGGCTCCTGATCGATTTTCGGCAGCGGACTTCCGTTCGGCAAGACCGGCACCGAAAGACCGGACGGCGGACCGGCTTGTCCTCCTTCCACTTTGGCGACGACCCCCTCGGCTTTCCAATGGACCCACCAGATCGTCAGCAAGTCGATGCCGGGAATGGCCGCGCGGACCGCGTAGAACGACAGCACGTAATCGGTGAGCAGGTCGCCGTGTTTTTGTTGGATCGCCTCCTGGATCGCCTTCTGCTGGGCGTTCGGATCCAGCAGATCGACCAGCCCACCGAAGGTCACTTCGAAATGTTCGGCGGTGCCTTCGGACGGCCCGAGCGGGACGATCCTGGCCTCTCCGGGCACGTAGTGCGATTGCGCCGTCGGGAACACGGCGAGCGCCGACATGCAGCCCGAGGTGCCAACAGCTAAAGCGAGCACGAGCCACCATGCGTATGGAAACTTTTTGGTCATTGGTCGACCCGCGAGTATCATTCGTTTAGGTGGCTTTGTACGCTGGGGCTCTTGGACTGTCAAGCCAGCCAGGCGACCGATCCGAACGGCTTGACCACGGTAGTCAATTTCTACATAGTACCGTGGTCGCTCACAACCGACCACGAGGAGGTGTGCATGTTGATCAGATGCTTAACCCCGCGAACCATCCTGTTTACCGGCGTCCTTATGGTGATAGGCCTTGGTTTGTTGCCCGCTTTTGCGGTTGCTGCCGATGCCAATGAAATCGATGCCGATGTGGATCTAACCCTGAAAGATTTTGCCGAAAAGATCACGGGCTCCGACGAATTTCTCAAAACCGCCAAAGGCATTCTGGTGTTCCCCGCCATCTACAAAGCCGGTTTTGTCTTCGGGGCAGAGTACGGCAACGGCGCCTTGCGTATCAACGGCAAGACCGTCGATTACTACAATACTGCGGCCGCTTCTTTCGGCTTTCAGATCGGGGTGGAAAAGACCGCCCTGATTTTGATGTTCATGAAGGACGTGGCGTTGGAGAAATTCCGGAGGAGCACGGGATTCGAGTTGGGCGTGGACGCCAGTGCGACGTTGGTCGCTGTCGGCGCCAAGGGGTCGTTGGACACGACGAAACTGGCGGAGCCCATCCTGGCTTTCGTCCTGAACCAGAAGGGCTTGATGGCAGGGATCACCCTGGAAGGCGCCAAGTTCACGAAGCTCGACATGAAATAAAGCGGGGGCGCTTCATGCCGGGGGGCCAGTCTGCCAATTACCGACCCGGAGTCACAGTCCCACCTGAACCGCTTTCCACTCGAACGTGAAGGGCTCCGGTTCCTGCTTGGGCAGGGCCGCCGCCTCGGCCTTGAGCCGTTCGGCTCGGCCGCCGCTCATGGGATGGGTGGAGAGGATTTCGACTTGTAGCTTGTCGTTCTCCGACAGCCGCTCGAAAAAGCGAATCATGCCGTCCGGGGGAATCTTGGCCCGGTGCAGGAGCCGGAGCCCTTCGACGTCGGCTTGCGTTTCCTGTTCCCGCCCGAATTTCAGCGTCGCCAGCTCGATGCCCAACCGCTTGGCCAGCCCGACCAGCCCCTGCTGGTCGCCCACCAGGATCGTGACCACGGCCATGATGCCGATCGTCTTGACGATCCGCTCCATGCCGTGACGCAAGAGCACGTGGTTGAGTTCATGCCCCAGCACGCCGGCCACTTCCTCCGGACTCTCGGCCTTCTTGAGCAAGCCGGTGAAGACCACGACATAACCGCCGGGCAGGGCGAAGGCATTCACCACGTCGCTGCGGACCACGGTGACATCGAACGTATAGGGATTGTTCGGCGCGGCGGTGACCAACCGCTTGGTGATCTCCTGCACCGCTTCCACCGCCGGCCCTTCTTTGACCACCGTTTGTCCGGCGAGGAATTGCGTTCTCGCCGCCTCGCCGATGGCCTTCTCCCATTCGATGGGCATGCGCTCGGCCGCGAAGCGGGTGAGCGGATCAGCGCCCATCCACATGATGACGATCAGCCCCGCCACAATGGCGATGCCGGTCAATAACCATGTACGCCGGCTCGTCCGCACGCGGCGGACCCGGGCCGCCGTCTGCTCCACGTGCGGCAACAGCTCGGGCGGCGCGGCGGCGCGAACGGCACGGATGAGGTCCGGATCTTTGAGGTAGAGGGTGCGGTCGCCAGCTGGGCCGGTCCATTTGAGCGTGAGGTGATCGTGATCGAAGCCGCCCGCGCCCACCGTCAGGGCCGCAAAGGCCACGGCCTCCTCCGGCCGGTCGGCGAAGCGGAGCGTCAAGCCGGCCGGCGACACCTCGACGGTGCAAGGCGCGCCGGCTCCCGGCAAGTCGTCGCCAAAACAGAGCGCATTGGGGTGCACGGTCCCGCTCCCTCGCGCGCCTATTCGGGCATGGGAATAAACTGTTGGAGCCACGCCCCAAATCCACTGGGATTGCGGCTTTGAATGTAGACCACGCCGGGACCGCGAAAACGGCAGACGAGCCCTTCGCCCGAGGTGAAGCTGGCGATCCAACCGGCCGCCGCCTTCTCGATCGTGTAGGAGGTGGTGGCCGACCAGGCCACGAGGTGGCTGTTGTCCACGATGTATTCTTCGTCCGGCTTGAGTTCGACTTTGTGAATCGCGCCGAAACTGTTCAGGATGAGCGGGCCGCTGCCGCTGATCTTCAAAATGAAAAACCCCTCCCCGCCGAGCAAGCCGCGCGAGAGGCTCTGCGCCCGCGATTCGATCTTCACCCCCTCCGCCCCCGCGAGAAACCCGTCTTTCTGCACGTAATATTCGGTCACGCCGTCGAGTTCCAGCACCACGATGTCGCCCGGCACCGTCGGCGCGAGCAGCACCTCCCCCGCCCCGCGCGATGCCCTCAGGGTTTGGAAGAAAAATTTCTCGCCGCTCAGCATCTTGCGGGACAGGGCGCCGAGAAAGCCGCCCTCCATCTTGCTCTCCACGTCCACCGTCGGCGAGCAGGCCACCATCGCCCCGGATTCCGCCTTCACGCTCTCCCCCGACGCCAGATGCACCTTCGCCATCGGAAACGCCCCCGGATACAAAATGTCGCTTCGCATGCTCCCTCTCCTTCTTGTGCGATCGTTGCTCGCGGTCCGGCGGACTGTCCGCCTTCGCCCATCGCACGTCGTGCGCAAGCTATGCCGACCGCCGGGCAAAAAGCAAGGTCGCCGCGCGCGGCTTTCTGCCACAGGCCGAATGTGCCACAATCCGCCCATGACCCCGACGCTCTGGACCATCGGCCATTCCACCAGGCCCATCGACGAGTTGCTCGCGCTCTTGCAGGCCCACCGTATCGCGCGCCTCGTGGACGTCCGCACGATCCCCCGCTCCCGCCACAATCCCCAGTTCAACACGGACGTGCTCAAGGCGAGCGTGGAACGGGCCGGCCGTGCCTACCGCCATGCCCCCGCGCTCGGGGGCTTGCGGAAATCCCGCTCGGACTCGATCAACCGGGGGTGGAAGAATCTTTCGTTTCGCGGCTATGCCGACTACATGCAGGCGGACGAATTTGGGCGCGCGCTGGAGGAGTTGATGGCCGACGCGGCGGCCGTGCGGACCGCCGTCATGTGCGCCGAGACCGTGCCCTGGCGCTGCCACCGCTCCTTGATCGCGGACGCACTGACGACCAAAGGCTGGACGGTGCGGCACATCCTGTCCGAGGCGGAGGCGGAACGCCACGCCCTCACGGCCTTCGCCAAGGTCGAAGGGGGCCGGCTGACCTATCCCCCGCCAGCCGGCCCTGACGAGGCCGCGCCGCGTTTGTTCGAATAAAAACAGGCAGGCCCATGCTCTTCAGCCTTCTCGCCGATCTCGTGGTGCTGCTCCACCTGGCCTTCGTGGTCTTCGCCCTGCTCGGCGGGCTGCTCGCGCTACGCTGGAAACGAATCGTGTGGGTGCATCTCCCCGCGGCCGCCTGGGCCGCGGCGGTGGAATGCGGCGGCTGGCTCTGTCCCTTGACTCCGCTGGAGAATGAGCTGCGCCGCCTAGGACACGGAGGAACCGGCGGCGGCTACGAGACCGGCTTCGTCGAACACTATCTGCTGCCGATCCTCTATCCGGCGGCCCTCACGCGCAACCTGCAACTCGCCCTCGGCCTCGTCGTACTCGCCGTCAACCTGGCCGTGTATGGCTTCCTGCTGCGCCGAGCCAAGCCGCCTTCCGGCAAGAGCGGCGGCTGACGAACGGCGGGCAACTCCGCGGCCGGACGTTCCTCAGCCGCGCCCACCTTTATTCGAACAGCCTCTTGAACGCCGTTTTGATCTGCTCCAACCCCTGCTTCATCTCCCCCTCGAACGTCTCCGTCTTCGCCTGCACCACCGAGCGCTTCTCCTTGAGCTGAGCCTTGAACGTCGCGAGCTTCCCCAGCACCTCCTGCTTCTTCGACTCCAGCGCCGCCGCTACCACCGCCTCCTGCTTCGACTTCTCCACCTCGAACCGTCCCTTCAGCGCCTCCAACTCCGCCTCCAGGACGCTCGCCCGGCTCACCAGATCCTCCCAGACTCTGCCCGACTCGAACGCAGTCCCCTTGAGCTTCTGATCCGCCACGGCCTCGAACTCACCCAGGGCTTGCAGCATCTTCGTCCGCTGCGCCTCGAAGGTGTCGCGGGCCTCCGCCTTGCCGAGCGCCAACTGCACCTGCAGATGCTCCAGCTTGGCCTGCACCTCGCCCTTCGCCTGCTCCGCCACATCCTTCGACTTCTGCACCTCGGCCTGGACCTGCGTCAGCACGTCCCGCAACTGTTGCTTGCGCTCCTCCAACCGTTGCAGCGCCTGGCCCTTCGTCTGCACCAACTGCGCTTCCAGCGCCAGCGCTTGGTGCTCCAAGGCATCCAGCTTCTTGTCGAGCGACGCTCTGAGCTCCTTGATGCGCGACATGGGGTCCTCCTCCGTGGATGTGCGATGTCGGTGTGCCGGACGAGGGGCAGGCTAAGCCCGCCGGACCGTCCTGTCAAATCCCGCCGTGGCGGCAGGAGACGGGGCGGCGCCGTTTCGGGTAGACTGAACACCTTCACAAGCGAGGGAGAACGACCCATGAGCGGACACGACGACGCGGGCGAACGGCGCGACGAGCGGTTGATGAACCTCTTGTTTCGAGCCCATCCCTGGCACGGCGTGTCGATCGGCGCGGAGGCCCCGGAAATCATCACGGCCTACATCGAGATCGTGCCGACCGACACGGTGAAGTACGAAGTGGACAAGATCACCGGCTTCCTTAAGGTGGACCGGCCCCAGCGGTTCTCCAACCTCTGCCCCGCCTACTACGGCCTGGTGCCGCAGACGTTCTGCGGCGAGCGGGTGGCGGAGCTCTTTGCGGCGCGGGCGAGCCGCAAGGGCATCGTCGGCGACCGCGACCCCCTCGACATCTGCGTGCTCACGGAGAAGACCATCCCGCACAGCGACATCCTCCTCACCGCCCTCCCGATCGGCGGACTCAGCATGCTGGACGGTGGCGAGGCGGACGACAAGATCATCGCCGTGATGAAGGACGACGCGGTCTACGGCGGCTTCACCGACATCGCCAATTGCCCGCCGACGCTGATCGACCGCCTCCAGCACTATTTCCTCACCTACAAGCAGGCCCCCGGGACGACGCAGCACAAGGTCGAGATCACGAACATCTACGGCCGCGGGGAGGCGCTGAAGGTCATCGAGGCCAGCCACGCCGACTACCGCGCGCACTTCCCGGAGCTGGCGGCGCGCTACCCCAAGGGACTGGGCTGAGCGGCCTGAAGTCGCGTCCCCGGCACGTTGACAAACGCCCCATCGGGAGGCAAGCTGATAACGTTTTGGGAGGGCTTGCCATGGCACCGGGGTAACAGCGCCAGGGCCCTTGCATCTCGTCCCGTTCTGTTCCTCTTTTTCTCCCTCTTGTTCTGCCCCTCTGCGCCCAGCTCGTGCGCCACCCGACCGAGCTTAGTTCGATCCGTTTCGTTGTGTCCGAACCAAGGAGGCTGCCATGAGCCGATATATCGGGTATCTCGTCTTCGCCATCCTGCTGCTTGGAATTCTGGCGTCGCCGCTCGCCTTCGCGAATCCGGCCCTGCTGCCGAAGCACCCCGGCTATCCGATGGGCACGGCGGTCAGCCCCGTCGACGGCCAGCCGCTGGCCAACGACACGGGCCAGGCCAACGCGACCGGGGATCAGGCGTTGCTCAAAGCGGCCGGCACAGACGACGGCCACGTCTCCCAACATCTGGCCGATCCGAACAATCAACGGATCATCCAGAAGGAAGGAGCCGGACGGTTGCCGAAGGTCCAGGGGCCGGACATCAAGATCGAGCCCCCGGTCAAGGAAGCGACCAGGGTCAAATAACGGGAGGCAGGGCCTCGTCCACGGCGGCTCGCTGTTCGCGCAGGAGCCGCCGTGCGTCCTCCACCGCGACGAACGACACGTGCAGCCTGTCGCCGGGAGCCCCCTGGGCGGCAAGTCCGATGTCCGCCGTCGCGAGCACGGCGATCACGGGATAGCCGCCGGTCGTCTGCCGATCCGCCATAAGCAGGATCGGCTGGCCGTCCCCCGGCACCTGCAAGGCGCCCAAGGGCATCGCCTCGGATAGCATCGAACGATCAGCCCCTCCCGCGAGAGGCGGACCGACCAACCGGTAGCCCATGCGGTCGGATGCCGGACCGATCGTATAGGCATGGGTCGTCAGCAGCGCGACGACTTCTTCGTTGAACCAATCCCGTTGCGGCCCCGGCACGAGACGGAGGTCGATCGGCGTCCGATAGGTGGGCCGCACGGCGGGAGGCACGGCACGACCTGCAACGGACCGGCGGGAACGTCGAGGCCCGGCAGCGAGCACGTCGCCTTGTTGGAGCGCGCGGCCTTCGAGGCCGCCGGTCCGGCTGGCCAGATGGGTCGCGCGCGAGCCGAGGACCGACGGCACATCGACACCGCCCGCAACAGCCAGATAGGCGCGGGCGCCGGATCGTCTCGCGCCGAAGGCCAGTCGCTGCCCTCGCCGCACGTCGAACGACGTCCACAGCGGCAGATGCCGGCCGTCGAGCGTCGGCGACAGATCGCCGCCGGTCACGGCCACGAGCGCATCGACTTCGCAGAGCAGCGTCGGCCCCTGGATCGTGACTTCCAAGCCCGCTGCGTCGTCCCGGTTACCGACGAGCCGGTTGGCGAGGCGGAGCGCCGGCGGGTCCATTGCGCCGGCGACGGGCATCCCGTAGCGTTGCGCGCCGATCCGGCCCAGGTCCTGGACGGTCGTCAGCCAGCCCGGTGCGACGACGCGAAAGCTGCCGCGCCGTCGGCTAGGCATGGACGGAGAGCGGACGGATGAGGACCTGCGCCGCTTCGAGCGAAGCGCGAATGGCGCGGGCCAGCCGGTCCGCTTGCGGCGTGTCCCCGTGCACGCAGATCGTGTCGGCCCGGACCGGCAGCCTGGCGCCGTCGATGGTTGCCACGACCTGCTCCCGCACCAGCCGCAAGGCCCGTTCGGTCACGTCCGCCGCGTCGGTCAGCAGGGCGCCCGGCTGCCCGCGCGGGATCAGATAGCCGCCGGACGCATAGCCCCGGTCGGCAAAGCCCTCTTCGCCGACGGCCAGACCCGCGTCCCGTCCTGCGGCGATCAGGTGCGAGCCGGCGAACCCGATGATCCTCAGCCCCCGATCCACCGACGCGACGGCGTGCACCACGGCCTCCGCGACGGCGCGGTCCTTGGCGGCCAGTCCATACAAGCCTCCGTGCGGCTTCACGTGGGCGCAGGCCGCTCCCTCCTCACGTGCCGCGGCGACCAGCGCGCGCACTTGCTCGGCCACCAGCCGCTCGATCTCGTCGGGAGGGAGCGGCAGCTCGCGGCGGCCTCCGTGGGCCCGATCCGGGAACCCCGGATGCGCGCCGACCGTCACGCCACGCGCGTGGGCGGCGCGGATCATCCGGCGCATCAGCGCCGGGCTGCCCGCATGGACGCCGCACGCGACGTTCACCGAGGTGACGACGGCCATCAGCCCTTCTTCGCGCGCGATCTGCGCCGGGTCGTCCGATTCGCCGATGTCGCTGTTCAGGTCGATGGCGCGCATGTCGCGGCTCATCCTCGTCGCGCGCGGAGACGCTCGAACGTCTCCCGCGCGATCGGCACGAAGCGCACCCGGTCGCCCGGGGCCAACACGAAGGGGCGCCGCGCGGAAGGATCGTACAGTCGCCGCGGCGTCCGCCCGATGATGCGCCACCCGCCCGGACTGTCCTGCGGATAGATGCCGGTCTGCGAGCCGGCGATGCCGACCGATCCGGCGGGCACGACGCGGCGCGGCGGCGCCAGGCGCGGCATGGCGATGGCCGGCGGCACAGGCCCCAGATAGGGAAAGCCCGGCGCGAAGCCCAGCATATACACCCGATAGGGCTCGGCCGCGTGCAGCCGGACGACGGCCTCCTCCGTCAAGCCGGCGAATTCGGCCACCGACGGCAAGTCGGGGCCCGCCTCTCCTCCGTACCAGACGGGAATCTCGACGAGGCGGCCGCGCCGTCGGGCCGTTCGGGAGCGCGGCCGCCGCGCAAGTTCGAGGAGCCGTTTTGCCAAGGCCGTGCCGTCGACGCGACAGGGATCGAAATAGACGGTGGCCGAGCGAACGGCCGGCACGGCCTCGACGAGACCCGGCCATCGAACAGCGCGAACCCCGCGTGCCGCGCGACATACAGCGTTCACCCGTTCGGCGAAGGCCAGCACGCGGTCGTTGATCGCCGGATCGATCGCGTCGCCGAAGGTCACCGTCCAGGCGCTGTCGCCCGCGGCGACGAGGCGCGGAGCGGCAGAGGGGGCCCTACTGCGCGGCATAGCGCATCACCAGGAGCGCGGCGAAGACGTAGATCATCCAATGGGCGTCGGCCAGCCGGCCGGTGACCAGCTTGAGCACCGTATAGGCGGCGAAGCCGAACGTGAGGCCGTCGGTAATGCTCCCCGTCAGTGGCATCAGCACGATCGTGAAGAAGGCGGGAATCGCCTCAGTCGGATCGTGCCAGGGAATCGTCTTGACGCCTTCGAGCATGAAACTCCCGACCAGGATCAGCGCCGGCGCGATGACCGGATAGAGGTGCGCGCCCTCCGGCGTGACCAAGCCTCCGCCGATCATCTTGGCCAGGGGCGCGAAGAAGAGGGCGGCGAGAAAGAGCCCGGCGGTGACGACGCTGGCCAGCCCCGTGCGGCCGCCGGCCGAGATGCCGACCGCGCTCTCGATGTAGCAGACGATCGACGACGTGCCGAGCAGCGCGCCAGCCGTCATGCCCGCCGCGTCGGCGGCCAGGGCCTTCTCCGCGCGCGGCAGTTTTCCGTCCCGCAGGAAACCGGCCTGTTGTCCGACCGCCACGAGCGTGCCGATCGTGTCGAAGAGCGCGAGAAAAAAGAAAGCCACGACGACGAGCAGGCCCGTCTGGGTCAGGAGGCCGGGGAAATCGAGTTGAAGCAGCGTCGGGGCAATGGACGGCGGGGCGCTCACGAGCCCGTGATAGGTCACGAGGCCCAGGGGCAGGCCGGCGACGACGGTCGCGAGCATCCCGACGAGGATGGCCGCGCGATGGCCGCGGGCCAGCAGGACGGTCGTGACGGTCAGGCCGAACAGCGAGAGGAGGACCGGCGGCGCGCCGAGCGAGCCGAGGCCGACAAGCACGCCCGGCTTGGCAACGACGAGACCGGCCCATTGCAGGCCGACGGAGGCGATCAAGAGGCCGATGCCGACGGCGATCGCCCGCTTTTGGGAATCGGGGATCGCGTTCAGCAGCCGCTCGCGAAAGCCGACGCGGGCCAGCGCGAGGAAGACGAGGCCCGATACGCAGACTGCGGCCAGCGCCGTCCGCCAGGGCACGCCCATGCCGCCCGCCGCGACCGCCCCGCAGACGGTGAAGGCGAAGTAGACGTTGTGCCCCATGCCCGGCGCGAGGGCGATCGGATAGTTCGCGTAGAGGCCCATGATCAGGGTGGCCAGGGCGCTGGCGAGGCAGGTCGCCACCAGCACGGCGCCGAAGTCCATGCCGGTCGTGGACAGGATAGCCGGCTGGACGAAGATAATGTAGGTCAAACCGAGGAAGGTCGAGGCGCCGGCAAGAATTTCGGTACGGATCGTCGTACCCTGCTCCCGAAGACGAAACCGGCGGTCGATGAGGCCGGCAATCCCGGCTGGGCCGGCGGCGTTCATGCCGATGGCGGACCGGCCGGGCCGGTGGCGTGGCCGCCGTCGAGCTGACGGGGAAGCGAGAAATAAAAGGTGGCGCCCTGTCCCTCCACGCCCTCGGCCCAGGTACGGCCGCCATGACGGGCGACGATGCGGCGCGCATTCGCCAAACCGATGCCGATGCCCTCGAATTCGCCTTCTCCGTGGAGGCGTTGGAAAACGCCAAAGAGTTTGTCCGCGTACTGCATGTCGAATCCGACGCCGTTGTCCTTCACGAATACGACGATCTCGTCCGGGCTCTCCGACTGGAGACCGATCTCGATCCTGGCCGGCTCGCGCATGGCCGAGTACTTCACGGCGTTGGAGACGAGGTTCAGCACCACGTGTCGGAGCAGCGTCGGATCCGCCGTCACGACGGGCAGCGGATGCACGGTCCAGACGATGCGATCTGCCGGCGTGGACGCCTGGATCGGTTCGAGCACCGACGTGACCAGTTGCCCGAGATCGACCGGCGACAGGGCCATCCCCTGCCGGCCCAGGCGCGAGAAGGTCAGGAGGCTGTCGATCATCTGCCCCATCTGGCGGGAGGCCTCGGCGACGATCGCCAGGTAGCGGCGCCCTTCCTGGTCCAGCGTCGCGCTTTTCCGTCCGAGAAGCTCCGCGAAACTGTTGATGTGGCGCAATTGTATCCGCAGGTCATGCGACACCGAATAGCTGAAGGCTTCCAGCTCCTTGTTGGCTTCGAGCAACAGCGTGTTGCGCTGGGCGAGGACGCGATTGACGTCGATGAGCGCCTCTTCCGCCTGCTTGCGCAATTCGAGAATCTCGACGAGCCGCTCGGCGACTTCCAGCCGGACGGCCAGCAAGCCGTGGTCGAAGGGTTTGGCCAGGTAGTCGTCGGCGCCGGCGTCCAAGACCTGCTTGAGGTCGCCCGGCTGGTTGCGCACGGTGATGATCAGAATCACGCTCCGGTCGCCGCGCGGCAGTTCGCGGATGCGGCGGCAGAGTTCGAGGCCGTCCATACCGGGAAGGAGCCAGTCGAGGATGACGATCGGCGGCAGGTTCTCTCGGCAGGCCTCCCAGGCGGTTTCGGCCCGGTCGTGCGCCAGGACGGTGTGTCCGCGCTGGACGAGGATCTGTTCCAAGATATAGCGGGTCGTCGGATCGTCGTCGACGACGAGGACGTTCATGAGGGCCGGTCCCGCTCCGCGGCCAGCGCAGCACGCGCGCGCTGCGCTGCGGCTTCCAACTCCAGCAGCAGCGCGGCGCCGCCCTCGGTCGTGTCCGCCCGCGCCTGCTCCACCAGCACGGCGCAGACCGCCGCCATGCGGATCGCCCCCACATTGCCGCTCGCGCCCTTCAAGCCGTGCGCGGCCCGCTCCAATGCTGCCGCATCGCCCATCTGCACGGCGGCGCGCACGGCGTCGATTTGGCGCGGCACGTCGTCGAGGAATCGCTCGATCAGCGTGGCGAAAAATCCGCCGCCCCGGCTCCGATCGAGCTCCCGGAGCGCCGCCAGCGTCTGTTGATCCAAGGGCGCGTCCTCTAAGGAGTCCGCAGGCTGTCCCTGCTCCGGCGCGCCATGATGACGGGCAGGCGCGTCCTTCGGACACACCCACCGGGTCAGAATCCGTTGCAGCTCCGCCGCCCGAACCGGCTTGGCCAGATAGTCGTCCATGCCGGCGGCCAGGCAGATGTCGCGGTCGCCCGGCATGGCATTGGCCGTCATGGCGACGATCGGCACAGGCGCGGCGCCCCTCGCCGCCTCCTGACGGCGGATCGCTTCCGTCGCCTTCACACCGTCCATCACCGGCATCTGGCAATCCATCAGGATCGCGGCATATCCGCCGCGCGCTGCGGCGGCGACCGCCTGCTCGCCGTTCCCCACCAATTCGACGCGATAGCCCAGTCCGTTCAAGGCCGCTTCCGCCACCATCTGGTTCACTTGATTGTCTTCGGCCACCAGGACCAACGGCGCTCGGTCGGGATCGAGCGCCGCCCCCCCCTGTGGGCGCAACGGCATAGCGGCCGCCGCCGGGGCGCGCGGCGGGCGGACCCGCGATCCCGTCATGACGGCCACGAGCGACTCGTAGAGCTGCGACTGCCTGATGGGTTTCGTCAGTATGGCCTCGATCCCGGCCGCGCGGGCTTCGGCCTCCAATCCTTTGTGGCCGAACGAGGAGAGCAACACGAGCCGAGTCCCAGCCAGCGCCGGATCGGCCTTGATGGCGCGGGCCAAGGCGAGGCCGTCCATGCCCGGCATATGCCAATCCAAAATCGCCACGGCGCAGGAGGCGCCGCTGGCGGCCTGGGCGCCCAAGGCGGCCAGCGCTTCGGGGGCATCGCCGGCGCTGACCGACGACATGCCCCAGCTTTTCACGTATTGCTCCACGAGGAACCGATTGGTCGGATTGTCGTCCACGATACAGGCACACACGCCGTGCAGATCCGTCCGGTGCGTCGGCGGCGCCGGCATCGCCTCGACGCGCGGCAGCCGCACGGTAAACCAGAAGGTGCTGCCCTTGCCCACTTCGCTCTGGACGCCGATCTCGCCGCCCATCATCTCCGTCAGTTGCTTGCAGATGGCCAGGCCGAGGCCCGTGCCGCCATACTTGCGCGTCGTCGAGCCGTCGACCTGCGAGAAGGACCGGAAGAGCTTCACCTGTCCTTCCGGCGGAATGCCGATGCCCGTGTCGCGCACCTCAAACCGCAGGAGGACCTGATCGCCGGACGGACTGTCGTGCAGCTTCATGACCCGCACCGCCACTTCGCCCTGTTCGGTGAACTTCACCGCGTTGCCGATCAGGTTCGTCACGACTTGGCGCAGCCGGCCGGGATCGCCCCGCACGAGACGCGGCACGTCGGGGGCGATCAAGCAGGTCAACTCGAGCCCCTTGCCGAAGGCGCGGGCGGCGAGAAATTCCACCGCCTCCTCGGTGACCGCGCGCACGTCGAACTCGACGGCCTCCAGCGTCATCCGGCCGGCTTCGATCTTCGAGAAATCCAGAATGTCGTTGATGATGGTCAAGAGCGCGTCCCCGCTCCGCTGGATGGCCTCGGCGTACTTGCGCTGCTCGGCGTCGAGCTCGGTCTCCACGAGCAGATCCGCCATGCCGATTACGCCGTTCATCGGCGTCCGGATCTCGTGGCTCATGGTCGCCAGGAACTCGCTCTTGGCCCTGGTGGCGGCGAGCGCCGCGTCGTGGGCTTGGGCCAGCTCGTTATTGACGGACGTCAGCTCGGTATTGGCCCGTTGCAGCTCGGCCGTGCGATGCGCGACTTGCGCTTCCAACTGGGCGCGGTGGCCTTCCAATTGGCGGTCGCGCTCCTGAATCTGGTCGAGCATGCCGTTGAAGGTCTGCACGAGGAGCCCCACTTCGTCGCGAGTTCCGTCGTGGGGGGCCCGGACCGCATAGTCCCGCCGGTCGGTGACGGCGCGGGCGACATCGGCCAGGGCCAAGACCGGCCCGGACACGTATCGCTGCAGGCGCAACGCGATCGCAAATCCGACGAGCAGCGCGAGGAACAGGCTCGCGCCGACGGTGAGCCCGGTCGTCCAGGCTTGTTTGCGGAGCGGTTCGAGGCTCGACTCGATCGTCACGGTGCCGACGCGGACGCCGCTCGATTTCGCCGGCTCCGTGACCGTGAGCGTCTCCTCGCCGAATCGAACGGCCGTCTCTTCCGCGCGACCCGCCATACCTTCGGCGAAACGCCCGAAGGACGCCAACGGCACCCCGTCGGGCCGGGAGAGGGCGGCGGCCTGGATCGAGGGGACGGCGCGCAGGGGATCGAGCACCTCCGCCCCGGCCCGCTCGTCGTCGAAGGCCAGGGGGGCCGCGGCGTTGATCGCCAGAATCTTGGCCCGCGCCGTCATATCTTGCACCAAGGCGTCCTTGGACTGGACATAGCCGATGCCGACGATGACGAGACCGGCCAACAGCAGGGCCAGGGCGCTCGTGCCGGCCGTGATGAGGACCAGCTTGCCTCGCAACGTCTGCGTCTTCAGACTGACCATCGCCGTCGACCGCTCAATAGTGCCAGATCAGCCGCAGATAGCCGCTACGCGGAATGAGGCTGGGGTTATACAACACTTCGGAGCCGACCGTTTTCCATTCCTGATGTTGCCCGTTGAACAGATTCTGCCCCACGGCTTCGATTTCCCACTGTTCGGTCGCTTTCCAGGCCAGGCGGGTATCCACACGCGTGTAGTCGGGGACGCCGTTCGCGCTCAGACTCGATACGTAGTAGATGCCCGTGTCCCATTGCAAGTTGTGCGGCAGGTCGTACTGCGACCGGATGCGGAACTGATGTTTGGGATCGAACCCGCCCCCAAATACCCCGTTCGGCGGCGTCGCGCGGATGCCCAGCCAGGAATAGTTGGCCGTCAGCCGCCAGGCCGCCGTGGCCTGCCAGGCCGCGACCACCTCCGTCCCGTAGGTGCGGCCGCCCGTCGTGTTTTGATAGCGGCTGGGGATCACGAGGTGCGTCGGCGCGGGCGAGGTTTCCACGAAGGGCGACAGCGAGTCCGTCCTGATGAGATTCTGATAGACGCTGTAGAAGGTGGCCACGTCTACTGTGACCCGCGGCGTCACCTGTGTCCGGTAGCCCAGTTCATAGGAAACCACTTGCTCCGGCTTGAGTTCCGTGTTGCCGAACAGCCGGCCCAAGGTCACGCTGGGGAACCCCGTGCGCGGCGCGGCGAAGGTGGGGAAGTTCGAGGCTTCCTCCACGCGGGTCGGCAGCCGGACGGCCCGCGAGATCGAGCCCCAGAGGGTATGGTGCTCGTGCGGCGTCCAGACCATCCTTCCGTTGGGTTGGTACTCCACGCCCGTAAAGGGATTGTGCAAAACTTTGGTCCCGGCGATCAATTTCAGCCGCTCGGGCACCAGCGTGATTTCATCCTGCACGAAGCCGCTCACGACTGCGAAATCGTAGGACGGGGGGAACAGGCTGGTCTGAAAGGTATTGCGGAAATTGTCGTGGCTCAACCGATAGGCCGCGCCCCAGACCACGTCGTGCCGGCTCAGAGGTTGGAACCGGTGCTGGAAATCGACGTCCACCGTGTTCCGATTTTCGCCGAAGATGGCGTTCACGCGCTGGGTCCGGTCGAAATAAGCCTTCAGCGTGTAGCCGGAGGTGGCCGACGTCTCGTGGTCCCACCGCGCCAGCAGATTGCCGCCGCCGACCTGCGTGCCGGCGCGCTGCGTGAACGAAAAGGGCGCCGTCAGCGAGACGCCGTTGCTCTGCAACTGCTCGTTGCCCGTGTAGCCGTCGCCTTGCACCGTCACTTTGTCGCGCCCCGAGAGCGCCCAGTCGGTGCGGAAGCCGCCGCGCCCTTGGTTCCACTTGTCCTGGGCCGCTTCGCCGCCGGGCGTGGCGAAGCTGTTGCGGTTGAAAAATTTTCCGTACACCCGGTACTCCCCCTTGTCGCCGATCTTACCGCCCTGGCGCATGCTCGTGAAGCCCTGCTCCAAGTTTCCGCCGCCGGCCTCGACGAAGGTGCCCTGGGTCTGGGACGCCTTCTTGGTGATGACGTTGATCACGCCGTTGACCGCGTTTTGCCCCCAGAGCGTGCCGCCCGGCCCGCGGACGATTTCGATGCGGTCCACGTCCTCCAGCAACACGTCCTGCACGTCCCAGAAGACGCCGCCGAACAGGGGCGTGTAGACCTCGCGTCCGTCGATGAGGACCAGCAGTTTGTTCGCGAAGATCCCGTTGAAGCCCCGGATGGTGATGGCCCATTGATTCGCCGTCACCTGCGCCACCTCGACGCCCGGCGCCAAGCGGAGCGCTTCCGGGATGCTGCGGAACCCGCCGCGCTTGATATCCTCCCCGGTGATCACGAACACGGCGGCGGCGGCCTCGGAAAGCTTCTGCGCCTTGCGCGCCACCGACGTCACCTCGGTGTTCATCAATTCTTCCAGGCTCAATTCGAGCGCGGTCTCGCCGGACGGCGAGTCGGTAGGCGGCGGCTCCGTCGAGGCCAGGCCCTGCGCGATGGGCAGGGCCACGGCCCCCACGAGGCAGGCCGCGCAGGCGTCGGCAGAATTCCGTTCCGCCCATGGCCGGGACATCTTCATCGATCACAATCATGGGAGCCTGGCGGGTCTGGCAGACCCCCCAGGCGGATTCCGCGTCGGGAAAGGGCGTGATTTCGTGGCCTTGCTTGGCTAAGGCCTGCGCCACCAACCGCGCCGTAACCGGATCTCGATCGATGACAAAAATCTGCATAGGGCGGATTGTAATCGACTCCGCACGCGACGGCAACAAGCAAGCGCCTTTTGCCCATCAAGAGACGCCTGGGGTCAGAGCGCGCTAATGTGGAAACGCTTACCGCGGGACGGCGACCGGCCGGCCCTCGGCAGCGGAACGGTACGCGGCCTCGGCCAGCACGACCGCCCGAAGACCGTCTTCTCCGGTGACGGGCACGGGCGTCCGGTCGGTCAGGCTTCGCGCAAAGGCTTTCAGCACCGTCACGACCGTCGGCTGATCCGGCACGGATTCGATCCCGGCGGTCTTCCACCCTTCGATGTAGGTCAGGGTGCTCGTGCCGACATCCGCGAGCAATTGCCCTTTCGAGCCGATGGCTTCGGCCCGGCAGAGCCGCCCGCCGGCCACGCGCGACACTTCCACCAGACACCGGACGTGCGAAGGGAGGCGATATCGGGCCCAGGCCCAATCCTCCACGTGGCGATTGTGCAACGTTGCCAGGTCCGCGAAGACCTCGGCCGGATCCTCTTCCGTGAGAAACCGCAGCAGGTCCAGCAGGTGGATGCCGATTTCCAGCACGACCCCGCCGCCGGCCTGCGCCGGCTGATCGAGCCAGGCATGTGGGGCGCGTTCACCGCGCATGCAGAGGACGAGATATTCCAGCGTCCCGATGTCGGATAGCCGGTCTTTGAGCCGGCGGAAAACGGGGGTAAACCGCAGGGTCTGGGCCGTCATGAGGGGGACGCCGGCCTGCCGAGCGGCGGCCACCAGGGCCTGCGCGTCGGTCGTATTTGCGGCCAACGGCTTTTCGATCAGCAGGGCCTTGCCGGCCCGCGCGGCCGCTTCGCCGATGGCCCGGTTGAGCGACGGCGGCGTCACGACGGCCACGGCATCCACATCGGGCCGCACGACGAGGTCCCGCCAATCGGCGTGGAAGGGAATGCCTCGCGCGGCGGCAAAAGCGGCCCCGGCGGCCGCATCCCGCCGGGACACGGCCGCCAAGTGGCAGCCGGGGACGCCCTCCAGCAGATGCGTGGCGTAGCGCATGCCGTGACGGCCCAAGCCGATCAATCCGATCCCGATGCTCATGGACGTCTTGGCTCCTGTCCGTCGTGCGCCCCTACCGCTTGCGGTGGGACCCCAGAACTACGCCAAGAGCCTTGAAAAATCAACGAGTCTCCGGCCGGAAGGCTCAAGTTCCTCATGGATCGACCCGATGAATGAAATGGCGGTATGACACAGCCGCTTCCCTGTCGATATCGGGACGGGCGAGTTGCGCCCGAAGGAGGACGAGGACCGTGCACATCGTCGTCGCGGAAGAGGATACGCTCGTCCGCCGCACGTTGGAAACCGCCTTGACCGAGTGGGGGCATCGCGTCCAGATCTGTAAGGACGGATCGGCCGCCGTGGAATCACTGCTCGGTCAGCCGGCGCCCGATTGCGCCCTGCTGTCCTGGACCCTGAAGGACGTCACGGGCATGGAAATCTGCCGCGTGGTCCGAAACCAGCCCCAGATTCCGACTTATTTGGTGCTGATGGCCGACCAGCCGGACCCCGATCATCTGGTCGCGGCGCTCGAGCTGGGCGCCGACGATTATCTCGCGAAACCTTTGGACGCCGGCGCCGTGCGGGCGCGGTTGAAAGCCGGCCAGCGCGTCGTCGAGCTTCGGCGGGAAGTGGAATCGGCCCGCGAGTTGGTCCGGCAAAAGACCGCGGTGGACGCCGTCACCGGCATCCTGAATCGGGCTACGCTTATGGAGATGCTCGTCCGCGAATGTGCGCGAGCCCGGCGGGAAGGCGCGCCGCTGGGGCTGGCGCTCGTGGACATCGACGACTTCACAGTGGTGAACGACACCTTGGGCCACCAGGCCGGCGATGCCGTCCTGCGCGACGTGGCAACCAGGCTCAAACACTGCATCAGGCCTTACGACGCGCTCGGCCGCTACGGCGGCGACGCCTTCGCCGTGATGTTGCCCGGCTGCGACCTGGCCTCGGCGGGCAAGCTGGCGGAGCGGCTGCGCGCCGCCGTCGCCACCCACCCCGTCAAGGTGCCGGAAGGCGCCGTCAGCCTCTCGGTCAGCATCGGCGTCGCGGCCTCGGGCCTGCGCCCGGATCAGGGTACGCCGGAAGGCCTGCTGCGGGCGGCCGAAGCGGCGATGTCGCACACGCGCGGCAGGGCCAAGAACGACGTGGCGGTCGCGGCCAGCGGCTCCTGGCTGGACCGCATGTTGTAACGGAGGGCGAGACGCGATGAAACGCACGACGCTGGAGGACGCCACGCCGGGCATGGTCCTGGCCAAGCCGGTCACGAACGCCACCGGCATGACGATCCTGCCGATCGGGACGGTGCTGGACAAGGACTTGATCGCCCGCTTGGACCGCATGAACATCGGCGCCGTCTACATCGAAGGGGCGGCGAGCGGCACAGAACAGACCCTGGACGAGCAAGAGCACGCGCTGGAGGCCCGCTTCGCCAAGGTCGGCGACGATCCCGTCCAGCAGACGATCCGCGAAGCCATCCGCCGGCATGTGCGGGCGCTGTACGCCGCCGCACACCCCGACGGCGCCGCAGCGACGGAAGGAGGGGCCCGCGCATGAGCACGACCACCACGCCCGTCATGGACCCCGCGAGCATCAAGAAGGCCATCGAGAAGATGGGCGAATTGCCCACGCTCCCGCACGTCGTCCAAAAGATCGTGCTGATGAGCAACCGCTCGGACACCTCCGCCGAAGATCTGGGCAAGATCATCGAGAAGGACCAGGTCCTCGCCGCCAAGGTGCTGAAACTGGCGAATTCGCCGTTTTACGGCTTCCCCGCCCGCATCGCGACGGTCAGCCATGCCGTCGTCGTGCTGGGGTTGAACGTCGTCAAAGGCCTCACGCTGGGCGCCACGGCCTTCGACATGATGAAGGCGGCGGGCATGGAAAACCTCTGGCGCCACTCGCTCGGCGTCGCCATGATGGCGCATATCCTCGCGGCCCGCGCGGGCCTCAAAAATCCCGAAGAACTCTTCGCCGCCGGCCTGCTGCACGACCTCGGCAAGGTCGTCGTGAACGTCAAGCTCCCGGAGTTGGGGGCGCAGGTCGAGCGGGCCATGCACGGACAGAACCTCTCCCGCATCCAGGCGGAACAGGAGGTCCTGGGCCTGACGCATGCCGAAGTCGCCGGCTGGCTGGGCGAGCTCTGGCACCTCCCCATCGCCTTGCGCGATCCCATGACCTATCATCACCATCCGACGCTGGCCCGCGACGCGGAGATGCCGACGATGATCGTGCACGTCGCCGACGTGCTGGTGAAGGGCATGGGCTGCGGCGACTCCGGCGACGTCTTCGTGCCGCCCCTGAACGCCAAGGCCTGGAAGACGCTCAATCTGGACGACGAGGCATTGGACGCCTGCCTGGCCAAAGCGAGCCAAGAGTTCGAGACCATCGACGACTACCTATGACCGCCGCCGTCACGACGCGCCGCGTTCTCTTGCTGCACAACGACCCGGCCGAAACGGCCCGTCTCTCCGACGCGCTCGCGCGCAGCGGCTTCGAGGTGCAGGCGGCCGACGAGGCCGGTCCGGCCATGGACGAGCTGTTCCACCATCCGCCGTCCATCATCCTGGCCGACGAGGGCGCGGGCGGCCGGACCGTGGAGACCTTGGCCCGTGACCTGAAAGCCAATCCCTTGCTGGGACGGCTCCCCATCGTGGCGCTACTGCGGGATTTCCGCGTCGACGACCTGGACTGGGAAACCCTGCCAATCGACGATTACGTCACTTTGCCCTATCGGCCCGAAGAGGTGGCCCACCGGTTGCACCTGTGCCTGTCCCGCCTATCGCGGTCGCTGGATGCCAACCCGCTCACGCGACTGCCCGGCAACACCTCGATCCTCTGCGAAACGCTCCGGCGCATCGAGAGCGGCAAGCCCTTCGCGCTCGCCTACGTCGACGTGGACAATTTCAAATCGTTCAACGACCGCTACAGCTACGGGCGGGGCGACGAAGTGCTGGTGGTGACCTGCCGCCTGCTGACCACGGTCGTGAGCGAGCTGGCGGGGGCCGAGGGATTCGTGGGCCACGTCGGCGGCGATGATTTCGTGTTCATGAGCGATCCGGGCACGATCGACCGGATCTGCCAGACCTTCATCAAACGCTTCGACCTCGTGATTCCCGATTTCTACGACAAAGAGGACCGCGCGCGCGGCTGCATCGACTCCGTGGACCGGCGCGGCAACCACGAGCAGTTTCCCATCATGAGCCTCTCGATCGCCGTCGTTACGAACGAGGTCGCCCCCATCACCCATCCCGGCGACATCAGCAAGATCGTTTCCCAGCTCAAGAAGCAGGCCAAAACGATGAAGGGCAGCGTGTATTTGAAGGACCAGCGGGCGACCGACCGGCAGGTCGTCTAGCCGCCGCTGTGCGCCCGGCGCCCCGTGTCAATTTCCCCGGTCTTCGGGTATCATCGCGCCATGCCTCGCGTCGTCCAGCACGCCTCCGCCCTCCGACTCTTCGTCTCGATCGTCGCGCTGTCGATCGGCCTGGCCGGCTGCGCGGCGGAGATGCAGAAGGTCACCGTCGTCCAGCCGATGGAGACCAAGCTGACGATCTACAACGCCCTCGAGGTCCCCGTCCCCAAAAACGGCGTCGCGCCGCACCGCATCACGACCGACCTGCACGACAAAATGATGCTGCAACTGGGCACGATGGGCAAGTTCCGTCGCGTCGCCGTGTCGATCCCGCCGGGCCAGCAGAATCTTTCGATCGTCACCGTGCAGGCGACCGTCGTCACCTATTCGCTCGGCAGCCGGTTCCTGCGCTGGCTCGGGACGATTGTCGAGTTCGCCGGCGGCATCTACGACTCCATGGCCAAAAAGGGCGACGAAAGCCAGAAGGGCCTGGGTGTGGTGTCCGGCTCGATGGGAGACGGGTTCGTGGAGATCGAGTTCGAATTCGTGGACAAAAAGGCCGCCCAGCCGATCGGCAAGCTGCGCATCAAGGGCATCTCGGAAGACATCGAGAACTTCCGCACCGCCGAGGACCGCATCGTCGACGAAGTCGTCAAGTACATGAAGTCCCGGCTGTAGCGCGGCGGTTCGAAGAGAGGTCTCTATGCCTATCGCCAGAAATCAGGTCGATACCCGGTGTTTCAACAAGAACGCGCGCCTGCCATTCGAGTTGCGATTGAAAGACTTTGAAATGGCCGTGCAGGACATCTATGACTTCTTCTACGACGTGAATCGAGGCTTGATTCAGCGGGGACTCTTGCGGCTCGACGATATGCTTCGGCCCGCCATCATGTCCGGCGTGCTTTCCGACATGCTCACGGCCAGCCTCGCGAAACACTCTCGTACCTTGACCGTGAACCAGTACCACAACGGCCATCCGGATCTTATCGTCAACGGCGCATATCCCGGCAACAGAGTTAAAGCGGGGGCGGAGGGCGTCGAGGTCAAAACGACGAGAAAGGCCGGCGGCGCCGTCGATACGCATGGCGCCCGCGAGCAATGGATGTGCGTGTTCGTCTACAACGTGGACATGGCCACCGAGCCTGCACGCGACAGGGCGCCGATGACCGTGACCGAAATTTATCTGGGACACGTCGATACGTCCGATTTTCGGAAGAATGCACGAGGAGAATTGGGAACGCGGACGGCGACCTTGCACAAAAGCGGGATCGAGAAACTCAGGAAGAACTGGGTCTACAAACTCACGCTGTAGTGCGCCCCATTCTTGTACACCGAGAGCCTCGGCAGGGCTTTCTGGGCCAGTTCGAAATAATGGGGGTCTTTCTCGATCCCGATGCTGGCATACCCGACCGCTTCTGCCGCGGCAAGCGTCGATCCCGCTCCGCAGAAAGGATCGAGCACGACGCCTTCTCCAAGCGGCAACACACCTCTGACCACCGTTCGTAAAAATTGTTGCGGCTTCAAGCTCGGATGCTGCGCCAGGCTCCGCTCTGACTTGTGCGTGGGCGCCGATGGAATCACGTCCCCAAACGGCTTGTCGGAAGACGGCCGCCGAAACCCACCGGTCCCCCACTTCCGGAGATTATCTTGTACGCGCCCGTCGAGAGGCTTACGGAATAACAACCAAGGCTCCCACATCGATCGAGGCATGACGCTGACATCAGGAAACTCCTCGTGCGCGGCTTTCGGCCGATCCCCGCCGCGCATCGTCATGACCAAGCGCACGATTTCACCTCGCCGCTCCAGCCCAGCCCGCGCCAGCGCGCTCGACACCACGTACGAGAGGAGTGGGTTGGTGGCCACGACGACGTTCGCGCCAGGTACAAGAATGGGGCGCAGACGCTGCGCCCACTCAAAAAAGAACAATTCCAAAGCCTGGAGGTCCTGGCTCGACAGCACGGTAAAACGAGGAAGCGGAGACCGTTGAGCCCCGTCGAAGGACGGAGGGATGCGCCAGACTCCACCTTTTCCGTTCCGCAATTTGATCTGTTGTTCGACGGTGTATTCGTACAGCCCGTAGGGGGGATCGGTCACGACGGCATGAACGGAGTTCGGCTGCTGCTCGCGCAACCAGTCCAAACAATCGGCTTCCAGAACCAGCGCTCGACCGCATGAGAAGCTTCGACGATAGGCGGGCGTCGATTCGGCAATCTTTTGTTCGTTCTGCCCTCTGGTAGCGGCTTTCAGGCCGTAATGACCCCGCCCGGTGCGGACAAACAACGAGGGGGTATTGAGTCTCAGGTACGAACGAACGCTGGAGCGTGCAGAAGCGCCGATCAGGTGCGCGACATGCTGCTCAATGGTTTGAAGAGGAACGCCTTCCGGCCTCGCCGATAGCACGGACAGAATCGCGTCTCTGACTTCCCCCGGCCGGCGCTTGGCATGACGCGTTCGCATTGTCATGCGTGCAGCATAAGACGTCCAGACGTCTTTGTCAACGGCTCTGTCGGGCTTGCGATCGATCATGAGTGAGGCACCGTCAGAACCGGTCCAGGATCTGTTTCTTTTTGTCCCGATATTCGTCGTCGGTGATGAGACCGCGCTCGTGCAGCCGCTTGAGCTCCTCCAGCCGCTCTTCGGCCGAGGGAGGCGGGCTCGGCATGGACTGGACGGCTGGCTGGCCGACGCCGGGAGCGCGTCGCTCGTCAGCCTTGGCCAGCAGAAGCGCGCGATAGTCGATGATGAGGTGCGGACTGTCCCGATCGAGAATCACCCGGCCCAGCGCCGCCCCCGTTTCGAGTTTCTGATGGGCGGCCGGCGCGATCTCGTAGAACGCGGGATAGTGGGCCAGGGGTTCCGTCCGAAGCCGCTCGATGACACCCGGCAGCGTGACGCCAAGCCGATAGTTGGCCAGCACCACATGCAGCCGCCCGCCGGCCACGTACCAGCCGCCGGTCGTCATCTCCGTCACGCCCCCCGTTCCCTCGCGGGCCAGCCCGAACACGACGTGTTCCGAGGGTGCGGCCTGCGCGAAGACCTTCGCCAGCGTTTCGCTCAAGTAGGCGACCTCGTCGGGCGCGAAGGCGGGACTCGCCTCTCCTTTCTTGGTCAACAGAACCAAGAGCGGATCCTTGTGCTGCACCGTGATGCTGCCCAGGATCGTCGCCCAGTCCTGCGGGGCAAGCGTGAAGGGATGGTCGAAGGCGGCCCCGGCGGCGGTCCTTTGCGACCCGACGGTTTGCACCCGCACGAACCGCCGCTCTTCTTCGCACTGTCCGCAGATGATGCGGGAGGGGCCGGATGGAGAGGCGGCGCAAGCCGTGAGCAGCAGGAAGCAGAAGATTGACCAGGCGCCTCGTGGCCGTGTGCGGCTCGCCGTGGGAAGCGACGTGATTCGATCGTTCATGGCAGCGACAGGCCGCCCGGATGGCCGGTCATCCGGCTAGAGGGCGAAATCGACGCCGGTAAAGAACAACTGCCCGACAGTGTCGCGCCCGTTGTTCCCTGTTGCCCTGGTACGGAACCAGTTGTATTCCGTGTGCCAGGCGATGTCCGTGCGGGCCGATTGATGGATGTAATAGCGGGTCATCCAGGTGTGGGAATCCACGTTGTTGTAATTGCCCGGCACCGTCCTGACGCCCTGCTGTTCGTTGCGGATCAGGTCGTAGCGGTAGAGGAAGAGCCAGCCGGGCGTGCCGAAGAAGGGCAACTCGTTGGGGTACCAATCCAGTTCAGCGAAGCCGCCGTTCCACACCGCATCTCGCCGGGGCCCCAGCGTCCGGCTGTTGGCAATGAGGTCTTTGCTGTCCACGGCGTGGATGACGGAGCCGAAGAGATTCCACTGGCCGTCGAAGGTCGTACTGGCGTCCAGCGCGATCCGGTCGAAGGTTTTTCCGTTGCCGGCTGTCCCGGCGGTGGTCGTCAAGCCGTTAGGCGTGGTGGGTGAATCGCCGTGCCACCAGGACACGCCGATCCGATGGCCGCTGACGATCCCGTAACCGTCGAAGGACTGGGTCGCGTGGCCGTAAAAGACCATGTTGCGGCCCCCGTTGTTGCCGAAGGGCCCGGTGGTCGAAAAGGCGTTCAACGAATAGCGGAAATAGCCGTTGGTGAACGACGTGGGTTTGATCCCGGCCAACTCCGCCCCGTTCATGCCCCGTTGCAACGACGAAAGCGTCGCGTTGCCGTAGCCGTTGCTGACGGCGCTGTTCCGCGGGAAGTTGGCCGAGTTGTAGGGGCTGCCCGCCTGATAGTTGTAAAATACGATGGGCGTGTTGAACTGAGTCGGGTTACGAAACGCGCTGAAGGGCAGCTCCGGCTCGTACTTCCCGAATTTGAGGTTCATCAAATAGCTGCTGGCATCGCCGCCGAGGAACCGCTGGAGATTGTTGAACCGGACGAAGGCATTGGGCAGGTCGCCGCCCGTCGGCGACGAACCGTAATTGGCGCTGGCCAAATCCGGCGCGTAGATGATGCCGTAGCTGATGTCCTTTGCCAGGGATCCGTAGGACAAGAGATTGAGTGTCTTAAAGCCGAAGCTGCCCGTGGCCACTTCGCCGCCGCCCGCGCCAGGCACGCCGTAGCTCAGGCTTCGATAGCCCAACTGCGTACGGAGCGACACGGGCCAATAGCCCATGTTGATGCCTTCGTACTCCGGCAGATCGCTGTCGCCGCCGAGCTGATAGCCGTGGTCGCGGAAGATGTTGCCGAAGTCGTTCAGCTTCGGAAAGCCGGGGACGTGGCAGACGTTGCAGGCGAAATTGTACTTGCGGGCGAAAGCCGGAATGGCGTCCGCCTTGGGCACGAGGGCGCTCCACTCATAACCGAGGAACGCCACCAGTCCGACGAGGACGACGGCGATGGTACGCGCGGTGATCTTGCGTTGCTGCATCGGGGACCGGCCTCCGCGTGTGTTCGAGAGACTCCCGGTCGGTCGCGGCCCGGCTGCGCCCTACTTGAATTCGCAGAGAGTGCGCAAATAGGCCACGATTTTCCAGGCTTCGAGTGCCTTGAGTTTGCCGCTATGCACCATGTCGACCATCGGCGTCCCAGGCACCCCATGGTCCATGGTCCAGAACAATTCGCCGTCGGTACGCGTGTCGTGCAGTTTGCAATTGCTGAAATCGGCGGCCGGATGTTGATAGAGCTTGGCGCCGGCCGGCCCATCTCCCTTTCCCGTCTCGCCGTGGCAATGCGTGCAGGCGCCTTTGCCCTCGAAGAGGCGTTTGCCTTCGGCCACGATCTCTGGCGAGGCTTTTCGCGTGTCGCCGAAGGGGGCCTTGAGGGTCTTGGCTTCCTCCAGGCGATCTGCGGGCACCCGCGGGGCCAGGGGATCGTGGCGGACACAAGACCCCATCGCGATGAGGGCGATACCAAGAACGAGAACGTTACCAGGGTTGGGCTGATGCATATTCACGATTGTCTCGACGACTCAGGACATTCGGGCCATATCGAGGGGTGCGAGGATACGCGGTTCTTATATGGAGTTGCAAGACCGGGCCGGGCACCCGTTCAGCACTTCGGGCCGCCCCTGTTGGCATAACGAATGGCCAGGCCCTTCATGGCCTTGACCGTCACGTCGTAGGGCACGGCCATGTCGCCCATATAGCCCATGCCTCCCATCCCCATGCCCATCCCCATGCCGCCGTAGCCGACGGGATAGGGACCGTAGGCCCAGCCGCCGGTGGCCCAGGGACTGTACATGCCGCCGGCATAGACGCTTTGGTAGGCCACTTCGTGCTGAACCCGTTGTTCGGGCTTGCCGAAGATCACCGCGTCTGCCCCCAATTCGGCCGCCCGATCCAAGATCATGCGCTGCATCTGTGAAAAATCCGACGAGGCATCGTCCATCATCAATTGGGCCAGCTCTTCGTAGGGGCAGGCGGGCGGACCCTGGAGCAATTCGACCTGCTCGGCTGAAGCCTTGGCCGGGAAGCGGTCGTTGCTCAACCGCACCACGTCCACCGAAGCACAGGCGGTCAGGAGGAACGCCAGCGCCGCCCACGCCGTCACGGAGCGACTCCACGTCATCGCAGATACCGCTCGACGATCTGGGCTTCGACGGCCAGCCGCTTGCGCTCCAGTTCGTGCCGCTGCTTGCGGAACCCGTCCAAGGCGGATTCGAAGGTCTCTTCGTGCTTGCGCCATTCCGCGAGCGCGGCGGACTTCTCGTCCGGGTGAGCTTGAATCCGTTCGAGCTGCGCCTTGGCGAACCGAAAGTGCTCTTGCTGGAGCTTCCATTGCTCGCGATGCAGTTCCCATCCGGCGAGATCCAACGCACGAATCTCGCGGATCGTCGGATCGGGCGTATCGGGGAGAGACTTGAATCGATCCATCTGCTTGTCCAACGCCCCCAGATTGGCGCCGAGTTCCTGCAGATGCCGGTCCAACATGCTCACCACCAGATCGGCCGGATGCGGGGCGTCCCGAACCGGTCCCGTGCCCGCGCACCCCCACATCGTCATTGCCATGATCGCCGCCACACCGAGAGATGTCGCTCGCAGCATCGCAACCTCCTTAAGATGGTCCCTTGCGCGGCCCGGGCCGCTCGCCGGGGTCGGCGCCGTCGCGTCCGGCGGACACGGCGTCTGGATAACGGATCGCGACGCCGGACAGGTAGAGGGTGTATTCGACGCGGTCCGTCGGCGCCTGCACATAGGTCCACGGATCGAAGAAAAACGGCATCCCGCCCCCCATACCGCCGAACAGCGAACTCGAGACACCACGCGCATTGGTACTCTGATAGGTCTGCCCCAGCCCCGTGGATTCCAGCACGTCGGCCCGCCCGAACACCACCGCGTCGGCGCCCAGGATTTTCGCGCGGCTCAGAATCGTGTCGCGCAACCCGTCTTCGTCCGTGTACTCGCTCAACGCGATCACCCGGGCCAACTTGAGGTGCGGCTGCACCGGCTCCGCATCCAACGAGGCCGGCGGCCGCCCGTCCGCACGCGGGGGATAGGCGTCCAGAACCAAGGGTTCGACCTGCACCGAGACGCACCCTACCAGCAGGACCGCGCCGACCAAGATGGCGACAGACGGACGCGAGATCGTCCATCCGATCGGGCGGGAACGCGGTGTGCGAAAACGTGTCACGTGTCGCTGCTTATCAAATCCGTCCGGTCTGCGCAACCCCGTCCCCGGAAGGGACCGAAAAAAACGGGGAGGGTGCCCTTGCGAGCGCCCTCCCCTCTTCCGAACGGACAACCGGGCTTAGAAGCGATTCCGCCCCCGGTTGCCGCCGTTTCCGCCGCCGCCGAAGCCGCCACGGCCGCCGCCACCGGTGCGCGGTTCCTGAGGCCGAGCCTCATTCACCGTCAAGGTGCGACCGCCGAGCTGCGTGGCATTCAAGGCCTCGATCGCCTTCTTGGCTTCCTCATCGGACGCCATTTCAACGAACGCAAAGCCGCGCGACTGGCCGGTGAACTTGTCCGTGATCACCCGAGCCGACTGCACGGAACCGTGCGCGGCGAAGAGCTCGCTCAGTTCCTGCTCGGTCGTGGAATACGGCAACCCACCAACATAAATCTTCGAACCCATGAGGGTCCCTCCTTACTGTAAATGATATTGTCGAGAACTCGGAAAACCGGAGAGTACAGGAAGGAGCGGGCCGAAGACGCAGACAACTCGCGACTCAGGTCTGACTTCCGTTGTCGATTCCCGGGCTGACAACATCGGTTCAGGGCTCTGCTGATTGAGTCTTCATCGCCAAGCCCCCACGACGATAAAGTGCGCTCACCATACCAGACGATCGGAACGAATGCAACCGCCCCGGCGATTTCATCAGGCCGCTCGCCGCCGGGAGGAGCCGGTCAGAGTACCTGCACGAACAGACACTTCAGATAGCGGGTCTCCGGCATGGCCGCCAAGACCGGATGGTCCCGCCCCTGCGAGCGCGCCTCCACCAGACGGAGGCGACGCCGCGCATCGGCCGCCGCCGCCGCCACCGTCCGCCGGAACGCGTCCTCGCTCACATGGTGCGAACAGGAACAGGTCACCAGAAATCCTTCCGCCTTCACCAACGCCAAGGCCTGGCGATTGATCTCCTTGTAGCCGGCCAGGGCCGAGGCCACGGCCTGCCGCGATTTGGTGAAGGCCGGCGGATCGAGGATGACGAGATCGAAGCGCCGCCCCTGCCGCGCAAGTTTGCGAAGTTCCTGAAAGGCATCGCCTTCGTGAAAGTGGCAACTAGACTCGACGCCGTTCAGCGCCGCGTGGGCCTGCGCCGACGCCACCGCCGTCGCGCTCACGTCCAACCCCAGCACCGAGGTGGCGCCGCGCAAGGCACAATGGATGCCGAAGGCGCCCGTATGGCAACAGGCTTCGAGCACCTCGGCCCCGGAGGCGAGCGAGGCGGCGGCGAGGCGGTTTTCCCGCTGGTCGCAAAACCAGCCGGTCTTCTGTCCCTGCGCCACGTCCACGAGAAAGCGCGCCGGCCCCTCGCGTATTTCGACGGTCGTCGTACCGTCGCCTCGCAAAAATCCGGTTTCGACCGACAGGCCCTCCAGCGTCCGGCTCGCCGCGTCGTTCCGCTGGTAGACGGCGCGTGCGCCGGTCTGCCCCAAAAGCAAGTCGGCCAGGAATGTCTTGCGACGATCCATTCCCCAGGACAGGGTTTGTATCGACAGAAGATCGCCGTAACGGTCCACGATCAGGCCAGGCAGGAGATCGGATTCGCCATGGACGATCCGGTATGCCGTCGTGTCCGACACGACGCGAGACCTCAGCGCCAGCGCCGACCGAAGGCGGCCGGTCCAGAAACTTTCGTCGAGGGGTTCCTTGCGAAAGGTTACAAAGCGGACGCGGATTTTCGAATGGGGATTGTAGAGGCCGAGGCCGCAGAACCGGCCGGACGGGGCCGCGACTTCGACCACGTCGCCCGGCATCGGCTCGCCGGACACGTCCTGAATGTGGCCGGCATAGACCCAGAGATGCCCCGCTTCGACCTCCGCCGCGCGCCGGCCCGTGAGGACCACGCGGCCCGCCGGCTTGTCCGCATGCATGGCGGTCCTTCTAGCGGAGCTTCGGCCGAAACGCAAGGCGGAAGACACGACCTCCGGCATGACTCACGGCGCGGTTCCGGGTATGATTCACGCACATTTCCTCTTGGAGGACTCTGTGCGCGCGATGGTCTTAGAGCAAAGCGGGGCCGTGGAAACCGGCCCGCTGACGTTGCGGGAGCGGCCGATTCCCGAGGCGGGTCCCGGGGTCGTCCGCGTGAAGGTCCGCGTGTGCGGAGTCTGCCGAACGGACCTGCACGTGGTGGAGGAAGACTTGCCGCCGGCCACCCGCCCGATCGTTCCCGGCCACGAAGTCGTCGGCCTCGTCGATCGGATCGGCCCCGGCGTGACGACGATCAAGGAAGGCGACCGAGTCGGCATCGCCTGGCTGCGGCACACCTGCGGGCATTGCGACTCTTGCCGAAGCGGGCGGGAGAACCTGTGCCTCGGCGCGCGCTTTACCGGCTATCATGACGACGGGGGCTATGCCGACTACGCGCTCGTCCCCGAGTCTTTCGCCTATCCCATTCCGGCCGTCTTTACGGACGAGGAGGCGGCACCGCTCCTCTGCGCGGGCATCATCGGCTACCGGGCCTTGCGTTTGAGCGGGGTCACGCCGGGGCAACGGCTGGGCCTCTACGGTTTCGGCGCCGCGGCGCACCTGACGATCCAGATCGCGCGACACTGGGGCTGTCAGGTGTACGTCTGCTCCTTGCGCGAGGAACACCGGCGGCTCGCGAAAGAGTTGGGCGCGGTGTGGGTGGGCGCGGCGACGGACCAGCCGCCGGACAAGCTGCACGGGGCGATCCTCTTCGCGCCGGCCGGCGAAATCGTCCCCCCGGCGCTGCGGGCCCTGGATCGAGGCGGGACGCTGGCCATTGCGGGCATCCACTTGACGGAGATTCCGCCGATCGACTACGACCGGGACCTGTTCGGCGAACGGACGATCCGCAGCGTCACGGCCAACACGAAACGGGACGGGATCGATTTCCTGCAGGACGCCGCGGCCATCCCCCTTAGGCCGCACACACAGCGCTTCCTGCTGGAGCAGGCCAACCTCGCGCTTCAGCAGCTTAAAGCCGGCACCATCCAGGGCGCGGCCGTTTTGACCGTCGAGTAGGCCCGCGCCTTGCCGCCCGGCGTGGACACCCGACTCCGCGTCTCACTTCGGCTACTTCGGAAGCTTGGGCATCTCGAATTTCGGCTGCTCGCCGGTCAGCGCCTTCAGGAAGGCCACGAGGTCGCTCTTCTCCTCCGCCGTCAAGCCGAGTGATTTGACCTGGGCGTCCAAGTTGGGATTGGCCCCGCCGCCCTGATTCAAAAATTCGACGACCTCTTCCAGGGTCGCGAAGGCCCCGTCGTGCATGTAGGGCGCGGTCTGGGCGATGCTCCGGAGCGTCGGCGTCTTGAAGGCGCCCTTATCCTTGTCCAGCCTGGTCACGTTGTATCGGCCCAGGTCTTCCTTCAACGGCCCCACCTGCGGCACGCCCAAATTATGGAACCGGTTGTCCGTGAAGTTCGGCCCGCCGTGGCACAGGATGCAGCGGGCCTTCCCCTTAAAGAGGGCCAGGCCGCGCACTGCCGCCGCGTCCATCGCGTTCTGATCGCCCGCCACATATTTGTCGAAGGGCGAATCGGTGGAGATGACCGTCCGCTCGTAGGCCGCGATGGCCTCGGCAATCCCCTGGAGATTCACCTCGGCGCCGAAGACGGCTTTGAACTGGTCCTGATAGCCCTTGATCTTCCGCAGCTTCTTGACGACGTTCTCGTGGGTCTCGCCCATTTCGATCGGATTCTGGATCGGCCCGATGGCCTGCTCTTCCAGCGACCCGGCCCGGCCGTCCCAGAATTGAATCCGGTTGAAGGCCGTGTTGAGCACCGTGGGCGCCTGCCTGCCGCCGATCTTCCCGTCCACGCCGATGGACGTCTGGCGCGGATCGGCGAAGCCGGCGAAGGGATTGTGGCAGAAGGCGCAGGCCACCTGGCCGTTTTTGGAGAGTCGCCCGTCGAAGTAGAGCTGCTTGCCCAACTCCACCTTGGCCGCATAGCCCAAATTGGTGGACGGCGTCGGCACGGCCGTCGGCAAGGGGCCGATGTCCTGGACGGCCACCCCGTCCACGGTGATCGTGTTCCCATGCGGATCGGCCAGCACGTCGGTGGCGAGACACACGGCGCCGGCGAACAGACCGGCGACGGTCGCAAGACGAACGGTCATGAGTCGAGTCATGGGCTCTCCTCCTATTTTTTTCTGACGATGATGCGGATCGGCGTGCCGGTGAAATCGTACTCCTGCCGCAGCCGGTTTTCCAGAAAGCGCTGGTAGGTCGTCGTGATGTCCTCGGGATGGCCGACGAAGAGGGCGAAGGCCGGGGGCCGCACGGCCACTTGCGTCAAATAGACCGACTTGATGGCCTTGTTGGGTTTGCCCTTCCGCACCGGGATCGGATGGTCGAGCAGCAAGTCCTGGAGAAACTTGTTCAACGGCCCCGTCGGCACGCGGGACGAAAAGGCCTTCATCACCCCATCGACTTCGCGGAACAGGCTCTTGACCCCCTCCAGCTTCTGCGCCGACCCGAAGAGAATCGGCGCCCAGGGGAGAAACGAAAACCGGCGCGCGAGGTCCGCCTCGTAGGCCTCCCGCGCCGACGGATCGCCCTCGCGCAGGTCCCATTTGTTCACGAAGACGATGCAGGCGCGCCCCTGTTTGAGCGCGAGCCCCGCGATCTTCGTGTCCTGTTCGGTGATGCCTTCGACGCCGTCCAACAGCAACACGGCGATGTCCGACCGGCCCATCGCGCGCAACGCCCGCGCCACGCTGTAGCCCTCGATGCCCCGCTCGATTTTCCCGCGCCGTCGGATGCCGGCCGTGTCGGTGAAAAGATAGCGCCGGTCGTGGAACGCCACCAGCGTATCGATCGCGTCGCGCGTCGTGCCCGGCACGTCGCTGACCACGACCCGTTCCTCCCCCACCAGACTGTTGATGAGGGTGGACTTGCCGACGTTGGGGCGGCCGACGACGGCGATCTTGGGCAATTCGTCCGCCGCGCCATCCTCCCCCGCGCCCGGCAACAGGGGATAAAGGGCGTCCAACAGTTCGCCCACGCCCATCCCGTTTTCCGCGGACACGGGAAAGAGTTGCCCCTCGCCGAGCCGATAGAAATCGGCCAGCAGCGGCTCGACTTTAGGCGTGTCGATCTTGTTGATGGCGTAGAAGACGGGTTTGCCGATCCCGCGCAGGAGCGTCACGACTTCTTCGTCCGGCGGCGTCAGGCCCGCCCGGCCGTCCATGACGAAAATCAGGATGTCGGCTTCCGCGATGGCGAGTTGCGACTGGCGTTTGATCAGCGCGATCATCCCCTCCGTGGCGGAGGGGTCGAGCCCGCCCGTGTCCACCAACCGGAAGGGACGGCCGCGATATTCGCCGTCGGCGTAGTTGCGGTCGCGCGTCACGCCCGGCACGTCGTCCACAATGGCGGTCTTCCGGCCGAGGACGCGGTTGAAGAGCGTGGACTTGCCGACGTTGGGCCGGCCGATGATAGCGATGAGTGGTGGCGGCATGGTGTTTTTCGTTCGTACGCCTTACGGGGCACCCGCCCCTACCGGCGATGCTCGCTCACGGCGACATGCCGCCGTAGAGAGCGAGGGATGAGTGGTTGAGGAAGGAAGGCCGCGCGATATGGGGTGGACGGTACCACAGGGATTTCAGGGAAGACAAGGAACGACATGCACACGTGTGACATCGGTTTGGGGCCAGACTAGGCCCAGAGCGGGTTGCACTTTAAATTTCCTTGCCGTAAAGTAAGGAGCGTAGATTATGTAAGGAGGCCCTATTTATGCCGACGTCCACGATGACCAGTAAAGGCCAGACGACAATCCCCAAGGAGATCCGCGCCCGCTTGCAGTTAAAGCCTGGCGACCGCCTAGAGTTCGTCGTAGATGAAGACGGCCGCGTGACTGTCCTGCCGGCGACCCTAGACGCCGCCGATCTGGCCGGTATTTTAAAGGCTCCCTCGAAGCCGGTGACGGTGGAAGCCATGAACCAAGCCATTCGCAAGCGAGGCGGCAACAGATGATCGGGCTCGACACCAACATCCTCGTCCGGCACTTGGTGCAGGACGATCCGGAACAATCCCGAAAAGCCTCGCAGGTGATCGCACGGGAATGCACAAAGGAACGTCCCGGTTTCATCAATCGGATCGTCCTGTGCGAGACCGTATGGGTGCTGGAGAGCGCTTACGGCTATGCGAAAGACGAAATTGCCGGGGTATTGGAAAAGGTGCTTCGAACGAGCCAATTTCAGGTCGAGGATGTGCAGGCAGCCTGGACGGCGTTCCGGTTGTACCAAAAGGGCTCGGCGGACTTTGCCGACTGCTTGCTTGGCACCGTGAACCGCCAAGAGGGTTGCGAACGGACCGTGACGTTTGACCGTCAGGCCGGCAAGATCGAGGGATTCCGGTTGTTATGAGGGGCCCCATGCTGACACGCATCGGCCTCGCGGTGGTGACGGTCCTGCTCGCCGGAACGGCGGGCGGCTGCGCCTCGGCCTTACAGAAGGCGGCGGAACGGGGGGACCTGCACGGGGTCAAGACCCTGCTGGACCAGGGGGCCGGTGCCAATGGGCAGCATCTCTCCGATGCGTTTGTCAGTGGGGCAGGGAAAGGCCAACTGAAAGTCGCAGAGATGCTGCTCGAAAAAGGTGCGGATTTGGAAACGCACGGCGACTGCGACCCCTGGACAGGCTTCTCCAATATGACGGCGTTGATGTGTGCTGCCTCGAATGGCCAAGGTCGTATGGTCCAATTTTTGTTGGACCGCGGGGCGAACATCAATGCCAAATGGACCGAAGGAAGCTTTCCCAGTTGGACGGCACTGTCCTTCGCAGGCTACTTCGGCCACGGACAAGTTGCCAAACTGTTGCTCGACCGCGGTGTCGAGGACGTCAGTGGTCCGCTCAAGGCGATGCGGCAATGGGGGAAAGATGAGATTCACCCCGAGATCGCCCGATTGCTCGAACAAGCCGAGGCGCGGCAGCTCGGGACTGCGCCTCCTGTGACAACGGCTCCTGCGCCCGCACCGTCTCCCACAACGCTCGCTCCTGCTCCGGTGGCTGTTGTTCCCGCGAGCGACGTGGACATCCCGCCGGCGCAGCGCGGCAAGGCCCGGGCGAATGCCTACGCGATCGTCGTCGGCATCGAGACCTATCGCAATAAGCTGCCCAAGGCGGACTTTGCCGAGCACGATGCCACGATCATGGGCGACTATCTGACGAAGGTGATGGGCTACGAAGAAGAGAACGTGGCGCTGCTGCTCAACGACCGCGCGGCCAAGACCGACCTGGAAAAATACGTCGAACATTGGCTGCCCAAGCGCGTCGAGCCGGGAGCCTCCGTGTTCGTCTACTACTCCGGCCACGGTGCGCCGAACCCCAAGAGCGGCGACGCCTATTTGGTCCCTTACGATGGCGATCCGGCCTTCGTAGACGCGACCGGCTATCCCTTGAAGCGCCTCTACGAGCAGCTCGGCAAGCTCCCGGCCAAAGAAATCGTCGTCATGTTGGACTCCTGCTTCTCCGGCGCCGGCGGCCGGTCGGTGATCGCCAAGGGCATGCGGCCGATGGTCCTGTCGGTCGAAAATCCCGTGCTGGCCGGCGGCAAAACCGTCGTACTCGCGGCCAGCCAGGGGGATCAGGTCTCCAGCACGTACGACCAGAAGAGCCACGGCTTGCTCACCTACTTTTTCCTCAAGGGCCTGCGGGGCGAGGCGGACGCGAACAAGGACGGCTCGGTGGACCTGGCCGAACTCTTCGCCTACGTGAAGCCGCAAGTGGAGCGGAAGGCCCGTCGCGACTTCAACAACGAACAGACCCCGCAGTTGCTCGGCAGCCCCGACCTGCTCAAGCGGGGTGTCCGGCTGGTCGAGCGGACCGGGCCGTAAGGTCCCAGGATCCACATCCCTCATGACCCATCAGCCATCAGCCATCGGCCAGGCCACTCTTGATTGGGACACCATCGACGACGTCCTGCTGGACATGGACGGGACGCTGCTCGACCGGCATTTCGACAATTTCTTCTTCGAGGAGGAATTGCCCGCCCGCTACGCGGCGCGGCACGGGCTGGCGTTCGAGGAGGCGCTCGATCGGCTGATGGCCCTCTATCGATCGGTCGAAACCGAGCTGGCCTGGACCGACCTGCACTATTGGTCCCGGCTGCTGGACATGGACTTGGTCGCGCTGACGAAGGAGTTCGACGACTTGATCGACTTTCTCCCCGACGCGGTCGAGTTCCTGGCGTTCCTGCGCGCGCGAGGCAAGCGCGTGCACATCGTGACGAACGCGCACGAGAGCGGCATCGGCATCAAGGTCGCCAAGACGGGCCTCGATCGGCACGTCCACCGCATCGTCAACGCGTTCGAGGTGGGCTACCTCAAGATGCGGCCGGAGTATTGGCCCCGCTGCCGCGCGATCGTCGGCTTCGACCCGGCTCGCGCCCTGTACATCGACGACGACGAATCCTGCCTGGACGCGGCGCGGACGTTCGGAATCGGCCACCTCTTTCACCGCGCCATGTCCAGCTCGACGCGGCCGCCCCGGCCCTCGGCCCGCCACCGGTCCATCCAGACGTTCGCGGCGCTGATGCGCTGACTTACGGCACGGCGTCCAGAAGGGCGCGAACTTTTTCGGCGAGGCCACCGATCTGTAGGGGTTTGGACATGAACGACGTGTGGGGGGCGGCGAGGTACTGTTCCACGAGCGGATCGTTCGTGTACCCGGACATGAACAGGACTTTGACGCCTGGCCGGTGAGCCGTCAGTTGTCGCGCCAACTCCACCCCGTTCATGTGCGGCATGACCACATCCGTCAAGAGCAGATGGATGGGGCCGGCATGGGAATGGGCCAGGGGCAGGGCTTCCGCCCCGCTCGAGGCCGTCAACACTTGATAGCCCTCTTCCCGTAAGATCTCGCCGACCAACTCGCGGACGCTGGGCTCATCCTCGACCAGCAGGATGGTTTCGGATCCCCGGCGCGATCGAGACGCGGCCGCGGGCGCCGGCAACGCCGGCTGTACGGTGTCCACCCGTGGCAAGCAGACCGTAAACGTGGCGCCCTCCCCCGGCGCACTGTCAACCCAGACGGCCCCGCCGCTTTGCGTCGCAACCCCGTACACCGTCGCGAGCCCGAGCCCGGTCCCTTGGCCCACCACCTTCGTCGTGAAAAACGGTTCGAAGACACGGGCCGCTGTGGCCTGGGCCATGCCCGTTCCCGTATCGGTCACGGTCAGCGTCGCATAGGCGCCGGGCGGGAGTCCGTGAGACTCACCGGCATCGTCTTGGCCGAATATCCGCTCCGCGGTCGCGATGATCACGCGGCCCCCCTGCGGCATGGCATCCCGCGCATTGAGGACCAGGTTCATGATGATTTGCTCGATCTGGCCCGGATCGGCCTCGATCGCGCCGAGCGACGGGCCCAGATGCAGGACCAACTCCACGTGCTCGCCGATCAACCGCTGGAGCAGCGGCTCCACGGCACGGACCACCTCGTTCAGCGACAGCACCTTGGGAGACAGCACCTGCTGCCGGCTGTACGCCAGCAACTGCCGGGTCAGCCCGGCCGCCCGCTCGCCGGCCTGATGAATCGCCTCAATCTGCTCGGCGAGCGGGGGCGTCATCTGGGCGTTCAGCAGGAGCCGCTCGCTGTAGCCGTTGATGACCGTCAGCACATTGTTGAAGTCGTGCGCAATGCCGCCGGCCAACCGCCCGATCGCTTCCATCTTTTCCGCCTGGCGGAGCCGCTCCTCCAAGCGCTGCCGGTCGGTGATGTCGCGCACGATCGCGCAATCGAATTCCTGGCCGTCGTGCAGCAAATAATTCGCGGCGATTTCGACCGAATAGACCTCGCCGGACTTGGCGCGATGCCTGGCTTCCAGACGCACGAACTTCGACGCTCGGAGCTTCTCCCAAAAGGTGGTCCAGGCGTACGACGGAAAGTCGGGATCGATATCCATCACGGTCATCGTCAGCAATTCCTGCTTCGTATAGCCCAGGCAGCGGCAGGCAGATTCGTTCACGTCCATGAAGTAGCCGTCGCTGCCGATGAGGAAGATCTGGTCCGCCGCATGGTCCACCGCGTACTGGGTGGTCTGCAGCCGGGCCTCCGCCTGCTTGAGCTCGGTAATGTCGTGAATCGAACCCACCATGAATTTCTGCCCGGAATCTTCAAGAAAGCGGGTCTTTTTGGTGATGATGCGTCGTGTGAATCCGCCCACGGTCAAGGTCTCTTCGCGCAGGTCGGGCTCGCCAGTATCGAGAACATGTCGGTCAACCGTAAGAAAATGCACCCGTTCGTCTTCCGGAACACTTTCCGCGAGGGTCTTGCCGATCACAGCGTCAGTGTCCATCTTGAACATATCGTAAAAGGCACGGTTGGCAAGGAGGATGCGATGATCGTTATCCTTGACGAAGATGGGGTCGCCGACCGTGTCGAGGATGATACTGAGACGGTTTCGTTCGTCTTTTAACAAGGTTTCCACCTGCTTGCGCTCGGTGATGTCCTCCATGATGCCGCGCAGTTTGACGACGCGGCCATTCTCAATGACCAGGGTTACGAGGTCCCGAATCCAGACGATGCGGCCGTCGGCGGCCAGCATGCGGTATTCGAAGGTGTGCCCGTGCTGTTGGCGGGTTTCTTCCAAACAATATTGCACGGCCCAATGCCGGTCCTCGGGATGGATATGGTCTGCCCAGAAGAGCGGATCGGAGAGCCATCGTTCTATCGGATAACCGAGGATGGCCACGGCCTGCTGGCTGACGAAGGTAAATTGCATCGTCGACGCGTCCACTTCCCATACAATTCCCTTGACTGAATCAACCAGATCCTTGTAGCGGCGCATGACTTGATTGGCAGCTTCTTCCACCTGCTTGCGCTCGGTGATGTCGCGGGAGATGCCGAAGAGGCCCGTAACGTTTCCCTGCGCGTCGAACAGTGGGCCTTTGGTGGACAGAAACGTTCTCGGGACGCCATCCGCGGTAGTCACATGGTCCTCGTAGGTGATCGTCCGTCCGCCAATCATCGCGCTATGGTCCTTCTCCATCAGAGTTTTCGCGTCGTCCGGAGAGAAGAGGAAGGTGTCGTCGTGCCCAATGATTTCCTCGGGGGATTTTCCAACGTAGGCGGTCGTGGCAGCGTTCACGAGCAGGTAACGGCCCTGTTCGTCCTTGATGAACACGGCATCGGACGTTCTTTCAAGCACAGCCTGCAATCGTTGCTGGCTTGTTCGCAGCTCGTCCTCTATCTGCTTGCGCTCGGTGACATCCATGTGCGAGCCGAGGAGGCGCACGCGACGGTCATCCGCCTCGGTGACAAATGCCGCGCGAGCCGCGATCCAGCGATAGGAACCATCCTTGTGCCGCAGGCGGAATTCCTGCGAATACTCCCCTTCGGCCTTTTTCAGATAGGCGCTGACATACGCCAACGTCCGCTCCCGGTCTTCGGGATGCAACCGCGATTCCCATTCCTCGAAGCACCCGGCGATCTCGTGCTCTTCATAGCCCAGTTGCCGTTTCCATTCGGGGGAGAACTCCACCTCGTTTGTTTCCGTGTTCCAATCCCAGAGGCCCGTATTGGAGGCCTGGAGCGCCTGCCGCAGCTTCGCCTGAGCGATCTGCAACAAGGTCTCCGCCTGCTTGCGTTCGGTGATGTCGACGGCCGCCCCGATGGCATACAGCGCCTGGCCCTGGTCATCCCGAACGATCCGTCCCCTGTCGTGCACCCAGAACATGCTGCCGTCACGTCGGACCATGCGATGTTCCATATCGTAGACGCCATCAACGAGGCCCTTTGTCCATGCCGCTTGTATGCCGAGTAGATCGTCCGGGTGCGCATAGGAAAACCAATCCTCGACCGGTTGCGTGCTGGAGACGGCCGGCAAGCCCAGCAAGACGTTCAATGCGGCATCGCGGGTATCCGCCCCCGTGCGCAGATCCACCCGCCAGGTTCCAGCCCGTCCGGCTTCAAGCGCCGGCCGCAGCCGTTCGCTGCTTTCCCGCAACTCTTCTTCCGCCCGCTTGCGCTCGGTGATGTCGGTGATGACGGCAAAAATGCCCGGCTGTTCCTGGCCGGGGATAGCCATGGCACGGGCTGAGACCACCACCCACACGAGATGGCCATCTTTACAGATGTACCGCTTCTCCACCGTGTAGCTTGTCCGGCTACCGGCCAGAAATTCCCGGTTGAGCGTGCGGTTGGGCTCCAGGTCGTCGGGATGGGTATAGAGTTCGTAGGTCTGTCCGAGCAGTTCCTGCTCCTTATAGCCGATCAGATCGCACAGGGCCTGGTTGGCACGCAGGATACGCCGGTGCACATCGGTTAGCACCATCGCGATGGGGGCAGACACGAACAGGGTCTTGAAGAGTTCGTCCTGCGCGTCCGTCGCGTTTCCGCTCCGGACGCCTGCGGCAACTTGGGCGGAATCGCGCGAGGCCGCAGCCTGGCGGGCAGTGGGCGTGGGTATCTGCTTGGACACGGTCCGAGTGCGGCGAGCGGTCGTTTTGCGCGGAGACGGTTTCTTGCGCTTCATCGGCACCGCACCACATCAAATGGGTTAGAAGAGGCGGAAATTAAGCTACTTGCGTCTACAAAAGTCAAGCTGGCGCCGCGACGGGAGCCTTGTCGCTCCCCTTGGTCTATGCTAGATTCTCCGCGCTCACACGGACCGGACGCGCCCGACGCACATCCTGACCGCTTCCATGCACCGTCCCTACGACTTTCACGCTATCGAAGAGAAGTGGCGGGCCCGTTGGGAGGCCGACCGGACCTTCGCCACCGCGGAGGACCCCGCGCGGCCCAAGTTCTATTGCCTCGACATGTTTCCCTACCCCTCCGGGTCGGGCCTGCACGTCGGCCACCTCGAGGGCTACACGGCCACGGACATCGTCTCCCGCTACAAGCGCATGCGGGGCTTCAACGTGCTGCACCCGATGGGCTGGGACGCCTTCGGGCTGCCCGCCGAGCAATACGCGGTGAAAACCGGCATCCACCCCGCCACCACGACGGCGCAGAACATCGCCACCTTCAAGCGGCAGATGAAACGCGTGGGCCTCTCCTACGACTGGGACCGCGAATTGAGCACCACCGACCCCGACTATTATCGCTGGACGCAATGGATTTTTTTGAAGCTCTTCGAACGCGGCCTGGCCTACGTGGCGGACGTGCCGGTGAATTGGTGTCCCGCGCTGGGCACCGTGCTGGCGAACGAAGAAATCGTGGACGGCAAGAGCGAGGTCGGGGGCTTCGACGTCATCCGCAAGCCCATGCGCCAGTGGGTGCTCAAGATCACGGCCTATGCCGACCGGCTGCTCGAAGATCTGAAGTTGGTGGACTGGCCGCCCAGCACGCTGGAGATGCAAAAAAACTGGATCGGCCGTTCTGTCGGCGCGGAGGTGGACTTCGCGCTGGACGGGAAGCCCGGCAACATCCGCGTCTTCACCACCAGGCCCGACACGCTCTTCGGCGCGACCTACATGGTGCTGGCCCCGGAACATCCGCTGGTGACGGTCGTGACGACGCCGGACCGTCGCGCCGCGATCGACGCTTACGTCGAGGCCGCCGCGCGCAAGAGCGACCTCCAGCGGCAGGAATTGGACAAAGAAAAGACCGGCTGTTTCACCGGCGGCTACGCCGTCAATCCGGTCAACGGCGAGCGACTACCCGTCTGGATCGCCGATTACGTGCTCATGTCCTACGGCACCGGCGCGATCATGGCCGTGCCCGGCCACGATGAGCGCGACTGGGCCTTCGCGCGCCGCTACGCGCTGCAGATCCGCGAGGTCGTCGCCGGCGGCAAGGTGGATGAGGCGGCCTTCGTCGAGACGGCGCGCGGGACGCTCGTCAATTCGACCACGCCCGACGGCTCCTTTACGATCGACGGCCTCACCCCCGCCGATGCCATCCCCGCAATCACCGCCTGGCTGGAAGCGCGGGGCCAGGGGACCAAGACGATCAACTACAAGCTCCGCGACTGGCTCTTCGCCCGGCAGCGCTACTGGGGCGAGCCCTTTCCCATCGTCTGGACCGACGGGACGCCGCGGCCGCTCCCCGAAGAACGGCTCCCGCTGCTCCTCCCCGAAACGAGCGACTTCAAGCCCTCCGGCACGGGCGAAAGCCCGCTGGCCAACCTGGCCGACTGGCTCGAGACGACCGATCCCGCGACGGGCAAGCCGGCGCGCCGCGAGACGAACACCATGCCGCAGTGGGCCGGCTCCTGCTGGTACTACCTGCGGTTCATCGACCCGAAGAACGACGGCACGCCGGTGGACCCGGCCAAGGAACGGTACTGGATGCCGGTGGACCTCTACATCGGCGGCAGCGAACACGCCGTCCTGCACCTGCTCTATGCCCGCTTCTGGCACAAGGTCCTCTACGATATCGGCGTCGTGAGCACGCCGGAGCCCTTCACAAAACTGGTCCACCAGGGCATCGTCCTCGGCGAGGACAATCAGAAAATGTCCAAGTCGCGCGGCAACGTCGTGAACCCGGACGAGATGATCGACCGCTTCGGCGCCGACGCCGTCCGTCTCTACGAAATGTTCATGGGCCCCTTAGAGGCAATGAAGCCCTGGAGCACGCGCGGCGTCGAAGGGGTCACGCGCTTTTTGGACCGGGTCTGGCGGCTGATCGTGGACGACGAGGGCCGGGTGAGCGCGGCGGTCACGGCCGGCGAGCCGGACGTGGCGGCCAAGCGGCTGCTCCATCAGACGATCAAGAAAGTGACGGACGACATCGAGGGGCTTCGCTTCAACACGGCCATCGCCCAGATGATGACCTATACGAACGAGATGACCAAACTGGAACGCCGGCCCCGCGCCCTCGTGGAACCTTTCGTTCTTCTCCTGACGCCCTTCGCCCCGCACCTCGCCGAAGAACTCTGGGAGAAGCTCGGCCGCCCGGCCTGCGCGGCGCAGCAGGCCTGGCCGACCTACGACCCGGCGCTCGTCGCGGCCGAACGGCTGACGATTCCCATTCAGGTGAACGGGAAATTGCGCGGCAAGATCGAGGTGCCGGCCGACCTGGGCGAGGCCGAGGTTCTGGCCCTCGCCAGGCAGGACCACAAAGTCGCCGAGCAGTTGCAGGGGAAGGCGCCTCGCAAAGTCATTTACGTTGAAAAGAAGCTGGTGAATTTTGTTACCTAGCAGGATGAAGAACACCGTCTCTGGCTTCCTGGGCCTGACACTGGCGTTGCTCGTCGGGTGCGGCTATCAATTCCAAGTGGAGGGGGCCGGACCGGTCGTCGGCGGAGGAGCGGCCCGTGCGGACGCGACGCTCAAGGGGCCTCCGCCCAAGCTGGCGATTCAGCCCTTCGAGAATCGGTCCTTCGAGCCCAAGCTCGAAACCAAGTACACGGCCTACACCCGACAGGAGCTCGCGTCGGGCGGCGGCGTGGAGGTGGTCAACGAAAAGACGCAAGCCGAACTGGTCTTCAAAGCGCAGATCACGTCCGCCGTCACGCCGTCCTTGAGCTTCACCCAGGGGTTCACCTTCGAATCCCGCGTCATCGTCACTGTGGCCGCGTCGGTCCACGACCTCCGCACCGGCCAGGAAGTCTGGAAGACGCAGACCACCGGCACGTCCGAGTTCTTCCTGACGAACGACCTCCAGTTCAACCGCAATCTCCAGGATCGGGCGCTGGAGCAGGCCGGACGCTACATTGCGCAGGATCTCGCCACGCGCTTTCTGGCCTATCTGGAGACGAAAGATCAGATGGGGTCGCAGGACCGGACCGCCCCCGGCAAACCGGCCGAACCGGCCCGGACGACCAAGCCCGGCGAGGCCGTCGGGAAGCCCCCAAAAACTCCATAGGGATCCGCGCCATGCGACTCGACGAACTGGCCCCGGCGCTCGCCACAAACGGCCCGGCCCCGCTCTATCTCATCTACGGACGCGACACCAAATTTGCCTTCGACGCGGACGAGTGCCTGCAAGAAGAAGCCGTCGGCCTCATCAAACGGGCCGTGCTGGGCGAGGACGGCGACGCGACCGACGGCATGGCCTCTTTCAATGCCCACACGCTCTACGGGGACGAGGCGGACGCGGCGGAGATTCTGTCGGCGGCGCAGGAAGCGCCGGCCTTCGCGGCACGGCGGTTTCTGCTGGTGAAGGCTGCCGACAAACTCTCCGCCAAAGACGGCGAAGCCCTCATGGACTATCTCAAGGTCCCTTGCGAGACGACGACCCTCGTCTTCGTGACGGCAAAAAAACTGGACGGCCGGCGCAAGTTCACTCAGGCGATCAAGGACCGGGCCGTCGTCGTGGACTGCGGGCCGCCGTTGGACGGCCAGTTGGCCGCCTGGATCAGGAAGGAAGCGGCGGCGCAGGGCCTTCAACTGAGCGACGCGGCCTTGGGGCTGCTCAAAGAATTGGCCGCGTCCCTCAAGGACCTGCCGGGGGCGTCGTTGCACCTCATTCGGCACGAATTGGAAAAGCTCGCGGCGCACCTGCCGCCAGGCAGCACGGCGGGCGCCGATGACGTGGAAGCCCTGCGCGGCATGGAAGCGGGCGCGTCGGTGTTCGACCTCGCCGCCGCGCTGGGCGCGCGCGACCGGGCCAAGGCCCTGCGCATTCTGGCGCGCAACCTCGACACGGGCGAGGACCCGCTTCGCATCCTCGGCGCGCTGGCCTATCAGTACCGGATGATCTGGAAGGCGAAGGAAGACCCCCGTCAGTGGGGCCGGTGGGCCGACCTGAGCCGCGCCTTCACGGACGCACGGCTGCGGGCCGCCTTCGAGCGGTTCGCAGAGACGGACTCCAAATTGAAGGGAGCGGCCGGGGGCTCGAAAGAGCGCGTGCTGGAAGCGCTGCTCTTGGACCTGGGCGCCGGCGCGCCGAAAACCCGTTGAGGGGGACGCTTACTTTTTCGCCGGTCCGGAGAGGGCGTTGACTTTGGCGGCCAGCCGGGAAATCCGCCGGGCGGCGGTGTTGGGCTTGAGCACGCCTTTGCTGACCGCTTTCCAGGCAGCGGAGGTCGCATCGTGCAACGCGGCCTTGGCCTCGTCGGCTTTCTTCTCTTCCACGGCCGAGAGGACCCGCTTGAGGACGCTCTTCACGGAACTCTGGACCGCCCGGTTCCGCGCCTGGCGTTTGAGCGCCTGCCGCGCCCGCTTGATGGTTGACTTGTGCCTGGTTGCCATGTCAGCTTCTCCTACCTTTCGATGATCGTCAGGGCGTCACTTCTAACACAGCGGATTTGAGCCGGTCAAGCCGAGGCCGGAGCACTCTGCCGGCCTAGGACCCGGAGGAAACATGACAGCAACTGTGGCACGCGACCGATTGATCCTGGCTCTGGACGTGCCGTCCGCGGACGAGGCCGTCCGCCTCATGCAGCAGGTCGGGGACGCGGTCTCCTTCGTCAAAATCGGCCTGGAACTCTACACGGCGGCGGGGCCGGACATCGTCAAGCGGGCGCTCGGCCTGGGCAAGCGCGTCTTTCTGGATTTGAAATTCCTCGACATCGACGAAACGGTGCGCCGCGCCACCGCCCGCGTCGCCGACCTGGGCGTGGACCTGCTCACCGTCCATGCCAACCGCAAGGCGCTCGCGGCGGCGGTCGCGGGACGGGGACACCGGCCGCTCAAACTGCTGGCCGTCACCGTGCTGACCAATTTCGACTCGGACGACCTGCGCGACATGGGTGTCCAGTGGGGCGTGGCCGACCTCGTGGCTGCGCGGGCCAAGCTCGCCGCCGAGGTCGGCTGCGACGGCGTCGTCGCCTCGGGCGAGGAGCCGGCCGCCATCCGGCGCACCGTCGGGTCCACCCTGCTGATCGTCACCCCCGGCATTCGCCCAGCCGGCAAGGGCGTGGACGACCATGCCCGCCCCACCACGCCGACCCAATCCATCAAGGCCGGCTCCGATTATCTCGTCGTCGGCCGGCCCATCCGCGACGCGGACGATCCCAGGACGGCCGCCGAGGCCATCGTCGCCGAAATGCAGGCCGCGTTCGACGCCCGCCTCGGCTAGAGGGAGCACCGTCCCCGCTTGCGGCTCCACGCCTCCTTTGTGTAGGATGGCCTCCGCCACTGGCACGTCGTCGGTTCCTTCCCGCGTGGTGGGTGTAGCTCAAGGGTAGAGCGCCTGACTGTGGCTCAGGAGGTTGCGGGTTCAAAGCCCGTCACTCACCCCATTTTCCTCCCCCCCGGCACAAAACAGTCCAGCGGTGGGGCACTGACGCGATGCGCCCGATCGACGTCCCGACGATGGATCGCCATCTGATCGTATTGTCAGGTCTGATCATTGCGCAGATCCTGCTGGCCGGATGCGAATCCGGCGGCGACGCCAGTTGCACCACCGAGAACATTCGGACCACCACCGGCCAAGTCTGCGGCAGCGCCGTCAACGTGGAGGGCGTGCCGGCGGCTCAGGCTGTATCGTCCCCGACCGCCTCCGTGACCGGCAGCCTTTCCGCCGCCGCCGATTCTCCCGCCAACGCCGCACATGTCTTTTTGGGCATCCCCTATGCCGAATCCACCGCCGGCGCGAATCGCTGGGCGCCCCCCGTGCCCAAGGCACCATTCACCGGCGTCTTGCGGGCAACCAAACGGGGACCGATGTGTCCCCAGGGCACCGATGCGGCGTTCAGTGCGGGCGGGAACACCACGAGCGAAGACTGTCTCTCGCTCAACATCTTTCGGCCGGCCCGCGCCACCGACGGAACGCCGCGGACCGTCCTGGTGTGGATTCATGGCGGTGCCTTCGTGCTGGGGGCCGGGAGCCTCCCGCTCTATGACGGGTCCTATCTTGCGACCAAGCACGACGTGATCGTGGTCACCTTCAACTACCGCCTCGGAGCCCTGGGATTTTTGGCGGGCGTCGACGGATTGACCGGCAACTACGGCCTGCAAGATCAACAATTGGCCCTCACATGGGTACGGGACAACATCGCGGCGTTCGGCGGCGATCCCAATCGCGTGTTGTTGTTCGGCGAGAGCGCGGGGGCGATGTCGACGGGTCTGCACGCCCTGTCCGTCCCCTCGAGCCGCGGGCTCTTTCGCGCCATCCTCATGCAGAGCAACCCGATCGGACTGCCGTACAAGACGCTGACCGGAGCGGCGGTGACGGGTGAAACCTTCAAGACTCTCGTCGGATGCACCTTCGAGGGCCTGAGCTGCCTGCGATCCGTACCCGCCGACACGATCGTCGCCAATCAATTGAAGTCTTCCCTGGTGGCGGGGGATTTGACGCTGCTCGGCGCATCGGGGGTTCTGCCCTGGGCTCCCGTGATCGACGGGACCTTCGTCACGAAAGGCCCCGTGGTCTCGGCGCAGACCGGGGGGCTGACGCTGCCGGTCCAATTGGGTTCGAACAGCGGCGAGGGATTCTTGTTCGCGCAGGGCATTGCGGACGCGGCGTTCGGCGGCTCCATCGGAAAGGCCGCTTACGAGACGTTTCTCGCTCGACTGTTCGGCCTCAGCAATGTCTCGGGCATCGTGCAGCGCTACGGCAGCGTGACGGGGAACAACACGACCAACTTGGCCAACGTCATCACCGACTATGCCTTCGGCTGCGCCAACCGGTTCGTCGCTCGGCAAGCCACCGGCACGATCTACGTCTACGAGTTCACCGAAACCAGCTACAACATCTGGGGGAACTCGATTCCCTTATGCGTGGGGCAGGCCTGCCACGCCGACGACTTGGTCTTCACCTTCCATACCGACAAACAGAAAGGGTTCACCTTCACGCAAGAGCAGGCCACGTTGTCCGACCAAATGACGGCCTACTGGACCTCCTTCGCCAAAACCTTCAACCCGAACACGTCCGGCATCCTGGCGTGGCCGGCATTCACGTCGCAGGGACTTCAGTACCAGCAACTGCACGGACCGCAGCTTTCGACGCTTGTCAATCCGTACGGCAACTGTGACTATTGGGACCAGATCGGGTACAACCTCTAGGCTGGCTTCTTGCGCCGGCCCCCGGGGTCAATCACGTCGGCCCGCGCTCGATCGACGGCCGGAACTTCCCCTGTAACCGGGTCTCCTTGACGGGGAGGCTTGCAGCAGGCTACTTTCAGCTACGCATCGATCATTCGCACGAGACTTGGAACCGATCAGCATCCTTCCGCACGCTCTGCGTCCAGAGCGGCGCCCTAACAGCCAGCATACTAGAACCTATCTCAAAATC
>FKKE01001840.1_pt3 | contig 171141 bp, 152 predicted proteins | sample 1106331 | NCBI WGS metagenome assembly FKKE01 (sample SAMEA3931202, study PRJEB13176) | freshwater metagenome | biome: Drinking water system; feature: drinking water; material: freshwater | place: China | collected 2013-02-06 | reverse complement strand
TCTGTTGCAACAAGGATTTGGATGTTGCCCGAGCGGAACCCATCCATCGCCTTCTGCCGCCGATTCTGCGAGAGATTTCCTTGAATCGCAGTGGCGCGATAGCCTACTTTTGAGAGGTGATCTCCCAGTCGAGTTGCACGATGTTTTGTTCGAGTGAAGACGAGCACTGAGCGAGTATTACTATCTTCTAAAATTCGAAGTAATAGCTCTGTTTTCTTCTCTGGAGATACTGAATAAATTGCATGAGACACCGTCTCAATCGGTCGTCTCTCCCCAATTTCTACATGCATTGGATCTCGTAGCACTTCTCGCGCGAGTTGTTTTATATCTCCAGGCATGGTCGCTGAAAAAAGCAATGATTGCCTGTTTTTTGGAAGTTTTGCGAGGACGCGACGAATGGTTGGCAGGAATCCCATATCAAACATTTGATCTGCTTCGTCGAGAACAAGGAGCTCTATCTGAGAGAGATTGACGTTGCCTTGATTCAGGTGGTCGAGCAACCGACCCGGACAAGCGACGATCACATCCGGCCGATTTCTCAGTCTCCGCACCTGCGGTTCCATTCCAACACCACCATAAACTGTTACACTGCGAATATTGAGCGGTGCACCAAACTGCTGAACGCAGGTATGGATTTGTTCCGCCAATTCACGCGTTGGCGCAATGACAAGCGCCCGCGGACCTGTCGATTTGTTCCCTTGCAATCGTTGAAGCATCGGAAGAACAAAAGCGGCGGTTTTCCCGGTTCCGGTTTGGGCGAGCCCCATCACGTCTCGACCAGCATTTACAAACGGAATTGCCTTCGCTTGAATCGGGGTTGGGACCTGATATCCGACTTGACGAATCCTTTCAAGAATTTTTGGGTTGAAATTAAATGACTCAAAACCGTGAGTTGCCTGATTTGAATCGGCAACGTCACCTGTACAGAGAAGGTCAGCGCTCACAATATATATCCTCTTGGCTTTAGTTAATAATGAGCCAAAGGACATACCGGACCTTCAGCTCCAGTGTTCTCAGGAGTTCATTTCACGCACAATTGTATTTAGGCGGGAAAAATGACTTCAAGGACGAACAAGGTGAATTGCTTATAACATCTCCGACTAAAGATTGCAACTATTTATCAAGCGGCACTACCTCGGACAAGGCGTGCTAAATCTTTATCGAAAACGAATCGCGATCCCGAAGGAAAGGTAGCTTCATTCGAAGAGAAACTAGTTCGTCGGAGAGAAGCGTTGCCGTGATGATTCCCTCTTCTGCCTGCAGTTCGCTCACAGCATTTCCGAGCGGGTCTACGACGCGCGAGCCACCGTTAAACTGATACCCATTTTCGTCCTTGCCGACACGGTTCACTCCAATGAGGTAGCATTGATTCTCGATGGCACGGGCGTGAAGAAGAGTTGTCCAAGCGGTATGCCGCGGCGATGGCCAATTTGCGACGAAGAGCAACAAATCATAATCGTCTTGATTTCGGCACCATACTGGGAAGCGCAAGTCGTAACAGATCTGCGGACATACACGCCATCCATTGAGCTTCAAAATTTTTCGCTCTCTCCCGGGGGAGTATTGCTCAGTCTCCCCCATTAATCCAATCAGATGTCGCTTGTCGTAATGTTCGATAGTTCCATCAGGCGTTACCCAGAGGAGACGGTTATAGAACTGTCCACCAGCTGTTATTATCACGCTGCCCGTCACTACTGACTGACGAGTTTTAGCGATCCGTTTCAGCCAAAACACGGTCTGCCCGTCCATCGGCTCAGCAAGCTCTTTCGCCTTCATCGAAAAGCCCGTGCTAAACATCTCTGGCAGAACTATCAAGTCGGCTGATTGGTTCTGTACGAGTTGTTCAAGGTGGGCGAGATTCTTATCCGGCCGTTCCCAGATGACATCAGGCTGGACGATGACAACTTTCAGATCTTGCATAGCGCCTCCGCTGCTTGCTCAAGGACGTCATCGGTTTTCGCAAAACAGAATCGTAGGATTCGGTTGTCCGTTCCATCACTGTAGAATACCGATAGCGGAATTGATGCGACTTTGGCTTCACGTGCGAATCGTTTGGCGACGTCGATTTCAGGCTCGCTCGAAATCTCATCGTAACGCAAACATTGAAAATAGCTTCCCCGTGCAGGAACGAATTTGAAACGCGATTCAGTTAATCGTTCGAGAAACCGATCGCGCTTTCGCTGATAGAAGTCGGAGAGATTTAAGTAATGCTCACGATTACTCAAATATTGTGCAATCGCCCACTGTGCTGGGTGATTCACGGTAAAGTTAATCATCTGATAAATTTTCCGGAACTCTCGCATCAGTTCACGCGGAGCAAGACAATAGCCGACTTTCCAACCGGTAACGTGAAATACTTTCCCGAATGAATAGACCGCAAAACTTCGCTCGGCCAGTTCCGGATGGCGACAGACACTTTGGTGCTTCTCCCCGTCAAAGATAATATGCTCGTAGACTTCGTCACTGAGAATAATAATATTGGTGTCTCTCACAATAGCGGACAGCGTCCGCATGTCCGCCTCCGACAGTGTCGCCCCTGTCGGGTTATGGGGGCTGTTAATCCAGATGAGCTTGGTCTTCTTTGAGATCTTCGCCCTCACCTCGTCCCAAGGAACGGAATAGTCGGGGAATCGAAGTTTTACGAACACCGGCGTTGCGCGAGAGAGCTGCACGATTGGCACAAAGCAATCAAAGCTCGGTTCAAAAATAATCACCTCATCACCAGGATGGAGCACTGCCGTAGCAGCGGCCATGAGCGCACAGTGCCCACCAGGCGTTATCGTGATTTCGTCTTCAGCGTCGTACTTGCGGCCATAGAGTGACTCGACCTTCGCCGAGATTCCTTCGCGTAGCTCAGGAAGCCCTGGCATCGGCGCATACTGATTCCGTCCCGTCCGGCATGCCTCGGCAAGGTAATCTCTCAGCTGTTCCGGGCAATCAAAATTGGGAAAGCCCTGAGCCAAGTTAATCGCCCCATGATCGCGAGCGACGACATTCATCGCTGTGAAAATATTTGTTCCCATCTCGGGGAACTTCGAACGAATAGCATCGGGGTGAAATGTCATAAGCCTCCTCTCTCTCAGGTCTCGCTTTTACCACAAAACTGAGCTCGGGTCAGCTTTCGATAACCCGCGAGAACTTGACACTTCGATGCTGTAGCCTTAGCGTACTCATCTCTATGCACTGCCAAAAGTGCCACAAACCATCTAGCCTCTGCGTCTGTGGACTAATAAAAACGATCCCTGTTCGCACTCAAGTTGTTATCCTGCAACACCCTCAAGAAAAGAAGGAGATTCTCGCCTCGGCAGAATTTGTGCGGCAACTGTTGCCGCACTGCACATTAAAAGTTGGACTCTCGTGGCCGAGTTTACGGTCCGTGTTGGGATTAGATCGCGACGCTCCGTTAAACCATAAAGATTGGCTCGTGCTTTATCTCGGAGCGAAAAAGCTCGCAACCGACTTCAGTCCTGGGCTAACGATAGTTGATGCGAAGAACAGAGCTCGACCAAACAGCGCTCAACTACTGTCGCAGATAACAGGGCTTATCGTCCTCGACGGGAACTGGGCTCAAGTAAAGTCAATGTGGTGGAGAAATTCGTGGCTCTTAAAGACCCAGCGTGCGGTGCTGAAACCGGTAAAGCGCTCCGTCTATGGCAAACTGCGACGCGAGCCACGCTTAGAAAGCCTCTCCACGCTAGAAGCAGTAGCGCTCAGTCTCTCAATCATCGAGAACGATCCAGTAATCTTTGAGGAGATGTGCAAACCTTTCATTAAATTCCTTGAGCACGTTCGGAACACCTCGCAAGCGTCTCGACAACAATCGGAGCGGAGCTGAAGGGAAGAAGCCTCGGAAAGAGGGCAGTTCGCAACCTTCTTAGAGCGCCACTCCCTTAGACAATGCGCTGCACTCATTCCGAAGCTTCCGTGATTTCATTGTGCCCGTCTTGTTAGTTGCCGAATCTCCGAGTGAGCGGCATACACCGCACGTACTGTGGTTTGTATCGGCGATATACGCAGAGGCCTGGGATGCCGAAACCGAGGAGCATACCAATTGGGGTCAGAAGCCAGTCGAGGAGCATTGCAAATGCTACGAATAGCAGTTCACCACCGAAGCCGAGTCCCAAAACGAGGACAATGGCCAATGCTAACTTGCGACGCTGAACCCACAAGGGAATCCCTGAGTTTTCAGCATGCACGAGAATCCACACAACAAGCAACCCTGCTGGGAGCCCGAAGAATTCTGTGTTCCAACGGCTACCGGCCGCAATCAACTCGACGATTCTACAGATTATCGCCAACGCCAACGCTACCCCGATCCAAGAAACAACCATCATCAAGCCTTTTTGAACCCGCGCGCTTCTCATCCACGTCCAGCGAAGATAGTCCTCGATTGGTCGTGCAATTCGATTAATCAGCGGGCGAGAAATCGACATCAACATCAGCAAACTGCTTATAGATCGCTGATTCATGCGCTCTCCTCTCTGCCCACTACGGACAAAACCGAAACCCTCTTCCCGAAACAGATTTTGTAAGTTTACGCGCGAATACTTACACGGATAACTGCAAATTGTCGACGAAGAGGCTACATGTTAACGTCTCTGAATGAAACGAAAGGTCTTCTCATTGCCTCTCTGCTCTCTGATGATCATCCTATCGACTGTCGGATGCACGGTAAAAGCAGCTCTCGAGCCGATTAAATCAACTTCGTTTCTCAGTGACCGTGAGAGACTTGAAAAACCTCGAGATACTCCATTTGATCTCGCTTGGGCGATTGCTGATATTGAGAGCCGGGAGTTTGATACCGTCCTCATTCAGCCTGTGAGAACTGATCAAATCAATGGCGACGATTGGATTTACAGCGCAAGCACATTTATTACGAGTCGCGAAGCGTATCTTCGTAGGGTCAATGAGCTCGCAGATAAGATTCAGAAAGTCCTCATCAAAAAGTTCGATAAGCACGAGAAGGAGGGACTAGACACTGTCGTAGAGCAGGGAATACCTTTTGAGTCGGCTCCTGTTCCCTCCGTCATTCCTCCCGACCCAGCTGAGCTCGAGAATCTTGGCCAACCGGTCAGTACGGCAGATCGGACCTTAATCATTGAACTTTCACTTTCGGAGGTAAACTTCGGCGATCCCCTGCTGTATGGCGGGTTGCTTGCCGTTCCACTCCCAGGAGTCGCGAATTTATCGACCACTGTAAAGTCTCCTTCGCTAGGCATCGAAGCACGCTTTAGCGAGCAAGCATCAGGCGAAATTATTATGGAATTGAGTGATCGGCGATTCCCTCAGCTTAAAATCATTGATGCCAATCGACTGACGGTCACCCGCGCACTTCATGAAATGGCGAAAGAATTTGCGGACGATTTGGTCGCATCCCTCTATCGAAAAGAGGGGCAAAAAATTGGGAAACGGTTCCCGTTTTCGCTGCTTCCATGGTAACCGATCCGGCCATTTCATGCCTTATGTAAATGTGTGTTATCTTGCATCCTTCAAAATTGTAATCGTTGTGTAGAAGTATCGATCGCAAGCGTTCTTTTATTGAAGAACGCTGGCACCAGCGTGGGTTTGTTACAAGGTAACGAAGATATCCAGTGGAAGAAGGAGAGCGCTATGGCGGGAAAACAAACCGAACCAATTAACGAGCTCTGGGCGATTATGAATACCACACCAGGATCGCCTCCCCGATGGGATCGTCGACAAATTCCGATTGGAATGACGTTGGTAGCATCGAAAACGGCTCGATATGATCCTGGTTACGCAGAGCCCGGGCATGGCATGGATGAGGATGGAATCGTTGGGGTCGTGACTGTTATCGCCGGTGAACTTACTGTTAGCGGTGCAACGTCACGGCAATTCTTGCCCGGTGAGCGGTTTATCGTCATTGCCCATTCACCTGAGGCGAAAACAGAAATGCCGGGGTACACAAACCAAGCGCATGAGTCGAGTGGTGCTACTTTCATAGCCGACGTGTTTCGCATGCCTCCGGAGCATTAACGAGAACTGGTTCTCATGCGGAGAGTTTTGCCGAGCGGCTTACCGTCGAACCGCTCGGCATTTCTTGGTTTGCTGGTGCCAGTGATTTGTGTGGCGAGCAGCTGGACTCGGCGTTGGGCCTAAACAACATGCGCCAGAGCTGTCGAAGAAGGACTGGGACTCGAAACTCCTCGCACTCTCCTGACTTTTATTTGTCAAAAAAACGCTCTGGTCATCAGCTTCCAGCGAGTTGCCGTACCCCTAGTTTCCACAATCATAAATGTACTCCGATTGGCCGGCCTTTCAAACACGGGTGCGGTTTGAATGTTACACGGCAGTCGATCAGCGAATACCCATCATCGATGTCTCGCCAGTGCCAGAGAGTTTTCGTTCGATTTCACCAGAGGCCGAGACCTTCGCTTTACGTCATACTCGACCGCGTGCGATCTGCAAGTTCGTTTTGCTTGCAACAGTAACCTCTTTAATCATTTTGTATAGCTTGTATGGTCCAACGATGATACCGATAAAATATGCGAAGAAAAATTTAACGAGAACATAACCAAGCCAAAAATTGATGTTACCAATAAATAGTAATCGTTGGTTCTCTGATAAGAACTTCCAGCCCCAATAAGTAAAGGCAGCGAGCATTCCAGGAAACCAAGCCGAAGCAAAACCCAATTTTTGTCCATTACCGTAATCTAAATCCGCCAATAGGTAAGTTACCGCACCAAAAATCGCGAAGGTTATTCCAAGACCCATACCCATTTGTACTAAAATTGAGCGATTGTGCTTCAACAAACAAGCTTCACATAAAACCATCTCGAATCGATTTGCGCAGTCAAAACACATACCTCGCCCACATGATTGGCAAACTGCCGTCGTCTCTTTGTCAATGTGGCTAAAGCACTTCATCTTGAACTTCTCGGTTTCGGAATACTCAGACGCGTTATTCGCTTCATTGAGTGTTCACCTGAATGCCCCGAATTGAGGCGAGCGCGACCTAGCGTAAAATATCACAGATATCGGGAAAAAGAAAAAGACGAGTCGAACGGTCAGAGCCACTGAGCGGCTGAATGCCCCACTTGTTGCATTCGCTAAGACAATGTCCAAGTCTCCGTTACGAGGCGCAATCCACAATAACGGACAAAGTGACGAAAATCCGAGTCGCGTGTCACAAGCGGCATTCGATGATCAATACAGCTCTGCGCAATCAACGCATCAGCAAGTCTTGCTTTGAGTTTTCGTTGAAAAAGCGTGGCGCGAGTTTTCCCTACACGCTCCCAGTAGCCCTCATGAAGCTCCATCAAGGGGAGGCCCGCAATTAATGTTCGAACCTTTGGTTCTAGTTTTGGGTCACTTCGAAGCTCCGTCAACACAACAGGTGGAAGCAGTGCGTATTCTCCTGAAAGCGCATTGTCTACCATTTCTACGTCAGCGCCATTCTCCCCGGTAAGGTACGCGACGATTGAACTTGTATCAAGCGCGATCATCTCCGGTCCTCGCGCAGCTTATCGATCTCAACGGAGAATTTTACTTTCCCCCGGAGCGAACGAAGCTTCTTGTAAGCGTTACTTGCCGCGAGTAACTGCAGTCCCCTTCGCACTGTTGCCGTCACTCCCTCTTGGGTTGAACGCTGTGCGTCCTTTAACAAATCTTCGGGAATATGCACCGTGATCTTTCGTTGTTTCGCCATAGAACGATAATGCCATAATATATGCCAGAATACAATATGGTAATTCGATCCTCAAGGAGAGAGCCCCGGCATGCTGCGAGCTGTGAGCTAAATGCCTTCCTATTAACTTGATTGTGATCCCCGTCATCCACACAGGATTCCGTAACACTGTATAATACAGCTGGATTTTTGTGCGAGCGATACGTTCCGATCTAGCTAGCGCGAAGAAAGGAGAGTTTATGATCAACTATAGAAGCTATGCATTTGCCTTTGGCGTCGTGTTCATTATTGTCGGTCTTTTGGGATTCATTCCAGCGGTCACGCCGAATGGTATGTTACTTGGAATCTTTCACGTTAATACCGCACATAATCTCGTCCACCTACTCTCCGGGATTGTTGCGATATTCTGCAGCAAGCAAAGTATTGCGGCATCACGGATGTATTTCCTTGTCTTTGGGACGATCTACGGACTTGTTGCCCTACTTGGTTTTACACTAAAAGACCCATTACTTTTCGGCTTGATCGCCAACAACCGAGCGGATGCGTGGCTCCACCTGGCGATCGCTATCACGTCACTTGGGCTTGGAGTCCAAGGATTGTCGCGACCATCGATGAAGCACGTTCCGTAGCAGGTAGCATCGCAGCGCTCGCGTCTAAGGCGTCCTAAGAATAAAATCCTCTCAGCGAACATGAGCGTTCGTGAGAGGCGCGGTTCGCCCTTGTTCGGTGCGGCGGCCTACTTGGGAGATAACCAACGGCGAGGCCCGCCCTGAGTTGGTTACCATTAGGTTGATTTGCGCAATACTTAAGCTTCGGGAAGGGAGAACCCAAAACTCATGTAGAACGCCTGATCGGGAGCAATAAGGTAGAATCCAATAAATCGGAGTGCCACCAAGCTCAACGTCACTAAAACAAGATTTCTTGCCAGCTCAAAATGACACAGACAAAATATCGTGCCTACTGGTGGGAATGCAATTGTTCCGAACACCCACAAAAATCCTTCCGAAGAACACAAAACGATGAGCCATATAGTGCACACCATTCCCAATATTGATGAAACCGTAGTCAGCATGCTCCCGATCCTTGCGGAGTCTGTCATCAACGAATTTTGATGCGCATTCGATTTTGATGGTATTTTTGTCGATGGAGTTTTGAGGTCGATACTTTGCGTCCATTTTTTACCAAGCCATGCTTTCAGATTCATTGGTTCCTGATATGCGACGCTTCTTTTCTTGGAACCTTGTTGAGCGTAACTCGTTTTCACTACGTTAGTCCGTTGCATAACTGACGCGAATAGAGGAGATGCTGTCATCGGGTTGAGTGCTATCTGCACAACACTTAACGCGAGTGAAAGACAGAGAAACGCTTTGAGGAACAGGTCCATATAAACCGATGCTTACATCGCTTCAGCAGGGCCGCCCTCTCTTGGATCGCTACCAGATCTACAAACTCGCCTGCGACGATAGTTTTCCATCATGGTCAAACCGGTTGTTGCATTCGCTAAGACGATGTCCAAGTCTCCGTCACGATCAATATCTACCGCAGTGTTAATGGAGATAGGTTGGTGATGATACTCGCCGTTCGAGTCCATTTCGAACGGATTATAAAGTGTTGACGTGTTGTAATACGCAGAAGGAGAGAAATTAGCGGCTCCCTGATTGAGCAGTACGTATACCACGTCATTCGAAGTTCGACCCCACAGTGCAATGTCTGGTTTTCCATTGAGATCGAAGTCTCCACTGTTGATCAATTCTACTGCCACTCCTGAATGAGCTGGGCTTTGAACTGCGAAGGTTGTATCTCCATTGTTAAGAAATGGAATTACCGCCCCTGCGTCCTTTTTCAGAACCACGAAATCCATTTTACCATCTGCATTATAATCCGCTGTTGCCATTCCTAAAGTAGAAGCGTTAGGACCAGGGAAAAAATTATCCTGGGCAGTAAGGTAAAAAGGGAAACTTGGATTTGCTGGTATAGTAGTTTGATTGCGGAATACGTATAAGGATCTCGTCCTTGGCAATAAAAATGGATCGTAAGTGTAAGTCCAACTCGAGAGGATCATTTCGAGTTTTCCATCCCCATCGATATCGATTGGTTTGAGCGCATTTACTCGCGCGGCAACGTTGACATATGCGTTTGGCACTCCGGTAGCAAAGCCGGAAGCGTCAAAGCGACGCCCTGGTTCAAAGCTTCCGCTACCGGTGTTAATGAAAACATAAAATTCTCTCTTTTGATGCGATGTCCCTGCCACAATATCAACATTCCCATCTGCATTGAAGTCCGCTAACGCAAGGTTGGCTATTGTTTGGTTATAAGGTCTCGCGTCTAGTGAGAGCATCCCTGCTAACACAAATTGCCCTTGGCCTGTGTTTCTCATCACAACGATTTTATCTCGGAAGCCAGTAGTGCTGTTGCCGTAGGTGTTCGCAGCTGAAAATACTAAGTCTGGATTGAGATCGCTATCTAAGTCCGCTAAAGCTATCGTATGTGCCGATGTTAAGTAGAATAACCAATCAGAATCTTCAAAATGGTAGTCACTGACATCGTAGCTCTCTTCCGAAGCGAAACCTGTCTTCGTAACGTCGAACAACACACTAATGTCGCCCGAGGGTCTCTTTAAGGTAACGAGATCCTGCTTCCCATTATTGTTTAAATCAAGGGGAAGTTCGGTGCCACTACGCGTCGAACTTGTCGCGATTACTTGAGCATAGCCGTCTCCAGTGTCTACGGTATTTGGCGCCGACAGTTGGAACGAGTTGAACTGAATCGAGCAATAACTCGAGCCACCGATGCCCCCTTCTCCAGGCACACCAGGTCGAATCGGTCTAGGGATTGCTTGGTTTTGCCCATGCACGTTCTCTTGGGCGAAAAGCCCAATCAAACAGAGAAGCCAGCAAAAATTCGCTCGTGACTTAGTTGAACAGTTAAAACGTAGTGTAACCATTGGCGTAACCTCATCTGTAATGTCTAATGTCCCCTCACGCGGATTAAACATAGTGTCATACAAACGGTTAGTGTTCTGATCTTGTTTCAGCAACATCTCTTTGGAATTTTCACGTTCTCAGTGGTAACTCCTCTTGCCGTTCACATCGCTTCTGCAACGCCACCCTCTCTTGGATCGCCACCAGAGCTACAAACTCGTCTGCGACGATAGTTCTCCATAATGGTCAAACCACTTGTTGCATTCGCTAAGACGATGTCCAAGTCTCCATCACGATCAATATCTACCGCAGTGTTAATGGAGATAGGTTGGTGATGATACTCCCCGTTCGAGTCCATTTCGAACGGATTATAAAGTGTTGACGTGTTGTAATATGCTGAAGGAGAGAAATTAGCGGCTCCTTGATTGAGCAGTACGTATACCACGTCATTCGAAGTTCGACCCCACAGTGCAATGTCTGGTTTTCCGTTGAGATCGAAGTCTCCACCGTTGATCAACTCCACTGCCACTCCGGAATGGGCAGGCGCTTGAACTGCGAAGGTTGTATCTCCATTGTTAAGCATGGGAATTACAGACCTCGCTTCCTTCTTTAGAACTACGAAATCCATGTTACCATCTGCATTATAATCGGCTGTTGCTACCCCAAAGGTGGACGCGTTAGGACCCGAAAAGAAATTATCTTGGTCAGTAAGGTAAAATGGGAAGCTTGGATTAGCTGGTATGGTAGTTTGATTGCGGAATACGTATAAGGATCTAGCCCATTGCAAATAAAATGGATCGTTATGGGGAGTGGTAGTCCGACTCGAGAGAATCATTTCGAGTTTTCCATCCCCATCTATATCAATTGGTTTGAGCGCATTCACTCGCGCGGGAAGGGAAGGAGCTCCGTTTGGAACGCTGGGAATAAACCCGGAAGCGTCGAAGCAACGCCCTGGCTCAAAGTTTCCGCTCCCTGTGTTCATAAAAACATAAAATTCCCTCCTTTGGTATGAGGTGCCTGCGACAATATCGATACTTCCATCTGCATTGAAGTCTGCTAACGCAAGGCTGCCGATTTCTTGGGCATAGGGTCTGAGGTCTAGTGAGAGTGTTCCCGTATACAAAAACCACCCCTGGCCCATGTTTCTCATCACGCGGATTGCATCGACTGGGCCAGCGCGTTCTGCAACTACCAAGTCCGCTTTAAGGTCTCCATCCAAATCTGCTAAGGCTATCGTATGCGCGATATTAAAATCATAACTCTCTTCCGAAGCAAAACCTGTTGTTGTAACGTCAAACAAAACACTTACGTCGCCCGAGGGTCTCTTTAAGGTAACGAGATCCTGTTTCCCATTATTGTTTAAATCAAGGGGGAGTTCGGTGCCACTACGTGTCGAGCTTGTCCCCACGACTTGAGCATAGCCGTCACCAGTGTCTACGGTATTCGGCGCCGACAATTGGAACGGGTTGAACTGAATCGAGCAATAACTCGAACCACCGATGCCCCCTTCTCCAGGCACTCCAGGTCGAATCGGTCTAGGGATCGCTTGGTTTTGCCCGTGCGCGTTCTCTTGGGCGAAAAGCCCGATTAGACATAGAAGCCAGCAAAACTTCGCTCGGGACTTAGTTGAACAATTAGAACGTAGTGAAATCATTGACGTACCTCATCTGTAATGTCCGCTCACGCGGATCAAACCCGTGAATATATTTGGTTGCGTCGAGTAGAATTCTCGAAACAACATGTATGAGGGATTCTTATGCGTGATTCGATTGAATCAAGAAATGAGACCCTCCCGCTACGATATCAACCTAGTGCAAACGATGTGCCACATTGAATAATGGCCACCATGTGAAGGGAACCGTTTATTAGGAAACGTGTTATGCGGCTTTATAAATTTTCATTCTGATTGCATCGCACCGAAGTTGCACACTTCGATACTCAAGCGTTTTCACTGGAAACATCGTCCTGGAGACGCTGTTGTTTAAAATGAACCGATCCGCAAACACCACCAACTTTTTTGAGAGTCTATAATGAATACAAGAGCCGAATCTTTCTCAAAAAACCTCGAGTAGCAAGAGCGGTGAGCTCTTCGTTGATAACTTTTCATAAAGCTGATCAGCGAAGAGATCGCTGTAGCAATCCAAAAGGTTTTACACTCTTGTGTAAAAGTTCACCACCTTCACAAGCAGTTCCTTAAATTGCAATACAGGCATTTTATGGAACTGCTTGGGTCGTAGGTAGAGCTTGCACAAGCGGCGAAACTAATCGTGGGTAACAACAAAACGCGTCACCCATTGAGGAGGTATAGCGATGAGGACTTGGTTGTCTTGCAAAGTTTCACAGCTGGGCATTGTTGTTGAGGGCAATTGGTCAGAAAACGGACGTTTTCGTGGCACTTTGAAGATTCCTGCAGACCCCAAGAACGAATCTGAAGAGTTTGACCTTATGGTGCCCGATGATGATCGGGCCAGTGCGAAGCACTGGCTGCAAGCCAGCGTGCGCAGGTTCCTGCAAGAGTTCCGCCCTCTCTCCGAGCCGGAGACAACACGTACTGCGGAGTTGAAATGTGACGGGAACTGTTACATCTGGTCCCTCAAGCAGAGCACTCGTTGCATTGAGATAACAATCAAAGATCAAGAAGATGCTATGGTCTCCATGATGCAAGTGGTGATCACTCCAGCCTCGGTGAACGACTTGGCGAATAAGCACGAACGAGACCATGTCACCATTCACATCAAGGGCTCGTGGGAGATCAATCCGTACTAAACCGCGTAAGCGCCCTCAAATCCATTTCGAAAGCGGGCTGAGTTTGGCCGACTGGTCACTCTGGAGCGTTTTGCTCGGGAGCGCTACAGCGTCTCTCCCCTACAAATCACAAGGGGTCAGGCCCTTTGACCGGTAATTGGATAATTTGGGGAACTTTACAAAAACCGGTCAACGGGTCTGACCCCTTGAGTGGTTCTGTCCATGACGATAAAAGATGATTTAAAGCGAAGACCAGATTACTTTTTTTTCTAGATCAACAACTTGCTTCTGGATCGCCAGATATTCCTGTTCACGTCTCGTCTATGCGGAATACTCCGCGTTTTCAAAAGAAAGAGGACACGATTTGTTTCCGACACAGCATAACTCGCTTGTGGCGGGACATTGCCGAGAGACACGAAGAACGAGAGAGAGTTCCCATGAAAGTATTGTTGAAAGGTGGTTTATTATTCCTTCTCGTCTGCTTGTCCAGGACCCAAGCAGACGCCATGAACGTGTCACACGCCTGTGGGTATGTGAGCAACCTGTTTTGCTGCAACTTCTCTGCTAGCTGCGGTGCGGCGGTAACCTGTGTAGATGGCGGAAGTAATGACGTCGTCGTTCAAGTCCGCTATGGTTGTTTATAAGAATCAGGTCAACACCCTTTAGTTCCGGGTATGTGCTCACACACCGTGCGAGGTCAAATTTACGAGCACATCTAGGAACGGAGACGAATATCCGGAAATAACGGTTCTCCCGCTAAGTAATACTTTCCGAGAATGACGCTACGACAAGTTCGCATTACCGTTCTCATCATTTTGTTGGTGGTCACCAGCTCGCTCCTTCCGATACCGCACACTTTGCAGAACAAGCTTGTTTGGCACGAATCGTCGGCAAAATTACGAGTTCTGTTTATTGGAAATAGTTTTACTTTTGGAAACGATCTCCCGTTGCTCCTCGAGGCGATGATGTGGAAAACTTCACTTCCTATCGACACGGAGATGATCGCTTACGGAGGGGTTTCGCTGAAGTGGCACAGCAATAATGATGCAACTCTCGAAGCGCTAGAAACCGATCACTGGGATTACGTTGTGCTCCAGGACTGTAGCGATTGTCCACTGTGGAGGCAAGATGCTTTCCAAAGTGGAGTTCGTGAAATGGTGCGATTAGTCAAGAAGGCAGGAAGCGAGCCGATTCTTTTTATGACCTGGGCAGATATCGGCGCTTTCGAACAACAAAAAATTATTGCAAACGAGTATCATATTATTGGAAAAGAACTCGATGTAAAAGTTGTCCCAGTTGGTCTTGCGTGGGAAGCGGTGCAAAGAACGCATCCCGAACTCAGGCTCTATGATGGGGATGGTCACCACGCAGGCATGCTCGGCACGTTCGTTAGCGCCTATACCTTCATCACGGTGCTTCAGAAGCGCCCCGATCACGTTTTAAACGGAGCAGTCGTTCCTCCACCGCAACGATTCTATCAGCTACTTTTTCCGGAGGAGCAGCGAATCTACGCCGATCACGTGACAGCCAAAAAAATTCAGAGTGTAGTCGACGATCTGTCGGAGCTTTTAAAGAGAAGAGATTAGCGGTGCGTTACAACCTGTCTCTTCCTTGGGTTGAGGAGATTCAAGGGATCAGACACCTTGAGGGCTTCAGTAACTCCCAAAGGTTTTCTACTGGCGGCATTAGAGTTCAAACTTACTTAAAACCTCTAGCCGGTCTGCGGCCAGGACCACGATCGGCCCTGGCCGCTGCGATGTATTGGTCTATGCCGTCGCCACATCTAGTGCTCCTGGTACCACACCTTGACTCCCGCTAACACAGTCGAGCAAATGGTCGAGATCTAGGTAGGCAACGACAGATTCAACGCGAGTGTCGGTTATCAGATAAACCGTCACCCGACGCTGCTCACTCACATCGCGTTTTCTTGCGTGAATGACGACTATCAGATTCTCGGTCAATGGATAGTCGACAACCGACTGTCTCGTTCCTCGCCAGGAGTAACGCTCTACGCGAAAATGCCTTGGTGCGATAACCAGGCGTCGTGAACTTGTGCGAAGTCCGCTAAGCCCTCGAAGAATCGACAGCACAATCAGCACCGCGACGCTAATTCGCAGAATCCATAGCGTAATCGGTGTGGGCGGGAGAAAGAGATACGTAACCGTGGCAGCTGTGGAGCAAAACGACGATAGGTACATCCCGATTAGCCGGTGTAACGTCAGAACTGGACCAGGCTTGAGAATTGCTGGCTCGCGCAGATTTCCGCCGCTCCGCGACAAGTAGCTGCGCAGATACTCCTTCGAAACTCCGCCGCAAAATAGTACCGCGGCGTTTGACCTCACGGTACCGAGCCCTCGTTGCAGAAGCTTTTGGAGTTGGCGTGGGCTAGACAGCCAGCGCAGCGGTCCTAGTTTTCTTACAAAGTCCTTGGGGATGTCAGCATCATCGTCGGTTATGAACGCCAAAACCCGTAAGCAGATAACTCCGCCCGCGAGAAACAAAAACATCGAAAGCCTGCCGCCCAGCTCCCACGTTAATTGAAAATCCCCAGCAACGAATTCAAGCCAGTAGTGCCGCATCACTTCTAGGCCAACGAGGACAGTAGAGATCACGCACAGCGGAAAGAGATCCCGCGGAATTACTACCGCATTGTCAGCAAGTGCCACCAGCACAGGCGGCTCACTATGATGAACAAAAACTTCACGCATAAGCTTTCTCCTATGTAAGCCTTGCTCTAATGGGAAAATCTAATTGAAACGAAACGGGGGGTGCCTAACAGCAGCTTTAAACCATACTAACTGCCGCCAGCTTCATTGCCTGATTTTTCAATCGCAGATATCAAGCCTACGGCAGTGGTAATTTGCTTACCCATTTCTGGTTCTTAAAGGAACTTCGCGGCTTGCAGGTAAACCCATGAAAGCCGAGTGAATCAACAATAACAGATGGATAAAACGATAAGATAGTTGGATCCTTCCCTTTATGTGAGGGGAACGACCCCTTGACTCTAGTAGGCAACCTTCGGATAAGGAAGCGGTAGAATCGTCTCGCTCAAAAACCAAGCAAACGCAATGCCAACGATTATACCCATAATAAATCCGCTAAGGAGTAACAGCCGTTCTCGCTTTTTTTGATTTAAATCGCTCATAGGACAAACGTTACATATACGAAGAACGATCCACTCGCGCAAGTGGTTTACAAATTCGCTGTTTTATCAAACAGCGAGTTCATCGCTTCAAGATCCTTCAAATAACATGGATAGCCTTTTTTTGCTCTCGCAACTTCTTTGGCATCAATTTCAACTGGAATTACCGGATCTTCTCCAGAAGTTTCGGCGATGAGATCCCCAGTTGGAGCGAACACCATGCCCTTACCACCGAACATCTTTCCGTGTTTGTCACTCCCATGACGATTTGAACTTGCGACGTAACAACCTGATACGATCGCTGCCATCGAAAGCGCAGTCTTCCAGCGGTCAAGCGTCTCTGCTTCTGTCGCACGGGGCACGACGATGAGCTCCGCTCCCATGCGACCATAGTAACGTGCCCATTCGTTGAACATCACTTCTGAACAAATAAGGAACCCGATTCGACAATTTCCAACACTCGCGATACGGAAATGAGTTTGGCCTCTCTCGAACCAACGCATCTCGTAATAGCCTTCTTCATCCGGAATAAATTGCTTCGTATGGACTATTTCGATGCCTCTTTCTCGGTGCCAGACGAAACCTTGATTAACCGATTTCTCACCCTCGAATACTGGCCGAGTGCTTATCACAAACTCTGCGCCGAGTTCGACAAAATTTGCCTCTGCCTCGCGATGGGCTCGCTGAGATTCAATCAAAATATCCCGATTAAATTCTCGTTCTGCCGCAATCCACGGTCCAAACGGAAGCTCATTGAGCAGCACAACATCCACGAACAAGTCCTTCGTTTGACTACAGAGAAACTTCCACTCGTCACTCCCCACGAGCATATTTGAACCACCTTCACATACAGAAATTCTCATGTCCCTCCTAACTGCTCTGCGTCTGTCATGGAATTCGGATCCTAAATACCGAATTCCAATTCTTATCATACAAGGCCATGCAGGTCATTCTCTCAACGCTGACCTCGCCCCGACCCGCTCGCCAGTTTTTTTTGCATAACCTTTCCTCGCGCGATCAGTAACCGCTCTGCGCTCAATAGTTGATAGCACCAAAAAATTAATACTGTGGACGCTGAGGTACTCACTAACCACGAAAATGAAGCTGGGAATTTCACATAAGGTAGAAGCGCTCGGCCAACAGGAACTATCTGCCAAAAAATTAGCGCAGAGATAAACAGTGGGTTCTTCGTGATATTTTTCCCCGACATAAAACCCATGATCTGCCCGCTTACAGCAAGAATGAGCGGTGTTGCCCACCCGATAGCCCAAAGGTGAAAAACAAGGTCGCTAATCCCATTTCCTTGATAGAGAAGTATGAAACTACCAACGATCGCCCAGAAAAAACTTATGAGAAAGGAAAGAGCTAACCCGTCCTGATGAGCAGTGCGATAGCCAAGGTAAAGTTTTGTGCAATAAACATAATAGCCGATGGTAACTGAAGCGAAGAAACCAGCTAAATTTGAGAGAACAGACATTTTTAGTACCGGAGAAAGGCTTAAAGCTGCGCCGGTAACCAATACGAGAATAAAGAGATAGTGAGCTTGGCGCTTGGAACAACGTGTCCCACCTAAAAAGGCGGCAATGAACTGTTGGCCACTACCAATAATTAACGCCCCTACCCCGCTCCAAAAAATAATAAGTGCAACTGAGCTTTCCTCCAAAGGAAGAATCGGCGAGAGCGCGAACCCAAAAAGCCCCAATAAATTTAAACGCCCTGCCGTGGCTGAAAGTGTTGGCTCGCCACTTTGTTGAAAACGGGCCGCATAGAGAATAGCGGAGATATACACACCACTTATTATTCCTTTTCCAATAATAGACTCGGGCAACGTATACCAAAATACCACTCCAAGCACCGAGAGCGGAATCCAAAGCAAAGTAAGTGGTGACGGTGGCAATTTTGCGCCGACAATTTTCGGCCCAGCTTGAGCTAAAAACCCGAGGACAAAAAAGCCAAGGAATAAGTACATCTGAATCAACACATGAAGTTCTCGCATATCAACATAAAAGGATTTCATCGGAAGTTGGCCATTAAGGGAAAGCCACATATGCGCCCCTATCCAACCGGTACCGATTACACTTGAAAGTGCTCCGACAACAAAAAATTTGTCTGCAATGGGGCCAAAGCCTAACCGCGAAACGGGGCAGCCTGGCTTTCCCCGGTTTGATAATTGAATAAGCTCTTCGCCGTTAACCACGGATGTGCTCCTAAAAATGATTCTGGCAAACTACCTATCAAGGTTAATATTCCCCTACTCCCCGCACGAGGACCCATTTGATTATAATCAAACGCTTCGAACTGTTCACCCGTTTATAAGTTCAAGTTTCTCCAAGGTGCGATCGTAACTTATAAGATAAATCTTTCTCGCTTCGGCAACTATTTCGCGGCTGAGTTCTAAAGTCGATTGCACTTCGTCGCTTTCCTTAAGCTCATTGGTTTCCGGCTTAACGAGCACAGTTACCTGATGAGACCCGGGTAAAATCTTGACCTCTTCGTTTACGAAAAACATTCCATCACCGCGAAGGTTCGAACGCGCGAACACATCGCTTAACAACTCGCGACCATCAACGATAATTTTAACGCTATACGTGATCTGCTGTTTTTCACACACCTCTGGGAGTTGCATATGAAGTGGCAGTTGCTTTCGCTCTTCCTCGGATAGAGAACGACACTCTAAAGCAGTTTGACCGGGGAACTTCGCCCCTAGTCGCACCACGGCATAGTCTTGTTCTTTTCCAATTGGGGCTTGATTCATGAATGCTAGTAAAACAAGTAATATCGGCGTTGCGAGAAAACGCCGAACCACCTGGGTGCGGTCCTTAGTTCCAGCCGGAGGACGCTTTTCATCAGATACATCTCTGATAAACTCGTGAAACGCGCTGGCGCGACTAAGCGCATGTGCTGTCTCTTGCTCCGAACTTGCATCCACCATAAGCCTTCGGCGATCGATTTCGCGAGCAAGGAAAGGAACCCGTTTATAAAAAATGCGTTGGGTCAGTAAGTCGAGGCCATCACGGTTAAAGCAGTTTCTCTCTGGGCAGGCATGAAAAAATACTCCGCCACACTCCTGAAAAAGCCTTTCCATCACTTGCGTGTGAACGGTGCCGCAGCAGTCTGCGAAATGAAGATGAAATCCAGGCTGCGCATTTGCAAACTCCTTCCAACGATCAGGGACTGCACCGTTGTGTTTACAAACAATAACAGTCACGTCAAAGGGCCGAACTTCCGGAAACTCCTTTTTAGAAAATAGCTCGATCTGCTCTAATTGCTCTCTCCCACTTCGTTCCGGCGGGCCGACACAAACATCGCCACAGGACGCAGCACATATTCCACAGCTTACGCACGATTCCGATTGAACCTGGGCTACGAGCCTACGCCCGTCATCACGAGGAACCATGATGATCGCTTCATACGGACAATCGCGCGCGCACTGTGTGCACCCGGTACAACGCTCCGCATCTACTACTGATGATTTACGAATCGCCTCTTTATTTGGCCGCCACCACCAGGGCATTGAAGCAAGGAAAAATACGAAAATGGTTAATAGAGTAAATGTCCAAAGCGGTGAGCGTGACACGAGTGGGATCCAAAATCCCACAAGCAAATCTGTTGGGACCTTCCCGGGAAGTGACAATAAGTCTGCTTCCGGCATAAGAGTTACCGGCCAGACAATTCCAAGGACAAGAAAAGCAACCGTTGACCAAATAAAGATCGGTCGAATAGGAAACCAACGGCTCCGCGAAATCTTTGCGGTATGTACCCAGAGACCAAAAATAACTCCTACGGGGAGCGCGACATGAAGAAAAAGATTCATAAAAAAGAAAGAAGGGGTAACCGGATTTGTACCGTTAAAGGCCGAGGCGACCGTGTCTTGCAGAAAAGGAAATAACTGAAGAATTTTAGCCCCAGCTATCGCAAGACTTTGGCTATGTGTGTCCCAGACTAGGATATAGCCAGTCCAAGCAGAGAGGAGGAGAATACCAAGAAGCACAATTCCACTTATCCAAGCAAGCGTTCGCGGCCCCCACGTTTTTCCCTGAACAAGTAATTGGAGGACATGAAATATAGTTGCAACAATTACGCCATCGGTTGCGTAACGATGCACTGCACGTATCCAACGACCAAGATAGATCTGCGACTGTATGTCTACGAGTGACTGATAAGGGGCTGAGACACTGTAAAAAAATAATAGGTAAAGACCAGTAACGAGGAGGACGATAAGAAAACCAACCGCCAATGTTCCGCTACGGTAGAGCGGATTGTAGCCGGAGTGATAGAGCCAATCAAAAAAACGGTGAAGCGGATGAACGATTCGTCCCAACCGAAACGCCATACGCGGGAGCGGAGTGCGAAATTCAGGAATCACTCTTGGCTCTCTTTCGCAGAAGCGAGGACGTTCTCAATCGCCTGCGAAAGCCACGTGACTGAGGCATTGTTAAAGGCATAAACGATCTCTCCCTCGGCGTCGATTACGTAGCTAGGAGACGGATGAACGATATCTCCGCTTCGCTCATCACGCTGAATCGCCATGTGATAATCTTTGTGGACGGAAAGCACTTCGTCGACATTACCAGAAAGAACATATTGGCTTTCGCCTAAGTCCCATTGTTTCGCAAGGGTTGGAAGAGCGCTTGGTGTATCACGCCAAGGATCAAGTGTTACAACTAAGACACTGAGCGTCTCAGGCGGAAACTTTCTCGCCGCAGTAAGCACCTGCTGAACAATAGCGGGACAAACGGTCTGACAGTGGGCAAAGGCAAAAGTAAGAACGAGCGGACGCCCCTTAAGCTCACTTAATCCCAATCGCTTGCCGTATTGATTCATAAGTGCAAACGATTTTGCAGGTTGGTTTAATTTCGGGTAATGCGCCGGCAGATCTCTCAGTTCGTCTGAAAGATATGAGGCTTCCGCAACTGCCTGGCCGTCACTGATTCGCTTAAATACCCAAACTGTTTGAGCGAGTACGCACAAAAGTAAAATAACAGCAAAAGCACGCCCAGTAAGTGGACGAAGAAAGTAACGAAGCCCACTAAAAATCTCCCGTCCATAAGCAACTAAGGCAGCAAATAAAAACGAAAGTGGTGCCAGAACAAGGATAAACCAGCCGGCAGTATCAGGTAAGCCGTTCTCATTTATGCCAAAGCAGGCAGCTTGTGCTCGCAGTAACCACTCGGGAGTTGCCTCTGGTATATGCCAAAAGGCAAAACTCCATAACGATAGAGTGATTAAGATCCAGAGAATGAGTAGTACCGCCGGGGTTAGACTTTCACCTTTGCTATCTGAAAGAGGCTCTGCACAACTCACCCTAGCCGATCCTCCAGAGGAATGAGAGAACCTTCCAATTAAGAAAATAATAGACAATAAAACAAACAAGGAAAATTCCAACAAGGATAACGGTGCCTGGCGTGCCGTCCTTGTGGACTCTTGCAACCATCGAACCACTTTGAGCTTGCGCGGGGAGTTTCAAAATACCTTGAGGAATACCACTCTCACGAGTAGTGATGCTCTCCGGAGTAAACGGCTTCCCAAAAAAAACTGATATTACTGCACTCAAAATAAAAATCAGACCGCCAAGCACTGCGATCAATCCCCCAATGCCAAGAATTGCTTGTAACAAAAGTACCGCTGGATGAAAGTCGACGGGAAACGGTGCTCCGGCAGATGTAATATCGTAATGTCTTCGCGCTGCGCCAAACGAGCCCATGAACGACATCGCCATAGACATTACGGTAATTCCAATACCAAAAAGATACGGCTGAAATTTTACAAGCGGCCATAAGGCCACTCGCTTTCTAAAAATAAGTGGGATGAGATAATAAGTCACAGCCATAAAAGCGAGTGCTGTCCCGCCAACTACAGTGACATGAAAGTGTCCAGGGATTCGAAGCGTATTGTGCGCGACAATATTTATCTGCTCCGTGCCGATAGTTACACCGGTAATGCCTCCCAGAAAGCCAAAGATAATGACTGAAAGCACAAGGCCAGAGAATCCCGGGTCGCCCCAAGGTGCCTTGCGTAACCAGTCGAAGGTTCCATTGGTAAAGCCTCGAAGCCGTTGTCCGAGTTCAATTCCCGCTGGAACGGTAAAGCCGTGAATCATACTGGCAAGGACCGCCAGATACATCGCATAACTTGTATTCCATACCTTCCATGCAGGACCCATTCCAGGGTCAACAAGAAGATGATGTGCAGAAGCCATTGAAATAAAGAGAATGTAGAGAACAAATGCCGTGCGACTAATCTTTTCGTTTAACACCACACCACCAACCGTTACAGCGGCAAGGAAATACCAAATCGCCACCATCGCGGCTACGTTAATCTGCTGGGAAGAATGTCCAAGGCCCCAAAAGATCAATCGATAAACCTGCGGGTCCATGTTCATAAGACCCAACGACCAGAGCCAGNNGAATATAGATCAGTGCTCCGTGAAGGAGTGTGATTATTGCGATGATGTTTGCTGTTAGCGCACCGAAGGTAACGAGTGGAATTGACCCTGTATAAGTCTTCTCTCTTTTTGCAACAGTAAGTGCCGCAAGGAAAAGCATCGTAACTATCAGTGCGCCGACGGCAAAAAGAATAATCCCCAAATAATAATTTGGATCGGCCTTAAGCGGCGGATATGAGGTAAAGAGCACATCTGCCTTACCCATAAGCACCATCGCATCCACAAGCACTGCTCCTACAACCATGAGTACAAAGGCTAACCAACCAAGCTTTGGAGCTGGGAGCCGACAATTGAGAACTACCGGCCCCGCAAAATACAAAACCGCCATTTCAAAAAAGATAATAAAGAAGATAAGCATGTTTAGGCCGTGGAGCGTAAGAAAACGATAGAAGAGATGAGCCGGAAGAAGATGAATCGCTTGCCAACGGGTAAGAACAAGCCCAGTTGCCGCAATGACACCGATAAGAAAACAAACTACAGCAACTACCGCATTACATCTAATAAGAAGCTCAGCGTTTCGTTCAACCTTTATTCCTGTAACGAAACAGGTTCGAAACTGCTGAGAGAGAGATGCAGTGGACATTATAAAGTCTCCGTTTATTCCTCAACAACGATTTTTCCCACCATGTTGTGGTGTAAAATCCCGCAAAACTCATTACAAATGATTCGAAAATCTCCTGCTTGATTAGGCGTAATCTTAAGCGCGTAATCATAGCCGGGAACAACTTGGATGTTCACGTTTATAGGAAACAAGCTAAAGCCGTGGTTCACATCCGCAGAGGAAAGATGAAGCGTATATTCGACCCCCTTTTTTAGTTTGAGCACCGGATTCCAGTTCCACATCCGTGCCAACAAATACACGTCACTTCCCGGAGGCGGTGCTACCACTGGGTATCCGTTATCTTCCCCGACTTTGTAATCAGTGATGAAACGAGCGACCCGTTCGCTAAATGCCTCTGGTGTAACGGTTGAGCGGATACCAGTAGGATTCTGACCTCCCTTAAAATGCCAAAAAGGCATCATCCCAAACAAAATGAGACACCAGATGAATGAAATAGTGACCCAGCGTTTCTCTTGCTTGTGCGCTGGTTTCCACCACAACCCGCTTGGCGAAACCAGCGCAGAATGCATCTCCTCTCCTGACATAGCGTCAATTTCCTCCTAAGGAAGTTTTGCCGGTGGAAGAGTTAACACTTCCCACATCCCCCAAATAGTATAGAAGCCAAACATAACGACGAGTCCAAGAACAAGTAATACTAACGGCCGATCGTAGAGCTTCTGTAACCAGGGAATGGGTTCTCCCGGTTCCTCATCAGGCGGCGAGTTGGCTTTGCTCATCGATTTTTCTCCGTTCCCTGATAATACGCTAGCGTATAATACTCACCAGTGTTAATAAGAGAATAAAGGACTGTTTAATCTTTTATTTCGACCAATGCAAGCGAGAATTTTAGCCCCGCTTTGTTACTGACAATAATGTGTAATGCTTTCAGCATCGTCAAAATATGCCTTAAGAGCCTTACTGTGCCTGGCTAAGTATCAGGATAATTCAGAGACTTTTATGCGGGTAGATGTGCTTTCTGAAGAAGCCGGTGTTCCCGCTCCCTACCTCTCAAAGATTATCAAGATTCTCGCCCGAAAAGATATTGTTGAGACCCGGCGTGGTTTAACGGGTGGGGTTAGACTTGGAGCAAATAAGAAAAAAATTACCTTTTTTGATATTTGCGAGGCGCTCGATGAACCAATCATCAATGAAGAGTGTCTTCTTTCTAAAAAGGCGTGTAATGCGAATGCCCCCTGCCCTCTTCATCACGAGTGGAAAAAAAACCGTGAGGGAATCTATAAGTTCCTGAAGAGAGCAAAGATTTTCGACTCGCAATAAAAGACCTTGGTATCCTGTATTGACGGGTTCCAAAGGTGATGTTCTTATCAGGGCATGTCTCATTCGGATCAACTTACTCCTCTCTCCTCTCAAATAACCATCACGGACCATAAGATTGTCAGTGAAGTTATCTTTGCCGGGGGCGGCGACGCGGGACTAAAATTTAACCGACACTTTACTACCAAGGGTCAGCATCCATATGAATGCGTAACTTGGGAGAAGAGACATTGTGAAATTAAAGATAGTCAAGGAGCGACCATTTTCTCGCAAAGTGACCTTGAAGTTCCGGCAAACTGGAGTGAGATGGCGACAACAGTTGTTGCCTCAAAATATCTCCGCACTGCGATTGACTCACCCGAACGTGAGTCGAGCATTAAGCAGCTTATTGATCGGGTCGTAAACACCATCACTTTTTGGGGAGACACTGACCACTATTTTAGCTCACAGACTGATTGTGAAACGTTTCGCGCTGAACTCACACATATACTTCTCAATCAATACGCCTCTTTCAATTCACCGGTCTGGTTTAATCTTGGAGTTGAACCCCATCCTCAATGTAGCGCGTGCTTTATTCTTTCTGTTGAAGATACCATGCCAGCCTTGCTTGAACTTCAAACTATCGAAGGAATTCTCTTTAAAAGTGGTTCGGGCTGCGGTACGAACCTCTCCTCTATTCGCTCAAGTAAAGAGAAGTTAAGCGGAGGGGGCACCGCATCGGGCCCGCTCTCATTTATGCGGGGTTTTGATTCCTGGGCGGGAAGCATTAAGAGCGGCGGAAAAACACGGCGGGCTGCCAAGATGCAGATCCTCGATGTTACCCACCCAGATATTCTAGAATTCATTCGCTGCAAAGCAGACGAGGAGAAAAAAGCCTGGGCACTCATTGATGCAGGCTATAGTGGCGGCTTTAACGCTCCGGGTGGAGCTTACGATTCCGTGTCTTTTCAAAATGCAAATACAAGTATTCGTGTTGACGACGAATTCATGAAAGCAGTGGTAAGCGATGGAACGTACTTTACAAAAAGAGTAACTGATCAAAAGAACTGCGAGGAGTTTAACGCGCGCAAGGTGTTACAACTTGCATCGGAGTGTGTTCATATCTGCGGCGACCCAGGGATTCAGTTCGATACCACAATTAACTCCTGGCACACCTGTCCTCGCTCAGGACGAATCCGTGCAAGTAATCCCTGTAGCGAATACATGCACCTTGATAACTCTGCTTGTAATTTAGCAAGCATAAATCTGCTTAAGTTTCTCGCCGAGAACGGAGATTTTGCCGTTGATGATTTTCTTCATGTAGTTGATATTCTTATCACTGCCCAAGATATTTTGATTGATCATTCACGTTATCCAACAAAGAAAATTGAACGGTGTGCCCATGACTTTCGTCAGGTTGGTCTTGGTTTTGCAAATCTTGGAGCACTCCTTATGTCTCAGGGTCTGCCGTATGATTCTGAAGAGGGTCGTGCATGGGGTGCGCTGGTGAGCAGTCTCATGACTGCTCAAGCCTATAAGACAAGTGCAAGACTTGCTTCAGTACTCGGACCCTTTCACGGCTTTCGTCAAAATCGAAAACCGATGTTAGCAGTGATTGAGAAACACTCTCAGGCCGCAAAAGAATACGATTTTAATAGTCTCCCAGAGACTCTTTATCAACGTGCTCGCATACTTTGGGATGAAACACTCCGCTCAGGTGAAAGCTCGGGGTTTCGAAACTCTCAGGCTACAGTTCTTGCTCCCACTGGAACGATCTCGTTTATGATGGATTGTGACACGACGGGAATTGAGCCAGACCTCGCGCTTGTGAAATATAAAAAACTCTCAGGTGGAGGAATGCTTAAGATCGTAAACCGCAGTGTCTCACGGGGTCTAAAAGCTCTTGGCTACCAGGATGTGACGATAAACGACATCCTCCATCATATAGATACTCATGATACCATTGAAGGAACGTCGTCGCTCAATCCCGAGCATCTCTCCACGTTTGATTGTGCGTTTCAGCCGGTAAAGGGAAAGAGATTTATCCATCACTCTGGCCATCTCCGCATGATGGCTTCAATTCAGCCTTTTATCTCGGGAGCAATTTCCAAAACAGTTAATCTTCCACAGACCATTAGCACCGAGGAGATTTTTGATATCTACGTCGAGGCATGGCGTTTGGGTTTAAAAGCCGTTGCGCTCTACCGCGATGGTTCAAAGCGCACGCAGCCACTAAACACGAGTGCTGAAAGGAAACCAAGCGAAAGCAACATCCCTCATCGAAAACGCTTACCTGAGGAGCGCCATGCTCTCACTCATAAGTTTAGTATTGGCGGCCTTGAAGGGTATCTCACCGTCGGCCTTTACGAGGACGAGACGCCAGGAGAGATTTTTTTAGTAGTTGCAAAAGAAGGGTCCACACTCTCCGGTGTGATGGATGCTTTTGCTACGTCTGTTTCTATCGCCTTACAGTACGGCGTGCCACTTGCTACCCTCGTTAAGAAATTTACCTACTCTCGCTTTGAGCCAGCAGGCTTTACGAGCAACAAGGAGATCCCAGTTGCTCAGTCAATTGTCGATTACATTTTTCGCTGGCTTGCGCTTAAGTTTTTAAGTGCAAAAGAACGGGCTGAGCTGGGTGTCTGCGTCGGTGCAGAAAAAAACGAAATCCTCGTTAAGGAACAAAGAAACGGTTCTCACCAAGAGCTTTCGGAACTGCTATTTAAAAACCTCGATGACGCTCCTCCCTGCATTCGATGCGGCTCATCGCTGATGGTTCGCCAAGGGGGATGCTATTATTGTCTTAATTGCGGCAGTCAAGGTGGCTGTGGATAGAGAAGATGCGTCGCTGACTGGAAGAAGCATTTCGCCGCAGCTTATCGAAAAATATGCTGTTTCTGCTCCACGGTACACGAGTTATCCAACCGCTGCTGATTTTTCTCAAGCTGTAACTAGTGATGTTTGGCGCGAAACGCTAAGCAATACTTTTTTCGCCATGCCCCCCTCCCCCATCGCCCTGTATTTTCATATTCCGTTTTGTCACTCGCTTTGTTATTTCTGTGCCTGTCACAAAATCATCCCGAAAAACCGAAATTTAGTCGCTCCGTTTCTCGAAGCCATAAAACATGAGCTTGCGGCTTATAAAAAAGTAGTGGGCGATCATCACCACGTTGTTCAGATTCATTGGGGCGGCGGAACTCCTAATTATCTGACTCGAGAAGAGATGGGTTTGCTCAGCTCTGCTATTCATCAAACATTTCCGCGGTTCGCTTCGAGCACAGAATTCTCCATTGAGATTGATCCACGTGTTTCAAACTTTGAAACTTTGGCCACTCTTCGTGCCATTGGTTGTAATCGCTTAAGCCTTGGTATTCAAGATTTCAACCCAGCAGTGCAGCGTGCCATCCATCGTGTTCAATCATTTGTCGAAACTGAGCGGCTCTTTTCTCGGGCGCGGCAATTAAGCTTTGAATCGATAAATGTCGATCTCATTTATGGACTCCCACTACAAACAAGAGAAACATTTCGAGATACGATCGAAAAAGTTATTCTTCTTCGACCCGAAAGAATAGCTCTCTATGCTTATGCCCACGTTCCGTGGATACAAAAGATTCAAAACAGCTTCAAACGCTTTAAGCTTGCCTCATCCGAGGAACGTGGCCTGATATTTAATGATTCCACTCAACGCTTGCTCGAAGCAGGCTATGTGCATATTGGAATGGATCATTTTGCGCTACCGCATGATGAATTAGCACGAGCTTCTCAACAGTCGCGGCTCATGCGAAACTTTATGGGTTACACTACACGAGTTGCTGATTACTTACTCGCTTTCGGTCCAAGCGCCATATCAACGGTGCCTTCCTGCTTTGCTCAAAATGAAAAGGTCTTAGAAAAATACTTTGAGAAAACGACACAGAACGGTTTTGCTATCGAGCGGGGTGTTCTCTGTAACCTTGATGATTATATGCGCCAATCCGTAATCTCGGAACTTTTCTGCCACGGTCAGATCAACATGCACAATTGGGAACAAATATGGCAGATACCGTTTCAGCGTAAATTTAGGACAGAACTTTCGCTGATCAAGGAATTTGAAGAGGACGGACTTATCCAGTACGACCCTCACCGAATTGTTCTCACTCCTCAAGGAAAATTCTTCGTTCGAAATATTGCCACCGTTTTTGATGCTCGCATCGGAAAATATCAAGGATCGAAGCGTGCGATTTTTTCATCGGCGGTTTAGCGGAGATTAATCACGCATTATCAGAAGCACGTTTGACTTGATGGTCAAGAGCGTGTACGCCTAGTCGGGAATTGCGTGGTTAATGATTAGACTAAGGAATACTGCGATGGATAAACGATCCTGCTCCGCTATTATACCGGCAGTTCTACTTCTCGTACTCATCGGCTGCGATGGAAGCTCAGGTGGTGACACATTTACAACTACAGGTATTGAGACGAGTGTCGATCCAGCGAATTTAGACCCCGCCCTCTTTGTCTCCCGAGTCGACAACCCACTCTTTCCGCTCACCCCGGGAACGACAAGTGTCTATGGGGGTGATGAGGATGTTGTCGTAGAGACAACCGAACGAACGAGAACGATACAAGGGATTACAGCGACGGTCGTTCGTGATCGAGTATTCGAAGACGGGGTGCTCGTTGAAGATACTGAAGACTGGTTTGCCCAAGATGTGGAAGGAAACGTTTGGTACTTGGGAGAGGACGTGAAGGATTTTGACGAGGAGGGTAACGTCGTGAGCACCGGTGGCTCATTTGAGGCTGGAGTGAACGGCGCGCAGCCAGGCATACAAATGCCCGCGACACCTCAGGTAGGGCAAATTTACAGTCAGGAAATGGCACCCGGGGTTGCAGAGGACATGTCAGAAAATCTTGCGACCAATGAAACGGTAGAAACCGCAGTTGGTACCTTTACCGGTTGTCTGAAGCGAAAGGAATTTAACCCGCTTGAGCCAGGGAAAGAAGAAGAGAAATGGTTCTGTCCCGGTATTGGCCTCGTTCGCGCGGTTGTATCAGCCGATCCGGATCCGGAGGAAATCGGAAAGACTGTCGCGATCGGCAGTACGTTTACCGGGCCCGCAAACATCGACGAACTCTTCCCTGAAGAAGAGGCGGAAGATTGAACGACATTCGTAAAGGTTCGAGGGATTCGTGAAGCTGACCTGCTAAAACGTCCCTGGGCATCTTCTCTCAGAGACGCTGCGAAACATTTAATGGCGTTTCTTTTTCTCTAATTTGATTTCACTCTTTAGAGTATGTCTCCAGAGTAACAGGTCTGTGCGCGAGGTCGTTTGATAGTATCCATCCATTATTAGTTTTCGAGAAGGTTGCATGAGCCCGCTTTTCGTCGCTAACGAGAGCGGATCGCATGTAGCTCGGATGGGGAAGCTGCGCGATCCAATCGGGAAGATCGTTAATGGTATATGAGAAATAGACTTCTGAAACCGTCTCTCCGAAATAAGCTGTTGGTTCGGTAAAATTATCGATGGTCAATTCTCCGATACTTCCGAAGCACATTTGTAAAGTCTTAGTCATGATACTTGATTTCACAAAGAGGTGCTTTTTCCCTTCCTCGGTCGGAGTGAAAATTGACCATTCAGCAAGTTCCGATCGACTAAATTGGGAGAATTTTTCGACCTCTCGCTTTTCCACTCGAACTTTTTCTAAGTTCTTTGAAACAAGAAATTGATGCGCGAATATCTCATTCCCGAACCGTAATGTTGTCGTCGTTTCACCTGGCATGGGGGTTGCAGGATTCCCTGTAGGGTTACATTCCTGTCCAATAAATTGAGCGCGTGGGGATATTTATGATATCGACTATAACTATTAAGCGATCGATTTTTTTTGTTGGTCTAAACTTTGTGGTGGCCACGACAGTAAGCTCGCCTGCGGAAGCAGTAGCTCCAATGTCGAAAGTTGATTGTCAAGAGGCCGCGCTTGAGCGGGGAAACAGATGTGCTGACGCTTGTCAGGATCTTCCCGAGCCATATCGTTCCAACTGCGTAGATTACTGCGACGACCGTTTTGAAGAACGAATGGGAGCGTGTTTCGAATTGGCAAATTAAGAAGTCTTGCGTCAGCCGCTCCCCAAAGGTTCGGTTCGCTTGGTACTCTCATCTCGGCGGGTCAACCAGCCTGGCCCTTGAGTCCTTCTAACGAGGGTAGAGCAAGAACTCGACCCTCCAGGGATACTTATCGACGATCTGAGGACAATCACGCGTGTGATTGTCCAGGGATGGGAAGCATTCGTCCTTGCGGTACGAATGCCTTTAGAGACGAAGCGTATTCCAGCCCCGGCCCGTGTTCCGTCCCGAGAGAATGGCGACCGCTTCCGGACAGGCAAGCAGCGTGTCGAAGTTTGGCGCGGTGACATCAAAGCAATCACCAACGCTCGTCGACACAGCCCATGCCGGTCCGTCCGCAGCGTGAGGATGAGGTCTCCGAATCAACAAGATAGTCGGCTTATCCGGCTCTACCTTGTTGTGGAGGATAAAGGCGCTTCCGGACGCGTAGACCGGCCGTGCGCCTTCCCTCATCTTCTGCCAACTCAGACCGGTGCGGGTAGTTAACAACTCCGCACACCGTTCTGGGTCGTCGTCGATTCGTGTGGTAGGTGAATTTGCCATTCGCTTCTCCTTTTAATGGACAACAGAATTCCCGGTACGACCTAACCGCTTTAACAAAATGGCTAAGTCGTACCGGCAATGTTGATCCAAAAAAAGAAAATTGCTCGAATGTTTCACGAAGAACCTGATAGCAACCTGATAATCTTGCTCTACCTCCGAAGAAACTTGTTCATTGCTCGGAAGGAAGAGCTGAGGCTAGTCCCGTAAACGCTAGCAAGAGGCAGTGAAAGAGCAACGTAGAATTGGTTAGTATGAATGTTATAAGCGAACTTTCTCAAACTGTTACACTTACACTTTCCTCTTGTGGGCTCCCCGATTCTGCCTCGACTGACCGCGACACCGGTTGGTTTATGATTTATTCTATGATAAATTATTCAGCAGGTCGGAGCAGTCCAATCTAGGGGTTTCCACTCGTAGAGCGTGGTTGTTGAAGGTTTCACCAACTTCGGTGAGGCCAAGATAAACCTTACTCTTTAGCGGAGGAAACAATGCTCTACGTCCGTAATGAAAAGGGAGAGATGGTGTCGGTGCTGGTCGCGTTGGATAGTCTCGACGATGTCCCCGCCGACTGCTGGCGCGGTCCCCGCCCGATACTGAAAGCTGGAGTTTGTGAAATGCCGAGCCTCGGTTTAGGTCAGTTCGGCACTTCCAACCTTCCAGCTTACATCAGTCTCGGGCGCCGTCCTTGGGGACTACACCCAGGTGCGGACCCCGCATCAGACACCTACACTCCCGACGATCTCTCGACGGTTGAAATAGAGGATTGTTACGCAATCCTCTACGACGCCGCGGGAGACCCACTCTACGACGTGGACACGTTTTGGGAGGAAGTATTCGAGCTCGAGCTCGAAACCGACTACCCACACGAGTGACTTCAGGTTCCGGGACTGCTCCGTCCCATTTTTCTGGTTAAAGGGCAGCGTTCCCTTTTCTTCGCAGTGGGTCGACCCTTCCTTCATTGTCTCACAGACGTTGCGCGGAGAAGGTTGATATTAAGTCAAACACGGGAAATGCGATTGAGCCAGCACATCATAGAACTTTCAATTCTCAGTTCATGAGTTTCTTAGATTCATGTCATGCAATTGTTGACTTAGTGATAAATTCGACCTAAGAAAAAGTTGGTCTCTGCGCTCTCTTTAAATTGCATGTGGGTAGGGAACTTGTTGTCAAAGGTTCCCCAATCGGTGGTTACAGGAGATCTCACATGCGATATTTGTGGTTGGTGGTGTTGGTGCCTCTCTTGCGTATGGCCGGCCCAGCCCTCCACGAGTTGGGGCATGTGTCGGTCGCTTGTAGCTTTGGGATTCCCATCGCTGAGGTGGTGCTTGGTGAGGAGCCAAGTGCCTACCAATGGAACATCGCGGGAGTTCGGATTGCGTTTCGACCAAATCTCATCTCACTCGGCGGAGAAACTCGGGCTACCGTCGACTATGTCGACATTCCCCTCTGGCAGATGATTCCTTTCGGTTGTGGTGGTTTCGTGATGAGCGTGCTGATCGCTTCCACAGTTTTCTGGATCTGTTGGAAGAGTCTAAAGCGACGTAGCATCGAAACCACTCCGATTGATTGGCTTCGTGCTGAAGCCCGTGCAATCTGCGATCTGGTGCTGTGTAGCGTTTTCAACGGACGCGGACGGGTGAAGGTCGAACAGGCAGAAGCAAGCGTAAATTTAGCACGAGTCGCGTTAGCCCAGGCGGCCAAGGCGGGCGTTTTCTGGTGGGTTTTTTTCTGCTGGGGAGCGGCGAATCTGATCTTTGGTTTACGTCAGATTTGGCCATCCTTCACAGCAGGGGGACGTCCCACCAACGACGGAGGCGTGATCGTTGCCTCAGCTCTCGGAGTGAGACTAAGCTCTGAAGCCTCGGTTTTCGACGTTGTCTCCTGGCTCTGGTACTTCAACGCTCTAGCGGAGGGTGTAACGCTCATAGGGTTGGCCGCATTAGTGTGCTATCTGAGCTATTGCGGCCTGTTCGTGAAACGCCGGCGCGCTGTTGTCTGAAACGACGCTTGCTCTGAAGCGGGGAGGCGCTCTTTAGACACTTAGGTGTCCTGACGAGTTCCTGCCCGTCCTTTCGTTTGAAAGGTGTTGATCAGACTTCGCTACGACACTTTCGCCACTTTCTCCGGTGGCACTAAGCACCGAATTATTCCTCAAATATTTATAGTTCAAGAAGTTGGGGGTCCTGAATTGTATTCCTACTTATCACTCAGCCCGTTGTGGCTGAATGTGTAGTAGCTCAACGAGCCAGCCCCTTGAGCGGGTCTTCTACATGGCTCGACCGGATAACGCTCCGCGACCTAAGTAGTCCATGGGATAACAAAAGGTAGCGCACCCTGTTGGGGTCAAGGGGTCAGGCCCTTTGACCGGTTATTCAATCATTCGAGTACTTCCAAAAGACCCCTTGAGTCCAGATCTTCTTCCCACCAGATCAGTTCAGAACTGCTCTGACCTGATCGCTTCTGCACCCATGCACACTGAAAGTTACCGGACAAGGACTCTTCAGCGTTCCGTTGGCTGTGGAAAAGGTTCTCTTGACACGGGATGTTACGTTCGTCGGACGTTCTGGAACTAGAGTTACGGTAACAAAATGCCACTTTATTGCACTAACGATTGGTACATGTCTTGCATCGTATGTGTGGAGGTGGCTGGGTTATCCGCTACTACTTCTGTGTTCACTATACAAAAAACCGGCTTCACTATTTTAAACAACGCGAAATTACATGAGTAAGAACATCAAGGTTTCCATATGATTAAATCATCTCTAAGAGTTTTTTCTAAGTTACTTTTTGTCACAATGATTCCTGGTTTAATCGTTGCTCAAGCGCAAACTGCTTTAGGAGATACGAGCCCACCAAGTTTGCAGGAGTTTAGTTTTCATCCCAACCGGTTCGATACCAGTTTAGGTGTGGCTCAAGTCAATATATCACTTAGGATCGAAGACGATCTCTCGGGATTGGCGCTAGGCGCTGTCGGTTTTGCGAGTCCGTCCGGCCAACATAGCGTAGCAAGTGCGATTAGCCGACGTGATCTGGTAAAGGGCAATTCCACAAACGGAGAATATTTTATCACACTTGAATTTCCCCGATATTCAGAGCAAGGCACTTGGACCGTTCAGTATTTGTTTGTACGCGATAATGCTTCCAACTTGAGACACTACGATACGCAAGCCTTAGCTAACCTCGGCTTTAGTACAAGCCTTAATCAAACCGGCGAAGGCGACGTGACACCACCTGAGTTACGCGACCTTAATTTTTCACATACAGACGTCAATACAGGTAGGCAATCGATGCGGGTTACTGTGACTGCGGATATTGCCGATGCACCAGCCGGATTCTGGCAAGCAGCAATGATGTTCAGAAGTCCTAGCGGCAATCGGTCTATTACTGGCACGATACGTCAGAATAATCTGGTCGAGGGAGACATTATCAAAGGTCGCTACTCGATTGTGTTGGAATTTCCACCGAACTCAGAACAAGGCATTTGGGAGATTGTAGTGTTTTCACTTCGCGATACTGCGCTAAATTCGATATCTTACGTCGCGGATGAATTAGAAGCATTAGGTTTCCAAACGACGATTAGAGTTCAATAGAAGTTTCGCACCTGACCCCGTTACGTCTTAGGCCGCTGTTTCTAAGTTAATTTCCCACCCTGGGAACACGAGCACTGCCGGATGGCAACGAAGCACACGTGCAAGTACCTTTGCTCGTTCAATCCCAATGTTCACGCGATTGCTTTCAATAGCCGAAATTGTCGATTGGGGGATCCCGGTTCGCTTCGCAAGCTGATTCTGACTTAATCCTTGGAGTTCACGAATAATACGAACGGATTCTCCGACACTCACTTCAATATGTTTCTTTGCAAGATGAGATTTTGTCTTTTTCATGGAATCCCCCGATAATCATGAGCACTAATTCGAATAACCCTCACCACAAATTGTTCCTCTTTGATCGAGTAGATAACGCGATATTTATCCCCCAGGTGCGACGAACGAAAGTCACGCGCAGAACCCTTCAACTTTTCGTCATGAAAACCCTTGATTGCACGAAGACCTCCGACGCCCGAGATGCGTACGATGTCTTTCCATTTTTCATAGCGCTTCAGAACCTCCTTTGGAAGCCTTCGAACTACCTTGGACACCTCATCACTCTCATACACCGTCCACATACTAAATGTATACTATACTAAATAAGGTATGTCCGTCAAGAAGTAAAGGGGTCGGGAGTCATTTGCGGGATGAAGAATGACTCCCGACCCCTTTTTTCCGCCTGCAAGCGGCACGACGTTGTGCCGCGAATGTTTCTCCTCCTTTCCAATCGGTTCAACTCGATGCTGCGGCGTCACTCTGGCGGCCTCAGTGCGGGACGCACGAGTTCGCGAAAGACGACGAGTCCGAGGGCCGACGGCATATAGCGGTTCGAAGGCAGCCCCGCCTTGAACGGTCGCCGAACGAGGTTATATCCAAGCAACGCTTCGAGGAAGGCCCCGCTGTCGAAATCCGCTGTCGGGATTCCTCTCCCTTCGAGATCACGCTCGAAGTCCGTTACGCTCACCTCTACAACTCCGTCCTGCACCTGCGACTTCGTCATGAATGCCTCAATTACCCGAAGGGCATCCATCTCAGTACTCGCCATCCACTCCCGGAGCATGGTCCAGTAAGTGTCGACGTTTGCTGGTGCTCGGAGTCCGCCGAAACCGCGTCGAAGCCGTTCCAGCTCAAGCAACAGGAGCTCGCGCTGCGGGAGAGTTTGAGCTCTGCCGCGACTTGCTCGGCAATCATCGCGTCGTCGTCCAACGACTGACGAACGCCACCGCCAAAGTTTATTCGCACGGCTCCATAGCCGCGCGGAATGGAATAAGCTACGCTCACATCGCCTTCTCTCACCACTTCCACGTTTTCCATTTTTAACCTCTCGTTTCCAGTACACCTTCAGGTTCGCTCGGGCACAACGCCTCCGCTTTCGAATACATGAACTCCAACAATGTTTTGAGAGCGAAGGCGGTTTGACACCACCGGGTAACGGCCCAGAGAAGGAGCAACGCGCGAGGAATAATTTTGGCCTGATCGTAACGTACGGTATGGGGGTAATCTACAGAGTGAAAAAACATTTCAACGGCGAAGAAAAGGGGCATTCTTACTCCCCCACAAAACGACTCCCAACCCCTTTTCGCCGCCAAGATAATGAAAACGATTGGCCTCTTGGGCGGTATGAGTTGGGAGTCTACCGTCAAAAATAAAAAAGCCAGCGTCCGCTGGCTTTTGTGGTGATCCTCCTTTTTTTCAAACCACAGCGTTACTCCTCCTCGTCGGAGGACGGGGGCTGGCAAAGGCGAAGAGGGGCATCTGTCTCGGCGTTCGTCCCTGCATGAGCGAGCTCGATATGAACACCGGAATAGGCGTCATCGACACCGAAGTGAAAGTATTCTCCGGTTCTCATGTTTGTCGGCGTACCGATAAAAACTGACGTGCCGTGAGGACCAGCAGGGATAACTGCCCCGCGCCATTTGCCCTTACCCGGTCTGAATTCCTGCCCACGCTCAAGTCGTTGTACGAATCGGCCTTCGGTGAAGACGAGACCGTCGACAACGTGCTTTTCCGCGCCAGCAGTAATTCCTCCACATTCCAACCGCATCCCGGTGAACTGATATAACGTCCCAGGCGTTAACATGGAAAACCCTTTCAAATGGACCAACTACTAGCAGCAATTATAACCAATTTTTCGTTTAAAATCTAAGAGGGCACGCAGTGATCATGCACACCTCTATAAATGCGTATGAGGACCTGGATCCACCCGTGACGAGCACGATATGTGGGAAACCAGTGGGGTCCCCGGGATGAAGTAAAGCCCTGAGGCTCACCGCTCTCCCATAACGCTGCCTCCAGAACTTCCACTAGCTCCACCATCGATGCTCGAAACGGGTGGATCCATAACTTCTGGAGGCGTACCACGAGTCCATCTGCTCGACAGAACAAATGAACGCCCGCGCAAGTGACGTTAATCACTCGGCGGGAAAGCCGGTCGGTCACTACGGACACGAGCCGGCTTCCCCCGTTTTTCTCCCGGGGGACCAAAGAAACACAACTGGGCCGAACTTCTCAGCGTTTCCAGTCGGTACAATATCCGGCTCGAAACGCTGAGAACAGCAAACCTAAATTTCACCGCGTACCCAATTGACGAAGCAACACTTTGCTTCGTCTAAGGGCAGCTAATATTTGATCTAATTTTTACCCGAATGTTGCGAGAGAGATTAACGAGATTTTTGTAAAGAACGATGGCGTAAGTATAGCTGGTAGGCCCGTCGCCATCAATCGGCGTGGTCGAGGCACTGCTAATCTCCAAATGATTCAATAGTTACAAAAGAGTTATCGAACAAAAGAACCAAGAGTTTCTAAGTAGTACGTCGAAATAACTGCTCAAGGGCCTGACCCCTTAACTCAAGCAATAAGAAAGGCGCGCCTGCCGCCAATCAACCTTCATACCAACCGAGAGCGGGCTGATTGTTAAAACGCCTTTCATTTTTGTGCGCACCTCCTTTCCTGAGCAATCAGTTCGATCGAAGTCCAGCCAGACATATGAACCGCCTCGGTTCCAAGTCCCGGCTGAAGAGTTCGTAGGTCTATTTCATTGGGCTGAAGCCATCTCGTCGGTTGGTCGCCATCCTTGCGGCGATAGAAATCAGCGCCAATAAAAATACCGCCAAGCTCCCGGACGACTGCTCGCGCATAACATAAGGTTTTACCGCCACCGATTTGGTCGTCGAGAAGGATGACCCGTTTGCCTCGAATCGCTTGCTCAAGCGCTTGCGGACCCGTCGGCTCATCAGGCCTTCCACCATCTTCGACCACCTTGACCCTCAAAGGACGCAACTCCACCCATGGAAGTTGCGCTTGATCAAGACTCGGTGTCAGTATGAATCCCGACCGACCGGTTACGGTAACGATATCATACAGGTTCTGACTGTACGCACCGGATGCCACCCCGATGCCAAGCTCAATCGAACTCCAATTGTCGTTGTACATGACATCCAGAGCACGATTTCCGAACGACGGCTCATACATTCGCGTTCCTTTCTTAGAGAAGCGCGCCGCGTTTGTGACAACAATGTCACCAAAACAGTTTCGCAGGCTGCCTTTTCAATTCCGTCGGTAGAATTAAAAAGCAGCAATAAATGTGATCTACTAAAGGATAGGGCGACAAAGAACAACAGGTGTGAATAGTATCCGATACGAGGGTTATTCTCAATGGTATCCCAAGCGCGTACTCCACACTCTACAAGCGAAAAAGGGTCGGAAGACTTTTTTTATTAATCGCGAAACGACTCCCGACCCCTTTTTCGCTCCAGGAAGAGGCCGCTACTTCATTTGGCACAACTCTTTGGCAAGTTACTATAACATCACATAGTTGGTTGATACTCTGTTAGTTAGTGGAGGTTTAAATGAGATTTTTCGCGGCCTTCTTAATAATATCATGTGTCTCGATCTTCTTTTGCCCCACGCCTTCTCATGCCTGGGTCAATGTGATTAACCGCGCTCGCTTCTGTTCCGCTTATGCAAACGCCTCGGAAGAAGTTTGCGAGTTCTGTGGCGGCACACCCGATCATTGGATCATGCCTATTTTCGGTCAACCAGGACTCGATATGTCTGAATTTAGGGGATGCTTGTTCTACTAAGGAATTCCGGGACAGTCACGTAACGAAGCAATTTGTTGGGAATGATCGTATCGACAAAATGGTGGGTGTTCAGATCTAGTCTTATAGCGACTTCAAATCGAATGGATTGTTCTCTGCTCAAGCGCGCTTCTTTTCGAGATCAGACGCCCTTTCCTCAAGGTGTGAGATGTGCTCAGTCATCACCAAGTACTCTTGCTCTCGTGTTTCATCACGTTTGAACAGCGCGTCAAAATTCTCATCTATCGTGTTGAAGCGCTCATTCATCCGCTCCTCGAGTCCCGAAATTCGCTGTTCCAGTGGAACAATGAGCTTTTGAATTGCGTTTAAGTCTTCTTTCGTTAGCGGCATATTTAGCTACTCTTGCCATATGGAAATCGAAAAAGTCAACCAACGAGCATAGTATGGGGCCACCGTCAATATTTTTCATTATGATGAGTTTCGTTCGCCGATTTCGACTCGAGGGAACTGTGTTCCGAGATTTTTTGTTCCCATCACATTGTCTCAGGGACGATGCGCGAACGTCGTCGCTAAATATCTCTGAACGCAGAAATCCACGATTTAAGACATGATAGACATAGCCCGCTGGCATCAATCGGCGTGGTCGGCGCACCGCTAGTCTCCAAAGGATTCAATAGGTCACAGAGGATTTATCGAACAAAAGAACGGAAGGTTTCCAAGTAGCAGACGCCAAAATAACCGCTCAAGGGGCCTGACCCCTTGAGTTTCAACAGTGGTGATTTTGCAGTGTGATGATCGATAGGGCTGGAAAGAAAAAAGGGTCGGGCTATCCCGCTGCAAATTTTTAAGTTACGCGCGCGAATTTGCTGGGCAACATCCTGGAACGCTTTTTGCTCCTCGCTTCGTCAGAGCGGGCTTCGTTCTACGCTAGGGAAACATTGTTTTTAAGGTGCCGGAATGACGAAGTAATTAACCGGAGTACTTGGTCCTACGGCGTAGCACGCTTTTCTCGATTCCATTTCCACTCTTCAACTGCACAAAACAAACACGGCACAATAAACAACGTGATCAGACTTATCGCCATGCCGCCGATCGACGGTATTGCCATCGGCTGCATCACATCAGACCCTCGTCCGGACGTCCAAAAAATTGGGATAAGCCCAAAAACGGTAGTGCTTATCGTCATAAGGCACGGTCGAATTCGCTTTAATCCAGCTTCGATAACCGCTTCTCTAATCTCAGATATCGTTTGAAAGTTCCGGTCCTTAAAAACCTGCTCAAGGTAGGTTGAGATTAAAACACCGTCATCATCAACGACTCCAAAGAGCACCAAGAACCCAACCCAAACTGCCACTGAAAGATTAGCGCCCCAAACATAGAGCAAAATAAATCCACCAGAGGCAGAGACGAGCACCCCGAAGAATATAATTGGCGCAATCCACCAACGTCTAAATCCGAGATAGAGCATGATAAACATTATGGCGAGCGTTAAGGGTACTAAGATCTTCAGGCGCGCTGTAGCCCGTACCTGATTTTCAAATTGCCCTGACCACTCCCAATAATATCCCGAAGGTAATTTGATTTCTCCTTTTTTCAATGCTTCTTGCAGCGCGACCTCCGCATCTTGCACCACACTCACTTCATCGCGATCGCGCGTGTTCATCGTAACGTAGCCCACCAACAATCCACGTTCACCCTTAATCTCCTGAGGACCAAGTACAGTTTCAATTGAAGCAAGCTGAATTAACGGAACCTGAGCGCCTGACGTTGTCGGCACAAGAAGTTGCTCAATGGACTCAAACTGCTCTCTAAAATCACGCGCTAGGCGAAGTCTGATAGGATATCGTTCTCGGCCCTCGACCGATTCCATTAAATTCATTCCGCCAAGCGCCATTTCAATCACATCTTGGACATCTCGAATGTTGACGCCATATCGGGCAGCCTTCTCTCGGTCGATTTGAATCTGCACATAAGGTTTGCCGACAATGCGATCGGCAACGATATCGGTAGCACCCGGGATGCGCTGCAAAACCCGTTCAATCTCAAGGCCAACGCGCTCTATCTCACGCAAATCACTTCCATAGATCTTTACTCCCATCATCGCGCGAAAGCCTGTTTGAAGCATGACCAGTCGAGTCTGTATTGGTTGAAGCCAGGTTGGTAAAACGCCTGGGATGGCCGTTTTCTCTTGCAGCTCTGATAGAATCTCCGACTTGGTAATAAGTCGCTCATCAGGCCAGAAAAACTTGAAAGGAAGCTGTAAGAAATGAGGAAGAAAGCCATACCAACGTTCTTCTTTAAGCATGCGCCATTCATTCTCTGGACGCAAAAGTACAATCGTTTCAATCATGCTCACCGGCGCGGGATCAAGCGCCGATTCTGCTCTCCCCAGCTTACCAACGACGGAAGCAACCTCTGGTACTGATGCAATCGCTAAATCTTGTTTGCTTATCACTTCACTAGCCTGCGTAAGTCCCGCTTGTGGGAGAAGCGATGGCATATAGAGAAAAGAACCCTCGTCTAAGGGCGGCATAAACTCTTTCCCCATGTTTCGCCAAATCAAAAACCCGCAGAAGAGAATAACGGTAGGCGCAACCATAAAGAGTTTTTTATTATTAAGAATCCAACGCAAAGTCGGAACATAGGCAGAAGCGATTACGCGAGATACTGGATTTTCTTCTAGGGGCAGAAATTTCTCCCGTGTCATACGAAGCACTGCGAAAGCCACTATCACACCAACTACAATCGATGTGGGCCAGCCAGCTAAGTGCCTAAGCTCGTACATTGCCGTTATGACAGTATGGGTAGCAAATGTAGAAATCAGCCCGAGAACCAATGCTAGCATACGAGCAGCGCCAGGGCTCTTGTTCCATGGTCGAAATAACAGGTAGCAAACCACTGGAACAACCGTAATCGCAAGTACAACTGAGCTTCCAATTGCAAAGGTTTTTGTAAATGCTAACGGGCGAAACAATTTGCCTTCCTGATCGGTGAGGAGAAATACAGGAATAAATGCAATCAAGGTATTTGAGACTGCAACTAAAATTGCTCCACCGACTTCCGTTGCACCCTCATAGACGCGCGTAAAATGAGATTTCTCTTTGGATTGTTCGCTCCGATCAGCGACATGCCGGTAGATATTCTCGGTCATAATAATTCCCATGTCAGCCACGTCACCTATCGCAATAGCAAGACCTGCCAAGGACATGATGTTGGAGTCAATGCCAAACAAGTACATAAGTAAAAATGTACCCGCTACTGAAAGCGGAAGAGTGACCAGCACCGTAACCGTACTGCGTAGATGTAGGAGAAAAACCAGAATAATCACGCTTGCAAGAAGTGCTTCTTCTAAAAGCGCTTCGCGCAGAGTGTCGATCGTTTCTTCAACGATACTTGTTCGATCGTAAAATGGGACAACCTTTACAGACGAGACTCTGCCATCAGGCAGAGTCTTTCTCGGGTGACCTGACTCAAGCTGTGAAATCTTTACCTTTAGACGTTCGATAACTGCGCGCGGATTTTCGCCGTAGCGCATTAGCACGACGCCACCGACAGCTTCTACGCCGCCCTTATCGAGGGCACCACGTCGAAAATCCGGCCCTAATTGAACTGATGCAACATTTTTAACGAAAAGTGGCGTGCCTTTTTGTTGTCGGATAACAACATTCTCTAAATCCTCTATCGACTTTACGAAACCAATTCCACGTATGAAGTACTCAATACCGTTCTTTTCAAGAACCTTGGCACCAACATCAATATTGCTCTTTCTTACCGCATCATAGACATCCATCAGCGTTACTCTATGCGCGCGCATCTTGTCCGGATGAAGATCGATTTGGTACTGACGAACGAATCCACCAACGCTTGCAACCTCACTTACCCCCTGAACAGAGTTAAGTTGGTATCGCAGATACCAGTCTTGAATCGAACGAAGTTCGGCTAGGTCGAAGCCCTCACCTTCTATCGTGTACCAGTATATTTGTCCGAGCGCTGTTGCGTCCGGTCCAAGCAGCGGAGTTACACCGGGAGGAAGTCTCTGTTGAGAGACATTTATTCGTTCTAAAACTCGGGAGCGCGCCCAATAGTAATCGACCTCATCTTCGAAGATGACAAAAACCATCGAAAAGCCAAAACCAGACATTGATCGAATGGTCTTAACGCCTGGCGTGCCAGTTAATGCGGTAGTGAGCGGATAGGTGACTTGATCGTCCACGTCCTGCGGACTTCTACCCTCCCAGTCGGCATAGACTATTACCTGCTTCTCACCGATGTCGGGAATCGCATCAACTGGAGTGTTGCCGATTGCATAGTAACCAGCGCCAAGCGTGAGAAGGACAGCAATTCCTACCAGGAACTTATTTCGAAGACACCAATATATAATTGAATCGACCATGCTCGCCGTTAGTGAGAGTGGCCCGTTTGGTTGGTGGGCTCAGTAGAAGCCGGTTTCGCGCCGTGCTGATGCGCCGAGATTCCTCCTGCGCCATGTGGATAGAACAGGCTAGACGACCCATTAATTTGAGCCTGACTGTCCAGTAGAAAATTTCCGCGGATGGCAACTCGCTCACCATCTGTAAGTCCAGACAGGACAGGGTAAAAGGTATCGGCACGTGGTCCTAAGATGACCTCGCGACCTATAAAAACTCCTCGTTCCCGTTCAACATAGACAAACTTTCGCTGACCACTATCAAGTACAGCCGTAGCTGGTACAGCCAATACTTTATCATGGTTCGCAGCAGTAATTTGGGGGATTACTTTCAAATCCATGCCGCAGATGGGACACGCCCCCGATTTGTCTTGAAGAACTTGTGGATGCATTGGGCAGGTGAACTTACCTTCAACTCCAGTCGCAGCGGGATGACCCGATGAGGAGAAGCCCGCTTTGATCGAAGCGCTCATGAACATCCCAGGTTTTAGCCCATGATCCTTGTTCTCGATGTGAACGGGCACTTTCACCGTTCGGCTCTCCTCGTCAACGAGAGGTGAAACGAACGTAACCATCCCCTCAAATGTTCTCCCTGGCAATGACTCAGTTACCAAGGCCACTTTCTGTCCGTATTGAAGCCAGGGGAGCTGGCTCTCATACACATCGAGATACACCCAGACAGTATCAAGGTTTGCTATCTGATAAAGTGCATCCCCCGCCTTAAATGCACCGCTCTGAGTGATATTGCGTGAAATTATCGTGCCAGATATCGGCGAATAAAGAGTTACCCTTTCTGTGACCTTCCGGCTATCAACCAATGCTTTTATCTGCTGCTCCGAGAGTCCCCATCGCTCAAGTTTTAGTAGCGTACTATCAAGCAGTGCTCCCTTCTCCCCTGAACGAAGTGCGATCAGCACCTCCTGCTGTGCTACAACTAAATCTGGACTATAAATATCTACGAGATGATCACCTTTGTTAACATCAATACCTGTAAAATTTACATATAATCGCTCAGCATAGCCATCCACCCGTGTCGTAATAGTTGAAAGTGCGGTCTCGTTGTAGGCGACTATACCAATTGCGCGAACATCATGGGTGGCCCCCATTCGGGTTACCTCTACAGACTCTACCGAAGCCATTGCCCTTGCGTGCTCAGAAAGCGTGACTACTGTAAGTTCTTCGTGTTGATCAGGACTACTCGTTTGCTGGGCTAATATTAAGGGCATCCCACAGATTGGACATTGACCGGGACTTACCAGTCGCACCTGCGGATGCATTGAGCAAGTGTAAACTTCGTTTTTTTCTTGAGCTGAAAGAATCGACGGAAAAGAAGAAATGCTGACGACTAGCATAAGACATGAGAAAGCCAAGATGAATATATGCCTGTCTGGCCCTAAAGTTTTCATTCTTTTACGCTCTCCTCTTTATCATTAATAAAGGATGCACCGCTTGGCACTTGGCCCCCTATCACGAGCGATAGGTTCGTAATTGCTCGCTCATAAAGTACGCGCGTCTCTATCCTTGAAAATTCAAATTCTAGTAACGTTCTCTCAGCCTCTAGGAAATCTATAAAAGAGCTTTTGCCGCCAATATATCCGGAACGAGCTACTTCGACAGAACGAGAAGCTTTCGGTAAGAGCTTCTCAGAAAATAACTTTAGATTTCGCGAACTCTCTCGGTACATGTAAAGCATCGAAGCAAAATCAACTGCGAGATTAATCTGCTCACGAGAAAATCGAGCGCGCGCAGCGTTGGAATCAGATTGTGCGGCTCCTATTTGCGCCGCTATCTTATCGCGCCAGATTGGTAATGTAATGGAGAGCTGCGGGTTGAACATCACTGGGCTTGCCTTTGTATCGATATCAAGCTCCATTCCGATATCGGGGACAACGCTGAGTCGCGCTAAGCGAAGTGCGTTATCTGCTTTACCGATTTCTGCATGCATCTGCTTTAAAAGTGGGTTGTATTCAAATGCACGAGCAAGAATCTCTTCGTGTGCTATCTCGTCTGTACTATTTGTAAAGACTGTCGGTATTGGCACCTCTAGGCGTGGGTCTATCCCCAAGGCACCTCTGAGAGCAGCGTGAACGGCTACCCGAGAGTCGGCTAGATTCTGGGTCTCTGTAAGAAGCTTTTCTCGCTCAATTTCTGCACGTAGCACATCTTGTAACGTTACCTTACCTGTTTCATGTTGAGCGCGCGCAATATCCTCAAGGTCTCTTAACAGTTCTAACCCACGATTATTAACCACAATTGAATCTTCGAGTGCCTGTAAGCTGTAGTATGCATTCTTAATCGCTGCTGCAGTGCTCAAAACCGATCTCTTAAACGCGTAAAACTTACCCTGACTCTCTGCGCTTGCCATCTCGCCCATCGCCGAGCGTTTCCCCGGTCCCGGTAGATCAAACATGAAGCCCGCCATGAGAGACATTACCGTGTCCGCGATGTCGGCCTCGAATGTCAGTTTTGGATCGGGCAGTGATCTCGCTGTAGTAATATGCGCCACCGATGCCTGCCAATCGTAATAAGCAGCCTCAACAGCTGGGTCATTTAGAATTCCGAAGGTCAAAAGCTCCTCGAGCGTGCTATCAACACGAAGATTTGGCAGTGGTGGCTTTTCACCGCTCGGTCGATACGCTTGTGATACATCTGTAAACTTCTTACGGGCGCTAAACTCACTGTCAAGAACAACTCCCGAGCATCCAGAAAGCAACGTTCCTACCAGCACCGCCAGGAGAGGGAGAAGCGCCATTTGGCCTGTCCTAGTAGAACGCTCCGCTGCCTTAATTTCAGGACTTTCAACCATAAACTTCCCTTAGTCTCGCTGCTAAAACTAAGCGCGCCGGAATAATTCCATTAGCTCCGCCATTTTCTTCGCTGCTACATTTCGATCACTTGAACCCAAAGCGTCTTGCACACAAGAAGCCAAATGCTTCTCCAGCACGATCGACTCGAGTGCTTTAAGTGCAGCACGGACTGCTTGTATTTGAGTGATTATCTTGGGGCAGTACTCTCTATTCGATATCATCCGCTTTATGCCATCGACCTGCCCCGAAATGCGGTTAATACGGTGAAGCTCCTTCGTATGATCAGGATACTTCTCTGCGCCTTCTACCGTCTCGCAACATTTTGCTAACTGATGCTTGCTCATACTCTCCTTGACTAAGACAACAAACAAATATAATATACCCCCTAGGGGTATATATGTCAAAGGCTTTTTTATGAATGAATTCGATATCATCGGAATGAAGTGCGAGAGCTGTGTTAGGAAGATCAGAGACGCATTTATCAGTGAGGGCTACCAAGACGTTTTTGTCACCTTGCACCTTGAATGACTCAAGGGGTCAGGCTCCTTGAGCGATTTTCTGTCTTCTGTCCATGACGATATCCACCATGCGATTCAAGCGTAGAACGAAGACCAAGTTCGGATGCGGTTGAATCGATCCAAGTCTTGTCACCAAATGGTCGAGACCTTCGGATCGAGTTCGTTAGCTGTCTATAATTCTCTTTTGACTCGAGGATTGTTAATAGCGCTTTCCAATCACTTGGTAAGGGTACAGGTCCGTTCGAGAGGGTGATGTTGTAATCTTGATCGGCGTTTTCTCGAAGCCAAGCACTGGACCATTTCCATTCCCAAGCGAGCGTGACTAATTCAGCTCGTACGGGATTCTGCTCTATATATCGAATGAGAGAGATATAGTATTGCTCCGATTGAACCGGAAAACTTCTAAATCGCCCTTGATAGAGATGGCCTGAGGTGCCCCAGCGTTTTCGCCACGCAATTACGTGCTGGCTTGTAAGATGCTGGACGAATCTGGAAGCGATGTTATCCTCGCTTGGCCACAACGCGAGGTGCCAGTGATTTGGCATCAGGCTAAATGCGCAGATCCTCATTTCATACGTGCATTGAGCAACGCCGAAGGCGCATCCGGTGTGCCGAAGACTGGAGAAGATTCCTGGTATTGGACCCGTAACAGCTTCAGCGATTGTTGCTGCTGTTGGCAAGCCACACGATTTCAAGAATGGTAGGCAGTTCTCTGCTTGGTTGGGGTTGGTTCCACAACAAAACTCAACTGGTGGAAAAACGAAGCTCTTAGGAATTACCAAGCGCGGTGACCGATACATCCGAAAGTTGCTCGTTCACGGAGCGCGGATGGAGGTTCGATATGCAAAAAAGCGCGGCAACCATTGGCTGATGGCAATCCACCAACGTCGTGGTTACAACAAAGCTGCTGTCGCATTTGCAAATCGAAACGCTAGACGCATTTGGGCAGTGTTGGCACATGATACCGAGTATCAGCTTGAAGCAGCTTAACTAACGATCTCGAAAGCAGAATGTGGGTAGACTCACTGTGATGACGAAAAGGTAAAATTACCACTTCGCCAAAACCTGGTAGACGTTATGGCATCTCAGAATGCCGCGCGTATAATGAGGAGGCAAAGGTGCGTATTTCATCAGGGCTCGAAGGAATTACTTCCTTCATATAAGAAGCCGGATATGTAACTTGCTTTTTACTTCTTCGTGCTCAGGGTTTCTTTCTACCGATGCTTGACTGGAGGGGACATATGTAACGTCTAGCTATCTCTCCTTTCAAACAAGCGCGACTAAACGCACTGGGGCCTCAGTGCCTTCTTCAATTTTCATCGGCAAAACAAAGATTTTCGCACCGGTTGCGGGAAGGTCTTTTGCATTTGCAACATTCTCAACAAGGTATTTTCCTGCACCTAAGATCGTCCGATGAACGGGAAATGCATTTCCCCTTGCGTCGGGTGAAAGAGTGTCGATTCCTAATCCAGCGATATCTCGTTCAAGAAGTAGCTGACCGGTGCTTTCGTGGACACTTGGAAAACGCAGTTCATTGCGATACTTCGCCGGAGTCGTCCAATGCCGGTCCCAACCAGTGTAACAAATAACAAATGAGTTTGGCTCGATCCTCCCGTGCTGCTGCTCGAACTTCAAAACTCTCTCTGGCATCAAAGTGTAGTTTTCATCGGCAACGTCATCCACTTTTATGATAACGACATTTGTTACCAAGTTTTCGAGATTTAAAGCGTCGATTGTTTTTGCACCAGGAAAGCAATGCGCTGGTGCATCAATGTGAGTTCCCATGCCCGCCCGACTGGTAATGTTTTGCACTCGGAAAAGATCTGGCCCAGTACAATCCTTGTAGTCTACGGCAAGTGATACGTGAAAGCCACAGTCGCCATCCCACGATGGAATATCCGATGACATCGAGTGCGTGAGATCAATTATTCTGGAATGAAAGGCTTTCACAGTCGTTTGCTATTAAGTGTTACGACGTTAGCACCAAATGATAACTCTTTTTCCCCGAACGAAGCACCAACGTGGTGTTCGTTACCAAGTGAGAGGAACTCACCTGTAGTGCGGAATCTGTAACGCGAACATTATTAATATATATCCCGCCACCTTCAATTAGCCGTTTCGCCTCACCCTTTGAGCTTGCAAGTCCGGTCCGCTTCAGCAGATCGCCGATGAGCAGGCCGGTGGTAAGTTCGTCCCGCGGGATTGTCGTCGACGGCACATCAGCAAAGATATCAAGGAGAGTCGCCTCATCAATGTTCTCAATCTTTTCACCAAAGAGCACCTTGCTCGCTGAGATCGCCCGCGTTGTTTCATTTGCTCCGTGGACGATTTCAGTGAGCGTGCGCGCGAGAGTCTGTTGGGCAAGACGTGCCTCAGGGTTTTGTGCTACCCCTTGCTCAAGACTTGTTAATTCTTCGCCATCAATCTCGGTGAAGTATTTAAGATAAGAGATTACATCTCCGTCAGCAGTATTCACCCAATACTGATAGAAGCGATAGGGCGAGGTCTTCTTCGGGTCTAGCCAAACATTGCCCTGCTCGGTTTTCCCGAATTTTTTACCAGTGCTTGTGGTGAGAAGCGGAAAGGTGCAGCCAAAGGCATGGCTTGTTCCCGATTGCTCCTTTCGACGAATGAGTTCGACGCCAGCAGTAATGTTTCCCCACTGGTCCGAACCACCAACCTGGAGACGACACCCCTTGTGCTTGTAGAGCCAATAGAAGTCGTAGGCCTGGAGCAACATGTAGCTAAACTCGGTGTAGCTGATTCCATGCTCTCGGTTTTCGATCCGTCCTTTCACAGACTCTTTTCCAAGCATCATGTTCACACTGAAATGCTTTCCGACATCGCGAAGGAACTCGATACAAGAGAGTGGTCGAAGCCACGTGTCATTTCGAAGGATCTGAAACGCGTTCTTTCCTTCAGAGCTCAAGAACAACTTAAGCTGGGGCTCCATACCGTGGAGGTTCTGTTCGATAATCTCGTCGGAGAGAAGCTTTCGCTCTTCGGTCTTCCCGGAAGGGTCGCCGATCATCCCCGTCCCCGAGCCAAGTATGACTAGTGGCCGATGCCCAGCGCGTTGAAGCCGCCGCATGATCAGAAGTGGGAGCATGCTCCCGACGTGAAGACTATCCGCAGTAGGATCAAAGCCACAGTAGAAGGTTACTGACTCGCTTTGGAGTAGCCGATCGAGCTCTTCGAAGTGTGACACATCGTGGATCAGGCCCCGTGCACGGAGTTTCTGTAGCTCGGAACTCACCTACTTACCTACTTATCTCTGGCACGCTTCTCTATTGCTTTCGGGTCACCAGCGATGAATCGCATATCACAGACCGCAGGGGCATCCGGGACCTGCTCACTAATTCGCGAGAGGAAATCCATTTTTCGAAGGGTAAGTTCTTGTGCGAGAGCCGCGCTTGTCACCTTAACGATAAGAACATTACTTCGGGTAAGCTTCTCCGGCGCGGTTACTTTCGCTAAATCCTCACCAACAACTTTCGACCAGTGCTGGAGCCAGCCGTACCGCTCTACCTGTTTCTTCAAGTGGAGCAAACCTAAGGTCGAGCGGAGCACATCCGATATCTCGTTCGGCGGAGCCATCCGGCTTCGACTCGAGTTCGTCCTCGTTGTTCGTCTATAGGGCAACTGCGTCATTTTACACTTCTCGAGGCGTCTTCAGTTTCGGGAAAGAGGTATATGATATCAGATGAACGAGCAAGGCCAAGACTCTCCCGTGCCTTCTGCTCAAGGGTGAAGGGATCATGTTTCACCGCCGCAATATCTCGCTCCTTTTCTAAGATTTCCTGCTGAATTTGTTCATTGGTTGCCTGGAGTGCTCGCGTCTCCTCTTTCACCTGGCGAAGCTGGATCAGGCCGTAGTTTCCAAACACCGTGAGAAAAAGAACTACGCCAGCGAAGAGGGTGAGAATTACCGGAGTTATTCGACGCACTGAGCGACTTCCCGAGCGTTGATTGTTTGAGATGGTACCGGTATAGCACTAATTCAAACGGCTTCAACAGGGGTTTCTCGCTATGAAGACAACGATCAAACGTATTGAAGCGCTTCAAATTCTTGACTCCCGTGGTCATCCGACCGTTTCCGTGTATGTTCAGCTGGAAAGTGGAGCATTTGCACTCGCCAGTGTTCCGTCTGGCGCATCAACAGGGAAATTTGAAGCGGTTGAGCTTCGAGATGGCGATCGAAAGAATTATGGCGGGAAAGGCGTTGATCGGGCAGTTGCAAACGTAAACGGTGCAATTGCTACAGCACTCATCGGCCAAGATGCTACCGACCAGCAGCGGATCGATAAGACGCTGCTCGAACTGGATGGAACCCCGAACAAAAGTAAATTCGGAGCGAACGCTATTCTTGGTGTGAGCCTCGCAGTCGCTCGCGCTGCAGCGAGCGCGGAGCAGCTCCCGCTCTACCAATATTTCGGCGGCGAGCGTGCGGTGCGACTTCCCGTCCCCATGGTAAACGTGATTAATGGGGGAGCACACGCTGATAACAATCTCGACATTCAGGAATTCATGATCGTTCCACATGGGGGAGCGACATTCCGTGAGGCGATCCGTATGGCCGCGGAAACGTTTCATGCGCTCGGAGCATTACTGCGGAACAATAAACATTCGACGAATGTTGGCGACGAAGGAGGCTACGCGCCTCGGCTCGAATCAATGGAGCAAGCGTTTGAGTTCTTAATCGAAAGCATTACTCGCGCCGGATATCGCCCAGGAGTTGATCTCTCGCTCGCCCTTGATGTTGCCGCAAGCGAACTCGTAGAGATGAGCTCGGGGAAACCGGTTTACCGCTTTCTCCGCTCCCAAGGAGAGAAGGAGTTCAGCTCGTCAGATCTGATCTCACTCTACCGGAACTGGCTTGAGCGCTATCCAATTGTGAGTATTGAAGACGGGCTCGCAGAAGAAGATTGGGAGGGATGGAAGGAGCTGACGAAGAGCTTAGGAAAGCAGGTGCAGCTCGTCGGTGATGACCTGTTTGTCACCAACCGGGAGAAGATTGAACGGGGGATTCGGGAAGGGGTAGGGAACTCGGTGCTGGTCAAAGTGAATCAGATTGGAACTCTTACCGAAACCCGTCAAGCAATTGAGGAAGCACATCGAGCGAAGTTTACCTGTGTCATCTCGCACCGCTCTGGAGAAACAGAGGATACAACGATCGCTGACCTTGCTGTTGGAACGGAAGCGGGTCAGATCAAAACTGGCTCAATGTCTCGAAGCGAACGAACCGCGAAGTACAACCGGTTGCTCTGGATCGAAAAAGAGCTCGGAAGCCGTGCAGTGTATGCTAACCCGTTTAAGAAAAACTAGGGAAGCTCGGATTAAGCCCGTCCGGTCATTTTGGCTTTGCTGGCGAATGCTCGGTTGAAATGGCGATCTTATCGATACCGGCGCGTTTCACCGATTCCATTACTGAGACAACCTTGCCGTGAGACACTGCTTCGTCGGCACGAACAATGACTGTTGCCGGTGCGGCACCTTCGGCAAGTGATATGAGCTCACGTTCCACTGTTTGATCAGACACCTGTTTTGCGCCGACGAAAAGTTGCCCCGCCTTCGTTACGGTCACCACAATCTCTTGCGGCTCGGCTTTGACCTGGCCACTTGATGCCTTTGGCAGATTCACTTTAATGCCAGTAGTGCTGACAAACGATGTGCTCACCATGAAAAAGATGAGTAAGATAAAGACGACGTCAACGAGCGACGTAATGTTAATCTCCAACATCGCATCCTCTCGATCGGAGTCGTTGTCGAACTTCATGGCATTCTCTTCGACGGCGGTGCTTCGACGCGCGAGATTTGATTGCTCGACTGTTCGAACTGACTCAGTTCATCAACGATATTGAGCGCAACTTCCTCCATGTCCATGAGTGCCTTCTGACTCTGGTGTAAGAAGAAACGGTAGAAAACGAGAGTGATAATCGCGATCCCAAGTCCGGTGACTGTGGTAATTAATGCTTCTGAGATACCGCCAGCGAGAGCGGCCGCATTCCCGACTCCTTCAAATTGAATCACAGAGAAAATATGAATCATACCAGAAACGGTACCAAGGAGACCGAGAAGTGGGCTAATCGGGACAATTGTTCCAAGTATCCCGAGGAACCGTCGTAACCGAACAACCTCCCTCCTCCCCACGAGCTCTACTGCTTCGACAATTTGACCTCGAGGCTTTCCGACGTTCCGGATAGCGGCGTCGATGACCCGAGCAACGGAGAGGTTCGTCGCTCGGCACAAACCATGCGCTTCCTCAAGTCGCCCGGCAAGAATGAGTCTCCGAACTTCACCAACGAACTCAGGCGGAATCACTCGCTCCCGGCGAGGTCCCCAGAGCAATCGCTCAATAATAATCGCAAGCGAGACGAGGGAGCAGAGAACGAGCGGGACCATCACCCACCCACCTCGGATGAGGACATCGACTAGATAAAACTGTTCTCGTTCGTCCATAGTGCCTAATCAGTAATTCAGGAAAATGTCTGGTAGGTATAGCATGCAAATCGTGAGGAATTCAATCTCTTCTCTCTGCTTGCGGCGAGAGATTGCTTCGCTCCTTGGGGAATGACATTTTGGTGTCATGCTCCGCACCATCATTCCGTTTGTAGTCTGTGGCATTGTTTTTGGCCTGGCGTTCCTCTTCCCATCAACTGGGTATTCGTTAGTCCTCGGGTGGCTTGCGATTTTTTCGTTTGTGTCCTGCTCCAGGATGCCTCAGTCTCGGCCACGACATTTTTTTCTCGTCGGTTTCATCGGGCAGCTCATTGCCTTCTACTGGATTCCAGATACGGTGATGTACTTCGGGGGCTTTGGTCGCCCGTTATCGCTCGTAATCTTCCTCGGCTTTCTCATCCTTGCGGCACTTCAGTTTGGCCTTGTGGGGTGGATGTTCATGCAGTTAAGGCGGACCGCACTCGCCCGGTGTCACAGTGCACTTGCGTTTGCCTGGCTGAGCGCCGAGGTGCTCTACCCGCGAATGTTCCCCTGGGCGCTTTCTCATACGCAACTTCAGTGGCAGAGTTTTGCGGCGCTGACGGAGTTTGTAGGCGTCCTTCCGCTCGGGGCGTTAATGATTTGGTGGGCTGAGGTAATCTTCTCATTCTTCTCTGGGACCGTGCGCGTTACGGTCCGAACGCACTGGGCGATGTTCCTCGTTTTTCTGCTTTCACTCCTTCTCATTCCCTTGGGTGCTGCACGGAACATAAAAGTGAAGGAACAGCTCGAACACGCGCCGATCGTGAAAATGGGATTAATTCAGGGGAATTTGGCGGCGAAACAGAAGGGGAATGTTCGTTACTTCGAATCTAATCTTGCCCGTTACCAGAACCTCTCTCAAGCTGCCGAAGCAGACGGCGCTTCTTTAATCCTCTGGCCAGAATCGGTCTTCACCCAATTTACGCCGGAGAGAATCGAAAACGTAAATAAAACCCGTTTTGACCCATTCCCAGGTCGATCTGTGCCGCTGCTCTATGGGAGCCTCTCGGTTCGAGAAGCGAGTAGGGACAACTTCCAGCAGGACCTTCCTTTTAATTCGGTGTTTGGGCTCGATACAGATGGCAAGGTAGTTGGGAAATATCATAAACGAATTCTCATGCCCCTTGGGGAGTATATTCCACTTGCTGACCGATTCCCTTGGCTGAAGCAGCTTAGCCCGCAAACAGGAGAGTTGGCGGTCGGTGACATCACCACGCCGATCGAAGTTTCTGGTTTACGGAATGAGCGAGAGCTCAATCCCACGACCGCTCGGGTCGGCGCGTTGATTTGCTATGAAGACCTCGTGCCGCAGTTAGCAATCGACGCACTGCTCACTAACGCGAACGTTCTCGTAAACTTCACCAATGATGCGTGGTATGGTGATACGGCAGCTCCTCTTCAACATCATCTGCTTGCAACATGGCGCGCGCTAGAGACCCGACGTTATCTTGTTCGGGTTACGAACACTGGACTAACCGCCGTAGTAAATCCATTTGGCGAAACCATTGCTCAATTAGGACTGTTTACTCCTGGCTATCTGGTGGAAAATGTCTCGCTCCTCGATGGAGTGACGTTCTACGCCAAAAGCGGTGACCGCCCCTGGCAGGTGATTAGTTTCCTAGTACTTGCGCTCGGAATTTTAACTCGGATGAAGAAGCAGCAACCAGGAGATTAGGACACGGTTTCAGCAAGTTAGCTACTGAAATGAGGGATTTGAGTGGTGCTGTGTAACTCGGCTCACTCTGTGTTAGACTAATACGACTCGAACACCTTTTTAGCTAAAAGAACATCAAAAAGGTAAGCAGCAGTGCACTTTCGTAAAGTTTTGAAAGAGAGACCATCCATGATTTCCCGTAGACTTACGAGTTCGATCTTTGTTGCCACCTTTCTAGCGCTTGGCGGCTGTCATCCAGTGGCTGGTCCTGACAAGACTGTTGCCGGTGCGTTGCTGGGAGCTGGTTGGGGAGTCGGCGCGGGTGCGATTATTGGTAACCAAGTGGACCACTCCGGTGCAGGGATGGCAATTGGCGGTGGATTCGGCGCAGTCAGCGGAATGCTCACCGGTATCGGTCTCGATTTGGAGGAGCAAACGGAGCTTGAGCAGCAACGTGAGCTCGATGCACTCAAGGTACAGGTGAATTCTAACCAGCGGACGCTTGCAATGCTCCAAGCACACCTCGACGATCGTGACCTAGGCTTAAGCCACACACAACTTTCTTCACAGGTATTCTTCGATGAGAATAGAGCTTCGCTTCGCTCAGGGTCGATAGCACAGCTTGAGAGAACGGCGGACTACATCAAGAGCAATCCTTACATTGGCCGAGTAGAGCTTCATGGGCATGCGGATAACCTCGCTACAGTAGAGGCCAACAAGTCACTGAGCGAGGCGCGTGCGCGGAGTGTTGCTACTTTCCTTGCAAATCGTGGAGTTTCACTCGACCGAATTGAGCTTGTTCCACACGGCGCCGAACAGCCGCTCGCTACGAACGAGTCTGAAGCGGGCCGACAACTCAACCGTCGAGTCGAGATCGTGCTTCGGAAGTAATGTCTGACCTGCTGGTTACCCACATCGGTCAGCTCGCCACTCTCGATCAATCACTCGTTCCTCCCTCAAATGTACCTCAGTATTCCCCTGACCCTGCAGAAAAACGGCTTGGAATTGTTACGGACGGCGCGCTAGCGATCGAGTGTGGACGAATTGCCTGGCTCGGGAGCACACGAGAGATTCCCGAGCGCTTCAGAAACTTTCCCGAACTCGATGCGGGAGGAGGCCTCGTCACTCCTGGGCTCATTGACTGTCATACTCATCTCGTTTTTGCTGGTGCTCGCTATGATGAGTACACGCTCCGAGCACTGGGGAAGAGTTATCAGACGATCGCCGCAGAAGGTGGAGGAATAAAAGCGACAACCAAAAAAACGAGAGAAGCAACATTTGAAACACTCTACANNTACAATGAATCGAAGCTTCGCTTGCTTCGGATGATGGAGCTTGGCACATCAACGATTGAGGTGAAGAGTGGATATGGACTAGATCTTGACACCGAAGTCCGAACTCTTGAGGTCGTTGCTGCTCTTGGAACAGATCTTCCGGCGCGTGTCGTTCCCACGTTCCTTGGAGCACATGAAATCCCCGTTGAATACTTAGAGAATGGGAAGCGCACCGAACGTGCGGCCGACCGCTATCTTGATTTTGTGATTGAGCGAGTGCTTCCGGTCATCGCTGAGCGGGGACTTGCAAAGTTCTGCGACGTCTTCTGTGAGGCCCATGTGTTCTCCACCGCTCAAGCGGAACGTATCCTTGCAGCGGGACAACGTGTCGGATTGAAACCGAAGATTCATGCTGAAGAGCTGGAATTCGCCGGAGGCTCACTGCTTGCCGCAAAACTCAACGCCGTGTCCGCCGATCATCTAACAAAGATTACGCGGCCTGCAATTGAAGCAATGATTGAGCGAGGTGTCGTGTTCGTCTTGCTTCCCGGCACGGCAGTATTCCTTGGTTTACGTGACCTTGCGCCAGCACGGGAGATTATCGATGCAGGCGGGAAGGTGGCACTTGCCACTGACCGTAATCCTGGCTCTTCGACCGTAGAGAGTCTCCCACTCATCGGCACGCTTGCGGTGAGCTTGATGCGAATGACTCCGGCCGAAGCGCTTGAGGCAATGACTGCCAATGCCGCACGGGCACTATTGATTGATGACCAAGTCGGAAAGCTTACACCAGGGCTTGCTGGTGATTTGGCGGTCTTCCGTTATTCGAATTTCCAGGAATTAGTATACAATTTCGGCATAAACAAACTCTCGCATCTTGTCATTGGAGGCGAGGTCGTGGTGAATCGGAATTGAGTGTTTCTCTCTTCGACCGAATCTCTCGCCTCGAAAACAGAACCGCCGACAGACTCTTTGCACTTCTCTTCACGCTGAGCGAAGTGCTCAAGGCTTGGATTATCACTACCACCGAGTACGACCTCGCCCCGGATGAGGCGCACTACTGGGAATGGTCAAGACGGCTTGATTATAACTACTACAGCAAAGGCCCGATCGTAGCGATTCTCATTCGGTTGAGTACCGTGCTGTTCGGCGATACTCCATTTGCAGTTCGGCTTCCGGGACTCATCTGCGTTCTCCTCTTTTCGCTCATACTCTATTGCTATCTCCGCGACAAATATTCACCAGGACTAGCGCTTGCTGCTTGGTTGATGCTCCACTCATCGCTGTTTTTCGCGGTCCTCGGCTTGGTGATGACTACCGACCCACCACTTATCCTCTGCTGGATGATTGCGATCATCTTTGCGGAGATGGGGCTTCGTCAGCAGCGAGCACGCTCGTGGGTGCTCTTTGGTATTTTTGCTGGAATCGCGACACTCAGTAAGTATACGGCACTCTTGCTCGTGCCTGGTCTTGCGCTCACACTTGTTTCGAACGTCGAACTTCGACCCAGACTTCGTTCGACAGGATTTGTCGGGGCGATGCTCGTTTTTGGAATTTTGTTACTACCGACTATCATCTGGAACATTGAACACGGGTGGGTCACACTCTATCATAACCTTTCCCATGTCACTCAGATAAAGACAAACGCGGTACCACTTCGCTTTACGTTAGAACTTATCGGCGCACAGCTTGGGCTTGTCGGGCCAGGCGTTTTCGCCGGGTCAATTTTCGCGTGCTTCAACGTGGTGCGAACTTGGGGACGAAGTAACGGCTATAGCCAATTACTCGTTTCGCTCAGCGCGCCGATATTACTTATCTGTCTTGCTGTCTCTCTTGGGAAGCGAGTCTATCCGAATTGGCCAATCCCATTTTACATCGGGAGCGTCCTCCTCCTTGCGCAAGCTTCTATGATTGACGCTCAGTCGTTACAGCTAATTCGGAAGTGGTATGGAAGAGCGCTTGCGCTCAATCTCATGCTTACTGGGATAGCGTTTCTTCCAATTCTTGGTTTTACTCCCGCGGGACTTCCCGCTAGCGTGCTTACTACGAAGAAGCTTGTCGGCTGGAAAGATCTTGGAGCGATCGTAGAACAACAACTCGACTCCCATCAGGGCGAGACAGAACTAGTAGTTGTTACGACAAGCTATGAGACCGCTTCATCGATTGCGTTCTACGCGCCATCGCACCCCGAGGTGTTCTGTGCACAGGTAGGGGAGCGGCGGATGAATCAGTATGATATCTGGGGTGGATGGGAGAAGCTCATCGGTCGTAATGCGCTCATTGTGGTTCAGAGTCCGTCGCTTGACGAGCGACTCGAGAACGCGTTTGAGCGAGTAACGGCGCTCCCTGTATCGCATCCGGTGTATTATTCGAATGATCTCATCCGCTCATTTCATTTCTTTCTCGGTGAAGGTTACCGCGGAGGTGTGGAACCCAAGCCGAGCCGCTTCTGACCCGTACGCAACTAAATTGAGCTTTGGCCGACTGTACCATTGGAACAGAAGAGCTCGGTTACGAACATAGCCAGGCGCAGTCGAGGACAATCATCGAGACCGCAACCATTGGTATTTACAAGGAATCTTCTCTTTTCTGACTCATTAAGTTAATTGCGCCTCCTCCCGATTATTTACTGAGGTTTAGTGACGTTAGCGGTTTCGAGTACGGGCGGCCAACGCGAAGAGGGAGAGTTTCATGTGTGCGTTTCAGACCAGCGGTCGGGCGGGTTTCAGTTGGTTAGCGGTCTCACTCACGTTCATTTGCAGTTTGGCGCTTTCGACCGCTGCTGCCGAAAGTTCTCCACAACATTTCGTCACCAGAATTCAAAGTGTCACAGTAAACAATCTTAGTGACTCAGCGGCACAGTTTAAAGCTTCAGGTGCGAAACGGAGCGTAGCGCTTCGTCTTCCCACGAAAAATGGATTGCGTAGCGTCGTACTCGATCCGCATGATATTCGCGGGCCTAATTATCGCAGCCTGGTGACTGGACCGAATGGCACAGAGAGCGACCCAGTTCAGGTTGATCTCTTTCGTGGCCGGGTAGTCGATGGCGATGAGAGCGATTTCGCTCGCTTCTCCTTAATCACAAAAACTACTACTGGGAAGCAAACAGTACGCGGATTCATGCGCTCGGCCAATGTGTACTACGATGTGCAACCGGTCAATAATTCGAGCACCGAACTTACTGTCCAAGAGCTTTCACCAGCCGAGCTTCAAGCAATTGTCGCTCAATGTGGATTCGATAGCGAGCACGTGGTCCTCGATTTCTCCCATTCCGGTCCTGCCCAAGCTACCGTTCCGGGAGCCCTTGCCGTCAAGGAAGTAGAAGTCGCAACAGAGGCAGATAAGGAATACACCGACGCGTTAGGCGGGAGTTCGAGCGCGAATGCAGCGATACTCAGTATCTTAAACGCGGTCGATGCAATTTACGAAGATCAACTCGAAGTTACGATTGAGGTGACCTTTCAACATGCGTGGACTACCTCCAGCGATCCCTATACTACTACTGAATCAACCTCGTTGCTGATCGAATTTACCAACTACTGGGAGGCAAATTACAGTGAGGATGAACAGTATGATGTCGCCCACCTCTGGACAGGAAAGGATTTAGACAGCGGGGTTGCTGGTGTTGCCTGGGTAGGTGCGGTGTGCACGACCTTTCGCTACGGGCTGTCGCAACGACTGGGTTCAGCAGCATTCGATGTCCCAGTGACGGCACATGAGATTGGCCATAATTTTGGCGCAGAGCATGATAACTGTTCCGGTAGCGACCAGTGGATCATGTGTCCATTCGTGATCTCGAATGCGACTCAATTTTCGCCGCAATCACAATCAGATATTGACGATTACATCGCATCGGTAAGTTGCCTGGCAAATGTCGATGACGGTGGTGGTGGCGGAGGAGGCGGGGGTGGAGGTGGTTCTAATGCGCCCATCCTAGCATCGATCGGCGCGCAGAGCATCGCCGAGGGTTCGCAATTACAGTTTACCGTTACTGCAAGTGATGCTGACGGCGGGTCGCTCACCTATACGACCTCGACGCTTCCAAGTGGCGCGACATTCAGTAGTCGAACATTCACCTATACGCCGTCCTACGACACCGTGCAGGTGGCAAATGGCTCGACCACGATCACAGTAACATTTACCGTCACCGATTCGACTGGCCTGAGCGATAGTGAGGCTGTGGTGATCACGATTTCGAACACGAATCGCAGTCCGACGTTCAGCCAGCCTACAGCACAATCAGTAAGCGAGGGAGATCTACTCTCCGTGCAGCTTTCAGCAAGTGACGCTGACGGTGATACTATCACCTATTCCGCGCCGAATGGGCTTCCTGCTGGAGGAGTGCTCGCAAGCGCTACTGGTGCATTCAGTTGGCGCCCGGCAGGAAACCAGAGTGGAAGTTATTCCATTAAATTTAAGGTCACTGACGCTTACGGAGCATCGCGCACAAGAAACATGGCGGTGACTGTCACTGAAGACGCAGACGTGGCACCGCTCCCCACCAGCTATCATCGCGGCGATTTTAGCGGGAGCGATAAGGCGCAGGTAGCGATTTTCCGTCCCGCATCAGGAATGTGGTACTGGAGTGAATTCGGTGGAGAAGACTTCGATAGCGCGCAGTTCGGTCTTCCGGGAGACGTTCCGGTGCCTGCCGATTACAATGGAGACAATATTACAGACCTTGCGGTGTTTCGACCGTCAACTAACTTCTGGTACGTGCGTCATTCTGGCACGGAGACAACAAGCAGTTATTCCTTTGGTCTCGATGGTGATCTTCCGGCACCTGGTGATTTCGATGGGGATGGACGCGCGGATATTGCGGTCTTTCGTCCTACGCTCGGGCTCTATATCTATTTGAAATCGAGAGATAGCGCGACAGCGTTTGGCTCAATTGGAGCTGTAGGTGATATTCCGGTGCCTGGAGACTATGATGGTGACGGCACTGACGAACTCGCCGTCTTCTCCCCCGATACAGCGGTGTGGACGATTGATGGTGAATCTCCGGTTCAATATGGCGCGCTCGGCGACTTACCGGTTCCAGCAGATTTTGATGGTGATGGCGACATTGATATCGCAGTGTGGCGCCCAAGTACCGGTGATTGGTTCGTGCGGGGTGGAGATGACTTGAATTTTGGACTCGGTGGCGATGTCCCCGTTGCCGCTGATTATGACGGTGACGGCGACGATGAGGTGGCCGTTTGGCGTGGCGAAACGCTGCTCTGGTATAAATTACGATCCAATGGTCGAACGTCGCAATTTCAGCTCGGCCTTGATTCTGATAACCCCGTTTTGATGGAGTCGATCTTCTACGCTTTTCGAAAAAGCAATGGCGGGTCCGCTCAGGCACTCAGCGGTGCAAATGAAAGTGTTGTGATTCGAGACGCGCGAACTGGATTACTCACCTTAGTCGCGCCGACCGGAATTACGAGCTCTGGAGTCGTTGCACCTTCAGGCTCGTATGTGCTCCGCGGCGATTATGATGGTGATGGTGCAGTGGATTCGGTGGTCTTTTCCTCGGGAGTCTGGACTATTTACTATGCAACTGGATTCTCAGGCGCTCTCCTCTGGGGCACTGTCGGTGATCAACCAGTGAGCGGCGATTTCGATGGAGATGGCCGATTCGATGTAGCCGTATTTCGACCTGTGGGGACAGGCGGAATAGGTGAATGGTTTGTCATTCGCTCAAGCGATGGTGGAGGCAGGACATATAGCTTTGGTTTTGCTGGCGATGAACCGCTCGCTGCCGACTTTAATGGAGATGGCTGGAGTGATCTTGCAGTTTATCGGCCGAGCTCTGGTGTTTGGTATGTAATGGACGCGCGTTCCGGGACCACAGTGCAGGAAGTTCAGTGGGGACTCCCGGGAGATACCGCCCGAGCTCTCGATTTCGATCGGGATGGACGAGCAGACAAAGCTGTCTTTCGCGGTTCGCTCGGCGTCTGGTTTGTTCTCCTCTCTGGTGGGGGTTCGCAGAGCGTCGCCTGGGGGTTACCCGGCGATATACCTGTGCCGGGAACGTACCTCTCACCATCGAGTGTCGATTACGCCGTCTACCGTCCAAGTAATGGCACGGTCTACATCCTCGCGAGCAGTGGTTTTCAGACCACCATCGCTACGGGACTGAATTCAGCGAGCCGCGTCGTTGGTGTCGCGCCAGCAATGCCTCTCCCGTAGCAAGCGTGATAGATCGCCGGGTGCGGTACAGCAAACCGTCTTTAAAACCCGGGCGTAATCACCTCCTCTCTTCCTCACCCATGCGCTCGATGCTTTCGAGCACACCTTTCGCTCTCGCCTTGGCCAGGTCAAGCCAGTCCACCATCGGGCGCTCATCTGCGTAGGCCCAGAGGATATCCGAGAGTTCGCTCACCGCATGCTCAAGGCGCTCGACGCGCCACTGCTCCTGCTCGTCTTTCAATCCGAGGATCCTGCGTACGACGTCTTGTGGTAGCTCGGCTGGTTCGAACTTGTACAGTTCGCGGAACCAAAGCCGTGGCCACAAGGCGATCCCCGCAGCACTGATGTAGTAGAGAGTTGAGTTGCCCATTCGGTCTCTCAGGCGATCAGCCTCGGTCGCTGCAACCGTCTCCCAATCAACTGCAGTCGCGAGCGCACAATCAAACACCCGATGCTCAAGGGTGGACTGAAGCTGACCGAGGGTTCGATCGGGAGGCACCTCGGTTTCCTCCAGCGTGTAGGAAAGGAGCATGCCAAGGCAATCAGCAATGTAAGTATTTGCCTCATCAAAGAATCCCGGTAATCGAGAGCGGATTGCGGCGAGTTGGTGATAGCCGACATGTTCGCAAGCATGGTCTTTGATGGTATCGGGTACTCCACGGAGAACCCTGCCCAGTCGCTCGCGATAGATTTCGAGGGCAGGTGGGAGATCCGTTAGATCCGCCGCACCAGGCTGCCCGTTCTTGAGCGAGGCAAACAACTCGCTCGAGAGCCGTCCGAGGCAGGCAGCCGTGAACAACTCCTTCTCGATCGCAGAACAGGTTTCCTGGTGTTGAAACCACTTACCTACCGTCCGGCATGCTCCACGAACATACCAATCGATACTCATCTCATTGAGCAGGAACATGAGAGCAGATATAACTTTCTCCCGCTCTGTCAGTTGACGCACACGTATCTCGCCGTGATCATTCTGTGCCACCTACCTCACCCCCTTTCTATAGATTTTCAATGAACCGTAGCTGCACCGCGCCGCACGCAGCAGGATGCCTGCTTACGGCGCGTTCGTCGGTTTACCTCTGAACTAAATGGAAAAGATCGAGCGAGTGTAGGAAGCTATTAAAGTTGATACTACCGATTGGCTGCGACACGAACTTTCTTCGGAAATTGAGCCTGGCGTAAAGCTTCACGAACTGAAGCGATGATCGCATTCGAATCGAACCCAGCGAGATGGTAGAGCTCCTCTTGCGTTCCATGTTCAATGAACTCGTCTGGAATGCCGAGACGAATGAGTCGCCGTCCCGTGGTAAGTTCTTCACTTGCCATGAATTCAAGAATGGCGCTTCCGAATCCCCCGATCAGTGCGTGATCTTCAATCGTAACGATAAGCTCATGGGATCCGATGAACCGTTGGAGCAGTTCCTGGTCGAGCGGTTTTACGAAGCGCGCGTTTAACACTGTGGAATGAATTCCATCAGTTTTCAATAATTCCTCTGCGGCACGAACAGCCATCGACACAGTATTTCCAAGCCCAATGAGCAATACTTCGCTCTTCCCTCCGGCATCACGAATAATTTCACCCGTTCCGAGCGGAAGAAGTTTCGGTGGAGCTGAAATATCTATCCCAATTCCGTTCCCACGCGGATAACGAAAAGCGATTGGCCCTGTGAGATGATGAATCGCGGTGTACATCATGTCACGAAGCTCAGCTTCATCCTTTGGCGCCATCACCGTCATGTTCGGGAGTGTACGGAGATAAGCGATGTCAAACACGCCATGATGCGTCGGGCCATCGGCTCCAACGAGACCGCCACGGTCCATCGCAAAAATGACCGGGAGTGACTGAATACATACGTCGTGGATAACCTGATCATAAGCGCGTTGGAGGAATGTCGAATAAATCGCACAGAACGGACGCATTCCTTCGCAAGCGAGGCCAGCAGCAAAGGTGACCGCATGCTGCTCACAAATTCCGACATCGTAGAATCGCTCTGGGAGCTCGCGGCTGAGATGTTCCAAGCCTGTTCCATCGGGCATCGCTGCCGTTATTCCTACGACGCGCTCATCCGCGCGAGCAAGCTCGACGAGGGATTTACCGAACACCTCGGTGTAAGTCGGTGGTTTGGGGGTCGAACTCTTCTTGAAACTTCCGCACTGCACGGTGAATGGGCCGACACCGTGATACTTCACCGGGTCAGTCTCAGCGGGTTCGTAGCCTTTCCCTTTCATTGTTAGTGCATGGACGATCACTGGCCCATCCTGTTCAATCGCGCGATGGAAGGCGTCGATTACCTGGTCGAGATTGTGCCCATCGATCGGTCCCAGGTAGCGGTAACCGAAGGCGCCAAACAACATCGCTGGAGCGGAGAAGAAACCTTGAGCAGCTTCCTCGGCACGGTCCAGCGCGCGGTAGAACGCTTGTGGGATGAGCCCTCGTTCAACGAGACTTTTAAAATGTTTGCGCGCTGTTGTTGAAATCCGACCGGTGACGGTACGGGAGAAAGCCCAACTGAGCGCACCGACGTTCGGTGCAATAGACATTTCGTTATCATTGAGGACAACGATCAGTTTGCGATGGAGCTGCCCTGAATGATTAAGCGCTTCAAACACCATGCCAGCAGTCATACCACCATCGCCGATGACGGCGACTACCCGTCGCGCCTCTCGACCAGGGTACTGGTGGTGAACTGATTCGAGCATGCCAAGCGCGGCTGAGATACTCGTCCCGGCGTGGGCCACGCCAAAAGTGTCAAACTCGCTCTCGCATCGGCGAGGAAACCCTGACGGTCCGCCAAGTTGACGTACTCGCGCGAGCTCGCGCCTACGGCCAGTGAGCATTTTATGGATATACGCCTGATGTCCCACATCCCATACGAGCCGATCATGTGGCGTATCGAATACATGGTGGAGCGCAACGGTGAGTTCTACGACTCCGAGGCTTGATGCAAAGTGACCACCTACCTGACTCACCGTGTTGATCAGATCGATTCGAAGCTCGTTACAGAGCTGGTGAAGCTCCTTGCGACCTAGTTTTCTTAATTGAGCTGGAGACTCGATTTCATCAAGCAGTGGTGTCGCTGAGGCAGTAATCGATTGCTCTCCTTGCGACTGCTCAATTGCAGCAAGTAACAAACCTTCTTCCATTGAGGGCACTGCGTCTCCACGTTTAGGGCGAGGTGCAAATCTACAGCGGGAAGTTATTCAATTACAAGCATGTCCGACGGGCTGTGTCAGAGAATTCTGATTAACTAAATAAGTATATACTTTCACAGGGATTTTTGCTGATCGAGCTCGAGGAGTATAGTAATCCGCATGAATTACATCATCGCAATAGGGGCGAATCTAGGCGACCGGGAAGGAACAATCGCCCGCGCCCTCGAACTCATTGAGGTACGTCTTGGCCCGATCGAACGGCGTTCGGCCTTTCATGAAACGGAACCGTTGCTCAATCCGGTTTCACCTGTCTATGGGCAACCGATGTACTTAAATGGTGTAATTCTCATCCGCGCGCCATTCGGTCCTGGGGCGGTTCTCGAGAAACTGCTTGCGATCGAGGGAGAACTAGGCCGGATTCGCGATACTGAACTTGTCTGGGGACCACGGTTGATTGACCTTGATTTGATCGCTGCCGAGGATACCGTATGCCAAACGCGAACCCTTGTGCTCCCTCATCCTGAAATGCACAAGAGAGCGTTTGTTCTCGCACCGATGTTAGAGATCGTGCCGGACTGGGTTCACCCGCTCTTCGGCCTTGCTGTTGGTGAACTGTACTTCAGACTCCAGCAAAACAACCCGCTTTAGATCATCCCCAATACGCTCCCAAGCTGTAAAAATTCCTGCGCCATCTCTACATTATGAGTTCGGATGAGTTGTGCACCCTGCGTTACCGCAAACAGCGAGGTGAATTGAGTCGCAGGATCTCGATTGATGAGTTTCCCGGGAAGGAAACTCTTTCGTGAGGTGCTTACCATCAGCGGGAAATGAAAACCACGGGCGCGAAACTCGCAGAAACGGCGCAGAATTTCCCAAGAGTACTTCGGGTCATGGCTCACGAATTTACCCATCCCCGGGTCGAGGATGATCTGGCTTTCGAGAATTCCTTGTTCGAGTGCGTAATCGATTCGCTCGCGAAAGAATTCGCAAATTGTGTCAATGACATCTTCGTAGTCACGCTCGGTATTGGTCGCATAGGGCGTTCGAGCAGCTTCCTTGGAATACATGAGCACCACGAACGCGCGATGGGCCGCAATGATGCGCCCCATCTCGGGACTCGCGCGAAGCGCCGAAACGTCATTAATCATCCGTGCCCCATGACGAAGGGCAAACTCGGCTGTTGTTGCATGATAGGTGTCAACTGAGAGGAAACATTTCGGGGCGAGCGTTTGCACAACCGGCGCGATTCGTGAAAGCTCCGCTTCGGCAAACATTGGCTCTGCCCCAGGTCCGGTGGATTCACCCCCGACGTCGATGATTGAAGCGCCGGACCGAAGGAGATTGTCTGCATGTGTGAGCGCCTCTCCCGGTTCGAAAAACTTTCCGCCATCACTAAACGAGTCCGGCGTAACGTTGAGTATACCCATAATGTATGGGGGTGGAATTCCGAGCTCTTCGTTGAGCGGGAGGATACTTTGCCTCATTTTACACCGGGACCGTGGAGTCTACGAACAGAGCGAGGAATCTGCTACTCAGTTGGGATGTGAGAATCCCGGGTGTGCCGTTGCTCACGGGTGTGTCGTCGATCGACACCACAGGAATAATCCCGTTTGTACTCTGGGTGATAAAAACTTCACGTGCCTCGCGTTTGAGATCGGTTAATGAGATCTCGCATCGTCTACAATCCCAATGTTCCAAGATAATCTGACGGACAATGCCAGGAAGAACACGTTCACCAATCGTTGAGAGCACTCCAAACCTGTCGAACCAAAACAGATTTGACCATGCGCCTTCCCGCACATAGCCATCACGATCAATGAGGAGTGCCTCGTACGACCCTTGCGCTTCAGCGGCACGCCGAGCGATAACGCTTAGCGCTGCGCTTGTCGTTTTATGTGTCGGAAGTGCACGCTCGCCCGGATAGCTCAGAACTTTCACTCCAGCGTCCAATTTAGCTTCGCGAAGAAATGGATCGACGAATAGATCGAGAAACTCCGCACCGAGAACAAGGCGAAGGCGGAGTTGCGAATTGCCGCTTCGAGCCTGGTATGCCTTTAGCTCTGTCGCAAGATGCTCATCGACCCAGTTTTTATACTGCTCGGCGCGTGCGTGATTGATTATATGCAGTGAGAGCGCGCTCTCGCTAACTCTCCTCCAGTGGTCGGTGAATCGAGGGATTCGTATTGGGGAGCCCACCATCCCAGGCAGGGTGATGAAGGTTGTAAATACCCGTAGGCCGAGGTCGCCGAGGCTCCCTGGGAGAAAGTCGACACCATCCCTAGTCATCGTCTCGTTATTTTGATAACGCAAGTAGAGTTTATCTGACATTTTCGAGTAATTTTTTGTGCGTTACGGTCTCCAAGAAAAGAACGAATTGTTGAGCACACCGGTGCTCCTCCCGTTGGACTGGGGCATCGCGTTTGCTCGCGCGAGAAAGTGGGTTCTCTTCTCTCTAGCATTTTTCCCACTCTCTGCCGAGCTCGCCGCACGGTATTTAACCTACACTCGACCACTCTCACGCGAAAATCTCTACATTCTCTGGTTCCTCGTCTCGATCGCTGATGTGTGGCTAGTTTCGATGGCCTTGATGCTTGCAATTGAACATCTCCGGGGAAGTAAGGCGAAAGGAGGAAAGCATCAAGTTGACCTCGGCGAGTTGAGCAACCGAGCACTACGTCATCTGCTCAAACCATATCTCAGTTACATGCTCACCTCACTTATCGTGAGTATCGGTGTGAGCCCGCGCTACTTCATCCCGGCGATTATATTCTTGCTCTTCTTTATGTGGGCCCCGGCATTTTGTATCGGAGAGAGTTATGTGCCGCGGAGCGATGATGATGATCTCGATGACCAGAGTGAGAACGAAGCAGGTGAGAAATTACATTTACGCTGTTTTACGCACATGTCGCTCTGGGAGCTTGGTCTCGGTCGCTCAGCTCGACTTGCTGGCCCGAGTTTTCACCTTTCGACACAACTTGCCCTGCTTGTTGTTGTTGCCCATCTCGGCATTCCTGGGCTCGTTTCACTTACTCTTGGCGATCGGTTTGGTTTCACCAATATTGCACTTCAGGTTACCTCTGCTTACTTCGGCCACGCGATGGTAATCGGCATTTGGGCCGGTACCTTCTTGATGATCCTCCCTGTATCGGCGCGTCGCGAAATTGGAATTGGGGAGTATCTGCCGCCACATGGGAACGAAAAAACGCCGTGGCGTTTTCAGGGGCGGCTAGTTCCAAATCTCATTCTCTTTGGACTGGTGATCCTCTCGAGCACGTATGTCTACCGAGAGCAGCAAGATGCGAGTCAGATACCGAAGGGTGTTCACCTCGAAGTGGATAAAATGAGAACATCGGCGAGTGCGTTCATCCTTCAATTGAAGATCAGCGACCCAGAGAAAAACTTTCGCTGGCTCAATCCACGCAACTTTGCCGTGGCGTACGGGAGTCAAGCAGACACGGCAAAGCAAGTGGTGGCAGAGAACAAGAGTGGTGAGCAAAACACCATCGGTAGATATGGTGAACTGGTAAAAGAGTTCATGAAGCTCGACGACTTGCAAAGTGGTCCAATCTTTTTTCCGGTAAAGCGAGTCGATATCTTTGATCCAGGCTCCCTTGCGCTCGACCCGGAAAATTTCCAGCCGGCCTACGTGCCACTCACATTCGTGCTCTTCTTCGATTACCCAGTGGAGTTTGAAAGTGACGGCGCATTCTCACTCTACTATCAATCGCTCGCTGGACACGGGGAGCCGATCTTCGTTGGGAAATTCGATAAGCAACAACGAGGTCCAAGCGAGCGCGACGCTAAGGAACCAGAAAAAGTTCCTACTCCTTAAAGCGGGTATGTGATATGGCTCACAGCTGTATCGCATATGGAGTAAACTGAGATGGACCAGCGTACTGATTTTCATCGTAATGCCCGACGTGCTTTATTCCGAGGTAATTTGCAGGAAAGTATCCCAGGGGGAGGAGAGAGCGCTGCAAAACTCCCTCGTCGTCATACGAGGGTCAAAGTCACCATGAACTTGGATGGTGACCTCGTCGAGTATTTTCGTGGAGAAGCTATGGCACGTGGCCTAGGCTATCAAGTACTGATCAATGAAGCACTCCGCGAGCACATCGAAGGTACGAAACCAGAGCAAATTGCAAAAGAGGTGAGCAGCATCCTCCTTCGCGATCCAAATTTTCTTCACAATCTCGGTGCTCTCCTCCAGGCTGAGCGCGAGAATGAGAGCTCGTCGGATTGATGTCTCCGATGTCTCCCCCTGATACTTTTGATTATGTGCTCTACTCGGATGGTGGTGGAGAACGCATGAAAAGCGCTGCCGGTGGTTGTATCGTCGAGGATACTGTAAACGGCACAACGCAATTTTACGCAGTCTTTCTTGGCGGTGCGACCAACAACGAAGCAGAAATCATGGCAGCGCTTGTTGGTTTCACGTTGCTTCGTGTTCGTCGACAGACGCCAAAGACAGTTCGTTGGGTTTCGGATAGCGAATATGTTTTGAAGAGTGGCTCGACTTACATTCACGAGTGGCGGCGGAACGGCTGGCGCACAGCCGCACGAACTCCAGTAAAAAACCAAGGTCTTTGGCACGCATTCAGCGCTCTCACGAGTGACCTGAGCTTGGCGACGCTCCATGTACGCGGGCATTCGGGACACCCTGAGAACGAAGCCTGTGACGAGATCTCAGTCTGGCTCCAAGCCCGTGGGGAGGAACTGATCGCCGACGAACGTGACAGGGCAGTAGCAGAGGGAGATTTGAGGGGGAACACTGTGCATTGGCAGGTCATCGATGGCCGCGAGTTTCTCGCACGCGTTCGCGAGAATCCGCTCGATCATGGTGCGCTCGACTTATTGATTCAACAAGTCGCGTCACGAGAGAAGGCGCCTGGAACCGGTGGTCTACGCGCAGCGGTTGGCAAAAGCGGCGAGAATGCAGAGGACCGAAGCGCACTCCATCCAGCACTTGAGTTCGTCCGGAAAGCAAAAACGACGGCGGAGCAAATTCGACCAGCGTCACGAACTGCAGTGAGTCTTGTTGATGCCCTTGGAAGACTTCTCAAGAAATTCGAGTAACCCCAAGAATCACGTTCCAATGAAAACGGTGGAGATTGTTTATAACCCGATCTCTGGGCGAGGTAAGGGTGAACCGCTCGCCCACGCACTTGCTCATCGACTCGAACGTGATGGGGTGACAGTGTCAGTAAGTCAGTCGAAACTCGCCTATACGGAAACTGATCGTGAACGCATTTCAAATCGCGATGCGCTCCTCGTCATCGGTGGAGATGGCACGTTGCGTGCGCTGCTCGAGATACTTTCCCAGACGAAAACACCAGTCTACATGGTGCCGAGTGGTAATGAATCCCTCTTTGCTCGCGCCTTCTCGATGAGTGCGAACGTTGAGCGCATTGTTCAGGCCTTGGAGGAGTATCAGGTTAGTGAACATTGGATCGGGCGGGTCAATAATCAGCCTTTTTTCACGATGGTAAGCTTGGGCTTAGACTCGCAAGTAATCGAACGAATTGCCCGCGCTCGCTCCGGACCGATTGGTCATCGGGGATATATTCTCCCCACCCTCATTGTGGCATCATCTCATCGTCCACCATGTCTCAAGGTTACAGTGGACGGTCGCGAAGAGCTCGGTGGAGAACAGGGCTTACTTGTTATCGCAAATTCGCGCGAGTACGCGGCTCGACTTAACCCGGTTCCTGAAGCGTCAACTTTAAGCGGAGAGTTACATGCACGATTCTTCCCGTTTGCTCGGGTGAGTTGGTATTTCAATTGTATACTCGCGTTATGTCGAGGGAAGGGGATGGGGCAGAAAGATTCGCTCCTGCTCAAGGGGAAGAATTTTTACGTTGAAGTGTCCAATGTCGTCCCCTTTCCAGTTCAAGCGGACGGTGAGTTCATGGGTCATGCGCCGGTAACCGTGTCGATCGGCGCAGAGCGAATCGCTGTGCTCAATTAAAAAAAAACGCTGGCACAAAAGTGCCAGCGTGTGCGTTGCCAGATGAAGGGTTGAGCGTTGTTGGTGTTGAGATCTTACCTTCTTAGTAAAAATTAACGGCGTTCTTTGGCGCTTGCTTAATAATTGGTGCCGCAGGGAAGAAAAAAAAGGGGTTAGGAATTTTAAGTACTTAGCTCTGAAAGTGCCCATTCACTGTCATTGCGAGGGAGCAAAGCGACCGCGGCAATCTCATACCGAGGGAACTGCTCTCGCCTCTGTGGCAGGAGATTGCCGCGGCGCTGCGCGCCTCGCAATACGAACCTATTTCATAAATGCAAAGCATTTATGAAATAGGTTCTAGGCTGCTTTTTCGAAACGTTTGTGAAACTGGAGGATGGTTTTGTAGGCTTCGTTAATCTTGCTAATTCGACCAATCGCTGCTGAGACAAATGTTTCTCCAAGTCGTGCCATTTTTGGAAGGTTTAAGTTATCGATCGTGTCTCGCCAGACCGCTTCCGCATCCTCGAGCTTTGCATTTCCCTGGAGGCCAAGAATAGTCATCGCTCGCGCCAGGTCGTCTTTTGACACACGCTCGCCCTCAGCCATGGCATCGGCAGCAGTACTTATCAACTCTTCAAGCGCATTCTTATCTAGTTCGCCAACAAGTTTCTCTGCCCCTGGAAAACTAAGGAGTTGCTTTAAGTGTGGGTTTACGACTTCATCGACTGCGCTTGCGGCAAGTTCGAGTCTGCCGCGCCGTTCGGCCATGACCTGTTTGAAGAGTGATTGTGCCGCGGGAGTTGGGATTTCAAGTCGTTTCGCCATCGCGCTCAAGTACAGGGCTTCACGGGATGAAACGAAGCGGTCTGATGCGATCACTTCAGCCACGACCCGAAAAATGAGCGGGGCAGTTTCACGCGCATCACTCCCCAACGATTTCATCAGCTCTTTGCATTCAACGAACATATTGAAAGTTCCGTTCTCTTCCTCGATAGCGATACCGACGTCAGCAATTAACTCGCCAAAACCGAGCTGGTCCAATGCGCGGGCAACTTTCTCCTGCTCCTGTTTGCTTAGGCTCCCGTCAATGGTCATTGCACCGACAATAAGCCGAGCGATGGAACGATTCTGCTTTGCGCTGCTCATAGTTTTTGAAGCTCCGAGGTAGAGAGGGCTAGATTCAGCTATCCTTGTAATTGTTATGGCGTGACAGTGAGAAGTGGTGCTCTAGAGCGGCCTAATTTATCCTAACCAGGGATAAGGACGAGTTTTCCGAACTGCTGACCACGCTCGAGCATTCGGTAGGCGACCTTTCCCTCTTTGAGTGGGATTTCGCTGTCGATTACAGGCTTTACCCCACCGCTCCAAACAACATCCATCGCCTCACGAAAGTCGTTGGCGCTACCCATTGTAGAGCCAATGATACTAATTTGCTTGGTGAAGATCAGCCTGTTGTCGACGGAAAGAGTCGGGCCGCTTGTGTTGCCAACAGTTACGATTCGGCCCCCCCGAACTACGGAACGAATTGACTGTTCGAAAGTTTTTGCGCCCACGTTATCAATGACTACATCTACGCCACGATTATTGGTCAGGCGCTTTACGATTCGACTCCAATCAGGATATCTCCGGTAGTTTATAACGTGGTTTGCGCCAAGTGCTGTTGCTTTATCTAATTTTTCATCGGAGCTTGAAAGGGCGATAACCTCGGCTCCGATATAGCGAGCAAGTTGGATAGCGAAACTATTCACTCCTCCGCCGGCACCGACGATGAGAACTGATTCTCCGCGTGTGAGCTGGGCACGTTCGCGAAGCATACGCCAGGCGGTGAGTCCCACGAGTAACGGTGCCGCAGCGGACGAAAAAGTAAATCCTTGTGGAAACGGATGGAGGCTGGTTGCTGGAACTGCAACATATTCGGCAAATCCACCACGACATCCTTCGCCGATGACATGGTAGTGTGGGCTCACGCTGTCTTCGCCGCGACGGGTCCACTCGTCCTCGCCGGAGACGAAACCTGGTTCGATGACCACTCGATCTCCTACCTTCCAACGTTCAACGTTTGAGCCTAGAGCAGCGATTTCGCCCGCAATGTCCGCGCCGCCAACGTGTGGCATTTGGAGTTTGAGTCCTGGCCACCCACGGAGCACCCAAATGTCGAGGTGATTTAAAGCGCAAGCGCGCACACGAATGATCGCTTCATTCGCTCGACACCGCGGATCCTCGATATCCCCATAACGGAGCTGCTCAATCGAGCCATGCTCCTGAAAGTAGAGCGCGTTCATCGGCGCCAATACCCCACGGACGTTGACGGTTTTTGTTAGCTCTGCTAGCTATCAGTTACTCACCCCAAGACTGTAGCAGTCGTAGCCCAGAAGCTGGCGTAGCTCAATGGTAGAGCAGCTGATTTGTAATCAGCAGGTTGCGGGTTCAAGTCCCATCGCCAGCTCCATCCTTCGCTAAAGCTTCGGACGGCAGGCCAATGATCCTTGGTAGTTGCAGCGACGTAGTGTTGCTTCAACTGCTGAAAGAGCCCGTCGTCCGAATCAAAGCAAGCCCGCCGTTAGGTGATTGAAGCATCTGGCGCGCAGCCAACTCGTTAGTTGCCGCGCATGAAGCTGACTGTCATTGCGAGCGGAGCCCGCAGAGCGAAGCGAGTGCAGATCAATTTGTCAATTAGTTTGACTATCAAACAGTTAGAGGCTAGCATTCCGTAAGATGAGTACACTTTGTAATCCCAATACTTCTCCAGGCAATTTCATTTCTTGCCGGATTATGATCCAAGGCATTATTGTGCCTCGCTAGGCACAATATAAATCTCTCTTCGCATCCATCCATAAATTTTTGATTGAAGCTGTCGGATCTGCAGCTGCGTGTGACTGGACCACGCACACTGAGATGCAAAGCACAGTTCTTTCTTACTCAAAATCGAGTAGTAGGGAGAGCTGCGTCTTGGCTGAGAGTTCTCCTCTTAGCCAAGACGCAGAGCAGGAACGTGAAAAAGGTTTTGTCTTGTGTCGGATACACACGACGCCATCTCTGCTCAGCTGTTTTGCAATAGGAAGGAGAAGGTCGCATGTCTGTATCTATTGCCTCACCTCCAAGTTTAGGCGGAACATTGATTGGTGCACTTCCAATCTTTAACGCAAGGAAATTTACAGGAGGTCGGAAGGGTGTCGCCCTGCATCACCACGAAGGTCGGGGACATTCTTGGTACCGCCCGCCGAAGGGCCAAGTGGTGCTTGAATGGTTCTCTCAAGGGGACGATAAGCGAGCGAGTGCTACTATCGTCCAAACGGGACCGTCCTGTCCCTCGCCGTATAGTGCTGATTTCAGCCAGTTTATCGACGCCGTATGCGAGTGTGGGGCTTTAGTGGAGGAACCCGGCACGCCCTACCAATTCCAGTTCACTCTCAACTTGCAAGCGTTCGGAATCGGCTATGCGGAACTCGTTCGTAACACCCTTGATCAACGTGTGGAACAACCCGAGGGCTCTCATCGACTTCAGAACTCGGGTATACTTGTTTTCCACGATGGTCGATCGAGTACGGCATACGTCGAATTCTCCAATGAATTGAGACATTTTGGTCCCAAGCTCGTTCGCGTGGTAATCACAACGTACGAGCTTCTCGCGCTCAAGGAAACATTGGCAAAACTCCTAGTAGCCTTTCGACCACACTACTCGCGAGAGGCCCTCCGTGAGCAAAGTTGGGGAGTTGCAGAGCTTACGGAGCTCTACAACCTTTGGTTTAATGGGGACACGTGGACGAGTTATCCGATCACGCTTGCGGAAAATGAGAACGGCTTCCATGTTTTCATGCCGTTTGCTCCCCCGCCATACTGGCTCGCCGTCCCCGATGAAGCGGTGAAAACCGGTAAGGATCGAGGCCATCGCACAATCAGGATCGATGAAGGACACGTCAGCAATGGTGACGATGCCCATCCGTGCGCAGATTTTGTGGCCAAGCTTCAGGAGCGAAGGTTCGTACTGCGACGCTCCGCGACGTGGCCATGGAATCGTGCACTATTCGCTGAATGGGTGTCGTAACAAGGGTTTGTTTAAGAAGGAGCGGGTGAGAGGTCCTCGCCCGCTCCTTCTCGACGTTCCTGCTCAGCGTCACTCCAAACCATAATCATGAGCTTCGCAGATCGATCCCCGTCTTCTCACTCGGTGGACTAAACACGTCAAGCACCACTGTATCTTCCAGCGCTTCAGCGGAGTGTCTCACCTGTGAAGGGAGATAGAGAGTTTCGCCGCCACCGATCGTGAGAACCTCCGGCGAGGGGGCATTTTCTTCGCCAATGACGAAACGAAGTCGTCCGCTCAGGACACAGGCAAATTGCTCGTTCTCGTGTGCATGACTTGGCACAAAACATCCCTTCTTTAAAAAAACGTGAGAGAGCATAGCCTGCTTTCCAATAATTCTTCGTCGCGAGAGGAGCGGCATTGGGCTGTCTGCCTCAAGCTCATTCCACGCAAATCTTTGAGCAGAGTGTTTCATACTCGTATCTTCCTCCGGTGATTGTGTGCTCTTGAACTTGCTCGGTTTTCCGAGTAGTCTCTGCTCATACTAACTCTATTGGATGTAAAAACATATGTCGTTTAAACCCTGGGCTCTTGCCGCAACAGTTATCGCTGCCGTCGTAATCGCAACTACCGTTTGGTATCCGAGAAATACCTCGCCGAAAGTTTCACCGACGGTAATGAGTTCCGACGAGAAACAAGCCTTGGAGGAGCTCGCACGTCTTCTTCCCGGGCGGGTTATCTTTGATTCAAACCGCTCAGGGAATTTCGGAATTTACTCGATCACAACTGGCGGTGAAGATGTTCGGACAATCGTAGACACCGATGCCCACGAGGTTTACCCTGACCCGTCACCTGATGGCACAAGTGTCGTCTATGGGCGGACGAACTCGCTCGAACGCACGGCCTCGGCTGATGTCTGGATTGTAGCAATCGACGGGTCAAATCCTCGAATGCTTGCTGAGGACGGAACCTACCCGACCTTTAGTGCTGATGGGAAAACCGTCTTCTTCGAACGTGGCCGTAAGCAAGTAATGGCGATTAATCTCGACGGAACGAATCTCCGTGAGATTTTTCCTGCGAATAACCAAAAATTCAAACGTGCCGCTGTAGTAAAACCTCGTGTTTCAATCGATGGAAAGATTCTAACCTTTACGTCAGACAAACCGCGTCGTTGGAACGCGTGGTATGCCGATTTGACCACAGGCGAAGCGTTTCATATTGCACACGCTTGCGAGCCAGCGCTCTCCAATCGCGGCGACTTCTTCGCTTTCATTGGAAAAAAGGAGATGGAAATGGCTGAGCGATCTGGAATTGGGAAACGCGATCGCAAAACGGGCGCGATCTCCAAACTACAGGATGCTGATGCGCCATGGGGACACGAGTATTTCCCCACACTCGCGCGCGATGATCAGTTTCTCCTCTATAGCGCCTGTCCAGAGGGCCAACACGCACCAGAAGACTCAAACTTTCAATTATTTATTAAGGACCTTACTACTGGGAAAGTTACTCGTCTCACCTTTGATGGGCACAATAATCGCTGGGCTAAGCTTGTCTCACGTTCCGAAACCCCTGGAAGCTAAGCGTCCCAGGTAGATTTCCGCGCCGAATAGCGACCAAATCGCTGCAGGAACTGGTCTGAAACCAGTCGCAAGTTGGTCGAATCAATATATAAGAGCGTCCCCAAGAAACGCAGGTCTGAAAGAGATTTTTCTCGCGCTTAGATTCTATGTTGCACGATCGTTTTACTCGCGAAGCCATATTTCTCCGAGAGAACCGAATTGGCACTGTGTGTCAGGTTGGCCCGTCGCAGGTTCGATTCATCGCTGGAGGAGTTGCGAATGGCTCGAGTGCACACTCGCTCGGCGAGTACCTCGTAATTGACTGCGGTACCCTCGCAGTCATTGGCCAACTGACCGACATGAGTTCCGACAATGGTCGCGGAAACGGCGAAGCACAAACTCTCGGACAGATTACACTTCTCACCACGTTACATTTCTCGGATGGGAGCGTTGTACCAGGCGTTATAACCTCACCCCAGATCGGGAGCGAAATTTATCGGGCGTCTGCAAAGCTCATCACCTATGTTCTCGATAGTGGCGCAGAATTGCGTGGCGTGAAGCTCGCTCGCGGACAGGACGCTGTCACGCTATCTTTTGCCAAACTCGCCGACCGTGACCGCACACCAATAGCCATCACTCCTGAGCAGCTCTTCGGCAGTCACTGTGCGATTATCGGCTCCTCGGGTGGAGGGAAGAGTTGGACCATTGCGAGGCTCATCCAAGAGTGCAGTCAGTATCGCTCGAAAGTTATTCTCCTCGATCCAAGCGGTGAGTTCGAGACACTCACGGATAACACAAAGCATGTCTACATCGGCACTGACCCACTCCCAGGAGAGGGCGCAGTTGAAGTCGTGCTCCCCTATTATGAACTCACGGAAATGGACCTCTTTGCCATCTTCCGCCCTGAGGGTCAGAGCCAAGCTCCAAAACTCCGCGCAGCGATGGAGAGCTTAAAACTCGCCCGGCTTGAGCCGATGATGGCTCCCGACGGAACAATCCTCAAGGCCGACCGCTCAAAAATCGAATTCCTCAAGGCACTCCGTTACCATCTTGCAGCGATTGAACATCCGCTCGCGGATTTTGATATCACGAAACTTTCCCGACAGATTGTCAATGAGTGCGTCCATCCGAATCGGAGCGCTGTTGAACCACAGTATTGGGGAGGGATCAACGGTTCCGATCAAGCACAGTGTATGTTCCTTGTTACGCGAATTGATGACATCATCAAGTCGCGCAGTCTCGCGCCGCTGTTCCAGCCGAGCGGGAAACCATCATTGTTCGCAGAAATTGACCAATTTCTTACCACCGATACGCATCGAGTCCTCCGAATTGCACTCCAATATCTCTCAACCTCGCATCACGCGCGCGAGATAGTCGCAAACGCAATCGGCCGCTATGTCTTTGAACTGGCGAAGGAAGGGAAATTTCGCGATCATCCACTCCTCGTTGTCGTCGATGAAGCGCACCGTTTCCTTAATGAGCGGCTCAATGATCGCACGCTCCTCTTCCCGCTCGATGCCTTCGCCTCGATTGCCAAAGAGGGGAGAAAGTATGCGATTAATATCTGCCTTTCAACCCAGCGACCGCAAGATATTCCAGAAGATGTGCTCAGTCAGGTGGGGAGCATGATTGTGCATCGAATCATTAGCGATCAGGACCTGCGCGTAGTTGAACGTGCGTCCGGCGCGTTGGATAAATCCTCCTCGATCTCGCTGCCGCGACTCGTTCCCGGCGAAGCGGTGATTATCGGCATGGCGTTTCCGGTTCCGCTGAACATTCTCGTGGATTACCCAGATCATCCGCCCAATTCGAGGGGGCCTGACTTCCAACGGTGTTGGCGCTAGGGAAGCTCCTCGCGATTCCCGTTCTACCGAGGCTCGTCTCAAAACCGAACTTAATCAGACCTTCCCGTCAGTGCGATCCAACCGAACGTAGAGAGCGTCGGAATGATATGCGGCATACCAATAAGCTGTTACCAAGACTCACCAAAAAACATTTCCTAATTCCGTAACAACACCCGGCGTTATGCCGGACTAAAACGGTACTCCTTTTGCATTGACTCCGAAGAGCTTGGCGGATCCACGTAGTGGATTCCTTGTTCTTTCTCTGTGTCAACGATGAGGGAGTCATGTTACGAGCGATGAGTGGTAACGTTTCACTGTGTTCTGTGTGGCGACTGAGTATTGTTGTCTTCTTCAGTATCATTTCATTTATTGGCGAGGCCATTGCTGACCCTGGGCTTGTCGGAAGTTCTTCAATTCCGACAGCAACCGGAAGCACTGCGCAGCGACGCACGTTCTACGACCCAATCCACAGCCGTCACTGGGTGTTCTATCACGACGGTTCAAAGATCCGATATCGTTACTCGAGCGACGGGGCAAGCTGGGCCGGCTCGGGGGCGCTCAACTACAATACAGCGAACTTCTCCGTCACCCACCGAGTCATTGATGGCGTGAGCATGGTCATCGTTGCTGCCGACGCCGATCGAAACGTCATCGTTCGTAAGGGAACTATCGGTGCAAGCGCCATTTCATTTAGCGGGGAGATCGTCCCATTTACAGGCGTTGGCATCGACTTCTGGTATAAGCATCCAGCAATTGCGCTTGATAGTTCGAATCGCCTCTGGGTTGCGGCAATCCTCACTGACACCGCAGAACTATTCGATAATGGGCGAATCTTCGCTCGCCGCTCCACAAACCCGATCATTGGGGATCTCTCCGCCTTTGAAGCGCCAGCGCAAATCGGGAGACGGAGCGGGTTACTAAAGGAACTCACCATACTCCCTCTTCCGAATACGACGATGATGATGCTCGTGAACAATGATTCTCCAAACATTATTGCCTACCGTTTTGACGGCTCAGTCTGGAAGAAGGCCAATGATGGTGGCGAGTATGCTTGGACGGACCTCTTCAGCTCGGGGATAACGAAAGAGGTGCGTGCAATCGAAGTCGTTGGGCGAGACGTCTATGTTGGCGGCGCCTTCGTCGATGTTGGTGGGGTAACAGGCGACCGCATTATGCGTTGGGATGGCTCGACGTGGCACCATGTTGGGGGGAAATTCGACGGGACGATTTTTGCAATTGCGGCGCGCGGCTCGGACCTCTTCATCGGCGGTGCCTTTCAGACTCCAGCGAAAGGTGTTGTACGTTGGGATGGACATAGTTTTCATGCCCTCGGGAACGGTATTGCTGGAACTGTTCGTGCGATCACGATTAATGGGAATGATATCTACGTTGGCGGTCAATTCGACCTCACGATTAACGGGACCACAGTAAAGAACATCGCGCGCTGGGATGGCACAAAATGGAACGCGCTCGGTAGTGGTATCGTGGGCGAGGTCTATGCCATCGGACTTTACAATACAAATCTCTATGTCGGCGGCGAATTTATCGATGGTGGAGGAGTACAGGGGGCTGATCGTTTAGTCCGTTGGCGTGGAGGCAGGTGGGAGTCCGTCGTTCAAGGGCTTGATGCCCCGGTCTATGCGCTCTATCCGTCCACCAATGGTCTCTATATCGGTGGATCATTTAGTAACGTGGGGGGGAATGAAAATGCCGACCGTATCGCGCGCTACGACGGGACGGCGTGGCATTCACTTGGCGTTCTCGCCCAACCTTTTGACGGGACGATTTACGCAATTCGAATTCTCAATGGAAATGTATACGCCGGTGGCGTGTTTGAAGACATCGATGGTGATGCAGAGAAGGGCTACCTCGCCTATTTTAACGGTACTGCATGGAACGCCATTGGGGATGGAATTGGAGTAGCACGAATTGACTGTAAGAAGAACGTCTACGCCCTTGGTGTTACCGCGGATGGCCTCTATGTTGGAGGTGATGTTTGTGACGCTGGAAACATTGGTGGCGCGAATTACTTTGCGCATGTCCTTGGAGGTCTCGAGTGGCGTCGAGCAGGTGCGGGGTATACTTGCGGAAAACCTGTCCATACGGTGCTTATCGATGGTCAGGATATTTATATTGGTGGTGAGTTTGTGGCGCTTGGAGGAAACGCCCGATTAACCCACATCGCCCGTTTTGATGGCAACAACTGGCACGATGTTGGCGGAGGGCTCAGTGGCACAGTCCACACCATTGTGAAGCACGGGTCTGAGATTTACGCTGGCGGGATGTTTACCTTTAGCTTTCTCGGTGACGCGGTGAGCTATGTAGCCCGCTATGATGGGGTGCGTTGGCAGCCGGTTGGACCTGGCTTGAATTCCTTCGTCTACGATCTTTTCTCTGACGGAGCTTCGCTCTACGCTGGTGGTTCCTTCAACAACACTGCTGATGGGTCAATACCTGGCCTTAACGGAATTGCTCGCTGGAATGGGTCGGCTTGGAGCAAAATGGGAACTGGATTCAATTCGACGGTCTTGGCAATCGCATCGTACCAGGGCTCGATTTTCGCAGGTGGATACTTCTCCCATTCGGGGGATACGCTGCAAACGCTTGATCGAATCGCCAGATTCAACGGAGCTACTTGGGAAAACCTCGACGAAGGGATCGATACCGGCTATGTGATATCGCTCCATGTCGCACAGAATCTACTTTGGGTCGGCGGAGCGTTCCAAAACGCTGGGCTAAATGCCGATGCCGATCAAATCGCTACTTGGGATGGTCAGAACTGGAACGCAATTGGCACTGGGCTGAATAATTCGGTCTACGCGATCCATTCTGCGCCGGACGGTGTTTACGTTGCTGGTGCGTTTGCTGACGCGGGAGGCATTCAGGATGCCGATGCTATTGCACGATTCGACGGTTTGCGTTGGCACAGCGTCGTGAGCGGTATTCCTGGCTTCGTCTACGATTTTGGTTATGTCGGTGATGAGCTCTACCTTGGTGGTCAATTCTCCTCACTCCCAGATTTAAATACTTCAATCGCGCACTTCTCCCGCTACTCGAAGACGGTAGCGAAGACGACAAACGAAACGACGAGCATGTCTGCAGTGAGTGATGCGAGTGGAAACGTTCATCTCGTTTACTCTGATAAACTCGGGGATCTCTTGTATCGCCGGTTTGATGCAGCGACGCTCAGTTGGAAAGCCGCCGTGCCGCTCCTTGCAAGCAATACGGTGAAGAGCACGAGCATCACTCTCAATACTGACAATAACGAGCTCTACGTGCTGTTCATGAATAATGATGCGCTTTGGGCAACGACAGCAACCCCACCGTATAGTCTTGGGAATTGGACATCGACGCCACTGCGCGTACACTTTAACAGTAGCGATAAGCTGATCTCGTCACCAACTCATGGTGTGCTTGGTAAAATGGCATATGTTTGGACAGGTGGAACTTCCGCGCCATTTACGGTGCTCTCTGAGGTAATTGGCGACCTCGATGACGATGACCTGGTTGACCAAGTTGACCCCGATGCCGACGGCGACGGGCTAACCAATGAGGAGGAAGCAGCCCTCGGCACGGATTCCTTCGTCGTCGACACGGATGGCGATGGGACAGGCGATGGCCAAGAAGTTGCTGACGGAAGTAATCCGCTTGATGGTGGGAGTGCCGTGATTTCGCTGGCAAAGACTCTCTGTGCCGAATGGAATGGGTTCCTCGGTGGGATGTGGAATATCTTTGAACATATGAACATGAGTAACGACCCGATCACGGTGCGAACTACTCTCTACAGCATTGATGGTACAGAGATGAGCACTGCCAATTTCTCCCTTGATCCGGGTCAGCAATTCGACCTCCTTGTCCATGATATGAAGGGCTGGGAGCTCAATTCGTACGGAAAAGTTTGTTCGCGTATCACGAAAGGTGAGGCGGGTGATCTTGATGGCCGAATGGTTTACTACAAAGAGGCACCAGGCTCTCGTGCCCCGGCATTCCAATTTGAATTTGCCTTTGCCATGCCGCTCTTAAACGGAGTAACGGGCAGTCAATTTGTTCCATTTAACACGTTCCAGCCGAGCTTGGATCCGGTAGATGCGTTCGACGCTGTCGCTAACTGGATTCAGCTTACGAACCTTGAAAACACAGTTCAGACTGGAACTCTCTACTACTATGCACAGGATGGAACCGTGCTCGCAAAAGAGAAAGTCCAACTTGAACGAGGTGCACGTCGTGACTTCTCGGGTCATCAATTTGGCCCGAACTTGGTCGGCATCGTCGAGTGGCGCCCCGGTAGTCCAAGCGCTGCGTTCCAATTACGGAACGTGCGCTACCTCTACGATAATCCATCGGGGCTCGATAACTTCGCTGCTGCATTTCAGCTAGAGGGCGTGAAGGGCACCGGCGAATTAATCAGTGTGCCCCTGAACACACAAATTGGTTCGGCGATTCTTGAAGTTGCAAACACACTCTCTCAGCCGGTGACCGTAGCGGTAAAGATCTATGATAGTCTCGGCGCCGAGAAGTCGAGCCAGAACTATGAGCTTCCGGCCTATGGATCGGTCCACATTATTACCGATTCAATTCTCGGTGGGAAGCTTGGCCTTGCGACGATAAGGGGATCACGTCCCTCGAGCATTATCGCTACAGCAATGCAGTACGCGCGAACTCGAAGCCTCGGAATTAGTTACCTCTATGGTACGTATGCCAAGCAGGCTCTTGGGGCGGTGCTCCGCGGATCATTTAACACGTTCCTCAGCCAAGGTTGTACGCTCTATCTCACGAATCCGACCGATGTGGCAGCGAGTGCCACGGTCAGTATGGAGCGATTTGATGGGACCATGGTGCTTGCGGGTGCCGAAGTGCCCATCGCAGCGCATGGACTCTCTGCTTACAATCTCTGTGTCGTGGAGCGGGCGAACAATTATGGGATGGTTACCGTTCAGCCGAGAACGACGAATTCAATTACGGCGACGGTAGTTCGAAACGGCATGAATGCCAGTTACGCTTTCCCAACACCGGTGCGGTGATTGCATTTGAAAGTCAGTTGAAACTCGGCCCCGGGCGATTGGTTCCGCATACTCACATTTGCATTCATCAGTGAAGCGAGTTGTTGCACAAGCGCAAGTCCGATTCCAGTACCCGGTGTAGTTCGTGTGAGTTCATTGCCTGCGCGGTAGAAGAGGGTAAAGATCTTTCGTTGCTCCTCGCGCGACACGCCAGGTCCAAAATCACGGACAAAATAGGTTATCTCTCCTGCTCGAGCATCCGATCGATATCCCAAGATGATCTGTTTTCTCTCAGCATCCTTTGAAAATTTTAGGGCATTATCAACTAAGTTTATAATGATCTGACTGAAAGCATCGGTTTCCGTATTGACCGTTTCAGGTAGCGCGTCTGGTGGAGTTGAGGTCTCCAAAGTGAAACCAGCTGCCTCGACTTGCGTTCTGATTTTTGACTGCACTAAGTCGAGTAGTTCGCTTGCGGTGTAAGGTTGCAATTCCAGAGCCACGGAATTTCTCGTTAGTCGTGCGAGCTCAAGTACGTTCGCGATCAGACGAGAAAGGCGTTCGCTCTCGGCATAGATAAAGTCATAATAGCTCCTCTTCTTCTCCTCATCGGTAACCCAGCCTGACCGAAGGAGTTCGCCGTACATCCGTATTGATGTTAGCGGAGTCTTCAGCTCATGACTCACTGCGGACACAAAGTCAGTCTGTTGTTTTGCAAGACGAATTTGGCAAGCCCCGAGGCGGTAAATTCCGAATGAGCCTACGACGAGCACCGCGCTCATAATCAAGAGGAGCATGTCGATTACTCTCACCTCTGGTCCAATAGGGAGGTTTGCAACCGTAAGCACAAGCTCAAAATCCTGAAAGGGCGCGAGTAAATTCCTTCGGAAGATTACGATCTGTTTTGACGTTGCCGCAGCGGAGCTGCTCCCAAACTCTAGTGAGGTTTGCGTGGGAGCCGTGTAACTCTCAAGCAGGTCACCACGATGAGCAATGAGCAGTGTTCCCACTCCGCCAAAGGTAGTTGTCAGAAAGAGGTTCTTCATCGTTTGCTCGAGAAAGGCTGAGCTTACAACGACGAATCCTTGAATGTACCGTGAATTCCCGATCCAGGCCTTCCGGTAGAAGATGAGATGTTCGTTTACTCGCAAAAGCTGAAATGGATCGATCTCTCCTGTGCTACTCATGATCTTCGGTTGGTTCAATTTACCAACTGACATTCCCTCCGTTGGGAAAGGCTTTGTCTGTCGCCTTTCTTGTTCTGTGAGGAGATCTGGTTCAGCCATATTCGCAGCGCCCTGGCCGATGGTCTGCGCATAATTCCAGGTACCAAACTTTGTTTTTCGTGTATTCCTGAGATCATTTATCACGAGCGCCTGTTGTGTTACCGACTCATCCTGTTTTTTTGAGAGCCCACGTTGTTCCCGTTCGAAGAGCGCGGTATCCAAGTTGAGTTCCGCGATCTTCTTACTCGGTGCAACTGATCTCGGATTCGTTCCACGAAAGTTGGCGCTTGCAACCGTTCGTTCGAGCTTCGTCTTGAGCTCTTGTCGCTTGCGAAGTTCTGTTGGTTCAAATATCGGCGGAGCGTTCTCGATGAAACTGTCACCGAATGGAGGGAGCACAGGGGACTCGAAGCGGCCGTCTGGGCCGAGTTGGAAATATCCAACCATGCCTGGCACTGTGCTTGGTGGGGGGAGTGAGGAGAGGGGAGAGTAACCAACTGCTTTTTCGGGAAGTAACTGGCTTTCGCCAACGCTGTAGAAACTGTACTGATCGAACGTTCGTGCCTCTTCGGTTTGAAGCAGTGTTGCTATTCTCTCGTCGATCCGCAGTGCGAGTTCACCTCCGGCGTCTTGATAGCGATAGAATACATTTGCCTTCAATTCGCCGTACACTCGCGAAAGTATCACTCCAAGCGGGATGAGAAGTGCCAGGACAAAGCCCAACAACCCGAACACTAGGTTTCGCTGAGCTGCCTCCGGAGTGCGTGACCATTTCATAGAAGTTTGTATCCTTCCCCGCGCACAGTCACCAAATGAATCGGTGCTTTCGGATTAGGCTCAATCTTCTTTCTTAGTTTTGCAATGTGAATATCGACCGTTCGGGTTTCGATCGAAGAAGCCTTCTGGTAACCCCAGACCTCGAGCAATAATTCGGCACGTGAAACCGGACGATCCTGGTGAAGTTGAAGGTAACGAAGGATTTCGACCTCTCGTCGGGTAAACTCAAGCGTTGGTGCATTCTCAATTGACCCATCGAGATATCTCCCGAGGAGATTCTTCGTATCGATCGTTAGGTAAGCTCCAATCTGAATCTCACGGGCATCTTCGGTTAAACGTCGACTGCGCCGTAGTACAGATTCAACACGTAACACAAGTTCGCGCACCGAAAATGGCTTTGCAATGTAATCGTCGGCACCAAGGGTTAAACCTGTAATGATATCATTATCAGTTGTTTTCGCGGTGAGCATGATAATCGGTTGCTCACGACTCTTTTTCCGTACGGCGTTACAGATTGTAAAGCCGTCCACTGCTGGAAGCATCACGTCGAGGATTATTAAGTCATACGTCCCGTTTGTAGCTTTCTCGAGGCCTGTTCTACCGTCTTCGGCGGTTTCGACGTCGTAACCATGAAAGACAAATAAATCGACAAGTCCCTGCCGAATAGCCTCTTCGTCCTCAACGATTAATATACGGATCTTTTTTGCCATTGCCTGATCCTTTCTTCTCTGCTGCTCCGTTGCTCTGTTTACAAAATGAAGCGTTTGTAGCGGCTGCATAGGTTTTCTTTTAGCACAGAGCAACAGAGCAGCGGAGCACCGGAGAAAACTAAAGCAAGCGTATTCATTTTGTTAGACGCTCTCACACCAGTATATAGCAAGAAGTCGTGAGGCAGCGATATCGTTTTGTAAAAGTAGCGTAAAATTTCGCCAACTTCTTTTTACCAACCGCTGTCTACGTAAGAGCGTATCTTCCAGCGTATACTGAAGTGAAATTGAGTAAAGAACTGTGTCACACGCAGTTACGAAAGCTGGAGGAATAATGATGGAACCACTCACATCCCGTTTGAAAAGGGTGCTCTCGTCAAGGCGCGGGGGATTCGCCGTTTTTGTTACCGCATTTGCCGCAACGCTTATCGCAAGCGGCTGGACAACTCGATGGAGTTCTTTCGGGATACTTCCCCCAGTTTCTCCGGCAGTGGCGCTCACGACGTCGGTCCCCCCAATACTCGATCCACGTGGAGTGTCGCTCTCGGGAACATTATCGCATACGAAGTTAGTTCAGGGAGAGCCAGGGAATCTCTATCTTCGTCTCGAGCTCACCGCCCCAGCTCGCGACCGCCACGACTTCGTCCGACGTCCGAATGATATCGTTGTCGTGCTCGATCGAAGTGGTTCAATGACTGAGGAGCGAAAGCTTCCATATGCGAAGCAGGCGATCAGAGACCTTCTCGCCCGCCTTGGAGCAGAGGATCGATTTGCTCTGGTCACATTTGACGATCATGCGATGGTTCCGGTGCCACTTACTGCCGTAAGCGACGGAGCTCGGGAACGCATCGGTGCGATCGTATCTCAAATCGAACCCGGTGGCTCGACCAATATGGGAATGGGACTGAAGCTCGCGAGTGAATTACTCACGCAGCCAGGAGAGACGCGGAACCGGCGAGTAATTCTTCTCTCCGATGGTCATGCCAATGTTGGGATTACATCTACGGAAGGGCTTGCCGGTCTTGCTAAGTCAATCGTCGATTATGGCGCGGTAGTTTCAACAATCGGTATGGGTCTTGGTTTCAATGAAGTACTCATGGCTCAACTCGCCGATCACGGGATGGGGAACTACGCCTACCTCGAAAATCTTGCTACGCTCGCACAGATCTTCGCGAATGATTTGAACGACGCGCGATTAGTCTTCGCTGAACGAAGCGAACTCACACTTCACCTCGCCGATGGGGTCGGTCTTATCGATGCCGGTGGTTATCCAATTGAGAGAACTCCAGGCTCAAATATGGTGCGGATTCCAATCGGGCAGATGATTTCTGGGCGAGAAAAAGTCGTGACAGTCACGCTTACTCCAGGAACTGCAGCAATTGGGGAATTTAACCTCGGAGCCGTGGCGCTTCACTACCGTGCCGATGGAGCGGAGCATACAATTTCGCTCCCAAGCACACAATTGGCGTATGCCGTTATCGAATCAACGAGACGCGACGAAGCGGTAGCGTCAATTCGTGGAGAAATTTTTCGATCTGCCTGGGTGGCAAACAACCTCGGCTTGATGCAGAAGGCATTTCGGCAGGCAGTAGTAAGTGGCGACAAACGCCAGGCCGAACAGGCGCTGGCTGATTATGAGGCCAAACTAACCGAAGCTGAGAAGAGCAGTGGCGTGCAGCTCACCAACGATGACCTGAAGCGCAAACTCGATGGGATGGAGCACGAGCTCGACGTTGCGTTTACTGGTGCCCAAGATGAGCAACGTCGCAAGCAGAACAGCTTTGGAAAAGCGATGTATTCAGAGTCGATCGCCAACCAACGAGATAACGTTCAGTAATAACGAGGAGGTACTTATGACACTAATAACACGAGTGGTACGTTTATTTAAGGCGGATGTTCATGGGCTCCTCGATTGTATCGAGGAGCCTCGGGCGGTCCTCAAGCAGGCGGTGCGAGAAATGGAGCAAGAGGTGCAGCGCAAGGAAGCAGAGCTTGTTGATCTTGCGCGACAAGAGACCGCCACGCATCGTCGTAAAGCAGAAGTTGAACGGACGAAAGCTGAAATGAGCGAGCAAATCAAACTTTGTTTTCGCGCCGGTGACGAGCCACTTGCAAAGGCGGGAATACGTCGGAAGCTCGAGGCGGATGGTGAACTGCGAGCGCTTGAGCGAATAATTGCTGAGCTTGCGGGAAGAAAAGCCGAGTTGACTAGCATGCTCAAGGATGAACGTGAGGCCCTCGCTGACATTTCGCATCGGGCAGACTTGTTCAGCCATGAGACATGCGAACGAAAGTCGATACGCTCTCCATCGAACACGAATGTTCGTGCGGTCACCGATGAGGAGGTAGAGTTAGCATATCTCAGCGAGCGGGAAGCGCAGGAGGGGCTATGAAATCAGCAACAATTATTCACGGAATTCTCGTTGCGCTTGGGCTTAGCCTACTTTCGGTTCCGCTTTTTGCTGTGAGTGCGGTTCTCTTTCCGCATGGTCTCGGCATTCGGATCGTGCTCGGATTCCTGGCTTTCTGTTACCTAAGCCGCATTATTCTCAGTGCGGAGACCCGAACCGGTCGTTTCAGCTTGAGTCTTGGCGCGGCTGTGACGCTTGGCGTAGCGGTGTGGCTACGTCTTTCAATTATTGACCTGAGCATCATCGCCGCAGGACTTATCTGGCTCGCCCGTTCGCTCTACTCCTATTCGAGTCTCCGAGAGACAATTCTCGATGGTGCAGTAACTGGTTTGAGCGTTATTTCAGCAGCGTGGATGGTAATGCTCAGCGGGAGCTTCGTTCTCGCCATCTGGACTTTCTTCCTCGTTCAAGCGCTGGTAGTGCTGATCCCGGGAAAAGGAGAGAAAGCGCAGTCGAGCTGTAGCACAAATTCTCGACATGGAATCGACCGATTTCTGCAAGCAAAAAAGACGGCGGAAGGTGCGCTTCGAACTCTTGCATTAAGAAACGAGTAGAGGAAACTATTCGACAAGCGCTATGCGAGGGACCACTTTCCCCGTCGGGTCAAACGGTGTTTCTTCGCTATCAGCGATGAAAATGTCCTCACGGGAGATACGGCCTCGAACGTAACTGCAGGGGAGGGGATTGCTCGACGGGAAGAGAGCTGCTTCTCCGAGTCCAAAGTCGAAAATATTTACTGAAGCAAAGCCAACAATTGTCCAACGAAAGTGGCTAAAATTTCTTCCTTCTCGTTTCATATAGAGATCACAGGACGGACTCTCTTCATCCAACGCTTCAATAATTGGGATACGCGCTTTCCACACTCCTCGATTGAGTTCACTCGGCTGATAATCAGGGCGCGCACGTGGCTTTTTCGCGCACTGGTCACCGAACACCCGGGAAACATGCGGGTCGAGAAAGAAATTCAATCCCCTCCAAGGATTTGCCCGGTAACCTGGGCACAAGCCGAAGGTGAGCCGAGCATTCAGACCACATGATTTATCAATTTTATGTTCGAGTGGTTCTGGGAAACTGCCAAAAACTGAGGAAAAGGTGTTGTCGTTTCGAAAAACCTTTTCAGCGAGAAGATCACGAAAGAGATTCACGTCGTTAAGTCCTTCGTCAAGGACCGCAAATGGCTCCCCGATGAAACTCTCCTTGGTCCCATCTTCCTCCTTTCCGCCACTCACACCGAACATTCGTGCGATAGTTTCCTTCGATGTGTCAATTGCGCCGGGCTCACCGACAACGCCAAAAAAGTGTCGATATCCGAGATCTGGCTCGACTCCAAGCGGACAGATACCAGGGCAGGGAGCAGGATTCGCGCTACTTGATCTACTCTGAATTCGGTAGAGGAACGCCGGATGACCCGATTCCTCGGCATTCACGGCTCCATGCCGAAACAAACGGTCTTCGGCATCGAGATCCCTCGGATCGAACACCTCTCTATTACCGGAACGTTTGAGGAGGGTGCATGGCGCAAGAGCGAAAGGTGCAGCTCGAACTCCTCGGGGTGTATTCACAACGGCAACAGAACTTGCGCTCAGATTGCTGGTATCATAGCCGAGGTACCTACCAATCGAGTAAGGCGTGCGTGGACGCGACACAGTAACACGCACCGCATTCGCGATGATGAATCGTGACGGGTTGTTAAACACCGGCGTCACGTCAGGGGAACCGCAGTTTCCCTCTTTGCTTTTAAAACCATCGAGTGAGCGAAACGTATACACTGAACTCTCGCGATCGAACCTTCCCCAGATACCTCGCTCAACTGTTACTTTGAGGTTCCTGTCCATCGACAAGTCAAGCACATTACAGAGGTCCGCTGCATATTCTGGGACATAGGTTACATCAAGTGATTGGTCACGTCCGCCTCGGAGCTGTTGTTCCCCGAGTGTGGCCATTGCAACCTTTCTTGCCTCTTCCCAGCATTGCTCGTTCGGACATTGCACTCCATTTGAGTTCCTCCCAACGAGACTCCTTGTCCCGGCAAGTGCAGCAGCATTGGTGGCAACTTTCAGCTCCTGGAGGATGAGTGAATGGTACCCAAGGTCAAGGACGAAGGCGACTGCCACCAGGATGACTGGGAGGAATAGCATGAAAGTAACAAGCGTGATCCCGCGCTCAGTTAGAATTTCCCCACTCACCGCTCGCGAGTTCATCAGCTACAACCGTGTTCAGCGAGCATCTCTGTTTTTGCAGAGAGCAGCGTTTCTGTTGTTGTGGCACCAAACCAGAGGTGGCAGAGAAAAAAGCAGTGTGGATCGGAATGGATGGTAACTGCAACTTTGGTTGGTGTCGAATTCACCGGATTAATTTTAGTGGTAGTGTCGTCATAGAGGAGCGAGATCCCACGGAGGAAGTTCGCTGCTTCGGTCTTTGCGATCTGTGCCCTTCGTGCGCACGAAGGGTCCGCCGAGACTGCTCCCGCATTCGCCCCAAATCGCGCAGCAAAGTGAAGCGCAATTTTCTGGTAGAGGAGCCAGCTGAGGTCAATGCTCCCAAGCGTAAGCATTAAAAAGAGGGAAAGCGAAACAGCGCCTTCCACGAGCGTAGCTCCTTTCTCGGAACGACACCTATTGAGAATACTTAATTGCATGAATTTGACGCCACGCGAAAAACGGAAGTTACACTAAACTCTTTCTTCAATGTACTTCGCCCCGAAACTTCGCGGCAATTGAAGAAGCATGCGGTGTCTCGCTTTTCAACTGAGACCTTGATACTCGGAATACGGAACTCACCAATCGAGCGGTCACAACTGGCTCTTACTTGGTAGATTTCCCGTACGTTCTCGTCCTCGGCAAGCAAATTTTCGAGCAATTGGTAAGCGTGCGCTTGAGCAGCACGGCGGTGGTGACGACTCTGAAGGGACGCGAATCGCGCTGCTTCGCGAGCAATCCCCACAGCAACGGACTGTTCGTACATCCTCCAGCCATAGTTTGCCGTGTTGCTGAGGAGAGCGGCGATGAGCGATAGGACTACCGCAAACTCAAGTAATACGATTCCACCTTCGCGGCGGCGCGTGTTTGGTTGGTAAAACATCGATATAACCACTGTCCTCTCGTCCAGAAACCTAGTCGAAGACCCCTGAAGAGCCTCTTCGATATCATCGTTATTTCGAGGAATTATGAAAGAGTAGCGGGGAAACGGAATGGCCTAACGAATGAGCCGCACAACAAGACGTCCGATGACAATATTCCCCTATTTCTTCCCCAGGGCTGCGAGTATTGCCTCGGGGGTAAACCCACGGAGCACCTTACTCCCGATTCTTACCACTGGTACCCCGCCACCACCAAGCTCGCTGTGGAGTTTTTTACCGACCTTGTCCCGTTCGATGTCGTACCGTTTGTAGCTGATGCGTTTCTCTTGGAGGAAAGACTCTAGCTGCTTACAGTACGGACACCACTCGGTAACGAAGATTTCAACTGATTTTCGCGAGGTTGCAGCTGGAGTTGGCGAGCTGAGATCCTGGTCGTAGTAACCGGCACGTTTGGCTGATGGGACTTTACTGATTCCCGGTAATGAGTCGCCGCTTGCTTGTTCGCGATACTGTTTGGGAACTTTCTCCAATTGGTCGACGTAGAAGACCTGTCCGCTCTCATCGGTGTACTTAAAAACTTGGGCAACGACTCCTTGGGGACTCAAAAACATGGCTGAGAAAATTGCGATGAGAGAGAGTCCGAGGCCGCGTAGAGATGAGTACATAATGTTGCTCCAGTTACTTGTTTGCAAATGCTCGGAGGATACTCATATAGCTCTCAAGTAACGTTCGTGTTGGTATCCAAATCTGTTCCGCACGCTGCACACTTCCTACTTCTAGCTCCCACCTCGCCGTGTCAGGGGGAAGTTCGGCAAACAGTTCACTGAATGGCTTCCGACTGTTTAGGCTATACGGGTAGAGACCCTCTACCTTTTCTGCCACTTCAACTGCCCTGGCACCCTGGGTGAAGAGCTCTCGTGCTAACTTACTAATACTCTCGGCGTCCTGGATGCGTGACTGGAGCTTCTCTTGCTCCCGTCGTGCCAAAGTTAATTGCTGCTTTACAATCGACTTCCAATCGAGGAGCGCCTCCAATTCGACCTTTAACGTCGTCGGAAATTGAGCCCCCTGCTCTTGGACGAGGTGGATTATTTTTGGCCGATAGTTGTGGATGAAGTAGTGGACAAAGAATAGGTGGTCCGCAGGGAGCAACGTCGTCTGATTGACGATGCGCGAGGTTAGTTCAATCAGCCCAAGCCGAGTGAGGACATACGATGGTCGTGTTCCCTTTGAAAGTCGTTTCGCAAAACTTTCACCAACCAAAGCTTCGAGGTAGCGAGATACTTGAGTGTTCTGCAATTCAAGACTCGAGGACTCAAGGCTTGATTCGATCCAATTAGAGAAGAGTTCAACGAGGAATTTCACATCCCGTTGTCGAAATCCCTCTCCAGCACGTTGGTTAGCATGAGCCGCAAGCACAGCCGCAGCAACGAATAGCTCGTAGCGATGAAATAGTGCATCCTTTCGCATCGACGATTGGTTCACGGTTTTCTCATCTCAATCTAACATTGACTCTAGAGACTCTTCAAACGGCGTTTAATCGCACGGAGCGAGACGGGGCTTAAATGGTGTTCCATCCCTTCGACGTCAACTTCAGCGATATCGCGTGGAACGCCAAGTTTGATCAGGAACTCGAGAAGAATTCGATGGCGCTCTCGGGCATGACGAGCAGTTTGGTTTCCCTTTTCTGTAAGGGTAACTGGCCGATGCGGAGTTGTCGAAACATACCCTTGGGCTTGGAGGCGTTTAATCGTTCGCAGTGCCGTAACGTGGGAGATCCCCAACTGTCGCGCAATATCACAGGTTCGGGCCTCTCCTGTGCGCGTAATCAGCTCCGAAATGAGCTCGGTGTAATCCTCTGCGGACTCTTGGAGATGATGGCGCCGGGTCGCCCGAAAAGGGGTTGCCCGCGCATGTGTTTTCAATTTTTCTTTCTCGCTCATACCTTTTGGCATAGCAACGTATCGCTGTTTCAGTATAGCGGAAAAAAGACCTTGACGAAATGTAGCCTATGCTACATAGTAGGAGGTAATGGGCGCGCGTCTATCATTAGTGTTTATCCTTCTTCCCCTTTTCGTTACGACGCGAGCGCTTGCAGCAGAACCGCCACTTCGAGTGGTCACCACGACGAATATGATTGCGGACCTTGTCACGAACGTTGGTGGCAACCGCGTAGTTGTCACTTCGCTCATGGGCCCTGGGGTAGATCCACATCTCTATAAGGCAACCCAGGGGGATCTTGAACAGCTCACCGGAGCGGATGTGATCTTCTATAACGGTTTACATCTTGAAGGGAAAATGACCGAAGTATTCGAGAAACTTCGCGAGCGACGCCCAATCTTCGCCGTGACAGATGATATCGACCGGAAGTTGCTCCGAACGCCAGAGGAGTTTGCTGGAAACTTTGATCCTCACATTTGGTTTGATGTGCGGTTGTGGATCTCGGCAGTGACTACGGTTGAGCGTCTGCTTGGAGAGCAACGCCCCCGCGACCGAGAAAACTTTCAAGCGAACGCTGCCCGTTACCGGGAGCAGTTGCAGAAGTTAGATCAGTGGGTGGGAGCGGAACTGAGGAAGGTCTCTAAGCCTCAACGCGTATTGATTACCGCCCACGACGCATTCGGATACTTCGGACGCGCCTACGACATTGAGGTGATGGGTCTTCAAGGGGTGAGCACTGCGTCGGAGTACGGGCTTCATGATCTCCAACGACTGAGCGATCTCATCGTTGCACGTAAGGTAAAGGCGATTTTTGTTGAATCGAGTGTCCCTGAAAAATTTATTCTCTCACTTCAACGTGGGGTCCAAGCTCGTGGCCACGACGTAAAGATCGGCGGCCAACTGTTCTCCGATGCGATGGATGCTCCGGACAAACCAGGGGGGACATACATTGGGATGGTTACGGAGAACGTGAAAACGATCGTTTCCGCACTACAATGAGCCAGGAAACCCCAGCAATCGAAGTTCACGACCTGACGGTCACTTACCAGCACAAGGCAGTACTCTGGGACATTGATTTTATTGTCCCAGAAGGAAGGATTGTGTCAGTGGTGGGGCCAAACGGTGCGGGAAAATCAACGTTACTCAAAGCGGTGATCGGGTTGCTCCCCTACGCGAGCGGGACCGTGAAGATCTACGGCGAGCCAGTGGAGAAGAAACGTTCGATCATTGCCTATGTGCCTCAACGCGAGGAAGTGGATTGGGATTTTCCAATTAATGTTTTCGATGTCGTGTTGATGGGGCGCTATGGTCGGCTCCCATTCTATCAACGTCCTCAGGCAGAGGATCGAGAGATCGCTCGTCGATCGCTCGAACAGGTTGGCATGCTCGATTTTGCTTCTCGCCAAATCAGTCAACTCTCCGGTGGTCAACAACAACGAGTGTTTCTTGCGCGTGCGCTTGCACAGCAATCGACGGTCTACCTGATGGATGAACCATTCGCTGGGGTGGACGCGGCGACCGAGCGGGCAATTGTCAAATTATTTGAAGAATTGAAGGCGCAAGGAAAAACAGTGATCTGTGTGCATCACGACATTCATACGGTGATCGAGTACTTCGATTGGACATTACTTTTAAACCTTCGTCTCATTGCGGCCGGGCCAACGGAACAGGTGTTTACCGCTGAGAACTTAAATAAAACGTACGGTGGGCGGCTTGGATTGCTCACCGAAGTCACTGAGAAATTAAGAAAATCCGAATGGAGGAGTCGGGGCTCGAACTGAGTGTGGCAGCAATTTATTGAATTTTGGAGCTTTCGTGATCCAAATGTTAATTGGGTCCTCTCGGGATGTGTGCTTCTCGGCGCAAGTGGAGGAATCATTGGATGTTTTGCGTTCCTTCGCAAACGTTCGCTCGTCGGTGACGCACTTGCGCACGCAGCGCTCCCCGGGGTTACGACAGCATTTCTCTTAACCGAGAGCCGGTCACCACTCATTATCCTTGGTGGTGCGATGATTAGCTGTGCTCTTGGATTTCTCGCCATTGAGTACCTCACGAAGAATACGAAGATAAAACCTGACTCCGCGCTCGCGATTGTACTGTCGTTATTCTTCGCTCTAGGAATTTTCCAACTGACAAAGATTCAGAAGTTGCCGCTCGCATCGCAAGCGGGACTAGATAAATTGCTCTTTGGTCAGGCAGCTTCATTAGTTCGAGGTGATGTCATCCTCCTCGGGGCGATTGCAATCAGCAATATTCTCGTCATCAGTCTTCTCTTCCGTAAGTTGAAACTCACCACGTTCGATCGGCATTTCGCCCGAAGCATTGGTGTCTCGCTTATAGCTTATGATTTCATCACTGCCCTACTCCTCGTCCTATCGATTGTAATCGGACTTCAACTTGTCGGCGTCGTGCTCATGGCGGCCGTGTTAGTAACTCCCGCAGCGGCCTCGCGTTACTGGACCGATGATTTACGGACGATGGTGATCATTAGCGGACTCATTGGCGCAGTATCCGCGATCGTCGGAGTAAACGTTTCGTATCTCGCACCTCGAATGCCAACCGGACCTTGGATGATAGTTTCCGTCTCACTTATTTTCCTTATCTCTGTGCTTTTCGCACCACGCCGAGGCGTGATCTTCCGAATAGTTCGACAACAACAAGTGAGATCGAAAGTTCATGACGAGAACGTGCTTCGGACGTTCTACAAGGAGGGGGAATTGCTCGGAAACAGCTTTACTGTTCTCGAACCTTCTACTGTGCTCAAATTTCGCGATATGAGCGAGCAGCAGCTTCAAAAATCCTTTCGCCGACTCATGCGTGCTGGGTTGCTCGTGAGTGAGAAGTCAGGCTACCGGTTAACCCCAGCTGGATTCGAACGAGGACGCCATCTCACGAGACTCCACCGTTTATGGGAACTCTACCTCACCGAACGAATTGATATCGCTCCAGACCACGTCCATGCCGATGCTGAGGAGGTAGAGCATATCCTTACTGCGGAGCTTGCGGCGCGCCTCGACGAGGAACTCCGTGCGCCCGTAATTGATCCACACGGAAAAACGATTCCGGTCGTAACCAAGGAATAGTGCGGATAACATGAACGAACATGCGTTTTGGATCATAGCTATTGCAAGCCTGGTTGGCGTTTCTTGTTCTCTCGTCGGTGTATTCCTCGTGCTCCGTCGTTTAGCAATGGTGGGTGATGCAATCAGTCACGCGGTGCTTTTCGGCATCGCCTCGGCGTTTCTCCTCGCTGGAAGTCGTTCACCATTTGTGATGCTCATCGGGGCTACGGCAGTTGGCCTGCTTACCGTGTTTATTACCAATGTGCTTAACAGCTGGGGGAAGCTCCAGGAGGACGCAAGCATTGGTGTCACCTTTACGTGGTTGTTCGCGCTGGGTGTAATTCTTATCTCTGCTTTTGCTGGTCAGGTTGATTTGGATCAGGAATGCGTACTCTACGGGGAGATAGCTTTTGCTCCTTTTGACGTTCTTACTATTGGGGGCGTCGAATGGGGCCCAAGATCATTCTGGATGCTTGCACTTGTATTACTCGTGAATCTTACCTTTGTAGCTCTCTTCTACCAGAAGCTGAAGACGGTCACCTTTGATCCAATTCTCGCCCGATGCTTGGGAATTAATGTTACCCTCTGGCACTACCTGCTCATGACGCTCGTCTCGCTGACCGTTGTTGCTGCATTTGAATCAGTTGGTGCGATCCTTGTCGTTGCGATGCTTGTGGTCCCGGCAAATGCGGCAATTCTTAGCTGTCGAAGCATTGCTCGAATATTGGTTGTTGCGACGGGAATTTCACTCGCTGCATCTGTCGGTGGTTACTACCTTGCGGCAGCGACAGATACCGCAATTGCTGCGGCTATTGCACTGGTGGCCGGCGGCTTCTTCTTGTTCGTCCTCTGTTTCGTAGGCGAACGATCGGTACTTACGGTGTGTCGAAACAGGTTACGTCGAGGGCAAGCGGTCTCGCCAATATCGCTAGGAGCAAGTTCCGATTAAGAGTCCTTCACAAAATAAACACGTTCTTTTCCGTTTTCTCTGTTGCTCCGGTGCTCTGCTGCTCTGTGCAATAAAAAAGCCTATGGAGCTGCTTCAAACGCTTCATTTTATGAACAGAGCAACGGAGCACCAGAGCAACAGAGAAAGAAATTCATTTTGTTAGAGTTTCTTAATCAACCAATTGCCTTTACCGAAGCGCGAACCCTTTTCAACGGTGCTTTGTTCACATTCACCCGCCACCGTTCATGCTTTGTCTCTGGCGACATGCCTGCGGTGAGCGCAAGATAGCCGCTTAAAGCCTCTGCTCCGTCTTTTGCAAGGTCGATGTCGATCCGAACACTTAGTTCGCTGATCTCACCTAAGCCCTCGACCGCAATCCAACCCCGACATTTCGCAGATCCGAGCGAGGAAGAGAGTGTGCAACTTTCAATGCTTAACCGATCTTCATCCTGTATGAGTTTCATCGAAACTTCCAAATTACTAATCTTAGGCAGCGGTACCGGCATATAGGGAACTGATCCTCCCTGGACGTTCCCCTCCCGTAGGGAAAGATCTAAGGACACTGCTTCCCAGGCGTGCTGCTGAGACTCGAGGGTGGCAAGTGTCGCCTGAAATGTCCCATCAAGCACCCCGGTAAGCCCATAGAGTTGCGCGGCGGGATGCTCTCCAAGCTGCAGCCCACTGAGCTGAGATTCCACAATCTGCGGTGGTTGGAACAAACCCGCGGTGAATTTGGAAGCAAGCTCACCGTTATATGCTTTCAATTCAAGATTCCCATCGAGGCGTGTAAGGAGGAGCGAGAGAGGTGAGACTGAGAGTTTTGCGTTTGAAAGAAAGAACGGAAGGTGAAGGGCTTGGTTCAACACGACAAACCCGCTCACTGATTGGAATTGGACTGTCGTAGGAGGAAATCCGAGCGAACAACCTTCTATTGCAAGTAGTACGTTTCGGCTTCGTCCAGCACTTTTTGTCATCTCGATCAGCTCATCGCAATACGACTCATAGGGAAATCGAACGATTGCGATGACAAGGAAGATGGCGACGAAGAGGAACAACGTCTTTAACAATTTTTTGATTGAGAGCATGTGCTCGGTGCTCTAAATCCCTGTTCCTAGGGGCGCTGGCGGTTGATTTTGTCGTTTGGCAAGACTTCCGATTTCGAGCTCAACTTGTAGCTCTCCCTTATTGAACGAGCGTTTGATGTTCACCTTACCCACGACGAGTGGAGTGTCCCCTTTCTCGAGTTCGTAGAGCAGTTTCACCAGTTGTTCTAAGCTCAACGCCTTGACGCTCAAGGTAAAATCTTGCTTCTCGTAATCGGTGCTCCCGAGAAGTGGTTCGGGATCGTGGCTTCGCTTGAGGACATAATTGTCATTCCCGATGCTCTCTTTTACAATTTTATCCACGCGGTCATAAACCTGACCAAATGTTAACTGGAGCTCATCAAATGTGCTCTTCAGGCGTTTTAAATGGGCATCGAGATCTCGGTATTTTGCAAGGTAACGAACGGTCTCCTCGAGCTGCTTTTTCCGCACCTGCGCGAGATCTTCCTGTTCCGTAAGATATTCTTGGAGCGCCATCAAAGGGAGTGTTGTTCCATAGTAACCAACAGCCACGAGCAAGGTAATGCCAATAATAACCTTTTCACGCGCAGTGCGATTGCCGAGAAATTGTTCAATTCGCTTCGTGAGCGACTTTTTGCTCAACTTAGTCACAGAACGGCACCTCCGCGAAAAAACTAACTCGCATTGAGCCCGGGATTTTGTCCTTCGAGTCTGCTTTCACATTACAGAAACGTCCTTTCCTGGCCTCAAGCGCCTCCTGGAGTCTCCCCACCATGACGTTCGAGAGGACCGATCCGCTCAGTTCTAAGCCCGAGTACTTTATGTTGATCGAGTTAATCTCAATATCGATGTCTTGCGGAATTGCTTCGTGAATCTCTTTCAACGAATCAAGTGGCGAGAGTTTGGAGAGTGAGCCAAGACCACGGAGCTCTTCTTCCATCTGCTCAACCTTAATCCGAACAAAATTTGCCTCTTGTTGATCGGGGATCTCCGCTCCCGGCAGCACTTGCGCGATCTCACGTTCAATGGCGTCTTCGATACGGCTCAGGCGAGAGTGAGCACTCACAACGGAATAGAGAAGCCAACCGAAAAAGATGAGACCGAGTAAGGCAAAGTTGTACCACTCCTCTTTAAATGCTCCGATCAGATTTCCCCAAGTCGGCTTGTAGGCAAGATTCCCTTGACGGTAATTCACGAGTCGAGCGACTCCGTTGGAGCTCGCAGGAAGCTCATCAGCGAACAATCCGATCGCCCAGGCAAGGTCGTTTACCGAGCCCGGGACACTCGGGTCTTTCATCACAAATCCAGAGAGATCGAGTGGCTCTGCCGGACGGCCGATTACCCGGGAAAGTTTTCGAATGACCGGATGGCTCCCAACCATAAAGAGCTTATCAATTCGCTTGTTGAGACTCCGCTCAATTCCAGCGATTGAACAGCGAACATCACGACAGAGATTCTCGAAATCGAGGAGTGAATGCTCAGCATCATGAATCGGAAGCTCTCGGAGATGGACAAGTTTCCCGTCAACAAACAGTGCGATGGAACATTGGCGATCACTCGCAGAGATGAGGCCAAAGCTACCGGTGAGATACTCCGGACAGATTCGTGGAAGACTCGCCATTGCGCTTGCTCGACAGCTGAGCTTTTTTGGATTTGCGCCGATTCGTGAGCAGAGCTCGAGCGTTTGTTCGACCTCTTCGCGTGGAATGAGCGAGGCGATAAAATCGTAGCCCTCTTCTTCGTTGCCCAGCGATACCGCGTCGATGATGAACCCTTGGACGTCAAATGGAATCAGATCTTGGACCTGGAGTGGGAGCACTTTGTCGATTTTACGCTGGTCAGAGAAGGGGAGGTTCACTCGCTCGAAGAGAATATGGTGAGATGGTATAACACCGAAGGTCTCATCAATCTCGAGGTCAAAGAGCTCTTCGAGATCGAATCGACTGCTTGCGTCCTCGCTCTCGCCGTTCTCTTTACCGGAGAACGTGTCGGAGGGCGTGCCTTCCGGGCTGTCACTTGTTGGGGGCGTTCCGGTGAATTCCGTTCCACCATTTGCTCCCGCGTTTAGCTCGACGGACGTCTCAGCCGGAATCTCTGCGCGACTCAGCTCCCGCACCTGGAGGATTTGAATAGTGCCCTCCGCGGAGGTCTCGCCACTTACGAGCTGAACTGTATCGGCGCGGACGTCAATCGCAACGAACAATGACATAAGGCGAATGTTCCAGTGTTAAAATATTTCCTAGAAATATCATCTAGTTAAATCGCCAGCAAGTAAAGAATACCCAGGTTCGAAGGGCTAATTAGAAAACAACTGATACGGATTCGTTCCTGCCCGGCCCTGCGCGCGCGAGAGTGCCACAGCAGTTCGAAACGATTCTAACTTCCCAGCGCCGTCGCGAAAAGCGACTGAGATCTCAACGGCTTCGGGGAAACCGAAGGTCCCTGCTTTCCACTCGTCTTTCCACTCGTCTCGACTGCGAAACCTAAAATTAAGCGAAACGACGTTCTCGGCGATCGCAATGGTGCGGCTCGCAGTAGCTTTCTGGATTTCATTATCCGTAATTCCAGCGGGCCTCTCTTCGCGAAGGAGAGAGAAAGTTTGATGTGGTTCGCCTTGAACGGGGTGCTCGCCCATCTGTGGCTGCTGTTTACGAAGTGAATAGCTCACCTCTACAATTCCGCCACCCGTTGATGCAGAGCTACGACTTCCAACAGCGGTAACGAAACGAAGAGCGTCAGTATCACTATCGCCGTCATTACTGTTCTCTCCAATCATGAAGGAATTCGACCGCGCTGCACCTGCAGGATCAGGCTGATTCGATGAGTCACCAGAAAGTTCTGAGGAGAGTGTTTGATTAAATCGGCTCGAAAGCTCATTTGAAATTCGGGAGAGCACGTACCTTGCTGATTGGACAGCGACTCGCTTCTCTTCGATTACACGCTTCCCTCGGGTAAGGTTTGCGAGCGTCGTATAGAGAATGAGTGTGAGGACTGCAAGCAGTGAGACAACAATCACTAATTCCACCATGGTAAAGCCTGGTTCGATGTCACTAACTCTCAGACGCATTCTCATGGGTTTTCCTTGGTCCTCATGTAATAGACAACGGAAAACGTCTCACCTGCTCCGGGTCCCCAGCGGACCTCAAGGTCAATTCGTCGGACCCGGTCCTCATCCCGAGTCTCGTCTTCAATAAACCGGCTTACTCGCTGAACATATTCCCAACTCTCCAAGTCCGTCTTCTCGGTGTTCATCTGCTCATCAGAGAAGTATCCGACCTCATCGAGTGCTTCGCTCAACTTTCCAGCCTCTTCACCATACTCCGGAGGTTCGGTTCCAACTTCGAGCATTGTCATCAGGTACTGCGCGTAGAGCGCCGCCTTCATCAAATTTCGTTCGTGGAGGTACGCTTTGAGATGGCTACTCTGAAGTGTCACCAAAGTGGTTAAGGCGGAACCAAGAATGAGGATCGAGACAGCGAGCTCAACAAGCGTGAACCCTCGGTGCGAACCGCTATTCGACAAGCTTCTTAAAGTTCTGAAAAACATCATCAAATGCTACATCCCCAGTAAGAGTTTGGACCTTCCCGGTAGTGGGATTGAGTGCCATGGTGAATACATCGGGTCCGAGAGTGATGTGTACGACCGCGAAATCGTCCGCACCTTGAGGTGAAATCCGGAGATGCACTGCCCCAGCATCAAGTCGCTTCTCACCCAATTCGACGTCGCGAAATTTAAGACCATCAGTAAGGTTCTTCCCTTCGCCAAGTGAAGGGAGTTGAGTCGGAAGCCCTAGCCGAAAAGAACTGTTTGGGTCAGAATAAACCGCAGCAAAAAAAATCTGCTCGAGGCTACCTGCCTCACGTGCATCGGCAGCGCGAAACTCCTCTTCCAGTGTCATCGTTTCCTCTTCGTGCTGTTTTGATCGCCGTTCACGTTCACCTTTCGTGCGTAAGTTTGCCAAATAGTCGACCTGCTCCACGCCACGATCTACCTGAATTTCGCGGCGAACGAAGTATCGCTCGCGGTCGAGATCAGCAATGAGCCGATAGGTCTCCTGTCGAATGAGCGCTTCGTGGAAGAGAAATTCCCAAGTGTTGGCAAATGCTCGAAGGTCACCTTTCTGCTTCCAACCGATAACCGAATCCATTCGACTCAATGAGAACCCCCCGATGATGACGAGGAGTCCGATGACGAGGACGAGTTCGATCAGCGTGAAGCCAGACGACCCCTTGTCATGCCTATGCAGCATCCGACTGATTACGGCTTTAATACAATGTCCTCATCAACCCCACTTCCACCTGCGGTTCCATCTTTTCCGTAGCTCGTGAGACTGTAGGAGCGGCGATCACTCTCCACGCGGTAGACGTATTCATGGCCCCAGACACTCTTCAAATCTTTTTCATCAACGAGTGGCACGAATACACCTTGCACCTCGGCGCATTTGTTCATTAAACATTTGATGTCCGATGGGAAGGTATTGTGCTCGAGCCGGTAGAGATCGATCTGGCCCTTGAGCTTTTCCATGTTCAGCCCCTCAAGGCGCATCTTCTGCTTGTCACCTTGTCCAAAGACGCCTTTTGCAACCACACCGAAGATGAGACTGATGAGTACAATCACAACAACAATCTCAATGAGGGTCATTCCCTGATTATTTCGAAGCATTCTCATTAGCGTAATCTCCTTTCCTGTTAATTAGCCTGCAAATGAAGTCATTTCGATCATCGGCAGCATCACTGACGCTAAAAGTCCTCCCACCACCACGGCGAGGAAGAGGATGAGCAGTGGTTCGAGGAGTGAAGTGAGGCCGGAAATGAGCGTATTAATCTCTAGCTCATAGCTTGCTGCGACGCGAAGAAACATCTGTTCCAATTGACCGGTCTTTTCGCCAATGGCAACCATGTGAATTAACATCTTCGGAAATACCCCAGATTTGTTCAATTCTGCCGCAAGCGTTCGTCCCTCGCGCACCCCTTCCCGGGCAACGCCGAGAGCGTCTTCGAGCACGGCATTGCCAACGATATTGCGACCAATGGAGAGCGCAGTGAGCAGTTCAATGCCACTCGCAAGCATTGTTCCGACCGTTCGCGCAAGCCGTGCGGTGGCGATCTTGGTTGCCATTCCACCAAACATTGGCGCGCGAAGTTTCAGCGAATCGATTTTCTTTCGTCCGGCCTCGGTGCGGTAGTATTGTCGCACGCCAATGACTGCTAACACCGCGAGGATGAGAATGGCCCACCAGCCCACACGAAAGAAATCACTGAGAGCGATTACGATCCGAGTCGGGAGTGGCAGTACGGCCTTTTGATCTTCAAAAATCTCTGTGAGCTGCGGTACGACGTAGGTGAGGAGCAGTATCACCACCCCACAGCAAAGGAGGAGCATGAGAATTGGGTAGGCAAGCGCCGACAGAATTTTTCGCTGGAGCGCGGCTTGGTTTTCAAGCAAATCAGCTAACCGTTCAAGCACGACCTCAAGCGTGCCACTCACTTCACCAGAAGCAATCATGTTGGCATAGATTCGTGGAAACACCTTCGGGTAGCCGCGCATCGCTTCGGCAAGCGAGCTCCCCTCGTTCACTCGGTCGCAAACCTCGGCAAAGACCTGTTTCAAGCGAGCGTGATCGAGTTGATCGCCAAGCGCTTTCAGTGCATCGACTACGGGAATCCCTGCACCAATGAGGGTGGAAAGTTGACGGGTTGCAAGACCTAACTGAACGACATTGACTTTTCGATCGCGAAAAATTACACCGACGTCCTTCGATACCGGTGCGATCGATTTCGTAGTTTCTTCGACAGTCGTCGGGAAGATGCCTTGTTTCTTCAGCCGGAGTCTTGCGGCACGGACACTATCCGCATCGATGATGCCCTTCACCTGCCGCCCTTGGGCATTGAGTGCCCTATATTCAAAGACCGCCATCGAGCAGCCCTACACGATATCTTCTTGAGTCACGCGAATCAGCTCATCAAACGACGTAACCCCTTCAAACATTTTCAAAGCCCCGTCGCTGCGGAGTGAGTGGAGATCGGTTGCAGCCGCCCGGATTTGATTGGCGTTTGACCGTTGCATGATGTGCGAGCGCACCGGGTCGTCAATGAATAATACTTCATGGATTCCACAACGACCGCGGTAGCCAGTATGCTGACACCGCTCACAGCCGTATTCAGCTGGACGATAGACAATTCGGTTGGTGAGCTGTTCGAAGCGTAAACCAAGCTCACGACACTCTTCCAGAGAGATTTCGTACGAAACGCGACACTCGGAGCAGAGTCGTCGTAACAGGCGCTGCGCAACCACGGCAATCAAACTTGAGGAGATGAGGAACGGCTCGACCCCCATATCCATCAGGCGGGTGATGGCGCCAGGGGCATCATTCGTGTGGAGGGTAGAGAACACGAGGTGACCGGTGAGCGATGCCTGAATGGCAATTTCAGCTGTCTCAAGGTCGCGGATCTCACCCACCATGATCACGTCGGGATCTTGCCGGAGAATTGAGCGGAGCCCTGTGGCAAATGTAAAATCAATCTTCGGATTGACTTGCATCTGACCAATTCCAGAGATCTCATATTCGATCGGGTCTTCAACGGTGAGAATGTTCTTATCAACCGAATTAATCTTGGTGAGACATGCGTAGAGAGTGGTTGTTTTTCCGGAACCAGTTGGCCCAGTGACGAGGAGAATTCCGTGGGGCTTTCGAATGATCCGTTCTAATATCTGAATATTTTTTCGACTCAATCCAAGCGAGGTGAGGTCAAGGAGTTGATTGGTCTTCTCCAGTAAACGCAAGACAATTCGCTCACCATATCGAGTTGGCACTGTCGATACTCGGATGTCGACATCCTGCCCAGCAATTCGCAACCCAATTCGTCCGTCTTGCGGCAACCGTTTCTCGGCAATGTCGAGATTTGCCATAATCTTCACTCGCGATAGAATGGCCGCTTGGAACGCCTTGTCCTCTTGGTCGACGTCATGGAGGACACCGTCGATTCGGAAACGAACTTTGAGCACCTCTTCAAATGGCTCGATGTGAATATCCGACGCGCGTTGATTTGCTGCTCGAAAGATCAAAGTGTTCACGTAACGAATAATCGGCGCGTCCTCGTCCTCGGCATCGGTAACGTCAATCTTCAGCGTGCTGAGAATTTCTTCCGAGGCATCGGGAGCATCTTCGCTTGCTTCGAGCCCACTCGTCCGGTCGTTCATCAGGGTCGTTCGAACACTATTAATTGCCCGAAGAATCTCCCCTTCTGGCGCAACGACGAGCGTTAAGGGTCGATCGTAGCAGAGCCGGATCGCATCGACCGCATTCACATCGAGTGGGTCGGCGACGGCTACGTGAATACTATGTTCGTCTTCGGCAAATGGGAGTACTTTATAGCCCTTCCCCCATGACCCGATGAGGCGCGAGAATTCGCCACGAATTAACTTCTGAGGTGGTGAGATCCCTTCGAGTGTTTCGCGGAACTCAAGGCCGAGCACCTTCGCAAGCAACGCAAGATTTGGCGCTGCTCCATCGGTTGCCGCTCGCGCTTCACTAAACGGTGAATCCTGACCGATATCTGTTCCCACAGCTTAATTTTTAATCCTGAACAACTCGCGATCGCTTCGAAGGAGTAGACGCAATTCCCTCTCGAAGATTCATCTTCCCTCCTTGTTTCCAGGCGCCACTGCCCAAGGAGAGAGTCTCTTGCGGAGAAAGCTGGTTCCAAGTTCCCTCGTTTGCAAGCGAGGGATGAATGGCCCGGGCCTCGCCAGCCGAGTTAAAAACACCGAGACAGATAAACTCTTCGATGCCTCCACCATGCTCATAGGAGTAACGCTCGCCAACACGGAAGAATTGACCACCCGCTGAGCCAGGGCTTCCTAAAACCCGAACGCCATAAATTCCTGCGGTATCTGCTGCTTGCTTAAGCGGCGGCACGCTTTTTGAATTTGCTGATGGAACCTGGCGGAGGGCGACGTAAACGCTCTGTCGAGAGCCACCACTCCGCGATAACTGTCCCAGAGGAGCCGCGACCGGCTCTTCGGTTTGCAGTGGTGGAGCTTCGAGAACCTCTTCTGCTGGAGCGCCTTTCGCTGTTGGGAGTGGAGGAGTAACCGTGACATCAACAATATCTTCGTCGTCTTCTGAAGGCGGCGTCGCGTACGCCGGAGCACTCTTTCCGACGAGGCTATCGAGTCGTGCCTTCGTTCGATCGATCGCCCGACGCTCAGCATCGGTGGGGAGCTCATCGACCACTGTCGGTGAGCTATCATCACCACTCCGCGTCGCAGTAACCGTAACCGGTGTCGGTAGCTTCTCTCCACGCGGCAGTTCCTCGGCCACCGAATCTAAATTCGGACTTTCAAGCACCTCGCGTCGGTCTGGTTCAACCTGCGCATTTTCCATCTCGTTAGCTAAGCTGTCGCGAAATTCGTATGTTGTCTCGCGTGCATCAAATTGGTTGCTGAGCACGCGGGGGGTGATGAAAATCAGTAAGTTCGTTCGCCGCTGATTTGTGCCGATGCGCCTGAACAGGTATCCCAAAACTGGAATATCCTTCAGGTACGGAACACCACGTTCTGAATCGGTGACACTGTCCGAAATGAGGCCGCCGGTAACGATCATCTGCCGATTTTTTACTTCGACCGTTGTTTCCGTAGTTCGAATCGTCGTCGTCGGTCCATTGGGGTCGTTCCGTGTCGTTGGCACTACGTTTGAGATCTCGACGAATATTCGTAGGGTCACGAAATCCCCCGAACTAATCTGTGGCGTAATTCGCAGGGTGATACCGACATCTTGGCGTTCCACCTGATTGAATGTGTTTGCCAGATTGGACGGATCGGTCGAAGTGCTCGAGACGAACGGCACATTTTCGCCAACAATAATCTCCGCCTCCTCATTGTCGGTGGTGACGATATTCGGGGCGCTGAGCACATTGACATTAGAATTCCGCTTCACCGCGTTTAAGAGAATTGCTTGGGAGGGAATGACGAGACCGCCGGGAAGCGTAATCGTTCCGGTACTTGCGGCAGCAATAGTGAGGTCTTCGAGCGCACCTGGGTTTGCTACAAGCTGACTCAGTCCACCGAAGTTTGACTGTGCCACGATGCCACCCTCATCGGTTCCGCCGGACGTAAGGAGTTCGGCGCCGAATTCCTCATCTTTACTTAACGTCACTTCAAGAATTGTTGCCTCAACGAGCACCTGTCGCCGCTTCACGTCGAGTGCATCAATCAGTTCCTTCACCTTGAAGTAATCAGCGCGCGAAGCGTTGATGATCAAGGTATTCGTCGACGGGTCAGCCGCAATGCTCACCTCGCCTTCGAAATTCACCTTCCCCGTAGCCCCGCCTTCACCGCCGGCCGTTGTTCGGCTCTCAAGAGCATTCCGTGCGCGCATAACCGAGCTCAAACGCTCGCTGAAGGTTGTCGAGGGACTCCTCCGATCGCTCGTCTCACGACTTGAACGGGAGAGGGTGCTCCCAGTAGTCGCTTTCCGCGATTGATCGCCTGTAGACGATGCTCCGCCAATAACGCTTGAGAGAATATCAGCGAGGATTTCCGCATCGGCGTGTTTTAACTGATAGACATAGAAGCGACCTCCCGAGAGATCCGTCGGGCTGTCGAGCTGCTCAATGATTGCGCGAACTCGAGCGGTAAGCTCTGGGTCAGCGACGACAATGACTGAATTTGTCCGCTCGTCCGGGATGATCTTTAGTGGAAGGGCACGGGCTCCGACTGCGGAAGCTGGAGTGAGCGTTGCGCCAGTCTGTGGGTTTCGAGTAGGCGTCGGCCGAGTTATCCGGGGGCTCGCGCTGCTCGTTGAACCATCCTCTTTCTCACCCAAGATCTCTTTCACTTTCTCCGCGATGTCTGGAGCTTCAGCGTAGAGGATTGGAATTATCGTAATATCTTGATCAGTCGCTGGCACATCGACCTGCTCGATGAGCTTCTTGAGTCGTTCGATGTTGGCTGCTGAGTCGATGAGAATGAGGCCATTCGTTCCTGAGATTGAGTTGATTAAGCCGCCAGGAGAGATGAATTGGCCGAGGAGCTTCTCCAGATCTTCGGAGCGCGTATACTTTAGTCGGATGAGCTCGGTAACGAGTCGATCGGTGGGCTCATCGAGTGGTTCGAGGAGTAAGGGAATTGTGGTTTTCTGTGCATCTTTCGCTGGAATAACTTTCCAGATGTTCGCACCCATCGGCACGGTGGTGAAGCCCTTGAGTAAGAGCACGGCATCAAAGATTTTAATTGCCTCACCGATTGTAATCCGCGCGGGACTTGGGAGATGAATATTCACCTGACCACGAACACTCGAATCAACGATGTACTTTCTTCCGGTGAGTTTCGTCATTGCTTTAACGAGCACAGCAATATCGAGATCTTTCGCATTCAGTACTGTGGTGGTCTCTTCGTCGATCGTTTCCGCCTCATTTACGGTGGCACGAGCAGCTGAGGAAGGAACTTCGTTTTCTCCAGCACGCGGGGCATCATGCGCGACCTCGTCGGTTGATTGTTCTTCCACTAATTCGACTGGCACGACGAGAGAACTGAGCAGCTTGTCGTCTTCAACGGTTTCAGCACCAAAGTCCTTCCCGCCGGTTTGAGCCGTGACTGGGGAGTCGATGATGAGGAAGAGAGAGAGGAGCGCAATGAGTATGGCGCTGTATACCGTCGTTCGAAGAGTTACTCGTCGCATCGCTACCGAATCGCGTATTCTAGGGTTTTCTCTTCACCAGCGCGTTCGAGGAGCACGTTAATATTGCGCTCGCTCTTTAGTTGCTCGAAGATCTTTAAGGCTTGTGATGGATCGGTGAGACTATTGTTATTCACCGTCTTTATAATATCGCCATTTCGAAGTCCCAATTTCTGGTACAAGCTTCCTTCGCGAATCGCGAACAGTCTCATCCCCACGCTCTCACCATTCTTAAAGTAGGGGACGGCGCGAGCTTGTGAGAGCAACCGTGGCAGATTGGAGAGTGCTTCGGTGAGCTCGGCATCAGCGACGGTGAATTCCGTCTGGTCGGGATTTACTGGCCCCGCGGAGCTTGCTGTTGCCGGCCCACCCCTGGATGAACTCGGCGCTTCCTCGATAACCAATCGCTCAGTGCGATCTCCGCGTTGAATCTCGACACTCTCCGGAAGAATTTTTACCAACGTTCCTTCACCGAACACCGATTTGTTGCTCTGTACGTCGAAAATGTCCTGCTCCTTCTTCTTGGTGCTTTCGATTATCGCAAACGAATTCCCGCGTTCGCTCACATGAGTAGCGACCAAGCGAAGACTCAGCGCTGACATCGGTTCAGGTTGTTTAGCGACCGGCGCGGTTTTCGCCTCACGCACCGCGAGCAGATTTCGGGCGACCACGACGTCATAATTTGAAAGTGACGTCGCCTGCTTTTCGGTTGAATCCGGTGTTGGTACTGCTGTGCCGATCGTCGGTAATTCTCGTTCTCGCTCCATGCTTGCGCGAACGGCGTCGAAAATCTCAAACGCCAGGAAGCACGCGATGAATAAACACACCTTCCCCACGATGGAAACGAGTACTCGAATGGTCCCCACCTGGGTGAAGAAATGACCGCTGAGTGCCGCAGGAAAATTTTGAAGAAACATGGGTATTTATCTACTTCATTTGCGCTAGTTTAGCTATGTGAATCAAGCCGAGCGCCAACTTTCTCCGTGAATGCGGCGGTTTACTGTGATGGTTAATAATAGACGACGCTAGTGAGTTTTTCGTTCGCTTCAGGTAACCGAAAATTAGTGGTTCTAACCAGCTAATTTCTCAGAGTTTTCCTTCGGGCATCCGATATTAAGAGAAGCACACAGGTGAGTGTCCACTGGAGCGTTTGATGACCCGCGACAACCAAGCCACATTCCTTCGTCAGGGCGAGTTGCTCTTTGGCAAGTATCGTATCGAACGGATTGTGGGTCGCGGCGGATACGGACGTGTCTATAAGGCACGCGATACGCTCATGGACCGAGATGTCGCGGTAAAGGAACTGTTACTCCGTTACGCCGAAAACCCTCTCGTGATTCGTCGCTTCATCCAGGAGGCCCGAGCTGCTGGGAGGTTACAACATCCGAACATCGTCACGATTTACAACCTCGAACGGAGTCTTGATGATGGTCGGTTCTTCTTGATTATGGAGTTCATTAATGGAGCATCACTCCGACAAATTTTTCGGAAGAAATCTCGGATCCCACCGAAACATATTGAAGCGATCGCGATGTCAGTGCTCACCGGTCTCGAGCATGCGCACGCGCACTCCGTGATCCATCGCGATATCAAGCCCGATAACATCATGGTGACTGTGGGCGAGCAGATTAAAATCGCTGATTTTGGCGTCGCAAAACTTCCTGTTCACGAGGGTGGTTTCACCCAGCTCTCTGGGGGTGGTATGCCCGCCGGGACCGCGGCCTATCTCTCGCCCGAGCAAGTGAAAGGCGAAGAGGTAGGACCAACATCCGATCTCTACTCACTCGGTGTAACGCTCTATGAACTTGCTACTGGCACTTTCTATTTTGATGTTGACGCCTGCAAGTCATTCTATGAGGTGCAGGACAAGATTGTTCGAACTCAACCACTCCCACCATCGAAGGTCCAAGCAGGAGTTCCTCCATGGATCGATGAGTTGGTGCTGGGCTTATTAATGAAGGATGCAACTGCGCGGGTACAATCCGCGGCAGAGGCGCTCAGTGTTCTTCAAAATGCACTCGGGGCTACCGCTCCCCGTGAGACTCCGGCGACGGCTCAAGCAACGCCTCCACGTCAAGCGCACGAACCAAATCTTAATTCGGCACGGGATAGCGATGACGGAGATTCTCCCGCAAGTCACCAGTTAAACGATCGCGATGCCGCAAATCGCATTAACGTCTTCCGGCGCGGGAAGACAAATCTTCCAGGTGCCGTCTTCAAGGAAAAGACGCCAGCGGACGCTGGAGAGAAGAATTCACTGGTGGCTTGGTCTGCTTCAGTAACTGGTACCATCGCACGACTCGAGGCAAGCAGCGGTCGCGTTTTTGTTGCCACCGACAAGGGCATGTTGAAGGCGTTCTACGAAGACTCAGGAGAAACTTTAATTGAAGTTGAAGGTCCGCGACCGAAATCGGATCTCCATCCCTTACCGATTCAGCTTGCAGTTGCTGGGAATCAGGCGGCACTCCTTGAACCGACTGGCGCGGTGTCGCTTTACGAAGTTCATGATCGAAATCCAATCTGGCGGAGTTCCTGCTTTTCATCTGGAACGCGAACACCGGTGCTTGCCGAGCGAACCAGCGAACAAGGGGTGCTCTACTCTCGCCGGCACGGATTATTCTGGTACGGTCGGTTGCTCTACCTGTTTAGCTCGCTCGCATCCGAGGGGAATCAACGCACCATCCTCATCGATGCGCTCGAACTCAGCGATGGGAGCATTCATCGCTTGCTTGATACAGGACTGAATGAACTTCGCTCGGTAGTTGTCGCCCCAAGTGACGCCAGTGAACTTGTCGAGGGACATGTTTGGGCCTGCGCGAGGAACGAAATCGTCGCTTGTGACTTACTCTCATCAAAAGTACTGAAGCGTAAATCTGTCGTTGCCGAAATCGAATGCTTGCAATTGACTGGTCATTTTCCACGTTACAGTCGGGAGGCAGGCAATGGAACTTCTCGACACTCTACACGCGATTTTAAAGAGAACAGCTGTTACTCCGGATTCAGTGAACGGCCCGTGCTTGTGTCTCTCGAATGCGCTGCATCAGGGAAGCGTATTGTTTCGGTCCTCGACATCGAATCGCTGGAGCCATACTGGGCCGCACCGGTTTCTGGACCTACCGATCGATCGAGTCGCTACGGGAATGGCTCAGAGGTGTATTGCACTGATTTGTCTGTTTATGTGCTCGCCGGGGAGCATCGGAACCACGCGATTCAGCTCGACATCCATTCTGGCGAGGTGCAGAACACACTCCATTTCGAACGATCAATCGTCTCCTTTGGACGTGGCCGGAGCGGCTTCATTGTTATCGGGGCCGATGGTTGGATTGGAGAGTACTCGAATGACAAGAATGAACTCGTCTGGTCATTCCAACTCAAAGCTGAATGGGGTGCAAAAATGTTTTCGCTCTCAGCAAGTCACGTTATCGTTGCCGGGGATCATACGGTAGGCGCACTCGGTTAGCGATCTTAAGTCCCTCGAGCACTTAGCCTTATACTTAAACTTATACTTAGCCTTCGCCTTGACCTTCGACTTGAGCTTGAGCTTGGACTCACGCTTCAGCTTCGACAAATGGCTTCTCACAATCAGGAACGACCAGAGTTGCTAGTCGAAGGTTAAGCTATCAGGATAAGCTCAAGCTCAAGTCGAAGGTCAAGTCTAAGGCGAAGTCTAGGAAAAAGAGCTAACAACCGCGTGTATCTCGCACCCAGTTGAGAATCATTCCTGTTGCGAGTGTCCCTGCAAGGAACGATATCGGGCACCGCGGGGCGAACGGGAGTTCGCTCTCCAATTGATAGTTCGCATTCGGTTTACTTTGCGTAAGCCTTAACTTCGCGCCTTCTTCGACGTAAGCGACAACCAGCTCTGCGTTCAGCTTTTGATCAAGCGTGAAGGCTACCGCCTCCGGCGCGTTTGCCACTCGAATCACGCAGTTGACGATGGGTGCTCGGTCGGCGCTCTCTCGAAAGATCCGTAATTTTGAAGAAAACGAATGAAGATGAGTGTGAAGCTCGGGGAATGGATCGTCTTGCTCAACCTCAACGAGAATTATCGTTCCAACGCCGAGCGCAGCAAGGTAGAGCGCAGCCGTGGGAAGGCTCAGTGGAATAGCGACGACAAGCTGCTCGAGACGATCCTGAAGCGCCATACTCCAACCAGGGAGCACGAGTTGGCGGCTGAACCGTTCAATTTGGGAATGAACTGATGCAATCATCATATTGAATTACGCAGCACGGGACGCTGGCCCCACCTTTCGAAGTGTAATCTTCCACCGTCCGTCTTGGAGCTCTCGCGCAGCAGCGGCTTGTTCATGACCCTCTTCGATAACTGAATCGAGCACACTCCGTGCCGAGCGCTCATCGGAGACGATCACCTCGAGGAGTGATCTCTGGGGGAGCTCATCGAGCGCAAGCTTCGTGAGGACAAAATTGAGCGGACAAGCTTTATCGGAGAAATCAACGCACCGAACCGTTGGCTGCACAGCGGCTCTTCCGCAGCCGAGTGGGCAGTCCTTATCTGGTTTCACCAGGCGACGTTGATGGTCAAGCGTTTTTAGTGAGAAGCGAACAAGCTGCGATACATGCGAACATCTCTCGTGTTGCTCTAACGAGCAGAGTGCCTCATGACCCTGAAGGAGTCCCAAATGCCCTGCTACGGCACCGATAATCCCTGCTTCCACACACGTTACTTGCGTTTCGGTTGATTGGTCAGCTGTCATACCACCGCCAAAGACACAACGGAGACAGGCGACGGGGGTGTCGCTGTTCAAAGGGATCGAGAGTAGCTGGCCATATTCACCAATGACCCCGGCATAACAGAAAGGTAACCGCTTCTCGACACAGTAGTCGTTCACCAGGAACTTCGCGCTCACTGAATCGGTTGCATCAATCACATAGTCCGCGTCGCTAAGGTGGGTATTCACATTCTCTGCAGTGAGCAGTTCTTCTACAGCGTGAAACTGAAGCTTCAGCGAACGAGAAGCCGCAAGACGTTCGGCCTGAAAAACGGCCGCTCGTACCTTTGCTGAACCGAGATGGTCTTCTCTGAATAAGACTTGGCGATTAAAATTGGAGAGTTCGACTGTGTCAGGATCAATGAGCTTGATTGAGCCCAATCGAGTGGGCAGCCAACCGTAGATCAACCCGAGGAGCGCACCACACCCGAGCGCTCCGGCGCCAATAACAACAACAGAAGAAATGTTAGTTGAGTTCTGTTCGTCCACAGATTTCGAGACATTTGACCCCTCTCAACCAGCGACGGTCGAGAGGGGTTCGCTCGATGAGTGGAACTAGTTATGCTGCGTCAGAGATGACGTGAGACGTTCCGCCGCGTCTTCACCTTCCGGTAGCCCCTCATCGGTGATTCCGAGCTGACGAGCACGATCACAGAGATTCGCGAGCGATACCTCGCGGAGGGTGGATTGGAAAGAACCCTCGATCTCGGACCACACCACGTCGATGAGTTCAGCGAGCGCTGGCGCATCCGGACGTTGATCTTCCTGGAGTCTCGGTCGGAGCGCGCGCATGACTTCTTCCAACTTAATGTTGTTTGGGTCTTTGGCCAGCGAATATCCACCACGGGGACCGCGCTTGCCTACGACCACATCAGCTTGTCTCAGCTTGGCGAAGATCTGCTCGAGAAATCTCTGAGGGATTTTCTGTCGCTTTGCAATCTGTCTTACCTGTGCCGGACCGCCGTTGAGATTGTACGCCAAGTCAACGAGGGCCATGATTCCGTATTGTTCTTCTCTCGAAAGCTTGACTGCCATGATAGCTAATCCATTCCCTAAATTGTCTGTTATTAATACTCCACCAACCGAATCTGATGACTGAAGCAAAAATTCGCTCAGAAATACTGAACTATTTCATGATTTAACTGCATAATTGAGAAAAAGCAACACTGCGGCCGGTCTTTCTTGTAACCACCGAAAATCATTTACGATTTTTCCAGATTAGTCGTTATCGTGGGTTCAGAACGTTGGGGCGTCGTTCATACGCTTGGGCTAAGCGGCTGGAAACTTTCCGAACGTACCCGCGTGATCAGCACAATTCGGTGTGGCCGATCGAGAACAATTGGCGTTACCTCAAATTTAACGTCTGACACTTCAAGCGTGAGTTCGACACCACGTGTACTGCCGTGTATCGAAGGGCCGCGACGTTCAACCGCCGCGAGCTCTGACTTGCCGGCGTCACAGCTCGTAGCTGGTGCAAGCGATGGGTCGTTCCCCGGAGACAGATCCTCCGCATTGTCGCGAGCCGGGAACCAGAGAATTCTCCGGTCACTCTCACGTGTCTCATCGGCAAGCGACACCGGTCGATTGAGATAGACAATGAATACGAGAACGTTCTCCATTTCACCGCATTCTAATCGCGAGAAAAGGGGCGGCTCCGAACGTGGTTCCTCCTCGCTCACCGATGGCGGAGAGACGAGTTCAACCAGACGGGGCTCGCTCACTGGTTCAGGGAGGAGCGCCGCAATGACCTCTGGCGTCTCCGGCGGTGTCGAAGACGGATCGGGATGCGGAAAGCGTTCATTCATTGTTTGGTAACGGTGGGCAGAAGCTTCACTCTTGCCTGTCCGTTCGTAGAAATCAGCGACATATGCTTCATGCTGAGCGAAGTAGTCCCGCGACTCATCGAGCCGTTGTTTCCCTGCTCCAGCAAAACGGCTAAGCGGAAACTCTTTCACCAGCTGTTCAAAAGCCTTGATTGCGGACCGGAGTGGCGTCTGATCATACGCCGGGCCGCGATACTGTTTCAGATAAGACTCGCCGATCTGATGCATGACATAGGGTGTCGCCTCGTGTCCGCGGTGGACGCGGCTAAACTCCTCATACGCGACTACAGCTGATGCATAATCTTCCGCATAGAAATGAGCATCAGCAATCTTTAGATCAGCCAACGTCGAGTAATAGCTGTTCGGATAACTGTCACGAAGTTCAATCCAGAGGCTCCGCGCAGTGGTAAAGTTCCCTTGGTCGTAATGCCACATCGCGGTTTGGAGGAGCTCTTCTTCAGGAGTAGAGCTGCTACTGATTAATGGTTTTGGCTCAAGCGCATCCGGTTTTTTCGAGCAGCCGATGAGCAAGATGAGAATGAGAGCACCTAACAAAATGAAAATCTCTTTCTCTGTTTCTCTGTTTCTCTGTTGCTCTGTGTATAAAATAAAGCCTTTGAAGCAGGTACATAGGCTTTTTAATTGCACAGAGCACCAGAGCAACAGAGCACCAGAGAAAACTGAAAAGATGAGTAGTGGGGGACGAACAACCCGGGCGATCACAAACTTAACTCCTTCCGGTCTTCCCCCGTTCGAGGCGTTGGAGACGCTTCAGCATCTCCGGGAGCTTCTGGATTAAGAGTTCGCGCCGTTTCCAGACTATCGCTGGCACACAAGGATGACCGGCGATATCCACGTTTGGATCGACATCGTGCGTGATACCGCATTTTCCAGCCGCTCTTACATTGTCACCCACCTCGGTGTGATCCGCGACACCTACTTGGCCGGCAAGAATCACCTGGTTACCGAGACGAGTACTCCCTGAAATCCCTACTTGAGCGCAGAGTATGACATTGCGCCCGATTTGAACGTTGTGACCGACCATTACCAGGTTATCGATCTTTGTCCCAGCGCCAATCTTTGTTGTGCCAAAGGTGGCGCGGTCTATTGTCGTGTTTGCCCCAAGATCAACGCTATCCTCGAGTATAACGGTGCCGATCTGGGGAATTCTGCGGTGTCCCTGTTCGCGGTCCGGGAGATAACCGAACCCATCGCCGCCGAGCACCACCCCGCTCTGGATGATACAATCTGAACCGACAACTACCTGCTCTCGAATGACTGCACCCGCGTGAATAACGCAATTCTTGCCGATGCGCGCCTTCGGATAGATGACCACGTGCGGATGAATCGTCGTATTCTCACCGATCACCGCACCCTCGCCGATCACTGCAAATGCGCCAATCGAAACACCTGGCGCGATAAGACTAGAATCTGCGACCACCGCTTGCGGATGAATTCCAACGGTAAACGGTGGCGTTTGATAGAAGTACGGGATGAGTTCAATAATGGCTGCTGTTGGGTTTGCGGTGATTAACTGAGCACCGCGAACATCTTCCTCCATACGGGGGAGTAGCACAGCACCGGCCCGCGAACGCGCGAGCTGTTCTCGCAGAGCTTTCCGCCCCCGCCGTGCACTCGGGGAATAGAACGAGAGATCATTTTCCGTTGCATCCTCGAGCGGCTTAATGCCTGAAAGCATAATGGAATCGTCGCCGTAAACCTCAAGCTGAAGTTTGTTTGCAACGGCGCGAACCGAAATACCGGATTCGATCGAGAGTGGTGCCGAGGTGGCCATAATTGGTCAGAAGTTTAGCAGCTAATTGGGCGGAAAGAAACAGCGTGTTCAGCGGACAAGCTTCTTTGGTTCATCGCCGTTTGCGCGTTTGAGATCGAGAATTTCCAGGTTCCCCGCGTAATCCGTGGTGCGATATTCCGTGACTTCGTTTAGTTGGTGGAGAATCTCTCGCATCTGCCGACAGTGACTTTGGATTGCCTCAACCGTTAAACGAAAGTCTTCGGTATCTGCTGGAACTTTCGCGAGCAACTCGCAATTAAGCAGCATCGCCGTGAGTGGCTGACCGAGCTCATGAGCAGCAGCTCCCGCAACGTGGATTGCAACGAGCTGCTTCTCCTTTTCGGCGAGCAGATTTCGCGTCTGCTGCAATTGATCGGTGAGTTCCTTGATCCGAAGGAGCGAGCGCACCCGTGCTTCCAATTCGGGAAGGGAAAACGGCTTTGTGATGTAGTCATCTGCGCCGCAATTAAGCCCGATAAGCTTATCCGAGAGCTCTGATTGGCAGGTGAGGAGGATGACTGGCACGAAGGTCTGTCCACAATTTTGTTTGATCCACTCACAGACCTCAAGCCCGTTCTTCCCAGGCATGAGAATGTCGAGAATCGCAAGGTCGGGGAGACGTTCGGCGCAGCTCGCAATTGCTTCTTCGCCATTCTTATTAGCGCGAAACTTCAGTTTGTCATTCTGTAGGGCGATTTGAACGAGTGCGAGCGCGTCCTCGCTGTCATCAGCAAGGAGCACATCGAAGGTTCGAGGTAGTGTCGCGTTTCTATCGTCCAACGACTTTTCTCATCTGGCATCGCCGGTGGTATTCTCTCGGGTTGCCGAAAGGAAGAGGTAGCAAAACTCATGCCGGAAGCGCGGGGAGTGGAATCATCGTGGAGATTCGCTGACCAAGGCCGGGGTAGGTTCACTGTTTACTTTTTGCACGCGGGCCTGTAATTCTTGCGTAGCGCGGTTCGTAAACCTATTGATGAAGCGTTCCCAATGACATTTCGACTTACCTCGCTCTGTAGCTTATTGATTGCGGCAATTACGCTCGCATGTGGTGGTGGCGGCGGTGGGGGAGGCTCCGGGCGAACCACCGACACGGCAGTGCGCGTTGTGCACGGGGCGCTCCGCGTAAGTCCGGTAACGTTGTTTATCGATTCTGCGCTCGAGGACGCGGCACAAACCGGTCGATATGGTGAACCAACTCAATACTCTCCAGTAGCTGAGGGCGACCGGACTTTAATACTCCAACGGGCAAATTCTCCTGACGTATTCCTCGGCACGCTTGCCTCGACGCTCGAGGAGGGGACGGAATATTCGATCTTTCTTCTCGATGCCGAGACGGAAGGCAGGCTAAGACTTTCGTTAGTGACCGATACGGTGACCCGTCCCGATACAGGACGTGCTCTTTTTCGAGCAATGAATGCGTACCATTCAGAACCGATCACGGCCATTACTTCTGAAGGGGAACTTACCGCCGTTCCCTATGCTGGCGTGAGTAATTTTATCGATGTCCCATTCGGTCCGCAGACGATTCGGATTGTGAACTCCGACGGGGTAGAGCTTGGAAGTCGCGTCGTTGATTTTCCCGACCGTGGGGAGGTGACGATGCTTGCAAGTGGAGATGAAGAGCTCGGAGTGTTTTTTGTGACGTTGTATACGGATTTGGATTAAGGGCCCCCAGGTGGCAATGGCAATGGCAGGGGCAAGGGCAGAGGCAATGAGAACGATTCAGGCGACGACAAAGGCAGGGGCAGAGGCTGGGATTTTTTCTAGCTAATCTCTCTGCCTCTGCCTCTGCCTTTGCCTTCGTCGTCGCCAAGCTCGCTGCCGCTGCCCTTGCCCCTGCCTTTGCCGTTCCGCCTTACGTAGTACGCAATCCCAATCGACATCCCATAGAGAATAAGCAGCGGCACTGCGAGTAAGATTTGCGTCGCCCAGTCTGGCGATGGGGTGAGCACGGCGGCAACAACGAAGATTACCACGATCGCTGTTCTCCCATTTCGAATGAGCCACTGATGCGAGAGCAGGTTTAAGCGGGCGAGGAAATAGCTGATGATTGGAATTTCAAAGAGAACACCGAAGACAATGAGCAGGGTAACGATGAACGAGAGATACTCTCCGATTTTGATATTCGCCGATATTCCAATATCTACAAACTCAGCGCCGAGGAAACGGAGTGCGACGGGGAGCACCAGTGAGTAACAGAAACTCACTCCGGTGAAGAAGAAGAGGCTTGCGAAAAACACGAATGGGATAACGAAACGTTTCTCATGTTGGTGCAATCCAGGAGAGATGAACACCCAGAGCTGGTAGATGCTGAGTGGCGCGGAGAGAAGAATTCCTGCGAATATTGCGACTTTGATTTTTACGATGAATGCTTCAGCAGGACCGGTCCCAATGAGCACCGCGTCGGGGGAAGAGTCGTGAAGCGGGAAGGTGAGAATTTGGAAGATTTCGCCGATGAAGAGGTAACTTGCGATCGCTCCGATGAGGATGCCGAGAAGTGTCCTCACTAAGCAGGTGCGGAGCTCCTCCAGGTGCATGGTAAAGGGCATTTCGGCGGTACGCTCGCTCATCAGTCAGGCTTGTTTGTGGGTTTCTCGGCGGGTGCTTCTGCGCTTTGGCTTTCGTGCTCGCCTGTTGGCTCCGAGTGCTCAGCTCCATCCTCCGGGGAGAAAACTTCATCGAAGGTATATCGAGTTTTTGGGAGGACGAATTCCTTTTTGAGATCTTCGAGTGTATTTCGTGCTTGGGCGAGAGTCCGACCAAGCGTACGAGCTACCTCGGGGAGACGTTTCGGTCCGATGAAAATCAGTGCGACGACGAGTATAACAAGGATTTCGCTAAAACCAAGATTAAACATAGAGATTCGGTCGCATGCTCCGCTTCCGGCGATCGGTGATCAGTTATACTTCACGAGCGACGCAACAGTTGTTGGCGTAAGCCGCGCTCGTCCGCCTAACGTCGCGAGCTCAATTACAAAACCACATTCGACGACATTTCCGCCGAGTCGCAGAATTAATTCGCAAGCCGCCCGGGCAGTGCCTCCTGTGGCGAGCAGATCGTCGATAACTACTATCTGGTCCTTTGCCGAGACGGCGTCCCGATGTATTTCAAGCACGTTCTCGCCATACTCAAGACTGTAACTTGTGCGTTCCACCGCGGCTGGGAGCTTTCCCGACTTACGAATTGGAATAAATCCTTTCCCAAGGGCATAAGCGAGTGCGGCCCCGAAGATGAATCCGCGCGCGTCAATACCGGCGATATGATCAAACGGTATTGCCCGGTATCTTGCCGCAAGCACATCAATTAACTCGCGCAAGAGCGGACCATTGGAGAATACCGTGGTAATGTCATAGAAGGTGACACCTGGCTTGGGAAAGTTAGGAACCTCGCGGATCGCGCCTCGAATCTTTTCAGCTAGCGGGTGGTTCATGCTATTTTGTTTATCCGTGGGTCCTACTGTTATTGAGTCCTGTTACGTCGAGCAAGCGGTTCCTCACTCACTAAATTCGCATTGATGGAGCAACTCGTTGGCTATTTCCGAGGAAATTATTCAAGCAGTTCGCGAACGGGTGAATATTGCTGATATCGTCTCGGAAACCGTTCAGCTGAAACGGTCGGGGCGAAATCTGATGGGGCTTTGCCCTTTTCACCAGGAGAAGACGCCCTCTTTCTCTGTCCGCGAAGAGGAGGGGACTTTCCACTGCTTTGGTTGCGGAAAAGGGGGCAATGTCTTCACCTTCCTTACTGAGGCTCGAGGCCTAAGCTTTCCCGAGGCTGTTCGTCTTCTTGCGGGCCGTGTTGGGGTAGAGATTCGTGAGGAGTCAGCTGCGGAGCGCGAGCAGCGCGACCAGGTTCGTTCACGGACGCGATTACTTCGAGGGGTCTGTCGAACGGCTGAGGAGGTGTACCACGACACGTTATTGAATGACGCCTCGGGAAAACGATGTCGTGATTATCTGAAAGCCCGCGGAATTACAGATAGTACCGTCCGTGAGTTCCGGCTCGGCTATGCACCCCCAGCTTGGCACTTCATTCTCGAGCGGGCGCAGGCTTCGCGCGAGGGTTGGCCTGAAGCGATGCGTTCTGTTGCGACAAGTATCGAGCCGTACCTGCTTGAGGTGGGTCTGGTGAAGCAGCGTGAAGGTGCAAGTGACAAAGAGAGCTATGATGTTTTTCGGGAACGCCTCATCTTTCCGATCCAGCGCAGTGACGCGGCGCCAATTGCGTTTGGCGGCCGAGTGCTCACGAAAGCAACTGATGCACCGAAGTACCTTAATTCGCGCGAGAGTTTGATCTATCACAAACGGAAGGCTTTCTACGGGCTAGCGCAGGCGTTTCCGACAATTCGAAGTGAACGTCACTGTTTCTTGGTCGAAGGGTACATGGACGTGCTCTCAATGTGTCAACATGGATTTCGCGGTACACTTGCTACTTGTGGCACGGCAATTACCCAAGCCCATGCGCAGTTACTGAAACGACTCGTCGAGCGGATAACAATTGCTTTTGATGGCGATGCGGCTGGACGTCACGCTGCGGCAACTTGTTTTGAAGTTTTCTTAAACAGTGGCATCGATCTTCAATTCATTCAATTCGAAGAGGGAGATGACCCAGATTCTCTCAGCCGGAAGCTCTCTCCCCGACAACTGGAGAGTTATTTTGCGGCAAAGAAACGTTCAATCGTAGATCTCTACCTCGATACTCAGTTCGCGGAACTTGGCTCGACTGGTGAGCGAAGCTCTCCGGTTACAGTAGGGAAAGTCGCCGAGCGGTTTGTAAAGATTGTTCGTGGAGTGGTTAATCCAGTTGAGCAAGAAGTGTTGCTTCGCACTGGCGTCGAACGTCTCGGTGTCGAGATGAAGTCGTTGCTCCGACTGCTCCGACCAGACACTGCTGCTCAAAGAGTTCAAGCAAAGCCGAACAATGACAAACATCTCGCGCCTCGAGCGCCGCAGGTGGCAAATGCGCAGCTTTCCCGGAATCGGGCTGAACGCTATCTGGACCAGCTTGTTATTTCAGTGCTTGTCGAGCCAGGTCTTGCGAAATCAATCCTTGCGATCCCCTCACTCGCAGATGGCTCCCCTGTTACCGGAGATTTTCCGGCAAATGTGCGTGCATTTCTAGCAGAAGTCTCCAAATCCGAGCTTCCTGGAATCGGCTCAGATCCCGCAGCAGAGAGTCCTGCTCGGAATGCAGCGTTGGAATTGTTCCTCGAACGCTTTGGACTTTCTGACCGGGGTTATCTTGAGGAGGCCCGTCGGCAGTCTCGAATCGGAGGCTCGCCGCACCAGGGGCTTCCTACTGATGCTGAGCGGCAGCTTGCTCGGATCTCGCTTGAGGATCAGATAAAGGTGCTTCGAGCTGCCGAACTAAGCGAAGTCGACCCTTTACGGCGGGGGGAGTTAGCCCAGCAGAAGCTGGAGAAGATTCGTGACCTAGAACGGTGGCGGAAGCGGGTGTGAAGAGAGAAATTATCACCGCGACATCAAGTCCAGTAATATTAACCACTTAGCGGACTGCTCGGCTTGAGTTTCAGTTCCGAGTAGGTTATTGTTGCTGTTTGCCCGGGGGAGCACTACAAACCTAACCACACAGTTTTGGTGACACGCCTATAACAGGATACGGGAAACGGAGTGATCTTCACAGGACAGGTAACCTGAAAGCGCGTAGCAATATTTTGGGTGCAGAATACATGGTCAAAGAATCGAGTGACCGTAAGCAAACCGCTCGACAGGCAGATTCCAAAAAAATTAAAGCCGCTGAGCCAATGGTTGAAGTGGAGGACATCCTCCCTGAACCACCTGAGGATGGCGAGCAGCTCGAAGACCTGCTCTCAATTTTAGGAGACCAGGAAGTTGACGGGATGGAAGATGGTGGGAGCGGCGGGCCGCTCACTGCCGCAGCTCGTCTTCGAATGCGTGCTGCGGACGCCCTTCTCGAGGGTGATGAGCGGATGGGTACGCCCGGAATGGGGAAGACCACCGACCCGGTGCGTATGTACCTCCGTGAAATGGGTGGGGTGAGTCTCCTTACCCGGGAAGGTGAAGTTGTCATTGCGAAGAGAATTGAGGAGGGCCAGAAGGACGTACTCCACGAGCTCTACCGTGCACCGATTTCGCTTTCCTACGTCATCGAGCTCGGTGATGGCTTAAAGGAAGGAACGGTTCGTCTTCGCGATCTTTTTGAAGACGAGGAAGAAGCCGAGTCCGAAGAGGAAGAAGAATTTGAAGAGCGCGAAGCGCCTGAGGGAGAAGAGACGGAAGAGGCCGAAGCTCCTGAGCCCGCAGGACCAGTAGAGGACGAGGAGCAGAAGAAGAAGTTCTTCGCTAAGGTTACTACAGTTCGAAAACTCCGTCGTTCGATTGAAGAGTTATTCGTTAAGCTTCGCAAGGAAGACGGGAAATCCAAAGCGGCGAGCGAGCTTATCCGCAAATACGAGAAACTTCGCGACAAGGCAGTCGAGAAAATGATCGACCTTCAACTTGCAGCGAAACATCACGAAGTAATTATCGCGCGGATGAAAGGGTATGTCTCCTCGCTCCACGGGGCTGATATGTTGCTCTCGGAAGCGCAGCAGGAGACTGGTCGACCAATCGCCGAGATATTGGAATCGATGCAGGAGATCTCTTCGGGTGACCAGCTGTCTTTTAAGCGCGTCTGTCGTCGGCTAAAACTTCGCGCTCAAGAAGTGCGTGAGCTTGCAAATTCGATCGCCGACGCTCAACGTGTCATCACGGAGATCGAAGGGGCCGCGCTTCAACGGGCGCAGGAATTAAGCTCCAGTGTGAGTAAAATTCTCAAAGCTGAGTTGAAGGTGAGTAACGCCAAACGAGAGCTCGTCGAAGCGAACTTACGACTCGTCGTGTCGCTGGCAAAGAAATATACGAACCGCGGGCTTCAATTCCTTGACCTCATTCAGGAAGGAAATATTGGTCTGATGAAGGCCGTGGATAAATTCGAGTACCAGCGCGGCTACAAATTCTCGACCTATGCGACGTGGTGGATTCGACAGGCGATTACTCGCGCTATCGCGGATCAGGCACGAACAATTCGTATTCCCGTGCATATGATTGAGACGATCAACAAACTCGTTCGAACTTCACGGCAGCTCGTCCAAGAACTTGGCCGCGAGCCAACTGCTGAGGAGATCGCCGTGCGCATGGATATCTCGGTGGAGAAGGTACGGAAGGTGCTCAATATCGCCAAGGAACCAATCAGTTTGGAAACGCCGATCGGCGAAGATAACGACAGTTACCTCGGCGATTTTATCGAGGATAAGCGCGTCGTCTCCCCGAGTGAAGCGGTGGTGAATATTAATCTCCAGGAGCAGACCCGCCGAGTACTGTCGACGCTCACTCCGCGTGAAGAGAAGGTGCTTCGCATGCGCTTCGGTATTGGTGAGCGCAGCGATCATACGTTGGAAGAAGTCGGTCAAAACTTCGATGTAACTCGCGAGCGTATCCGTCAGATCGAGGCAAAGGCGCTTCGAAAACTCCGCCATCCAAGTCGTTCAAAGAAGCTTAAATCGTTTGTCGACCGAGTCTAGTCTAGGGATTCCGTCCCTGATCGTTTGACTGACGAAGCTGAGTCGAGTAAGAACTTTAAGCTTGTGTCAGATTCCGTGTATGGGCCCCATAGCTCAGTTGGTTAGAGCACCCGGCTCATAACCGGTGGGTCCCAGGTTCAAGTCCTGGTGGGGCCACTCAATATAAGCATGAGACGGGTAAGATATCGCAGTGAATAAAAAAGTTAGTAACAACCTACTCGCCTTATCCAGCATCGATGAACAGCTCCTCGCGCTAATCACTCAAAAAAAATCAATTGAATCTCGGCAAGCTGAATACCGGGAGAAGATTCGTGTCCGTCGCGATCAGTTGGGGAACTTCGAAGGCGCCCTCAAGGAAGGGGCAATGCGTCAAGGACTCGAGGAACATCGGTTGAAAGACGAAGAGCAGAAAATCGTCGAGCGCCGAAAGAAGTTGAGCGATGTCGGGGGAGCAAAAGTCGGAAAAATTCTTGAACGGGAGATTGATATCGCTAGCCGTGCGTTAAACGCGCTCGAAGAACGCACCATGCGCGCGATTGAAGAGGTCGATACTCTCTCTGGTCGAGTGAAGACTCTTCAGGAAGACTTGCAAACGATCGAGCAGCAATTTGAAAACGAGAACCAGGATTGGGAGAAGCAGCTCCAAGAGTTGAACTCGAGCATCAAATCTGTGCTCGAAGAGCGGGAAGATGTCGCTCCGACAATCGACGAACGGCTCCTTCGGCTTTATGAACGAGTGAAGAATCGTTACGCCGGAGGAAAAGCAGTTGCTGTTGCCTCTGAAGGATCGTGTCGGAGCTGCTTCCGGGCGTTACCACCACAGACGTATAATCAGATTCTTGCCGGAAATTTACTCATTCAATGCCCAGGATGTAGTCGAATCCTTGTGCTAGTCGAGAGCACGAGCACAAAGTAAAATCCTCTGCTTCCCCTCTGCGTTCCTCCGCGTTTCTCTGCGAATCCTCTGCGTTCATCTTTTCTGTTTTAATAATACGAAAAACGCAGAGGCTACTCAGAGGGCACAGAGGACGCAGAGGGAAAATGAGGAGAAATATTGAGGCTATTCCTGTTCAAGCATTTCTTTTGCGTGCGCGAGCGCTTTTTGCCGCTCTTCGGTGACCTTCGGGAATTCAAGCTCGAGCGACGCAAGAGCATCAACAATTGCCGCGGCAACTACGAGACGGGTGTACCACTTATTGTCTGCGGGAACGACATACCACGGGGAAAATTTTGTCGCGGTATGTTGAATCATCTCCTCGTAGGCGTCCATGTACTCTTTCCAATGCTTGCGCTCTTTCACGTCAGCCTCGGAAAATTTCCAATTCTTTTCTGGACGTTCCAATCGTTCAAGAAATCGTTTCTTCTGTTCTTTTTTTGAAACATGGAGGAAGAATTTCCGGATCAGATAGCCGTTACGTGACAGATACCGCTCAAAATTCGAAATATCAGTGAAGCGTTCCTCCCAGATCTCTTTCGTAACCAGGTCTGGCGGGAGTTTCTGTTTTTTTAGCAGCTCTGAATGGACGCGAACGACCAGCACCTCTTCATAATATGAGCGATTAAAGATTCCAATTCGTCCTCGTTCAGGAAGTCGTTTGACGCAACGCCAGAGAAAATCATGGTCGCGTTCCTCTTCAGACGGGGCCTTAAACGAGTAGACCTGACATCCGGTTGGATTTACACCAGACATCACGTTCTTAATCGCACTGTCCTTCCCCGCAGCATCCATCGCCTGGAAAATAAGTAACACTCCGTGGCAATCGTCTGCGTAGAGGCGTTCTTGGTATTCAGCGAGCGCTTCAACACCGATCGCAAGCGCTTCTTTCGCGTCGTCTCTATCGTCTGAATCGAATCCTCCGGTATCTCCTGGGTCAATGTCGTTCAAACGGAATGAATCGCCGTCCGTAACGCGATAAGGTTTCGAGAAGCGCCTGCACTTTTCAGCTAATTCGCTCAGGTTCATGAGGTTTCACGGGATATGACGTTGGCGCTCTATAGTATCACAGCGAGGCAGTGTGAAAAAGCGAGTGGCTCTATTTGGCTTATGATTTTTCTATCGTTTCATTGGAATCCACGCCGCGATGAGAAGACCGATTACGGTGGCGAGGACGGCGAGGAGATAGGGCCGAAGCGAGAACGGTTCCGAAACGACCAGCTTGCTTTGAGCGGGAGTCTTTGGATTAAAGAAGCACGGTAGCTCCATCCCAGGTTGATATTGAACAAGCGATTGCGCATTCTTTTCGCTTATTGGGGTAGAGAACGGCCCAACCGCTGTGCTGAGCACGGGCATTCCCGCAGCGTGGTGCTCATACATCGCGTGGGTCACGCCTGATTCTCCCTCCCGACAGGCGTTCATCAGAGTGCAGGACGACGGCTCCCAATCTTTTGAGCGGTTCGCCGCGATGTCTCGTACAATCCGGTCATTCATAACCATCACGAAGATTGCCATCATCGCAGTACCCAGGATCCACCGTATACCTTGCAAGGTCTGGCGCGTCGCGGTGTCGGCAGGTATGCGGGCCCAAGTAGAACAAAAAATGGGGAACCCACCGACGAGCATGACCAAAACGAGTGCTGTGCCCAGGGCCACTACTCCCTGAACAACAATTGGGCTTGGGTCTTCCAAGTACAGAGATCTGTCAGCCGTAGACTGGAAACAGACGAGGTGATGAGTGGTACTGGTGAGCATCTCTCGCTTTGCTTTATCGATACAGCGATCGTCGGCTAAGCTCACTTTAAACGGTGAACGATCTGAATGATTGCTCACGAGGTAACCCTCGACTTCAATGCGATGAACCTCGGGACGAGCGGTGAAATTTACCTGTTCGGTATTACAGGCGACGACAGTGTAACTCGCGAGCGGATTAAGTTTGGCTAGAACGATAAAGTAGTAACAAAGGAGCGCAATTAAAGCAGGTGGTCCGAGATAAGCAAGGAGGACTCTAAGTTTCCGAAGGAGTTTCACCCGTCTTCCTTATCACCCGCGCTGTATTCGCTCCAAAATAAAAAAAGAAGGAAGCCCGAGGAATGTCTCGAGGATACCAACCAACCTTGCGATCGAAAGTGTTGAGCTAATTGCTTGGAGTTACACTAGATCTTGCTTGCAAAATTGATGGGTGTCCTAAAAGTGAATCCTAAAAGTGAACGCCTGCAATCAACGCTGAACCGTTGTAACTGGTACTATTATATAGTACCATAGGCACATGGAGTTAGCGTCAGAGCGAATTCGAGCTCTCTGCAGGAAGAAAAAATTGAGCTTAAACTCCCTATTGCGCGCGGCTGGGGTGAGTAAGACCGCCTATTATTCATTGAAGCGCCGTCGGATTATGGTGCCAATCTCTGCGCTTCGTATTTGCAAAGTACTCGATGTCGAACCACCAGCGATTCTAAAATCAATCTCTACTGACACAATTTCAACGCTGCTCCTTCAAGAAAAACTGGAGCAAATTATGCGCCGTCACCGAAACGCTGACCGTGAAAATATCTGGCATACGCTTCTCCTCTTGGAGGAAAAACCGATTGCTCGCTTGAACCGAGCGCTTCTGCGAGGCACTTATGCCAGCCATCTTCGCTAAACAGGAAGAACGATTCCTCCATGAGCTCGTTCGGCTCAAGGTCGATTTCATGTTAGTTGGCTTAAGTGCCGCGACAATCCAAGGTGCGCCGGTGGTTACTCAGGACATTGATATCTGGTTTCGGGATTTGACTGACCCCAACATTAAAGTTGCACTGAAAAAAGTAGGAGGAACATTCGTCCCCTCGTTTGGTCACAATCAACCAATGTTCGCGGGAGAAGCAGTGAAACTGTTCGACATCGTACTCAACATGAGTGGGCTTGGTCCGTTCGGGGAAGAACGAAAGTATTGTCTCGAAGTAACACTTGGGAAGACGAAGGTACCGGTGCTCGAACTTGAGCGCATCATCGTTAGTAAAAAGGCAGCTAATCGGCCCAAAGATAGGCTCGTACTACCAGTGCTTGAGGATGCTCTGATTGCGATTCAGAATAAGAAGAACACACACGGGAAACGACGAAAGTAGTCCTTATCCCTGATTTCACGCACGCGGGATAGTCGACTCTCAGTGTCTACAGAAGTTTCGTACCGATTGTTTTGTCTCTCTCAACTGCGCACTTGCCGAGCGCGCAAGTTGGATCGCACTCTCAGCCTCCCATCTCTCGTTAAACGCTTCCGACAGGACCTCGGCAATAACCCGTGAAAGAGCTATCTCGTCCGTGATGTCGCGGGAGCGCACAAGAATTTTGTGAATAACTCCATCAAACTCATCCAGGGGAGCATTGCTACCTGGAGTTACCCCGTATGGGGGGTGCAAACGAAACGCATGGCGAAACGCTATTACTGCACGCTTATGATCTTCTGCTGTTTTGAAATCTAGGGAGAGAACACTACGTGATTGGCTTTGAGTAGACGAGGCACGCGAAGTATCAACCACAACACTACCAAGAAGCGGCCAAGCAAGGACCGAAAGCGGCCACCACAGTGGTGATAATCCACTTCGCCAAAAAAGCCCGAGCACGAGCAATACGAACGGCGAGGAGAGAAGCAAGGAGATGAGCGCTGAACGAACGACAGTACAATATGTGGTCGGTGTATCCCAATTGTCGAAATCAAGCCAGGAAAAGAAGCGCTCTAGGGAAAGCCAAGGCAGCAGCATACGTTCCACTGCATGCGCGCAAAGCCGCGACCATCCATGGCTTAAGAGTTCCTCCTCGGCGCGCCGATTATCAATTCCGCGTGAATAAATTCGACGGGTGAGTAAGTCAACCGTCGGAAGGCTCTTCATCTCCTCGAGGCCTTTCACCGCGCTCGAGAATTTCTTCCAAGCGCTCCCTCGGTAATCAAGCCCGATACGAAGCTTGGTACAATCAGAAACAACAGAACCATCATGAAAACCTCGATACCAAAGGTCTCAGCAAATACGCTATCCTTAACTTCAGCGTAAATGATTATTGCTGCAATAAGTCCACACCAAACTGTTAAGCCGCTTATGATTCTTCCCCGCGGCGAAAGTTTCCCAGCACGGTGGAACATTACGCACCACACCGAGAAGAATAGACCAAGGACGTAACCAATAAGGAAATATTGAATGTAGTACCGCTCCCAGCTTGGGTCACGGGGCACACTTGCGTACATCAATAGTGAGAGTGTTGCCCCAACAAGTGGTGAGAATATGACGATCAATATATCGCGCATTATGTCCTTGACTTTATTCAGTGTCGACGCCGCCGTCAAAAAATGTCGAAGTCGAATCGGGTTCGAGCCCTGTAGCTGGGTCGGTATCATGATGTTTAGTGCGTAGGGGAAAAGGAGCGTCTGAAATCGCTTGTTCGGCGGCAGGGTCAATAAGACCGACGTCGCTTGAGTAGTTCGCATCGGAGCTAACATTGGATCGGCCTCTTGTTGAGCGATAACTATAATAGACAACCACTGCTACAAGTATTGCCACGATTTGCCACGTATCGAGATTTATCACGTCTCCACGCCCCACACTTAGGCTATTTTATGAACACGATAATAACACTGTATAACGTTACATCCAGCACTTAATTATCTGGAGACTCGAAGATCCCGCTCAAAGGTTCGATTGTACCGCATAAGGTGCGCTTGCAAAGTTGAATTCAAACAGGATCATGATGAATTCGTTTCCGCACCCCGGACCTCAATTACTGAGTTTTACTGGTAACCGCGAGGCAAAAGTAGCCCAACGAACTGTGGCATGAGAGTTGCTTCCTCCAAATCCAGAGCGGGAATCAGTGACAGTTACAACGATCTTACAAGACGATCGGCCATAATCAATCGTTAGCCTTGCCAGTTTCGCTTGCGGCCGTCTCATTTTCGCCATTTCACTTTACGGAACAAAAAGGAGTTTTGATTATGAGTTTTTGCCTCTGGGTTTCCCGACGAATCTTTATTTTCGCCTGCGTTATGAATGCATTGCTGATGAATGTTTCAGCTGCCAGGGCCGATCTCTGTGTTGAAGCTGCTGATGAAGCGCATTGCAATTGTTTGGAAGCTGGAGGTGACGAAGCGGAATGTGCCGAACTCCACGAAAATACTTGGATGGACTGTGCGATCATCTGCGACGGCGGCGGGATCGCAGACTTAAAACGACAAGTGTGCATACTCCCTTAATCGACAGACGTAGTGAAACATACTGATTACATTCACTGGAGGTTTCTGTTTATGAAAAGCTACGAGCAACAAAGCAGCAGGATGCGGGTGACAGCCAACTGTATGGTGTGCGCCATGTTTTTTATTTTTATTCTTCCGATCGAAGCTCGGTCGATGTCATGTGAAGACCTCTATCAAAGTCGGTACTTAGATTGTCGCCTCGCAGGGAAACGCGGGAGCTCATGTGATTTTGAGGCGGCTGACAGTTACCTGAACTGTCTCCTATGCGAAAACGGTACGATCGCATGTGAGTGTTAGCGAGACTAAGGTAGAGTAGCAGCTGCCGTAGAACCTAAACAAACAATCCGCCAATCAGCATTAATCCAGTGTTCAGCACCGTGAGGCGGAGTGTATTCCGCTCGACGTCTGCGTCCGGAATTTCTCGGTTGAGAAACGCTGTAGCAAGCTTAGGTGCGGGGAGTTGAGCAATAACAATCGCCATCAGTGCGAGCGGAATGAATCGTAATGAGGCGAAAACGATAACGAGGCAGGGAATGACCATTAGGCACGTCGCATAAAGTTGAGCTGGGAGACCGGGCCGAGAGCGAGGGGATTTGCCTGGAGCACCCACAATTTTCTTTCGGACCCACCCTTTGCTTTCAAGGAGCGCGGCGTGCTTTGCAACATAAGATGCGGCGAGCATCGCACCAGTCGGTAGCCCGAGGACAAAAGTCCCAAGGTGAAGCTCTTGCACCTGGCAGAAAATTCCTAAGACTGGAAGGAGCGAGGCGCTAAAGCAGATGAGAACAAGTTGTAGAGTGAGGCTCCCTGGCCCAACGACACGACGCACTTCAAAAAGAATCAGTGAGAGTGAGATGGGAATGAGCAGTAAAGTCGCCTCGAGCGAGTCGGCGAGATAAGCGAATGTGGAGAGGAGCGCAAGGAGGAGCATGTAGAGTGACGCCGAACGGAGCGTGTTTCCACTTCCGGCTCGAATGAGCTGTCCAAGGTGGCGCGATACGATGAGCGCGAAGATTGTAACACTAAAGAGTGCAAAATGCGGTGCGCGAAGCCCAGTTGCAACGACGGAGCCGATGATTAGCGGCGAAAGCAGGAGCGAGGTAAAGAGCGCTTCTCGCTTCGCTTCAGGTGTTGGCGTTGCCTTCGCCTGTTCCAAAGTCTTGGTAGTTGCCGATCGCTTGGGCGTTCCTTTATTTGGTTTCTTCGGCGGCTTGGGCATCCGGTGCTTTACGTCGACTATCGCTTATTATTACTCACGTACCAATATCCCGAAATCTCGGTTACAGTCTCCGCCACGGCCTCAGCCATTGTCTTTGTCTTGGCCGTCAGTCTTTTGTCGATACTCGGAAACCAAAGTCGCTGCTATTCTAACCTCTGTTTGCCGAATGAGAAAAGTGACTAACGACTCCTGACCAGGACAACGACAAAGACTGCGGCCGAGACTGGGGCACAACGGCGAAATTCCCGGGAAATTGGTACTTATGGGTAATAGTGCGTTTGACTATCGAGACCGTTGATGGAGGTCAGGGTTAAGCTTCACTGCGCGCTTGTTTGGAAGTGCTTGAACGGCACCAGTCATAGAGTTTCGCCGAAAGAGCAGGTCTGCGCGCCCGCCGAGATCTCTCGCGCTTACAACCTCGAGCTTTTTGCCTGAAAGATCGAGGAGCTCAACTTTTGTTCCGGCCGTGAGGTAGAGTCCTGCCTCCACAATGCAATTATCGCCGAGGGGGATTCCAGTTCCTGCATTCGCCCCGAGGAGAGAATTCTTGCCGAGCGAAATAAGCACGTCATTTCCACCTGAGAGAGTTCCCATCGTGGAGGATCCTCCACCGAGATCACTCCCAGCGCCAACGTACACCCCAGCCGAGATGCGGCCCTCGACCATATTCGGGCCTTCGGTCCCCGCGTTAAAATTCACAAACCCTTCGTGCATGATGGTCGTGCCAGGACCCAGATATGCGCCGAGCCGTACCCGCGCTCCGTCAGCAATTCGAACTTCACTGGGTGCGACGACATTAATCAGCTTGGGAAACTTATCGATGGAGTAAACTTCAAGGCTCTCTCCACGGAGCCGGGCTTGGAATTGTTCGGTACCAAGCTCTTCAGCCTCGATTGGTCCCGCGCTCGTCCAGGCAACAGTTGGCAAAACGCGAAAGATCCCACTTAAGTTCAGTTCATTCGGCAGTACCTGACGGTGGCTCAAGAGATAGAGTTTCAGGTACGCTTCTTCAATCGACTCAATCGCGCGGTCTTCTGCTAACAGCGTAACAATTGTTCTTTGGTAGGGGAGAGAAGGCGCGTCGAGGAGTTCGGCAAGTAATGCCGAGTGAGGATCTCTAGCAAATTCTGGGGCGCCGACAAGTCGCTCACGAATCTCTTCGAGCGCTGAGCGTTCAACAGTCGCAGTGAGATTCCGTGACAAATAACCTGCAGCTCGTGCAAGCAGGGCAGCGATTTCGGGCCGACAACGGTAACAGGGCAGTGGATAGTAGACCTCGAGCAACTGGTGCCGCTTCCCGAAGCGGGCAAGACCGATACCAAAGGCGAATGGCTCAATGTAACCACGCTGGGATCGAATTTCGTTAACGATTGCGTTAAAGCTTTCCGCTTGCTTCATCTTGGTGATCTTGTGTTAGCGCAGTGCCGATTCCGAGTCTTAGCACACGATGACATTTTGTGATAGAGAAACAGCCATGGCGGATTGGACTGACTTAACAATTGAACTTGCAAGCAAACTCATCGCCTGTGAATCAGTGGGCGAATGTGATCGCGGCGCACAAGCAGTGCTTCACGACGTACTCCGTCCCTTAGGATTTACCGTTGAGACAATCAGATCCGGTGCCGTGGAGAATCTTTGGGCACGTTTCGGCGACGCCTCCTCGCTTCTTGTGTTTGCTGGACATACCGATGTTGTTCCAACTGGACCGCTCGACGCCTGGAGTTCACCACCGTTTACTCCCACCATTCGCGATGGTTATCTCTATGGACGTGGTGCGGCGGACATGAAAGGGAGTATCGCTGCGTTTGTAACCGCAATTTCGGCGTTCCTTCGCGCATCTAATCGTAAGCTTCCTTTTTCAATCGGGGTTCTTATTGCTGGCGATGAGGAAGCGGACAATGCTTCGGGAACGACCGCTGTTCTCAAACGACTTTCGAGGATGAAAGAGTCGATTGACCACTGCATCGTTGCCGAGCCAAGCAGTGAGTCGCATCTTGGCGATACGATTAAAGTCGGGCGCCGTGGCTCACTTACCGGAAAACTTACAGTCCACGGCAAGCAAGGTCACGCCGCCTACCCCGAGCGAACAAAGAATCCGATTAGTGCGAGCCTTCTCCCGCTCGCCGAGCTCACCAGAGTAAAATGGGATGAGGGGAGCGAACGATTTCCACCAACCTCGTTACAGATAACCGCCGTAGAAAGTACTGCCGGAGCAAGTAACGTTGTTCCAGGCGTACTTCAGGCCACATTTAACTTACGCTACTCGCCGGCGACCGATGCTACAAAGATAATGGCACGTTGTAAGCAGATCTTCGATGCCTGCCCGCTCGAGTATCAGTTGGAATGGATTCACGGCGCGGAACCATTTCAGTCAAAGGAAGGTTTGCTCACCACGTTACTCTCCGAGTGCATCCGTGAACGAACCGGAAGTCTTCCGAAACAGTCGACAAGTGGTGGAACTTCGGATGCTCGCTATATTGTGAAGACTGGTGCTGAAGTAGTTGAGTTTGGTCCGCGCAACGACACGATCCATGAGGTAAACGAGCGAGTGAGTGTCGACGAGTTAAAGATCCTCGCGCGGATTTTTTGCGATCTGCTCGTACGATGGGAACGGTCCGCCTCGCGTTAGCGAATGGCCGTTGGTGCAGCGAAATCAATTCCGCCGCTCGTTGTCGGGCGCAGACGAAGGAGTTCGGCGGTAAAAGATTCGCCGTCGATACTCACCAAGCCATAGTTATTCAGATTCGTTCCATAGGTTCCGATCTCATGGAGGCCGAGGTCTACCCCGGAGCGGCCGCCCAAGCTCACCGACGTTTCCGTGGAATCTGAGCCATGAAACACGGTAACTGTAAAACTCTGGCTGCTTGTGCTCGTGTTAAAGACACGAAGCCAGTTATACATGCCGAGAAAGAGATTCCACGTACCCCAATTTGTGCCGCTGAGCGCATTCGCCGATTGCAGTCCATACATCGCTTCGATACTGCCGGTGCTATCACGGAAATAGAACATGCTTTGCGCGATGATTGCACCTGGGGTATCAGACGTTATTCGCGTGGCACCGGAAGCACCAGCTGGAAGTAAAGCGCTCGCCTCAATATGCACGCCGGAACGAGAAGCAAGTGAGTAGTCTTGCTCGCTCACTTCGTTTCCTTGGTTGTCATAGAAGTTTATAGTTACGTCGACACTCTCGGAAGTCACATTCTGGACCTCAAGCCAGTCTTGTGCTCCGGCGCCACTTGAGATCCCAGCCCACTGCTGTACACCTCCGGCTGACTGAGCAATGAGTGGGAACGCAAAACTGTAACGGTCGGCACTGAGGTAACCGTAGCGAATGAGTTGCGCCTTATACGGGGCGGTGCTCGACGCTGGTGTGATAACATTGTATCCGACAACACTTGGTCCCTCGCCATGACCGCCATCGAGGTCTACCCGTCCAAAGGCAGGGACGCTCACGCTCGTTGAGTTCAGCTCTTCGCCACTCAGTGAGTAGCGCGTTACCGTAAAACTTCGGCTCGAGTCAGTGTCAAGATTCACAATGCTTAACCAATTATAGACCTCTCCTCCAGAATCAGCGGCATTTGAGCTTGGCTGAAAGGTGTTAAAGGCAACGTACGATGGTCCCGTAATCGCATTTGCGAATGGGATGCCGTAGGCAAACTCATTAGAAACGAAACCATCAAGCGATCGATAGTAGAACAAGCGCCCGTCGACGCTTGTGCTATCGAATTCCACTTTCACTACTCCGTATGAATTCTCAGTGAAACCAAGGATGGTATTTAAGATCAAATCTTGTTGGCTGTTGGCAGCGAGCGTGATCTCGGTCTCGCTCTGCTCGTCTCCGTCGATGTCGTAGAGCGTTACCGTTACCGGCACTACACTTTCTCCTTTGTTTACCAATTCGAGAATATTGGTCTGTCCGAGAAAACCGTTCCACAGAGCATAGGTTGGACTGCTCAAATCGGCGTCAGCAAACGCAAAGCAACCGGCATTTGAACACTGCACTAAGTCATCAAAGTAGAGAACTTTCGTATCCTCGCTGATCAAACCAACATAGTATTCACTCCAGCTTCCACCTTGGTTTGTACTCTTGTAAATGATCTGTCCTGCGGATGCATATACATCTCCGGTTGCCGGATCGACTGTAACGCCTCGAAATTGACGTGATCGGTCTAGCACGGACGATGAAGGGAGCGTCCAGTTTCGCGATGAGGTCGAAGCGTTTGTGAGAAGGAAAACAGAACCCTCGTTAGTATCTTCAGTGGAGAGATCTTCGGAGGCGGCGTAGAGTACGTCATTGATTGCATCATATGCGAGCTTGGAAACGATTGCCTCCTCCAATTCTGCAATGTCGCTAGAAGTCATTTGCGTCCAGGTATCGCCACCATCTGTGCTGATCCATACCCCACGATTTGTCGTAGAAGTTGCGCCAGTTAGATTGGCAAAAGATCCAACACCTGCGAACATGATATTATCGTTCACCCGCGCAAAACTGTTTACTGGTTTTCCTTCAAGCACAGTTTTGTCCACGCTAAAGCCGCCGCTGGATATGTCATAAAACCGGAGGCGCCCATAGAGTGTGCTTTCATCTTGGCGAAACGCCGCGACGAGCGTGGAATCAAATGCGGTGAGTTCTTTGACGCTCATGAATGTGTTGGTTGGATCGGAGGTCGCGACTTCGGTCCAGTTGATCGAAACGCTCCCTGAAACACTGATTTCGCCTTCGTAAATCCCGGAGTAACCGGCAAAGACACGATCTGCATCGCTCGGATCAAACTCTGCATCCCGTGCGGGAGAACCATTGCTAAGTGGAATAATCGGATACGTCCACGTTGGACTTGAGTCAGTGAAATTGTCGGAGAAAGCGAGACCGCTTTTAGTAGCAAAGAGCACACGATCCTTGTTAGCAGCGGCTTGGCCGAGCCCATTCACAATCAGACCTTCGAGTCCTTCGTTGGATTCATCCCAGCTACTTGTTGCCCCGTTAGTGAGATTATTGGTAGACGCTGTACCAATATCAGAGCTCATCAGTGCGCGGGTGCTCGAGACTGGATTGACTACACCTGTGTTTGGATTAAGAGCAGTTCCATCGTTGGTCGAGGGATTAACTGCAGTCCAGGTGCCACCACTATCGAGGCTGACGTAGCCCCCTACCAAAAATACCGTGCCAGCATAAGCAGCAAAGGCGGAATTCATGGTAACATCGGTTCCACCTGACTGAATCAACAAAAAAGCGTCGCCGTTATTGATGCTCTTATAGATACCATTTCCAGAAGGCGCGTTCTGAGTTCCTACAAAGACATGTCCATTTGGTGCGACGGATACGAAAGTGTAGTACCCAGCTGCGGCCGGTGGTTCCTTTTCGGACCATGAACCAATGCTTCCATCTGCCGGATTGTACGTCGCGCGGTAAATTGATGCTTGCGTTTGTACAGATTCTCCTACCACGACAAAAATAAAGCCGTTTACCGCATCGAGAGCGATACTGTTCACTACACCGGTTGTGGGGAGATTGCTCGTTTCAATAACCGTCTCAGTAGAAATGTCTACAACGACAACAAGATTGTTACGTGTGCCGATGAAAAGAAAACCGCCGTCTGCAGCAATTTTATACGGGTTGAAAGGGCTTCCACCATCGCTAAATGTTTTCCGAGTCCACTCGAGCGGCGTTGTTGTTGAGCTTGAGTAGATGTAATCACCAGCAACAGCGTAGACTCGTTCTTCAGTGTTAAAAATTACAGCTCCTCGTCCCTCACCTCCGGTGTAAACGTCATCTCTTGCGTCGTTCCAAGAAGCTCCGAAGTCAGTGGAGTAAAAGATTCCATACGGACCTTGACAAGCAGCTAGTATCAAGGAACCGTCATCATTTGTAGCAAGGTTGTGAACGTTTGCTCCGTTTAGTCCCAAGCTTGCACGCTCTACCTGTGCCGCTGAGTCATACGCATGGCCAAATGTTGCCACCGCCAAAATGACAGCACCGCGGACAAGTTTTCCAATCCTCATTATCTGAGCTCCTCTGCTTGTAACAGTCCCGATATCCCCCTAACTAGCTGATGCGATTCGAATCCGAACGATTGCGACTAAATATAAGCGAGCAGAACGCTGTTGGTTCCCGACATCTTGTATAAGTAAAAGGTTATTAAAACGGCGTAGTAAAAGTCCTAGTGCTTATAGGACGCTAGGCAAAACGAAGTTTAACGCAATTTAATTTATGCAGGGTTCGCGAGAGAAAACGCGCGAGGATGGGAACAAAAATGCGTTTAAACTAAACCTTCCCTAACTGAACGAGTAATTTTGCTTTCTCTGCTTCTTCGTTGGTGAGCTGTAAGCGTGCTTTTACCTGTTCAGCGTAGCGCTGTTCGAACTTTGCGATTTGTCCATCAGCAACAATGACTTTCCACGCCATGGCAAAGATCTGTTGCCGCTGTGAAGTAGTAAAATGCTGTGAGAGGGATTTGAAATATTCGGTCACCTTTTCGCTGTTCCCTCGCGCAGCATCGGCAATTTCGAGGATTCGTCCGGCAGTTTCATCATCAAGTTTAAAGGCTCGCCCGATCGTTTGATAGACTATGGCGACCTCTTCTGGCGCGTAATCTTCATCTGCTCCTGCCATTTGGAGGAGGAGGATTCCGGTCGCGATCTGAAGGTCCTCGTTCGTTGGTTGTCCCGACCTGTCGACCACGAGTTTGGAACTGCCGCGGAAGAAATCTTTCAATTTCTTAAACATGTGTTTTTTCCTACGAGAATCTCACAACGAGCAAAAGATAATCGATGCGCGGAGTTATGTCAAAACTGGAACACGCGAGCTCAATTTTGAGATTGGAGGACGGAAGCACGATGCGGAGGAAGGGAACAACGACGGGTAAGTTATGGAGCGTTTATGAAAACAATTATCAAGCAAGCAGTTTCTCGGTTCCATTTGTTCGTGATCATGATCTCGATCGGTGGGATTGCAGCGTCAGTACAGCTGATTTACTTCGGGTTCTAACTTACAAAGCAATATCTGCGGCGGCGATCAACTCACGAGTCTTGAGTAGCGCCACCGCTTTCTCCACGTCCTCCGCGATGATTCGATCTCCCTCTAACTTACTAATTGCCTTTCGAACAGCACGGTGAACATTTTGCAACTTCGGCGCAGCAAGTTCTACGCCGAGTAGATCGATCGCCTGGACTGCACAAAGGATTTCAACCCCAAGAATGACGCGAAGATTCTCAACAATCGTCCGAAACTTGCGGGCGCTCGTCATCCCCATCGAGACATGGTCTTCAACATTGACATTCCCGGGAATGGAATCGGTGCACGCTGGATTCGCAAAGATCTTATTCTCGTTTACTAATGAAGCGGCGAGGTACTGCGCCGCCATGAAGCCAGAGTTGATCCCGGGTTTTGGCGTGAGGAAGGCAGGGAGTCCGCTGTGGTGAGGGTTGAGTAGCTGTTCAATTCGTCGCTCGGAGATGTTTCCTAGTTCAGCGGCAGCGATCGAGGCGAAATCGAAGGCAAGCGCGAGGGGTTGGCCATGAAAATTCCCGCCATTGAGAAATTTTCCTTCCGACAGAGCAATGATTGGATTATCTGTCGCCGCATTAAGCTCACGGTCAATAACCTGTGCCGCGTAATCGAGTGCTTCAAAGCTTGGACCATGCACCTGTGGCGTGCAGCGGAGCGAGTACGGGTCCTGGATATGTGAACGATCCTCAAGTGAACCAGAGAGTTTTGAGCCTTTGAGCAGCACGACCATTCGCGCAGCCGAGCGAATCTGACCCGGGTGATTCCTTGCTTCGTGGGTGAAAGGATGGAGCGAATCTGTGCCTCCTCGTCGAGCATCAATGGTAAGTGCGGCGGCGATATCGGCAATGACCGCAAGGTCGCGCGCAGCCTGAAGCGCGAGACCTCCAACCGCTCCCATCGCCTGCGTGCCATTGACTAAACAGAGGCCTTCCTTCTCGGCAAGAACGAGTGGCTTCAGTCCTGCCTGTTTCAAGGCGTAGGCTGAATCAATAATCTCTGAGCGGTACTCACATTTCCCTTCGCCGATGAGTGCGAGCGAAAGATGCGCAAGCGGTGCAAGGTCGCCACTCGCCCCGACCGAGCCCTTCTCGGGAACGAGTGGGTGAATACCAGCGTTCAGAAGATTCGCGAGCATTTCGCAAACGCTAAAGCGAACCCCACTCACACCGCGGAGGAGAACATTCAGTCGAAGGAGGAGCATCGCACGAGTTTCCTCGCGAGAGAGAGGCTCGCCGTGACCTGACGCATGACTGAGAATAATATTGCGCTGGAGCAGGGCAAGCTCTTCTGGACCAATTTTTGACCGCGCCAGGAATCCGAATCCGGTATTCACCCCATAAATGGCGGCATCTCCTCGGGCGAGCGTTTCAGTTATTTGCCTTGCTTGCGCAACTTTCTCCTTCGCCTTTGGAGCAATGGTGACCTTCTCGCCAAAGGCAATCTGCACGACTTGCTCAAGTGTCAGGCTGGTTCCATCTAAAGTAACTGAGCCGGCGGACATTCGAGAAATTACCTCGCGCGAGAAATTGGCTAATGGTTTAAAATGATACAGCGACTCTATAACGGAAAAACCAAACTTAGCAATCTAGCGCGAAAATGCGAGTCCGTCTTAAACACCTTGGTTTGATTGATCTCTTCGGTCTCATCATCTCTGGCTGTCTGATATTTGTTACCGACACCTTTGTTGGCGACCCAGGGGTTGGTTGGCACCTGCGAAATGGAGAATTGATTGCGACAAACGGCGCAGTTCCCCGCGAGGATCCATTCCTGCTCACCACTCGTGGGAATCCTTGGGTTTCCGACCAATGGCTCTCCGATCTGCTCTTCTGGAAGGTGTTTACTCTCGGTGGGTATCCACTCATTCACCTGCTCGTTGTCATCGTCGTCACCTCAATATTCGTGTTGATACTTCCCCGATTGTTACGCCAAATCGGTGGGAGGCCAATGGAGATGCTCGCCGTGCTCGCACTCACGGCATTTGTTTGCGCAGCGCAGTGGATCTTTCGTCCCGTGATCTTTTCCTTCTTCTTCCTCGCCTTAGTCGTGAGCCTCGTCTACGGTTGGTACGATTCATTGCATCAACGAGTTTCACTTTCTCCACGTAAGCTTTTCATTCCACCGTTGTTGTTTCTCGTCTGGGTGAACCTCCATCCTGCCTTTCCACTTGGTCTCGTGTTTATTCTTCTTTGCACCATCGCGCTTTTTTTCGACGGCTATATGAAGAATGACGTAACACTCCGTCAGGGAACGTGGAGAGTGGCAATTTGCTTGCTCATTTCAGTCGGCGCGACATTCCTTAATCCGTATGGCCCAGAGATGTACCGAAATATATCGACACTCTTTGGCAATGAATACTTCATGAATCTCAATAGTGAATGGCTCGCAATTGATTTTCAGCTAATCATCTTTTTCCCGATGCTCGTCACTCTTCTCCTGTTGCTCGTGGTGCTCGCACGAAAAAAACAGTGCAACCTACGAACTCTTGATTTGCTCCTCCTTGCGAGCTTTCTTTTTATGGTTTTCCAGCAACGGCGCTACGTGCCGTTCTTTGCGATAGTCGCTGCGCCAATTCTGGTTCGTCTTTTCGGAAAGTTTGTAAGAGAGGACGGAGAGTCGGATGAAGTTGGTGTCCTTGCCGGGGCCGCCGCAAGAATTGCCGCACGGGATCGGAACGCATCACGCGGCGGCTACACGGTGTTTCTTGTGCTGAGCGTACTTGTTGCAACGCTTATGTCCGGACATATCCCTTTTCGAAAAGACCGTCCCCCAGAACCAGGGAAAATCTATCCCGAGAGGGCCGTAGATGCCATTGCAGCGCTTGAGGGTACGGAGCGAATCTTTCATACGCCCGATTGGGGAGGGTATCTCACCTGGCGACTCTGGCCGACACACTTTCCGTACATTGACGATCGGAATGGACTCGTCAGTCGGGAGCTCTACGAGGAGTTCTTCACTCTCGATCGTCTCAAACCGGGTTGGCAAGCAGTGTTGTCGAAGTACCACTTCGACACGTTGCTCCTCCGCACCAACTCGCCGCTTGGATTCGCGCTCGAAGCCAAAGCTAACTGGGAACTCGTCTACGAAGATGAAAGCGCACGGGTACTTCGGAGACATTAATCGTTGACTCTATTCCTCGAACTCTTCGAGTTCGAGGAGCTCTTCCGGTTCGAGAGGGTCGACCTCACCGTCAAATGTTTCCTCATCGAGGGCCTCCTCTTCCGGCACCACCTCCGAACTAAGGTCTGGCTCCTGTACGCGCGGCCGGACCGGAGGTTGGCCAATCATTGGTGCGCCGCCTAGTGGAGCGTGTTCAGGTGTTGGTTCAGCGTGTGATTCTTCCTCGTCCGGAGGAGGGGGCTTTGCCTGTCCACCTTGAAGCTCGCGGAGGTCTTTACGGAGCTTTTCAAAGTAGAGGTTTTTTGGCTCAGGTCGCGAAGCATTCCCAACTCCCGCACCAGGCTTAATTGAGTCTAATGTTTCGCCGAGTGAGGGCGCCATAACCGGCTGCCGTGGCACGGGCATCGTAGGCCGAGTTGGTCGTCGTGCAGTTGGTGGTCTTCTTGGCCGTGGAGGTGGAGGGTGCGGCTCTGTAACGGCCTCACTTACTGGGACTACAACTTCTGGCGTGGCCGAAACTACTTCAGTTTCAGGCTCATTAGCTGGTGCCGAAATCCACGCAACGAGAGAAGCCCATGCCTGAGAGAGATTGTGTCGCTGGTAGCCCCAAAACGCGGCTATTATGACGAGCGAGGCGGCAAAAAGCGGCCGCTTAAATTGAACTATCACCTGTTTCGGATCCATAAACCCTCGACCAGTGTGCCCGAAAAGGGGCCGGTATGTATCTTGGACGTTATCATCAGAGAAGTAATCCGAAAACTGAGAGGTTCTTGCGCGAGGTTCTCCTCGTCGGAACCTAATGAATATAGTACGTATTTAAATGTCTCTTATGTATATCGGAAGATTTATCCTAGCTCTAAGCGGCAAGATGTTGCTAACGCGTCTCACTCAGCTAACCCTTTTTTGTTTCCTCCTCCAGCAGGGAAGCGAGGCTGTCGCCGATCCAGATTGGCTTGAGCAACGCCTCAATTGCCGCGAATTCTTAAGCGAAGTGAAGACGCGTTACGCGGGAGTAACCACCATGGCGACACTTAGCCCGGAGCAACGCCGAGAGCTCGAGATGGTGCTCGACATCGCATGTAGCGAGCGCTTCCGAGAGTGCAACTTTGCAAACTGTAAACCGCGTCCAACGAAAGAGGCTACATCCGAAGAGAGCTCGAAATACGATCCGACTGTTTGGGAGGCGCGTCTCCGGTCAGAGCGTTTCGAGCAAGAGAAGAAGGTCTACGATGAGCAGATGAAAGCCTACGATAAACTCTATGAGGAGCAAGCCCTCACCCAAAAGCGAGACATTATAGAAAAACTCTCAACCGAGAAAAAGCGTGGTCTTCGTTGGGAACGCCTCACCATGCCAGATCTCCCGACCCGAAAACCCAAACCGAAGCCCAAACCCAAACCGAAAGCAGATCCAATGACGCCACCGCTATTCTCCCCGGACGGTGGTGGACCCTCAGGCTCAATTCTTACCCTCCCGCCGGGACCCGAACCGATGGATGGAACAGAGCCGAGTCTTCCGATTGAGGATACTGAGACGACCGAGGGCGAATAGAATCTGAACATGTTCCTTTCAGTGTTCTCTGCTGCTCTGGTGCTCCGTTGCTCTGTGCAATCTAAAAAGCCCATGTAGCTATTTCGAACGCTTCATTTTGTGAACAGAGCAACGGAGCACCAGAGCAGCAGAGAAGGATAATTTTATTTTGTTACGATCTCTTATTTCATCGCAATCAATGAACAGAAATTATACCACTTTAAAAATATCTCGTGCTTGCGAAACCCTGCGCTCGCAAGGAGTGTCAAGTTCTCTTCTATCGTGAGAGGTGTGAGCACGCGTTCAAGTGCTTCGCGTTTTTGCGCAATTTCCAGCGCTGAATACCCGCGCTCTCGTTTGTAATGATAATGCAATTCCGTGAAAATCGTATCGAGCTTTGAATCGCCACTCCGTACCTTCTCGGTTAAGAGTAATGCGCCTTTTTCGACGAGGGATTGGTAGATGTGCTGGACGAGGGGGAGTCGATTCGCTACCGGGAGAAACTGCAAGGTGTAATTCATGATCACAACCGATGCTTGCTCGAGGCGGATAGTTTGGAGATCGCTTTCGATAAGCGTTACTCTCTCGAGCAACCCCGATTCTTGGAGGCGGCTTCGGCACCGTTCAAGCATCGGGCCTGAGTTATCGACACCGACAATTCGAACGTTCTTCTCACCAAGCCGGGAGCAAAGTTCAATTATGGTTGTTCCCGTAGCACACCCGAGGTCATAAATGGCCATGCCAGCGAGCGCCAATTCACTTGCTAACGCGGCAGTTGCAAACTGCACTTCGTCGTACTTCGGGACCGAGCGTTCAATCATGTCGTCGAAAACGTCGGCCACACGGTGGTCAAAAACAAAGTCCTTCACCTCGTTGATTGGTTCAGCAAATAAGGTATCTTTAACTGTCATATGAAGAACTCAATTTTCTGGGAGCGACCAGACGCACTTCTCAATTACTTCCCTTCTATATCCGGGGCGGAAGAGATTGCAAGGTTACGGAGTGTAAAATCACGTCATCTTGAACTGAGCGAATGGGAGGCTGTCCGTCTGTTACTCAGTGAGCTTCAGCCTCCGGACGGGGAACAGAGGTATCACATCGATGTCTCATCGGCGGTGGTGAGTGTCGGCGATGAAAGTCAACTTACGGCAGCTGAACATTCAATTCTCCGCGAGGTGGTAGCTTCGCTCATCCCGTGGCGCAAAGGGCCTTTCCGTTTATTTGGTCTTGAAATCGACGCTGAATGGCGAAGCGATCGTAAGTGGGATCGCGTTCGTCCGTATCTCCCGAATCTCAGAGGGAAGAGAATTGCCGATATCGGTTCGAACACCGGCTACTATATGTTTCGGATGCTCGCTGATGAGCCCAGCCTTGTTGTTGGCTTTGAACCCTCGGCGCGTTGCTTCTACAGCTTTGAGCTCGTGCAACGGTTCGTTCAGGATGCGCGGCTTCAGACGGAGCTCTTGGGCGTGGAAGATATTGTGCACTTTGCCGATTTTTTTGATGTCGTCTTCTGTATGGGTATTCTCTACCATCACCGAAATCCGCTTGCGTTGCTCGAAGGAATTCGCGCAGCGCTCCGGCAGGGAGGAGAAATTATCGTTGAGTCACAGGCGATCCCTGGAAGTGGACCGATGGCGCTGTTTCCGCTAGAACGCTACGGAAAGGCGCGAAATGTTTACTTTGTTCCGACAGAAAGCTGCCTTGTTTCGTGGGTGAAACGTGCGGGGTTTAAGGATGTTGAGCTAATCTCAAGCGTTGTTCTTAACGTGGATGAGCAACGGCGAACCGAATTTTCGCCGGGAGAGAGCCTTAGTGATTTTCTAGACGCGCGCGATCCGACTCGAACAATCGAGGGCTACCCGGCGCCACTACGAATTGCAGTGCGTGGAAGGAAGGGGTGAGTAAGAAAGGCAAACACGGGGCTCAAGCAACCATCGAAAAATCCTTTGCGCTACTTCCCCGTGGCCCCCACGTCTTGCAACGTGGGGGCCGGTAAACTTCTCGGCCGCGCGAGCGACGCCGAATTAGGCAAGTGCTGCGACTCTCTCCGCGATCGTCGGGTGAGCATCGTACACCGCCAAGTGCCAGGGGTGTGGATTCGGGTTGTCCCGGTTCTGGATGATTTGAGTGACAAAAGCTGCTGTAAGCTCTTCGGAATTTGCTCGTGCTATGACTGCGAACTGATCAGCTTGATACTCGAAACGTCGTTCAAGTAAGCGAGTAATCGGTAGCAAGATAATGGACAGCGGAAGGATGAGGTAGCTTGCCATTATCAATGCACTATGTGGACCGATTCCCTCAAAGCCGAACGCACGATAGAGCGGTTCGTAGCTCATCAGCGTAGCAAAGAGCCAAAGCCGAAACGACATGCTGATACAGTGCCAGCTGGTAAGCTTTGCCGGGTGGTGGAGTTTGATATGACCAATTTCGTGACCAAGAGTGGCGAGGAGTTGTCCGACGGTAAAGGCGGCCTTCGCTTTACCATAGATAAAGATTCGCGCGAATCGCCCGACGCCAGTGGCCATAGCGTGCGCCAGCTCTGTCTCTTCGTTCACTTCAAGGATTGCGTTCACCGGGAAATCTAACTGCGTGCAAAGCTCCCCGATTGGGCCGAGAAACTTGTCATCGTGGAGTGGTTCAGAAACCTTAAGCAGCTTCATGATTCGTCCACCGAAAAATAGACCCTGAACAAGCCACACCGAGTACAGACTTGCTGCCCAAACCCACCAAGAACTGCGGCTAAGGATGTTTGTTCGGTAGAGTACAATCGCGATGCTGAGTAAGAGAGCACCTAGTCCTATGACTCGCAAACTCTTTACGGGCGACCAGGATACTCTCTTCACTGCTTTCTTCCCACGTAGTCGCAGGAGAACATATACGAGCATCATCGCGAGATATCCGATGAACATCATCCCGACCAAGAGCATGGCCGAAAACAAGATTGCGACCACGTTCTCGCGAGAGAGGAACCACCCTTCTGCGGGCACGATCGATCTCGTCCAACGCTCAAGCGTGCCGAGTGCGTCGGTTAGCAGAAAGAGCACGAGGAAAGCGATCGAACTTATCATGGTGAAGACGTTGCGTTGGGCCTTCAACATGTGGGACGCCACGAGACCTGTATACGCTTTGGGCTCAATACGTCCTACGAACGGCGAAGCAACAGTGCGTCCGGTCCGTCGCATATGGCGGACGTTTACGATCTCTAGTACCGCGTAAAACGCCTGCACGAGAACCATTGCAGCAATGACGATCACAACACTTGGATCCATGACCTATCCTCCTTGTTTGCATGTACCCGCATTCGCAGGCGGCCTCGGGATTTGGGACAGACGCAACATACGTCACCTCCCTGCGACGACTGTCGCGATACCCAAACACGAGAGAAAGGAATGTCCTAAAACCTTTATTGCCCCCGTGTTTCCTCGCTCGTCGGGCGACCGAGGCGCCAGAAAAAGCAGGGGCGGAACGAACTACTCGATTTAAAGTGGAGAAAGAACGAGATGAGTCATGAAGCGGTCAGGCAGCATACCGTGGTCCGGAATGTAAGACAAATTTAGCGCAAAGAAACGGACTTTTGGGCAACCAACGCCCCATTGATCACCTGTTTATAAACAAATGGGTAGGAGACCTCGCGATCTTTTACTTGGAGCGTGTCCCCGAGGACTGAAAGTGAGTGAACCTCGAGCAATGCAGTTCGTAACTCAGGACCGGTGAGTTTTGTTCCGCGGCTCAAACGCTTAATCGCTTCGGCTGTCCAAGCAAACGCCACGTAGCAATTATACGAAACCGCAGTTGCAATCGGCTCCCGCATTCCCACTTCATGGGCCATCGAATTGAGCTTCTCGGCTGGAAAATCGATCTCGGTGATGAGCAGCCCTTCGGCAGCCTGACCCGCGAGTTTTAACTCGTCGCTTCGCCCGGTAAAGTATGTTCCATATACTGGTGTATTGACCCGAAGCTCGCGCATCTTCTTTAACGCGACCCCTGGCTGGCCGGTAACTAAATTGAGAAAGATTGCGTCTGGCTCCTTCGAGCGAACTCGGGCGACATAGCTACTAAAATCCTTCTCTTCACCAAGAATTTGTTGATCGTATACGATCGCGGTATCCGATTGGTTGAAGGACTCGAGTAAGATATTTCTAATCGCAAGAGTCCAATCATCCTCCGTCGTAAGCAGCGCGATTCTCTTCTTTCCGTCCTGCTCGAGCTTTTGTGCCATCACCCGTCCTTCCTCTTGTGCTGCGGGCCAGGCACGAAACGCATAGTCATTTTCTGAAACAAATCGATGATGCCCAACGACACCAATAATCGGAATCTCCCGCTCGAGAGAAATAGGATTCACTGCCATGCCGACGGGGCTTCCATCGAGAACAACGAGGTGCACACGCTGTATGGTGGCAAGTTTGTTAAACTCGCTCAACGCTGGACCAGCCTTTCGTTGCGCATCGCCAATAGAATATTCGAGACGATAGCCATGAAGCTTATCCCCAGGCGCATAGATGCCTTTTGCGAGCTCAAATGCCTGACGACATTCGGTTCCCTGCTGCACTGCATAGCCTGAAAGCGCAGTGAGAAGCCCGATACGGATTGTAGGCTCGATCGCCGACTCTCCGTACGTGGCAGTCGGCGAAAGCACGGCAACGACGAGAAAAAGCGCGAGAATAAAGCGTAGGGTATACATCGGGTAGGGGCGGATAATACCAAAGCTTGAGCGAGAGAGCGATGGCATGCCCCGAGCCCTTGATGACCTCAGAGGGGGAGAGCGCGATTTCTTTGATTTTTTCTCATAATATTATAAATTACCAGCTCGATGAACCTCCAAACCCCACGCACTGAAGCCCCGAGTGTGTCCGTTCTCCGCGAGTTCACTCGCAAGTCGATTTCATCACGCTTGCCATTTGCTCAATCAAGCCTCGCATCCGTCCCAATTCAACTTCTCCCTGGTGTAGTGTACTCTCCCGCTGAGCTTGAGAAGGGACTTCGCTGGCAGTACGACTTTAGCACCGCACTTCCAAGTCACCCGCGCTTCGCTGTTTTATTTTCGGTTGAAGGAGATCTCGAGGCGCTCGCTCGGCTCTCGGAAAGTCTTGCCCTCCAAAGTTACCAACACTTTGTCCTACTCGTTTCGCTCCATGGGACGAAGACTCCGGTGGCTGAAGTCTATCAACTCATCGAGAAGTATTCCCTGAACGGAAAAGTTTTTGCGAGCACCGTTCCGACGGGGTCGCTCAGCAACCTCAAGGGCGTGCTTGATGAAACGGACGCCGACTATTTCATCCGTTGTGAATCAGATGATTTTTTCCATCCGAGTGCATTTTATATCCTGGCAAAAAGTGTGCTCCGCGTGCAACCCACCGCACTTTTTACCAATGAACTCGAATTAAGTTCAGACCTGAGCTCGGCGCTCAGTTTCTACCGGAAAAGTCCGATCGATAAATACACTATGCTCTCGATGAACTGTCTTGGAGGAACCGCCGTTGCTTATTCGGTGACACACTTAACCGCGATGCTCGAGAGCGATGAAGCGAGCGATGAGTTTGAGCCGGACACTCTCCCTTGGTATCTCGCAGCCCGATTCATCAGCCGTGGTGGAGCGATTGAATTTGTTCCGCTCGCTTGCGTCGTGCGTGCAGCTCGCGAGCGACAGGCATCGTCTCTTCCAGTTTCAGCGGAAGTTCATGATTCGGTTTTCCGTGTCGTTTCACTTCAGGCACAACTGTTGGATGTGCCCCTCGAACAGGTAACGGAGATTAAACGTTCACCCCAGGTAAACGCTCGGGCAAAAATTTTCGACCCTGGAGGCACAGTCCAAGTAGTAATTCCGTTTCGTGATCAGAGCGAGACTACTATTCAATGTTTAAGGAAGCTCCTGCGCCAAGATTGCCTCAGTGACCTGGAAATCACATTAGTGAATAACAACTCTCGGCCTGAGACTCTCCGCGAAATTGAGAGTTTTCTCGCAAAACACCTGGAGCTGCGCTCGCGAGTAGTTCACGATACGGGGTATTTTAACTTTGCACGATTAAATAACTTTGGCGCGAGACACGGGGAAACGGATTTCATCCTCTTCCTCAATAACGATGTCGAACTCCAGGAAAAATCATCGATTCGTGAGTTGCGACGCTGGTGTTCGCTCTCCGATATCGGTGCTGTCGGTGGAGCACTCTTCTATCCGAACGGGAAACTCCAGCACGGGGGGATTGCCTTCAGTGCGGTACGACCACGAAATATCGGGAGTGCAAACGAGTTCGTCGAGCTCATTCGCGAAGTAAATGGGGTAACGTTTGCAATGGCGCTCGTAAAACGCGAAGCGTTTCATTCCGTTGGCGGGCTTGACGAATTTGCTTGTCCGAACGGCTTTGGCGACGCAATTTTCTGTGCCGCGCTAAAGCGTGCCGGATTTCGCACACTCTTCACCCCCTATGCGGTGGGCACGCATCATGAATCGCTCAGTCGAGGGCGGACTCCAGAAGATATGGAGCTGCTCGAAATGACACAAAATGGAGTTCCAGTAGCAAATCTCTATGAGGATCTGAACGCGGAGCTCCAACGTGTAAGACTCGACTTGTGCCAGCCGAATCTCTCGCCGGTTCATCTGCTCGGGCGGAAGCTTATTCAATCACCCCGCGCGGCTCGAGCGCTCACCTTTGTCGCCCGTAACATTCTTCGGCTTTCTGCGTTGAAGTCGAAGTGGGGTAAGAAGAGACAAATGAAGCGAACCACAGCGAGGTAGAGACTCCGATGTTAATCGTTCACCTAGACGAGCCGGGGAATCCATCAACGCATTTTTCAGACTGTATCGCACTTCAAGCATGGTGTGTTGTCAGTGGATGTCAAGAACTTGACCGAACACTTCCGGAAGTAGAAGTTTTAATTGAGCGATTAGGCTCAGCGAGCATTACGCGAAACGATGCGACACTTTCTGGAGAACATCTGCTCCACGCCGATCAGATAAACGGAATCAAGCTCGATCAATTTTCACTTAAGCGAGTTCAACCCTCACCAGTCACAATGTTGCGCGGCGAAGGGAGAATGTTCTCGATCAGGGGACAGCTTCGACTTACGAGCCAGGTTCCTGACGGTGGCGAAGCGCCAGCAGAGTTTCGTCTCGCACTCATTCTTACCCACGGAGGGTGTACCACAATTTCGAATATCGTTCAGTTCGCCATTCCAGCACGAAGCGCCTGGGAGGAGCCCTACGGTGGATTTCTCTTCCCGACCACGGCGCTCTTCACCTCTCGGTTTTTGGAACTTCGGGGCTGGGCAGTCCGGAAGAACGACGAGCTCGTGAGTGTTGACCTGAAACTCGGGGGAAAGTCGGTTGGGAACGCCCAGAGAGGCATTTGGAGCCCCGAGCAGTACGCCGCTCTTGGTGGGCTTGAAGAATCACGACGTTGCATTTTCGAGCGGACATTCTTTTCGGAGGAGTTGCAGAAACAGGGACTTCTGTTATTTGTCGACGGCGAATCGATACCTGTCGAAGCAACTTGTCGTTTCCGTTCGGGCCGGGAACTTTCGCTTCGCGCGCACGATCTCGTCTGGAAAATCCCAGACGAAGAGATATACGAGAGCGAACTTTCTGTACGGGGCCATATCGAGCGGGTGGCGCTGAATGCTTCTGGGCGAGTAGAAGTCGAAGGTTGGGTGTTCTCAGAGCATATGGACTCGTGTGCCTTCTTGCTCCAGGGAATTCACCGAGCGGTGACAATTACGAAAAATGGGATGAATGGCGACGAACTGAGTTTTAGAGAGCGGACCGACATCACCGCGAAATTTCTCCCGTGGGCGAAAAATGAGCGCTATGGATTCCTCCTCCAGTTCAATCCACTTATCCTCGGACGTTTCCCCGGTGTCGTTCGGCTCGTTGTCGAAGAACGTGGAAAGCGCACGGCCATTGGCCCATCGACTGCATGGTGGGAGCTCTCGCGTCTCATCTCCGAATCAGCATTTCACCGAAACGGCATGGAACGCGCAGTAGCTTTGAGCACGAGATTCGTCTCAGCGCTTGGGATGAGACGCGGGGTGAAACGAGAGATGAGATCGAGCGAGCAGAGGAAAGCGGCAAATTCTCGTCCCCGCCTGCTTGTCGCGACACATAATCTCTCGCCGACGGAAGGTGCACCGAAAGTTCTCGCGCATGTTCTCAACCGATTTACGAGCGGGCTGCCCGAGGCGAATGTATTACTCTACTCTCCCTCGGATGGTGGGCTTCGACGAAGCATTGCAACTTCAAACCTTGAGATCGAAATCGAGCCAGCACTCTCCACGGTGCATCAAACGTGGGAGCGATATCATGCGACTCTTGTTGCGCTCACCGAACGAATTGCCCATTTCGGGCCGCAGCTCATATATGCGAACACCGTTGATTCTTTCTGGGCAATTGAGGTTGCGCGACGCTTGCGTATCCCCGCGATTTGGGCAATTCATGAAAGCTGGCCGGTGCTCGATTGTTTTCCACAACTTGACTCGCGCCTTCGGTTGCACTTCCTCGAGCGACTCCGTGATCCCGAAAAGTTTATTTTCGTCTCCCATGCCTCACGAAACGTTTTTCTGCCGTTTATCGGGGGTCAGGCGACAACGGTGATTCCGAATGGAGTAGACCTTCATCGAATAGATCAACTTCGCGTGAGTCTCGAAGGAGTTGATCTCAGGCGACGCCTTGCGATAGACGCTGGTGAGAAAGTCGTTTCTATTATCGGTACTACGGCTCCTCATAAAGCACAGGATGTTTTCCTTCAAGGAATGAAGCGGCTCGTCCAGCGAGCGCCTGAACTTCGGTTCCGCTTTTTTATTGTCGGCGCACGCGAGTCTGAATACACCGACTCCTTACGAGAGCTTACCCGTTCGCTTGGGCTTGAGAATTCAGTCGAATTTGTCCCCGAAACTGAAGAAGTTGCCCAGTACTTTCTCGTCTCAAACGTGGTGGTGCTCGCTTCAAAAGAGGAGTCAGCGCCACTTGTTTCGCTTGAGGCGTTTGCAAGCCGGGTGCCGCTTGTAACTACTGCTGTCTTTGGCCTCGCCGAGCAAGTTGAGGATGGTGTCACGGCATTGGTGTATCCCGTCGGGGATGCAGAGAAACTCGCGGCGAAAGTTTATGAGGTTCTTACGAATGAACGACTTTCGCGTGAGCTCGTAGAAAACGCACGACGCCGCGTTGAAAAACAGTTTTCCATTGCGCCGCCCCTCGAACGCTACTGGAATGAAATCGTCCCATTCTTGCGGGAGAAATTGAGCGAACGGTCTCCTTTTGACAGCGCTGGCAATTACTGTTTGTAATAGGCATCTCGGCCCGATAGCCAAGTGGTAAGGCAGAGGTCTGCAAAACCTCTATACCCCGGTTCGAATCCGGGTCGGGCCTATCTCTACTCTCGCTCGCGCTCTCTTGTTTCCCTCCTCGGAATATGCAAATTTACTAGAGCCTTAAGTTACCGCGACGACGAAGGTATTTTTATTTATTCTCAGGACGCGCGACTATGACGTACGTGATCACCGAGCCGTGTATAGGGACGAAAGATAGGTCATGCGTTGAAGTATGTCCGGTTGATTGCTTTTACAATTATTCGAACGCCGAGTTGAACACGAAGGCGGGAAAGGATCCGGCGAAAGAAGGTGATGTCGGAATGCTTGTCATTCATCCCGATGAGTGCATCCACTGCGGGGCCTGTGAACCAGAGTGTCCGGTTGATGCAATTTTTGAAGATGATGATGTGCCGGAGAAATGGAAGGAGTACACGCAGCTCAACGCCTCGATTACGGAAGGTTATTCTGACGACGAATTGGATAAAAATCGAGTTACTTCGAAGTAAATTCCTTCGTGAACATTCGCAACTGTTCCTTGTCATTGCGAGGGAGCCGAAGGCGACCGCGGCAATCTCATACCGCGGTAATAGCTATAACCTCAGTGCTTAGAGATAGCTTCGCTGCGCTCGCAATGACACGTGGACAACCGCACTTAAATGACCCGTTTCACTTGCTTAATTTAGGCGAATGATGCTTAAATAGCTCGTTATCCACTCCGCTTATTGGGTATTTTAACCACCACTGCATTGAGGATGTCCGCGCTATGCCAGTCGTAATTGCTGTTGGTGTCCAATGGGGTGACGAGGGGAAGGGCAAGGTCGTGGATTACCTCACGCACCGCGCTGACCTTGTGGTCCGATTCCAGGGTGGAAATAATGCTGGCCATACTCTGGTCGTCGATGGGCAACGAACAGCCCTCCAACTGATCCCGTCTGGAATACTCCGTCCACGAACGAGGTGTCTGCTCGCTTCGGGAGTGGTAGTGAATCCATTTTCATTGCTCGAAGAGATGGAAGGTCTTTCGCGAATTGGCGTAGAGGTCACGCCGGAGCGGCTCGGAATCGCTGGCGAGGTGCAACTCATTCTCCCGTACCACTCAGCGATTGACATTGGTCGTGAGCAGCTTCGCGCCTCAGCGAAACTTGGCACCACTGGACGTGGAATTGGTCCAGCCTATGAAGACGCAGTTGCTCGCTATGGGATACGACTCATTGACCTCTTCGATGGGAAATCGCTCCACCATCTCGTTGAACGAAATGTTGCATTAAAGAATAAGTATCTCGGTGAAGTGCTCGGTTCATCCGAGCAGTTTGTTGTGGCGGAGATCGTCGACAAACTAAGCGCGGTGTCCGAGAAGTTACGTCCGTATTTGAGCAATGTGAGCGTTGAGGTAACGAAAGCAATCAATGAATCGCGCTACCTCGTTTTTGAGGGGGCACAGGGTTGCCTACTCGACGTGAATCACGGGACTTATCCCTTCGTGACCTCTTCAAATACGCTCTCGGCGTACGCTTGTGTGAGCGCTGGTTTTAATCCGAAGCAGATTGATCTCATTCTTGGAATATCAAAGGCGTACTGCACACGCGTTGGTTCCGGTCCATTTCCAACGGAAGATGTGACCCCTGCCGGAGAGCGTCTCCGATTAGTTGGAAAAGAGTTCGGGACAGTGACCGGACGACCTCGTCGCTGTGGATGGTTTGATACGCTCGCGGCACGTCGGGCGATTCGCCTCAATGGAATCGATCTCCTCGTGCTGACGAAGCTTGATGTATTGAGTGGCTTGGAGAAACTCAAGATCGGGGTGTCCTATTCACTCGACGGTGAGAGCATTGATGACCTGCCACCATTTGCCTCGGATTTAGAACGGGTATGTGCTCAGTATGAGGAAGCTCCTGGGTGGAGCGAGAATATTGAGCAGGTGCGCTCATTCGCTGAGTTGCCCCAGACCGCAAAACGCTTTATCAAACGAATTGAAGAGCTCGTCGGCTGTCAAATTGGCGGGTTCTCAGTAGGGCCCGATCGACAACAGACCATCATTACAGACGATCGCCTCCGAAGCTTCTCATCTCAGCATTAGGTCGAAGGAGTATGTTTCAACCGCGCCAAGCTAACCGACAACGAGTTTCAAGTCAGGTGACCGCTCGTGGGCGAAGTGGTAACCCACCGCTTGCGCTTATTGTGGATGACGAGAGCGCAATTTGTAGCACCCTTGCCGACGTGCTCGAGGACGAGGACTTCCTGACTATCAGCGCAAGTAGTGGCCCTGAAGCGCTCCGTCTCGCTGAAGAGCGGCAGCCCGATTTGGTATTTCTCGACATTTGGATGGCTGGTTGGGATGGACTCGAAACTCTGGTGAAGATTCGAGAGATCTCGCCCTTATCTCAGGTGATAATGATCTCCGGACACGCAAACATCTCGAGTGTTTTGGAAGCGAGCCGACGCGGCGCTTTTGACTTCATTGAGAAACCACTTGATCTTGAGAGCATCATTTTTTCCGCACGACGCGCCTTAGAGCGAAGGGAGCAGCTCGCTGAACTTACACATACGACTGGAGAGCCATCTTCCGGCAGCGAACTTCCAGAACGAGAAGATCTCCCATTACTCACCTATCCGGCATTACTCAGTGATGCATTAAGCGGAAAGAACGTCGGCCAGCGAACCCTTGCGCGAAGTATCATTCTCTATGGTCAGGGGTTACATTCTGGACAGAAGAGTGGGCTCGTGCTTGAACCGCTCCCGTTAAATTCTGGAATTCATTTTGTAAATATCGGCAAGTCGAAGGTCATCCCAGCATTTATCGATTATGTTGAGTCGACCGATTTTGCGACGACGCTCCGTTACGGCGGGACAGTTGCAGCGACGATCGAGCATCTCCTCGCCACACTCCACGCTTACCGAATCTCGAATGTGCTGATTAAGTGTAACGGTGAAGTGCCGATCTTCGATGGCTCAGCGCGCGAGTTCTGTGAACGGATTGCTGAAGTTGGCCTTGAAGAGCAAGGTGGAGTGTGGCACGAGCTCGCCGTCGATTGCCCAATTCGTGCGGTCTGCGGCCCGAAGGGAGTTGTCTCTCAGAGCGAAACAGAGTCGATTACCATCGAGCCGAGCGAGAACTTTTCAATCTCCTATGAGTTGTTCTACCCACTTCCGATCGGGCGACAAGTTTTCGAGTTCACCCTAGACAGTCCTGAGTCGTTTCAAAAAGAGATCGCTCCAGCGCGAACCTTCGGTTTTATGAAAGATATTGAGAAGCTACAAAAAGCTGGGCTTGCAGCCGGTGGGCGTCTCGATAATTTCGTGCTGATCGGACCCGAGCAGGTGCTTAATACGGAACTTCGCTTTCCCGATGAACCGGTTCGACACAAAATTTTGGACATTATTGGGGACCTCTATCTCCTCGGACGACCAATCCGCGGTCGTGTGCGCGCACGGATGACCGGCCATTCGGATAACATTCGACTACTTTCCAAGATTCGCGATTTGATATTTGTCGGCAGTGAGCGCGAAGCTGCAAACTAGAGCGATTTCACTTTTGTTGTGGCAAAAGTGAAATCGCTCTAGCGCACGCCTGGATGGCGTGCGCGAATGCCGCAACACCGATGCGGCATTCGTACCACACTGAAATGACTCAGGATGAGTCATTTCAGTGCAGCAACAACTAGCTAGAGCCGTGCCTCAAGGAATTCAGGACGAGCCGAAGGCGAGTTCGTTATTTATATGCTTTATCTAAGTTGGAACGGCTCTAGCTGAGCATCAAAAGGGCCTTCATGCCCACGTCGGTAATTCGCCAACGGTTGCTCGTGAAATCCCCTTCTGGATCTGGCTTTACGAAATTTTTTCCCTCGAGGAGATAGAGTGCGCGCTGCACCTCTTGGTTGTCCCTAATCCCACTCTGAGTCGCGATCTCGCCGATATCGCTTGTGCTCGTTTGCAAACTCTGCCGTTCGCGAAGTACCTTTAAGACGCTCAGCTCTCGCTGCGAGATTATTTTCTGCAGCATTACATTTCCGAGATTTTCTGGCGTCTTAATCGTTAACTGTGTCATTTTTTTGCCCCGTTTAATTCGGAGGCATTATGTACTTAATCTGCGATTATCGCAAGGCGAATGTAGTAATTAGAGGGGGTTAGTAGCGATCTCAAGAACCTTAACGTTTCGCGACATCGGGACCTAGGTCAGCGCCGGAGAGCTGTTTCTCAACGAGATTCTTGTACTCTTTCTCCATTTCATCGTGTTGGAAATGAAGGCTCTTAAATCGCTCAGTGGCAACTGAGTAACTATCGGCGAGTTCCAGGAAATGCTCTTCGAGAACGGTGAGGTCGCTCTGAAGTTTGGCGAACAGTTCAGTTTGCTCATCCGTAAGCTTCGCTTGTGGGAGGATCTTTTCTAAGTTCGCCTTTGCCTCCGCGAGCGCCCGAGTCAATTGCTCGCGTTCTTCGGCAAGCTCCTCCTCTCTCGCTTTCAACCGCTCAACAACCGCACGACTATCCTCGGTGCCAAGCTTCATTTCGTTGTGTTTATTTTCGCGCTGATCGATATCTGTCTGGAGTAACTTTAGCCGCGCCTCTGCTGCTTCCAGTTTCTTTGCCTCACGGGACAATTGCGCGCGAACATTTTCTCCCTCGGTTGTAATTTGGACCAGTTCATGTTGTGGAACCATCTCTTCCGCCGCATGGATCGCATCGAGCATCTCTTGATCAAGCTTCGCCGAGGCATCGAGCAGGGTTTGACGTTCCTTCCCTACGGATTTTACGAGTTTCCCTTTCTCGGCGCGAACGAGGAGCACAACGACAAGGTGCGCAATCGCTGCCGAAATGAGAAAAGTGATAATCAGTCCGGTCATGGCATTCACTGTGTCATTGCGAGCGTAGCGAAGCAATCTCCAAGCACTATGGCTAAGGCTATTCGCCCGTCATGAGATTGCCGCGGTCGCTTCCACCTTCGCGCTCCGCGCTTCGGTGGACAAGTCGCTCCCTCGCGATGACAAGAATTTGTTTAATGTTTGGCAATTTCCGGACAAGTATAATATAAGAAATAAGCCCGCTCATGGGCAAAGCTTCACAGTTGAGCAGCCCCGTTGATTTCCGAGCACGATCTTCGGAAAATATATCTTCTCAAAGATCTCCCCGAGCGGGAGCTATCGAATCTCGTACCTCTGCTACGTGAGCGCCATGCACGGCGTGGCAGTTATATTCTCTATGTTGACGATCCTGGCCCGAGCTTGTTGTTCATCGCCGAGGGTGAGGTGAAGATCAATCTTATCGGTGAGGATGGGAAAGAAATAGTTCTTGCCAATCTCGAGGAGGGCGAATTCTTTGGTGAAATCGCCGTGCTCGCTGGCGTCGACCGATCGGCGAACGTCGTTGCGATGAGTGACTGTCGACTCTTTGTCCTCTCCAAAGAGGATTTCGAAAAACATATTCTCGGGAATACGGGATTTGCCTTAGCGATGTTACGTGAACTCGCACTTCGGCTTCGTCACGCTTCATCAAAGATCGGGGACTTGGCGTTACTTGACGTCTACCGCCGAGTTGCACGCACCTTACAATCGCTTGGCCAAGTGCAGGAGCTCAATCACGAGCGATGTTATGTGATCGAGAAACGACCGACCCATCAAGAACTCGCCGCCCTCGTTGGAACATCACGCGAAATGGTTACGCGAGCGCTGAAGGATTTAGAGGCTGATGGCTGCATCACCTTAGAAGGAAGGAACCGGGTGGTGTTAAAGCGACTTCCGCAGTGAGGTTGGGCTGACGCAATGCTACCGGTATATCGTTCAACGACGGAGCTTTCTCTGAATAAAGTCCTCACGCTCCCTCATGTGCCGCTCCCCCAGAGTTGGAATCGGACGCCTGCGAAACGACAAGTCGAGTTCATTCTCGCCTGCGATCGAAAATGCATCTACTTTGTCGGCTGGAACTTCACGCCACCGTGGAATTTTGAGAACCATCCGGCGGGAACGAAGGTGTCGGGATTGTGGGAGCGAGATGTGTTTGAACTCTTCCTCAGAGACGATTCGAGTACTCATTACCAGGAGATAAACTTAAGTCCTGCTGGAGCTTGGTGGAGCGCATCGTTTGCGACCCCTCGGTCAGAACCAACCGTGATAGTGGGGATGCAAGGCGTGGATGTTCTTACACACGTAACGCCAACTTCAGTTTCTGCGGCCATTGCCATTCCCAGACAACTGCTAAAAGTCGAGTGCGAGTTTCAGAACTCACGTGGAAATGTCTGTGCCTGCCTTGGTCAGGATGAACGAGAGTTACTGAGTTACGCCAAACTCGGTGGGAAGAAAGCAGATTTTCATCAACCGGATTCTTTCGCCCCGATGTTAGCGATCTCGATTTATTAACGGAGCAACGCCTCGCGGTCCTAGCAAACTCTTTGACTTTGACCTCGACCTCGACCAAAGAAATCATGTCGAGGTCGAAGTCGAGGTCAAAGAGCAGGTGAATTGCGTCTCCTATTTCTTGGGCACGCGATAGAGTCTCACCTCGTAGTTCCCTTCGTTGAATACCTTCACTAACTCGAAGCGTTGGAAGAGTGCTTCGTAGCGCGCCGCGTAATCCCTATATTTCGGGTCTTCGTAGAATCTTCTGAACATTCCCTCGGCGGCGATTACGTAATCAAACTCGTTCGCAATGTACCAATCCGTATCCTGCTTAAATAACCCACGCTTCATTCCCTTTAACTGGAAACGGGTTGGATCGAGGTAAGGCGAATAGGGCTCAAAAGCAATTCTACTTCCGGGGGGTAGATTCGCCTCGATCCAGCGGCGAGCACTCTCGCGTCCATCGATCGAAGAAGCCTCCAGTGTTTCCACCAGTGTGTGACGAAAAGGGAGGAGTAGTCCGATAGTAACCGCAAGGAAGGCCACAAGCGCGATTGCTCGCGAAGCTTGGCGGTTTGCGAGTTCTCTCGCAAGCGAGACAATTGACTGAGCACTCAAGAGGTAGAGGAAGCTCAACATCGGCAGCAGTGTGCGATCATTTCGTACTTCGAAGCCATTAATAAAAGCAAAGTAAAATAGCGGGAACAGGGAGACGAGGAGAGTTATTTTCTCCCGTTGTTGTAAACCACGGACAATCGAAAGCATGCTAAAAAGTGTGATAAATGCCCCTTCCCGGCTCCAGAGACAGTCGACGTAGAAGGAGAGAGTGCTTCCCTCCATGCCAAGATGTCCCCCGGAGTAGTGTTGCCCCTCATGAGCGATGCCGCCAAGAAACCCTCGATAATCTAGGAGCGCGTATGGGTTGGTGACGAAGAAAGTTAAAACACTCATTACTCCGGACATAATGAATCGAAGATCGAACGCGCTCCGCCAAGAACATGTTCGAAAGAGATGTGCACTCGCCGGGATAATCGCAAAGAGTGCACCAGGGTATTTGCTTGCTGCTGCAAGTCCTACTCCGAGACCAGCAATGAGATAGTCTCGTGATCGTCCGGCACGCAGTATCCGAACACTCGCGTAGAGCGTAACTAGCCCGAAGAGCACGACGAACATGTTCTCGGTGAGGAAGCGACTATGCTTCACATGCGTAGGGGAGACTGCGAGCATGAACGATGCGATTAACCCAACTCGTGCTTCGCCGCTCATCGCTCTCCCAATGAGAAACACCAGGAGAATGCAGAGGGTCCCCACGACCACTGTGACGAGCCTACCGAGGAGCATCAACCCGGGTGAGTCCGTCACTCCCACGCCCATGGTGTTAAACGATGGCGCCTTGAGATCGCTCTTGGTCTCGAATATTCCGATCGCTCTCCCCGTCAGGTAGTAGGGGACATAGGACAGGGCGTTCACATAAATGAGCAATGCCGGTTTCTTGAAATAGTGCGGATGGAGATCTCCAGTGGTAAATACCCGGACCGCGGCTTGCACCTTATTTCCCTCATCGGGATGGTAGAGATACGGTAATCCGTATCTGACCCCGATCAGTCGGATTCCGAACCCGGTGAGCAGGATGCTAAGGAGAATGGCGTGGGTGATGCGTCGATTGGTCACAATCCTTTGGTTTACATAATTGCAAGGAGATGGGAACTTTCCTTGGTGATTCCTAATATCATTCGCTTCATCATTAGCGTCGCCCTCAGCATGGCTGTCCCGCTGCTTGCCGCCAGTGCTGACGAACCATTAAATAAACAACGAGAGCGTGCGCGACAAGAGTTTCTCCAAGGGCACTATCAGAAAGCGTTCGAGACTTACCGAAGTCTCACGATCAATAAGGCGAATGATCCCACCAAAATCGCAGACGATCTCACGCAAGCAATAGACTGTCTCAACCGGCTGGGACGCGTGAATGAGGCTGATGTTTATCTCGAAGAGGTTATCGCAATCAATCAGGAGAATTGGCGAGTGCTTGGGAAAGCCGCGGAACTAATTCACTCATTAGGGCATGAAGGTTACATTATAGCCGGTAAGTTTGAACGGGGTTTCCACCGCGGAGGTGGACGGTATGTTGAATCGACGGAGCGTGACCGCGTTCGCTCGCTCCAACTGTTCGAAGCGGCGAGAAAATTATTACCGAAGAAAGAAGCGGTAAGCGAGGTGTATGCACTGCTCCTCGCTTATGCAGATGTAGTAAGTTATGAAGGACAGCCCGGTGAAGTATGGAAACTGCAACACCTCACCGAACTAGAGAAACTCCCCGACTTTGAAGATCCTGCCCATGCTGGGCTTCAAGCAGCCGGCGCTCCAGTTGGTCCGGACGGATTACCGATTTATTATTCTCTCCCGAGTTCATTCACTCAGGCGAACAACGATGGAGAGCGGTTTCGCTTCCTCCTCGAAGAGGCGAAACGAACGCTCCTGAATAATCGTGAGCCAGAATACATCTTTGCAAAATTTCTCCTCGGCCAATTCGGTGTGCAAACACTTGGCCAACTTGTTTACCCTTTGCGCGGAGAGGAGGATGACCTCAGTAGAACGCGTGATGCTACATTTGCACTCCACACCCTTGATGATCATGAGACAATCGCCCGACTTGCTACCGGAGTAAAACGCTTTCGCCTCCCAGACGAATTCAATCCAATACTCATTCTCAAATCGCTTGCCGACCAAAAAGCGCTCAGCCATCAGCAAACAGCGATACACGAGCTCGCGCAAATTTACGCGAATCGACGTCAATTCGAGAAAGCCGCTTCATATTGGAAACTGAGTATCAGCAGATTTGGCGAGAACGCCCAGGCCCGCGAAGAATTGGATAATATCGTCGGCGCTCGGGGACGGTTTGAAAACGTGAATGCGCAAGCAGCTCGCAACTCAGCTAAAGTACAATACCGATTTCGAAACGGGAATTCACTTCATCTTGAGGCCTACGAAATCAAAGTCGAAGAGCTGCTCGGCGACGTTAAAACCTACCTCGAATCAAATCCTGCGCGACTCGATTACGAAAAGGTGAACATCGAGAACATCGGGTATCGTTTAGTTCAGAAGAACCAAACGAAGTACCTCGGCAAACGTGTTCGAACGTGGAACGAAGTGCTTGATCCTTTGTCGGGACATTTTGACCGACGTGTCACGATTGATACGGAGCTTCGGGATCCAGGGGCATACCTTCTTGAAGGGCGGATTGCTGGTGGAAACAGTAGTAAGATAATCCTTTGGCTTAATGACACCATCATAATACAAAAACGGGTAGACCAAGGCTCGTTCTATTTTCTCGCTGATGCGAACAGTGGCGCCCCGTTGAAGGATGTAGAGCTTGAGTTTTTCGGTTACCGAGTTGATCAGATCCCACTCCCCGATTTTGTTACGAAACCCCTCGGGCGAACGCAGAATATTTCGACTACCAAATTCAGCAAACGTTCGGATGCCGCCGGAACTGTCATTGTTGAACGAAGCCTGCTTGAGGCTTCCGGGAGTTCGTACCAATGGTTGATCACCGCGCGGCCAGGAGGTCACCTTGTCTATGGTGGTTTCCATAGTGTTTGGGGGGGGACGTGGCACGACCAGGAGTACAATCAGCTCAAGTACTATGTCATCACCGATCGCCCGGTCTACCGTCCAGGGCAACAGGTAAAACTAAAAATTTGGATGCGGCATGCACGTTATGATCTTGAGGATGGGCGTGAGGTTGCTGATCGCCCGCTCACTATACAGGTGAAGGACCCCAGGGCCGAGAAACTCCTCGAGGAGCAACTCACTACCGATAAGTACGGCGGAGTTCATTCCGAGCTTACGCTTCCGGCGGACAGTGCGCTCGGCACTTTTCAAATCTGTGTCAAGGAGAATGCCAATTACTGTCGGAACATCGGTTCGTTTCGGGTCGAGGAGTATAAAAAACCCGAGTTTGAGGTGAACATCGACGCACCGAGCGAACCGACGAAGCTTGGTGATGTAATCACTGCCACGGTGAGAGCCGAGTACTATTTTGGTGAGCCCGTACAATCGGCGCGGGTGAAGTATCGAGTAAACCGCTACGAACATGATGCCCGGTGGTACCCGAGAGCTCCGTGGGATTGGCTCTATGGTGGGGGGTATTGGTGGTTTGCCTATGATTACACCTGGTATCCGGGCTTTCGCGAGTGGGGTTGTTTCGCGCCATTTCCGTTCTGGGCACATCGTCCGACTCCACCGCCGGAGCTAGTCGTGGAGAATGAAGTAGCGATTGGGCGAGATGGGACGGTCCCCATTTCTATCGATACACAGCTTGCGAAAGAACTCCACGGGAACTCCGATCATCGCTACGAGATTGATGTGGAGGTGACGGATCAATCCCGCCGGACGATTTACGGAAACGGAAAGGTGCTTGTCGCGAGAGCTCCATTTAAAGTTTACGCCTGGCTCGACCGGGGACATTACTCGACCGACGAGGTAATTCAGGCGAGGTTCTCGGCTCACACGCTTGATCAAAAACCAGTGAAAGGTGAGGGGGTCGTGCGTTTATTTGCGATCCGCTACGACCAAGCGGGCGCACCAACTGAGACAGAGATTGAGAAATGGCAACTTGATCCGAACGACGAGGGGACTGCCGAATTACAACTGAAGGCTCAAGCGGCAGGGCAGTACCGGATCTCGTACTCAGTGACTGACGAGAAACGGCATACGATCGAGGGAGCTTACATCTTTACCGTCCGGGGCGAAGGCACCGAACGGGAAGCGTTTCGTTTCAATGAATTAGAGGTCATCCCGGACAAGCGTGAGTACGCGCCAGGGGAAAACGTTAAGCTTCAACTGAACACAGCGCAAGCGAACAGTAACGTACTATTGTTCGTTCGGGCGTTAAACGGAGTGTATCTCAAGCCGGAGCTACTTGCGCTCCGGGGCAAGACAACCACCCGGGAGATTCCGGTCGAAAAGCGGGATATGCCGAACTTCTTTGTTGAAGCGGTCACGGTCTCCAATGGTCAGGTGTATACCGAAGTACGGGAGATAGTAGTTCCACCTGAGAAGCGAGTCCTTGATCTCAAAGTGCTTCCGGAGAAGACAGAGTATCAGGCAGGTGAGAAGGCGAAGGTAAAAGTTCTGGTCACCGATTTCTTTGGTAAGCCTTTCGTCGGTTCAGTTGTAATGAGTGTCTACGATAAATCAGTGGAATACATCTCCGGTGGTTCCAACGTTCCAGAGATCAAAGAGTTTTTCTGGAAGTGGAGGCGACGACATTCGCCGACTGGATTTACGAACGCTCTTCGCCACTCAGTTCCGCTCTACCCGCCCGGAGAGAAAACGATGCGGAGTATTGGTGCGTTCGGCAGCACGATCGGAAATGACGAAGGGATCAGCGAGGATGAAACACTCGGGGCGGTCGCCGGGTTGGGGGGAGCAGCTCTCGACGGCGCCCATCTACCACAATTTCGGATGCAGGCTTCGAGATCAAAAGGGGTTCCGACTGAATTAGAACCTGCCGAGGCCGTTCCGATACCAGCGGCAGCAGGTAGCAATGCGCCGGATCAAGTCACAGTTCGGCGTGAATTTGCTGATTCAGCATATTGGGCAGCACAAATTATCACTGACAAAGAAGGGATGGCGGAGCTAGAATTTCCCCTTCCTGAAAACCTTACCGGCTGGAAGATTCGTTCCTGGGCCCTCGGTTCGAAGACAGAAGTTGGCGAGGGCGCGGCGGAGATTGTCACGAAGAAGAATCTGCTCCTCCGCTTACAGGCACCTCGCTTCTTTGTTGAACGTGATGAAGTGGTACTTTCGGCAAATGTCCACAATTACCTTCCCACCGAAAAAAAGGTGAAGGTTTTGATTGAACTCGAGGGCGAAACACTTGCCCTACAAAACGCAGCCGAACAAGAGGTACTCATTTCTACCAATGGCGAGAGGCGGGTCGATTTTCGCGTTGCTGCGATAAACGAAGGAACCGCACTTGTCCGAATGAAAGCGCTTAGCGACGAAGAATCGGATGCAATGGAGATGCAGTTCCCGGTTCAAGTGCATGGGATGCTAAAGACCGAATCATTTAGCGGGGCACTTCCTAGCGAAGCAGATAACCAAAGTTTCAAAATTACAGTTCCTGGAGAACGTCGCGTAGCGGAGACACGGTTCGAACTTCGCTACAGCCCGACACTTGCTGGTGCGATGGTTGATGCGCTCCCTTATCTCGTCGCTTATCCATATGGCTGCACGGAACAGACGTTGAATCGGTTTCTCCCTACGGTTATTACACAACGGGTACTCCGTGCAATGAATCTTGACCTTGAGGCGATTCGCAAAAAGCGAACGAATCTCAACGCCCAGGAGCTCGGGAGCGGGACTGAGCGGGCAAAACAATGGAAGCGCTACGCTGACGATCCGGTTTACGATGAGGCGGAGGTAAAGCGTATGGCGAAGACCGGTCTCCATCGGTTGATCTCGATGCAACTTGAGGATGGAGGATGGGGTTGGTTTTCTGGTTGGGGCGAACGCTCAACCGCACACACTACTGCCCAAGTGGTTCGCGGGCTCCAAATTGCACGGGCAAATGATCTCGAATTTGCTTCGGACGCACTCAACGCGGGGCTCTCCTGGCTTCGTAACTACGAAGCAGAACAACTTCAACGGATCAAGAACACTCCGACGAAAACACAGCCGTGGAAGGAGCACCCTGACGATCTCGATTCGTTTGTCTTCTCAGTGCTCGTTGAGAACGGAACACCAAATGTCGAAATGAAGGAGCTCCTCTTCCGCGATCGGACAAAGCTCTCAGTATATGGAAACGCTTTGCTCGCACTCGCCTTACTGCGAGCGGGTGACGACGAGAAGCGGAAAGTTGTGCAGCAAAGTATCGAGCAATACTTAGTGGAAGATGCTGAGAACCAGACGGCGTATTTGAGGCTCCCAAGTGAAGGCTACTGGTGGTTCTGGTACGGGAGTGAGATTGAAACCCATGCCACGTACCTGAAATTGCTCGCTCGAGTTGAGCCAACCTCGAAGAAAGCGGCGGGGATCGTGAAATACCTACTCAACAATCGGAAACACTCAACGTACTGGAATTCAACACGTGATACCGCTCTCGTTGTCGAAGCATTTGCCGAGTACCTCAAGGGGAGTAAAGAGCTCGAACCGAACCTAACCATTGAAGTCTTCCTCGATGGAGCGAAGAAGAAGGAGGTGAAGGTCTCACCTGAAAACCTGTTCACCTTTGATAATGTCCTCCTCCTTGAGGGTGAAGAAGTCGCTAGCGGGACCCATACGATTGAAATCAGAAAACAGGGGAACGGTCCGCTCTATTATAATGCTTATCTCACGAATTTTACTCTGGAAGATTTCATCACCAAGGCAGGGCTCGAGATTAAAGTGGAACGGAAGTACTACAAACTCGTAAGAGAAGAAGCCGAAACTTTAGTTCCCGGCGAGCGAGGACAAGCGATTCGAGAGCAGGCCGAGAAGTATAAACGCATTCCGATTACCAACATGGGCGAGGTAACGAGTGGCGACCGGATTGAAATTGAGCTCGAGATTGAGAGTAAGAATGATTATGAGTATCTCGTTTTCGAAGACATGAAAGCCGCAGGGCTTGAGCCGATCGAACTTCGTAGCGGCTATACTCGTAATGATCTTGGCGCTTATGTAGAATTTCGAGACAATCGAGTGGTTTTCTTCGTCCGCTCGCTTGCCCGTGGTAAGCATAGCGTCTCATACCGTATGAATGCAGAGATTCCCGGAAGTTTCAGCGCTCTCCCGACAAATGCTTATGCGATGTACGCACCAGAGCTTCGCGCGAATTCCGATGAGCTGAAATTAGAAGTTCTCGACCGTCCCTAAGAACTCTTTGGCTTTGACCTCGACTTCGACCTTAACCAAAACAATAATTGGTCAAGGTCGAAGTCGAAGTCAAAGAGCAAGGCCCTTACTCACCTAGACTTACGCTGTTCAACTGTTCATTGCCTCCTCGTCAGCCTGAAGATTTTCTTCAGAATTCGCAAACATCTCGCTCAGCGTTTTTGGAATATGCAAGAACGCCGCCGTGTAGAATAAAACTGCTTCGCTGGCGCCTGCGGCCCGAAGACGCTCTGCGTGTTCCCGAGAATTCGCGACCCCTATAATCACCGCATTTGGCGCAAGCATCCGGCAGGTTGTCACAAGTGTTTCGTTCGAGGTCCCTTTGAGGAGTAGATCAGGAATCGTGGAAATAATCACCATCGCTTTATCGAGATGAGCGTGCGATAGCATGTCAAAACTCGCGAGATCACCAAACAAGCCGTGAACACCCTGCTTTCGGAGCTCGCGTAAAGCCTCCTGATTAAAGTCGATCACGCAGATCCTTTCCAAAAGCTTCTCATTCTCATCACGGACGGATTCGATAAGTTCCCTTCCTCCATGATGATAGCCGAGTATGATGATCGGATGCGATGCCTGAGCCTTTCTCCCCGTTTCCTCAATAGTGTGTCGTTTCACGCCTAATATGCGTAAAAGGTTTGCAAAACGCCGGTACATCCTGTGGTTATACTTAATCGCATACGACGCAAGAACTGAGCTGATCGCCATCGCATAGATCAGCACGGAGACAAACCTCTCTTCGATATGGCCTTGAACGACACCGAGGGCGCCGATCACTAAGGCAAACTCGCTCAGTTGCGCTAAGTTGACACTGGTAACGAATGCAGTTCGCTCTCCAGCACCCGCGAGGAGAAGCAATGGGTAAACCGAGAGGAACCGTGAGACGATCGTGAATGCAACTACCCCGAGCGAAAGCATAATCAGAGAGAATTCAGGCTCGACGATTTTCATTCCGAGCGACATGAAGAATAACGTGAGAAAAAAATCACGAAGTGGCAATGTCTTTGCTGTAACGTGAATACTATATGGAAACGCGCCGATGGACAGCCCAGCGATGAGTGCACCCATCTCTTTGGAGAGGCCAGCAAGTCCTGCGACATGAGCGAGTGCGGTGCACCAACCAACAGAGAGGAGCACAACGACCTCAGGTGATCGCGCGGCAAAGTTAAAGATTGGCTTCAAGACAAAACGGCTGGTGAGAAATCCACCGACGAGAAGAGCGAGTGATTTCAACACTGCTTCAATGAAGACAAAGATACTCGGGTCGCTGAAATGTGGTTGTAATGCCAAAATGAGAATTGCCCAGAGATCCTGGACAATCAACACACCGAGGGTCATCCGTCCTGAACGGGTCTCGAATTCGAATTTATCGCAGAGCATCTTCACCACGACTGCTGTACTACTCAGTGAACAGAGGAGCGCCGGATAGAAGAGGCGCAAGCCACCAGCTTCGCCAAACGTCGGCACGAAGGAAAACACAACAATGCCGTAGAGTACGCAAAGAGGAAACTGTCCGAGACCAACAATCGCGAGTTGTTTTCCGGAAGAGAGGAGTCGTTGCGGATTGATCTCAAGTCCGATGATAAAGAGCAACAGAATCAAGCCGAGCTCTGAAATTACTTCGACACTTTTTGGATCTGAAACCAGCTGGCAGCCGACGGTTGGACCGATCACAGCACCGGCAATGAGATATCCGAGAATCGTTGGTTGTCTCAGGTAAAATGCGAGTGTACCGAAAACAGAGGCAGCGATAATTGACATCGCAATATCAGTCAGAATACCGTGCATGAATTCTCATCTCCCGCAGAAAACTTGCGTGAGTATGACAGAAAACCGAATAATCGGGACTCCCACTATATTCCGCTGGTAAATTCGGAGCAAGTTCAAGATCTTGCGAGCCCAAGCATGGTGGGTGTCCGGGAGATCCGTAAGAACTCTTTGGCTTTGACCTCGACCAATGATTGTTTTCGTCGAGGTCGAAGTCGAGGTCAAAGAGCAAGGCGCTCGATCACTTAATCACTTACGCTGAATGCACTCTCAAGGATGTCAAAAAGGTCGTCTCCGGAGAGAGTCTCGCGACCGTGGACATTGTTTAATTTCTTTCGTTGGTGAGCGAGACGACGCTCGAGGCGTTTACTCTCGTGCTGCTTTGCTCGCTCAAGCCCGCCTGAGCGAACGAATGCAGCTAACCGTTCGAGCTCTCGAGGGTCAAGCCAGATACCGTGGGCGTTACAACTGTCAATGATCACCCCCGATACATCGCGAAAGTTATGACGGTGCATCTGTGACTGACATACCGGGCAGCCGAGATACTTTACCGCGACACTCGCATTTGTTGAGTTTGGCTCCGGCGTCTGTTCAACGAAATATCGGTCGCTCTGCTCGGCGATTACTTGGGCAAAATGTTGGGTGGCGATCCACAGTCCGTGACAATCTGAACATTTCTCGCCATGGAACGAGCCGAGAGAGATACCGCTTAAGACTGTTTGATCGCGGGGGCAGGAGAGACGCGTTGCCTCGGAGAGATACTTTACATCGATACTCCGATTCCCGCACCATGCACAGAACAAGGACTCCTCCTCAAGGAACGCATAGCACCGCGGGCAGTAGCGGTTCTTGTCGAACGGCTTCACCGGAGATTTACAGTACTCACACAGCTGGTAATCCGGGCATACCGTGCCACCGCAATGCGCACAGTGGATGATCTCAGGGATGAAAGGTTGTGGTGGGGGAACTTTGTGAAACTCGCCGCAGGAACAGGGGATGCTCTCGCCGGGAACGCGCTCCCCAATCGGAAGCTCACGATTGCATTTTTTGCAGATGACAACGAGCACGACGATATCCCTTAGACGCGAAATACTGGGTAAGGATATCGACCGGTTAGGTCACGAACTTAAAGGGTTAGGTCGCCGCCTCCTCCGCTTTTTCGTATACGTATACGTGAACGTGAACGTA